>Ga0247813_10002194_pt1 | contig 13616 bp, 11 predicted proteins | sample UWRJL169409C1_FD_180719 | JGI IMG/M metagenome (GOLD analysis project Ga0247813, IMG submission 180719) | Plant litter microbial communities from Arlington Agricultural Research Station in Wisconsin, United States - UWRJ-L169-409C-1 | ecosystem: Environmental > Terrestrial > Plant litter >... | reverse complement strand
AAAAACTATTTTGATAAAAAAGGTAAAGGAATGTATAAAACATTTTAGATCCTTAAGTTCCACAGAATCAAATTACTGATCGTATATGATTTACTGATTTTTATACCACTTTTACTGATTTACAGGCTTATTCCGATACCTGGATTTTTTAATTAATACATTTGGATAAATAAAAGAGGTGGACATGGATACAATGCGAACATTCAATACAATCAACGATTATAATACCTTCAACAAAAACGTTACTAAACATCCACTAGTAAGTGTTGTTGATCTGTCAAAAGCAGACCCGAGACAGGGCTCACGTATGTACTTCGGTTTTTATACCATCTTTCTTAAAGATGTGAATTGCGGTGACCTCGTATATGGAAGAAACACCTACGATTATCAGGAAGGGACACTCGTTTTTCTCGCGCCAGGACAGGTAGCGGGCATGAACAGTAATGGTGAATATTATCAGCCTAAAGGTTATGCGCTGGTATTCGATGCTGATCTGATACATGGCACCTCTCTGGGCCGGCGCATTCAGGAATTCTCCTTTTTTGGTTATCAGTCTAATGAGGCCCTTCATTTATCAGATAAGGAAAGGAATATTATACTGGACTGCTTCTCAAAAATTGAGTATGAACTGGAACGCGCGATTGACAAACACAGTAAAAGATTGATTGTGTCTAATATTGAATTGTTCCTTGACTACTGTGTACGTTTTTACGACAGGCAGTTTATCACGCGGGATCATGTACATGAAGGGGTGATCTCCAAATTTGAAAACCTGCTGAATAATTATTTTAGTGCTGATAAGCCAGAATTACTGGGTTTACCTTCTGTAGCTTACTGTGCCGACGAACTACATTTGTCGCCTAATTATTTTGGTGACCTGGTGAAAAAAGAGACTGGTAAAACAGCTGTAGAACATATTCAATTGAAACTGATCGCTGCGGCTAAAGAAAAAATATTTGACAAAGACAAATCGATCAACCAGGTTGCTTTTGAACTGGGATTTAAATATCCCCAGCACTTTGCCCGCCTGTTTAAAAAACGTGTTGGACAAACGCCAAACGAATATCGTTCTATGAATTAGGGGGCTTTAATGGAGATTACTTCAGGTAATCTTCTTCAGAAACAGCATCAAACCATACAGCACCGCCATTTTGATTACTGGTTACAGCAACTTGCACAAAAGCAGTATCTGCACTCGCTCCATGCCAGTGCGTCACATGAGGTGGGCACTTGATCACATCCCCCTTGCGAAGAACCTTTTTCGCCTGTCCTTTTTCCTGATAATAACCCACACCATCAGTAACCAGCAAAATCTGTCCCCCCGGATGTAAATGCCATTTCGTTCTGGCACCCGGCTCAAAACTCACATTACCAATGGCAGTAGCGTTAAGACTATCAGCGGCTATCATCATATGTAAGTATGCTGTTCCTGTGAAGTTTGCATTGGTGATTTTCTCTCCTTTAGGAAATGGAACATTATCTTTTACTCCGGCAGGTTCCTGTTTTATGGAAGAATTACAGGAAATCAGAAAAATAGCTGCGCCAGTAAAAATGAATATCAAATTATGTTTCATCGGGATGTAATTGTTTTTTTATTCGGATGTAATTGTTTTTTATTTCTGTTGAAGCACCTCGCTTAAAACAGCTTCAGCTGATGTTGCGTCTTTTTGTGTAACAGTGGTTTTAATAACCGCCATAAACTCCCCGAGCTGGTCAGGTGTTAGCCCTACATTTAAACAAATACCTAAATGTGAGCGCAACATGGGTTCAACCCCACCTATACTGCTTAGTACCGAAACGGTGACCAATTCTCTCTCCTGATAGGTTAAAACATCACGTTCAAAAAGATCAGCAAACAAGTGTTCTTTAAGGAATACCTCAATTTCAGGCGCAAAAGCTGCATAACCTTTCTTCGGGTCTTTTTCTTTTACTCCCGTCAGTTCTTCGAGGGTTTCCTTTCCGCGTACATACTTGCCTCTATTATCCTTAACCGGCGAGGCTTCTGCACCCACTTTATCAGTAATACCTTTAGCTTTGCGTTCTTCGATCACCTCCATGAAAGTCATGATCCCTCTCAGACTCCTTGGAAAACCACAGTAGGCATAGAGATGTACCAATGATTCCCTTATTTCATTAACGGTAACTCCCGCATCCAGCCCTGCATTCAACGCTGTTTTTAATTTCACAAGGTTGCCCTGGGCAGTATAGGAAGAAATGGTGACCAGACTTTTCTGTTTCGGACTTAAAGTGGTAGGCATTGAACTTTTCGATTGCGCCTTTAAATGAATTGATAGTATACAGAGTAATAGCAAAATTTTAATAACTGGTTTCATGGCATCTTTTATTTATAATATCAATTTATATCTCTTTCCATTCACACCTTCCCCATATCAAAAGGTAATTTCCTGATACGTTTTCCTGTAAGATCAAAGATGGCATTGGTTAAAGCTGGTGCAAAAGCTGGTAAACCAGGTTCGCCCATACCTCCTGCATCTTCATCGTTCTCCATGATATGCACCTCTATTGGCGGTATATCCGTTATCCTCGGCATTTTATAATCGTAAAAGTTGCGCTGTTCCACCATACCATCTTTAAAGGTGATCTCATGAACTGTCGCTGCACCTATCGCCATGACCACACTGCCTTCTACCTGCGCTGTGATAATATCAGGATTCACGTACCAGCCACAATCTACCACCACCCAAACTTTGTCGATATGAATTCCACCGGTTTTCCCTTTGGAGACCTTCACAATATGTCCTACTGTGCTGGCAAAACACTCCGTGATGGCCACACCGTATCCATCATTCTTTTTTCTGCTTTTCCAGCCAGAAACTTTTTCCATTTTATCAATCAGGAGCTGGCTTCTTTCATCCTTAAGGTATTGCCTCCGGAGATCGAGCGGATCTTTCATCGCTTTGTGCGCAAGTTCATCCATAAAGCTTTCATAGGCAAAACCATTGGTAGATGCATAAACAGAACGCCAGAAACTAGTTGGTATGGGTGTTTTGAAAGGCACGTCAGCAAAACTGATGTTTTTGATTGTATCGTAATAAGGTTTTAAAAATCCTTCGGACGTACTTCGGTTTGGCTTCCCATTGTCTCCACCTCGCCAGTGATCATTATTCTGACCGGCCATGCGGAACTTAAGCGCAGTAATCCCTCCGTTTTCCACTGCTCCTTCACAACGGTAAGAAACACCTGGCCTGAAAGGACCTTGCGTGGCATCATCTTCCCTTGTCCACACTACCTGCACTGGCGCACCGATCTCTTTAGAAACTAAAACTGCCTCGTAAGGATAATCCGGCATCGCTTTGCGACCAAAGCCTCCACCTAAAAAAGTCATGTTCACAATCACTTTCTCCCGCTCCAGACCCATTTTTTTACTGACGTAATCCTGTATCCAGTTAGGGGCCTGCACAGGTCCCCAGATCTCTACTTTATCGCCCTGAAAATGTGCAATACAGTTTACCGGCTCCATACAGCTATGAGATTGGTAAGGTGTCTCGTAGACCACATCCAGTTTATTGTCTGACCGCGAGATGATTCCTGTCGGGTCACCCTGAGTCTTTAAAGGTAAACCTTCACTGCTTTGCAGCAATTCCCGATGGCGACTATAAATCTGCGCTGTATTGATGTGTTCAAAACCGGTATCATCCCATTCCACCCGCAGTGCTTTTTTCCCTTCAATAGCTGCCCAGGTAGAATTAGCCACCACAGCCACTCCTTCACGGTCAGTGTCCCAAACCCCCATTACCACCTTAAACACCTTCGTTACACCCGGAATTTTCAGCGCAGCCGAAGCATCAAAGCTTTTAACTTTACCGCGTAGTCGCGGGTTACGTTCAACAGCTGCGAACTGCAATCCGGGAAGCCTTTTATCAATCCCAAAAATAGCCTCCCCATTTGTTTTCATGGGCGTATCCCTACGGTGATTTCCTTTTCCAATAATTTTATAGGCCGACCGTAGTTTGAGCTTTACCTCTTTTGGAGCGGCTATCTTAACAGCGTCTGCAACCAGCTCTCCATAATGGAATTTTTTACCCGAAGCTTTATGAATTACATGACCTAATTCTGCATAACACGCTCCGGCATCCACTCCCCAACGCGCCGCAGCTGCCATAATCAGCACCTCACGCGCAGTTGCGCTTAACTTTAACAGATTTTTATAGCTTCCCCTGATGGTAGAACTACCCCCTGTCAGCTGACTCCCGTATTTTTTTTCATCACCCTGAGTCAGTTGAATATCTACCCCGTAAAGGTCAACCTCTAATTCCTCAGCAATAATCTGTGCAATGGAATGGTATACACCCTGACCCATTTCGGCCCGGTGACAGATGAGTGTGACTTTACCGCTGGTATTGATAATAATCCAGGCCGCTAATTCCACGCCCTCAGTTGCAGCATTAACCAATGCCTGATTGATAACTTTCACTCCGGCCTGCCCCGATGTATATAATCCAAGGCAGAGGGCTGTGCCTCCAATACCTGCAATCCTAAGGAAATTCCTCCTGGACAGGTGCTCAATTTCTTCTGATACTGACATATGTTATTCTTAAAGAATCAATTGAAATCATATTATTTCTTTGGTGCATAAGCACCGGTAGTGAGCCAGGTGATCCATGCTTTTTTAAACGCAGCATGACTCATAGGCGGCAGCGTGCGGCCTTCTCCCATATTCCAACCAGCTAAAACCAGCCCGTCATCTGCATGTGCGATCAATTTTTTCAGGTCTTTATGCCCGTTTTGTTTAGGATCTATCAGCTGTTTAGCCAATTGACGAGGACTTTTACCTTCAAACACCATCTTCATATCCGCTGGTGGCAAATGCCAGTTTGGATTTCCCGGAGGGGTATGCAAACCGGGTGTGTTTTCCGGCTGATGGCAATTTGCGCATTTCATTGCAAGAACTCCTTTACCTTCTTTACCCCTCTTTGGAAACATGGTGTGTAAATGACTATCATCTCCCTGCAGCGGGATATCACCAGATGGGTGACAATTCATACAGCGCGGACTCATCAATACTTTATAAACTGCCGTAAATGCTTTTACAGAGGCAACGCTATCTTTTTTAACAACAATAGGTGTGGTGAGTTCAGCTGCAGAACGATGTTCACGATGCATAGCAAAAGCCATTAATCCGATCATACAGAGGATAATCCCCATTACAACAAATGATTTCATACGCTTCCTCCTTCCTTTTTTTGCAGTTCGGCCGCCAGGTGAATCGCCTTACGGATGCGCAGATAGGTACCGCACCTGCAAAGGTTTCCTGCCATGGCGTCATCAATGTCCTGATCAGTAGGATCAGCTTTTTCCCTTAAAAGTACTGCTGCCGACATAATCTGGCCGGAATGACAATATCCGCATTGAGGGACATTCTCTTCATTCCATGCTACCTGCAAAGGGTGATCATTATGAGCAGACAAGCCTTCGATGGTAGTTACCTGCTGACCTTCAGCACGGCTTACTTTCGTTACACATGAGCGCACCGCTTCCCCATTTAAGTGGACTACACATGCGCCACATTGTGCCACACCGCAGCCATATTTTGTACCGGTCAAACCGATGAGATCTCTAATCACCCATAATAGCGGCATGTTAGGATCAGCATCCACCTGGTAAACTTTATGGTTTACATTTAGATTGATCATAGATTTTGTTGTTGTTGTTACTAACTAAAATACAAAATACTCTGCTCAATTCAGATGCCTAACTCGCATATCAGTAATAATGGTAGTAAATAAAGTAATATATATACTTATACAAGACGGATTTAAAATCTTCATCTCACTCGCCTTATTGTACACTTCAGGCGCTATATGATCTGGTTGAGCCAACAATTGCCTCAATTATGCCTTGACATAACTATACTTGCAAGAAAAAATCAATATTACAACCTATCCTAAATTCAATTTATGCCAAATATGAATCAATTTGTAATTATCCTTTCTACCGTGGTCACAGCATCGTATGAGTTTAATCAAATGCGACTTATTTTAGCCAACTTTAGAAACGTTATCACCTGGAACTGTGATCTGGAAGACGAGGATAATGTGCTGCGGGTGGTCAGTACTGAAAACATAACCACAAAATTGCTCACAGCACTTCAACAGGCCGGAGTTTCTTCTCAATTGATGGAGGTGTTTGAAACAGAAAATCAAGATATAGATGATTACATTCATAGATAGAGAAAAAAGCATAGTCACTTATACTACTAAGCGAATAGTTTTCGTGCTGTGTATGTTCATACTTTTTTACCTGGTTTCATTTTTAGTTGACCCCTATTCAGATTTCTGGAGAAACTATTTTCACAGAAGTTATCTGGATATTATTGCAGAATGGCTGGTTTCGCTACTCAACTGTTTTCTTGTGGCAGAGGCCTCACTGATGATTCATCATAAGCTAAATAAAACACTTTTATGGACAGAGAAACCGGTTAAAAGGCTGATCATTGAAACTGCATTCAATATATGTGCGGTATTGCTCTTTATAACGCTCAATTTTATATGCATGTACCTCATCTATAAAAAGTCCTATGATGCCCAGCCGGCTGTTACAATAAATGATATCCGCGAAACTTTACAATGGGTAGTGGTGAGTCTGGTTATTTCCTTTGTTGTCATGGCCATAAATACCGGAAACTATCTCATTAATAACTGGAAAAATACCCAACTACTGGTGATAGAACATAAGCTCCGTGCAGCTGAATTGAGACAGTCCACCGTAGAAGCAGAACTAAACACATTGAAACTGCAGATAGATCCCCATTTTATCTTTAACAACCTCAGTGTACTTTCCGAACTTATCCTGGAAGATCCGCAGCTCGGCTACCAATTTTCGGAGAACTTTTCCAAAGTATACCGCTTCCTCCTTGTCAATTCAAAGAAAAACCTGATTTCTCTGGAAGACGAGATGAAGTTTCTTAAAGCATATATTTTCCTGATTCAACACCGTATTGGTGCGGGTGTAAATTTTGAGATCGCAGTAGATGAGGTGTCTGGCGATTTTTTTTTACCCCCGCTTACTTTACAATTATTGGTAGAAAATGCCATTAAACATAATAAAACCAACAAGACAAATCCACTGACCATTAAGATATATAGTGAAGATATAGATAAGATTGTGGTCGAAAATCTGCTCTCCCCTATTGAAAACAACACAGTACCCTCAACTGGGATGGGCCTGTCCAATATCAGCAGTCGCTTCCAGTTATTATCCAGACAGGTGCCGGAAATTTTAGTTAAGGATGGTTATTTTAAAGTGATTATTCATTTGATGAAGTATGATAAATAACATAGTTATAATCGAAGACGAAAAACTGAATGCAGACCGGCTTAAGAGATTATTAAAGGGCTTAATCCCTAACATTTCGATTCTGGTCGTGTTGGAAAGTGTAACAGATAGTGTAGCCTGGTTTGAAGACAATGGCAGTCCGGATTTGGTAATGATGGATGTTAGACTGGCAGACGGACTGAGCTTTGATATCTTCAAAAAGACAAGTATTAAATGTCCGGTCATCTTTACCACCGCCTATGATGAATATGCGGTACAAGCTTTTAAACACAATGGCATGGACTATCTGTTAAAGCCTATTGAACCTGATGAACTGGAAATTGCCCTGGCTAAAGTGGAACAGTTTAATAAAGTTCATGATACACAAACCATCGAAAGTCTCATTAGCTCACTGCGACCAAAAGAATACAGAAAAAGATTCCTGCTGCCTTTTAAAGACGGTTATAAAGCCATACTTGTAGCAGATGTCAGTTACATATTTGTTGAATTTGGGATAACGACAGCTCACCTTAATGATAAAGCCGAAATTGTGCTGCCACAAAGTATGGAAGAGCTGGAGCAGCAGCTTGACCCGCAAAAATTCTTTAGAGCTAACAGACAGTTCATCATCAATATCGATTCTATAGCGGAGGTAATCAACTACTTTAACGGAAAGCTGAAAGTCTTTTTAAAAGGAACAGATAAAGAGATTATCGTGAGCAGGAATAAATCCATTTCCCTGAAAGCCTGGATGGATTCTTAAGATCACAACCAGACACTTCAACAAGCTACGTCTTCGTTTCAGGTGTCAATTTCTACACTTCGGTCAACTATTCCCAAGAACGCTTTGATGTATCGTTTCCTTTGCTCGGAAATAAACATCAATTAAAATGGTTACTAAGAAAATTCAAACCGGGAACAGTATCAAATTCCTTTCGCTCTTCGCAATAGCTATAGTAGTTAGTTCCTGTGGGGGGAATCTACCCGAGACAACGCAGCAACAATCAGCAAAAGCAGATTTCCTTACTATAGAACCCACAACAGCAGAAATGCTCCAACGCTATCCTGGAACAATTGAGGGAGCTGTAAATGTTGAGCTTAAGTCTCAGGTTACCGGATACCTTGATAAAATCTATGTAAAGGAAGGTGATTATATCAATAAGGGTCAATCCCTGTTTAAAATCAAAAGTGAAGTATTTCAGGAACAGGTGAATAACAGTCGTGCGAGCCTGAAAGCTGCACAAGCATCTCTGGCAACTGCAAAAATTGAAGTGGCGAAAATCAGGCCATTAGTAGAGGGTAAAGTAGTTTCGCCATTGCAGCTGGAGACCGCACAGGCACAATATGAAGCTGCGGCGGCACAGGTTGCCCAGGCTAAAGCAGCATTGGGCTCTTCACAGATCAATGCTAATTTCGCAGAAATTAAAGCTCCGGTTAGCGGGTATATAGGTCGTATTCCAAAACGTATTGGTAATCTGGTTACCCCTTCTGATACCATGCCATTAACTACGCTTTCCGAAATCAATAAAGTCTTTATCTACTTCTCTATGAGCGAGGCCGATTTTATCATCTATACCAGGAATAAAAAAGAAGGTACTGTGGGTAATACAGTACAGATTATTATGGCTGATGGTAAGACTTACGAATACAATGGCGTACTGGAATCAGCAAGCGGAAATATTGACCAGTCTACTGGTACAATGGCACTTAAAGCCATCTTCCCAAACCCGGATAAATTATTAAGGGCCGGTGGCGCGGCAAGAGTGGTTTTAACCAAAAAAGTGAATTCCGCCCTATTGGTACCCATGGCAGCTGTGAAAGATCTTCAGGATAAATTCTTTGTATTCACTTTGGGCGATAGCAACAAGGTAACAATGAAACCCCTGGAAATTGAGGGTAGAACAGGTGTGAATTACATTGTAAAATCTGGTATTAAATCCGGTGAAAAAGTTGCGGTAACCAGCATCGACGCATTGACCGATGGTATGAAGGTTAATCCTGCAGCGGCTAGTCCGGAAGCATTCAAAAAATAGTACTATTTAAAATTATTTATGATGTTAAAAAAGATAATAGACAGGCCGGTGATGGCTACAGTTATTTCTGTAGTGTTACTCATCCTGGGATTCATTGGATTGAGCAGGCTGCCGGTGACGAGGTTTCCTGATATTTCACCACCAACTGTAATGGTGTCTGGCAGTTATCCCGGCGGTAACAGTGAGTCGGTCATTCGTTCCGTAGTAACACCATTGGAAGAACAAATCAACGGGGTGGAGAACATGCAATACATTAAATCAACTGCAAGTAATGATGGTTCGTTCTCCATTTCTGTGATTTTTAAACAAGGAGTAGACCCCGATCAGGCCGCAGTTAATGTACAAAACAGGGTTCAGCAGGCTACCCCTATCCTGCCTCAGGAAGTGATCAGGATGGGACTTACCACCTCGAAACAGCAAAATAGTATGATCATGATCTTTAATGTTTATACTGAAGATAATAAAAAATATGATGAGCTGTTCCTGCAGAATTATGTGAATATTAACCTGGTACCAGGAATTAAAAGAGTTCCTGGTGTAGGACAGGCACAAATTTTCGGACAAAAAGATTACTCGATGAGGGTATGGCTGAATCCACAAAAAATGGCAAGTTATTCCATGGTACCTGCTGATGTGAACCAGGCCATTTCCGAACAAAGTATAGAATCGGCCCCGGGCAAATTGGGAGAAGAATCTGATGCTGCGCTGGAATACGTAATGCGTTATAAAGGGAAGAAAAATCAACCCTCAGAATATGAGAACATCATTGTAAAAAGAAATGGGACAGAACTGGTTCGTTTAAAAGATGTAGCCCGCATAGAATTCGGTTCCCTGAGTTATAGTGGTAATACCTCTGCCAGTGGTAAAAATGCAGTAACGGTGGCAATTCTGCAAACCACAGGATCAAATGCCAACGAAATTGAAATCGGCGTACGTAAAGAGCTGGAAAGAGCTTCCAAAAACTTCCCTCCCGGCGTAAAATACACTACCCTACTCAGTTCCAAAGAACGCCTTGATGAGGCTATAGGACAAGTAAAATCTACGCTGATAGAAGCATTTATCCTGGTATTCATTGTGGTCTATTTATTCCTTCAGGATTTCCGCTCCACTATTATTCCGGCGATTGCTGTTCCTGTAGCTATTGTGGGTACTTTCTTTTTCCTGCTGGCTTTTGGATTTACCATCAACGTGCTCACTCTCTTTGCACTCGTTCTGGCTATCGGTATTGTGGTCGATGATGCGATTGTAGTTGTCGAGGCCGTTCACAGTAAGATGGAAGGATCAGATATGACAGGTAAGGAAGCTACACATAGTGCAATGGGTGAGATTACCGGTGCGGTAATTTCCATTACCCTGGTGATGTCGGCCGTATTTATCCCGATCGGATTTATGACAGGATCTTCTGGTATCTTTTATAAACAGTTTGCCTATACACTTGCCATTGCGATTATCATCTCTGCAGTGAATGCATTGACATTAACGCCGGCACTTTGTGCATTGTTGCTGAAAAACAACCATGCGGCAAACCATGGTGAAGACGATATATCCGATCACGGAAAGAATGAAGCACATTTGAAGAAGAAATCTGGCTTTAAGGATCGTTTCTTTATTGCTTTCAATGCCGGATTTAACAACCTGACAGGCAAGTATATTAAAGGATTGAAATTCCTGATTGCCCGAAGATGGCTTGCCGCAGGATTTGTAGCATTGATTACTGCAGTAGCAGTATGGCTGATGATGAGTACACCAAAAAGTTTTGTACCTACAGAAGATGATGGCTTTGTAATTTTCAGTTTAAGTATGCCTCCGGGTACTGCCTTAACCCGTACCACCGAGACAGCTAAAAAAATTGACAAAATACTTGAAGCTACACCAGCTGTACTTAACAGTACAACCATTACGGGATTTAATATCCTTTCCAATAGTGCAAGTCCGGCTTATGCGATGGGATTTGTGAAACTGAAGCCAAAGAAAGAACGTGGAGAGGTGAAGGATATTGACGAGATCATGACTAACCTGACCGGTCAGTTTGCAGGCATTACAGAAGGTACTGTGCAGGCCTTTAGAAGTCCGCCGGTAGAAGGTTACGGTGTAACCGGTGGTTCTGAGATTGTTTTACAAGATAAAATGGGCGGTTCTCCTGAGGCGCTGAAAGCAATGTCTGATAAACTCATTGGACAGATCATGCAGCAGCCGGGTGTACAATATGCTTACACTACTTTCCGGACGGACTATCCGCAGCTGGAACTTGATGTGGATGAAGACAAAGCACAGCAGATGGGTGTAGCAGTAAGTACAATGATGGCAACTATTCAAACCTATTTTGCAGGTGACCAATCCCTGAACTTTACACGCTTCGGCAAATTCTATCGTGTAAATGTTAAGGCTGATGGCATTTTCAGAATAGACGAGGAAGCATTTAATGAAATCTTTGTTCGCAATGATCAGAATGAAATGGTTCCGGTAAGATCTATGGTGACCCTGAAAAAAGTATATGGTCCCGAAGCCCTGAACAGATACAACCTATTCAATGCATTAACCATCAGTGTGGTCGGTTTGCCAGGTTCAAGTACAGGAGCAATTATGGAATCACTGGAAAAGAATGTATTGAATACTCTTCCAGGTAATTTTGGCTACGAGTGGACGGGGTTGAGTCTGGAAGAAAAATCTTCCGGTAACCAAACCATATTTATCTTCTCTCTGTGCCTGCTCTTTGTATACTTCCTGTTAGCTGCGCAATATGAAAGTTATCTGCTTCCATTCGCCGTACTGCTATCCATCCCGACAGGTATCCTGGGTGCTTTTGCTGGTACCAAGCTGATTGGCCTGGATAACAATATTTATGTTCAGGTGGGTCTCATTATGCTCGTCGGCTTGCTGGCCAAAAACGCCATCCTGATTGTAGAGTTTGCCGTACAGCGCAGAGCTGCTGGTTCATCTATTGTAGAATCAGCTATTGAAGGCGCAAAGTCAAGATTACGTCCAATTATCATGACTTCCCTTGCCTTTATTGTCGGGATGATTCCATTGATGATTGCCTCAGGCGGATCAGCCATGGGTAACCGCTCCATCAGTACAGGAGCAGCAATCGGTATGCTTTCCGGCGTGATCTTCGGAGTTTTTGTGATTCCATTACTCTACATCGTATTCCAATACCTTCAGGAGAAGATCTCTGGTAAAAAAGAAGTTCATCAGGAGAAAATTAAATCATAAGACAAGATGAAATTAGGTAAAAAAAATCTTATCCTCTGTCTGGGTTCAGCTTTATTGCTGGGCTCATGCACAGTGGGACAAAAATATATGCGTCCGGAGCTTAAAATGCCGGTAAGCTACAGGGAAAATATGATAGTGACCGGAGATACCGTACTCATGCCATGGAAACAATTTTTTCAAGATCCTAAACTGGTAACGCTGATTCAGCGAGCTATAGAAAAAAATGTGGATGTATCCGTAGCCTTACTGAATCTGGAACAGCTGGATCTTAGCTATAAACAAGCTAAACTGGGTTATATTCCCTCATTGGATCTTTCGGTAAATGCGACAAGGGCATGGAATTCGTCAAATTCCCTAAACGGGCAGCTCAACCAGTCTGTAGCCGGAACTTCAAACAGGAAGTATTTTGATGATTATAATGCCAACCTAGGTTTATCCTGGGAAGCAGATATTTGGGGTAAGGTAAGCATGCAGAAAGCAGCGGCAAGAGCTAACTACTTTGCACAGAAGGAAAACCTTGCCGCATTGCGTACCAGAATAATTGGGCAGGTAGCGCAAGCCTATAATAATCTGACGGCACTGGACGAACAGTTGAAGGTAGCGCAACGCAACAGCGAGCTGAGTGACAGCACGCTTAAAATGATCCGCCTCCAATTTGAATCGGCACAGGTAAACTCCCTTGCGGTAGAACAGGCAGAAGCACAGAAAAAAACCGCAGAGCTCATTGTTCCGCTAACAGCGCAAAACATTGCCATTCAGGAAAATGCATTGAGCATCCTTTGCGGATCTTTTCCCGACCGTGTGGAGCGTTCGGACTGGGGAATAGCATCAAATACGACTGATATCTTTCCAACAGGAGTGCCAGCAACATTGTTAAGTCGCAGACCGGATGTTAAAGCGGCTGAATTTGCGGTTATGGCTGCTAACGCAAATACCGGTTTAGCGAAGGCAGCGATGTTTCCTACTATTACCCTTACTCCATCCGTGGGACTCAACTCTATGATGTTCAACAACTGGTTTGACATGCCAGGCTCTGTAGTGAAAAATATAGCGGCAGGTTTGGTCCAACCTATTTTCCGAAAAAAGCAACTCAGA
>Ga0247813_10002192_pt1 | contig 13621 bp, 7 predicted proteins | sample UWRJL169409C1_FD_180719 | JGI IMG/M metagenome (GOLD analysis project Ga0247813, IMG submission 180719) | Plant litter microbial communities from Arlington Agricultural Research Station in Wisconsin, United States - UWRJ-L169-409C-1 | ecosystem: Environmental > Terrestrial > Plant litter >... | reverse complement strand
AAGATAAAAGCTTTTCCGTTTCGGCCGGCAATAATATACGTCAGGAGGCGTTTAATGCACTGGTTACGTTGGGATTCGCCCGAAGTGCCGCGGAAAAAAACATCGATACGGTACTCAAACAAAAAGGAGAAGATATTTCTTTAGAAGACTTGATCAAATGGGCCCTGAAATCATCTTAATTTTTTAAACCTTGCAGCTGTTCTCTAAACACATACTCTTACCAAGCATATTGGTCGTATGCATGGGCACTTGGATATCTTTAGCCAAGCCCCATTCAGATGAATATTATATGATTGAAAAGGAAGTTGAGACAGCTCCGGAAGATTCTACCATTAAGAAAAGACGCAAGAAAACCCAGTCCAGTTATACCCCACAGGACCGCATGGGAGATCCTTATGCCCAGCCAGACAACACCTCTCCTTTCGACTTAAAAGATCCTGATGTCCTCAAACAGGAAATAGAATTAGATACCTCACTCGATCATTACAACGTGAATGAAAAAGTAGGTGACCAGGATTACCGCGCTCCTTCTGAAGTTTCATTTGAAGAATATTACAAAATGAAAAACCAGGAGATGCTCAAAAACTACTGGAAGAATAAAAGTTCAGGTCCTCTTGGAGAAAAACCCAGCAAGTCAGCCGGTCCATTAAGTTTGAAAATTCCTGTACGCGGCCTGGAAGGTCCTTTCGGCAGTAACTTCGTAGACATTCGACCAAGCGGTCTTGTGACGCTTGATTTTGGAGGAAAATGGCAACGTGTGTATAATCCTGCATTAACCGTGCGTCAACAGAAAAACGGCGTCTTTGATTTTGACCAGCAAATCACAATGAACGTCGTCGGTAAAATTGGGGAAAAGCTCCAACTGACCGCAAACTGGGATACAAAGGCGGCCTTCGAATTTCAAAACAACGTCAAAGTACAATACACTGCATTTGAAGAAGACATCATCCAGGGTGTAGAAGTAGGTCGTATCAGTATGCCCCTGAATAGTTCACTCATCAATGGGGCACAAAACCTGTTTGGTATCAAAACGAAATTAAAATTCGGTCGCATGACCGTAACTTCTGTTCTTGCCCGTCAGGACGGTAAAGTAGATGAAATGGTCATCAAAGGTGGATCTCAGGGCCGTACGTTTGAAGTCAAAGGAAGCAGCTACGAAGATTACAAACACTTTTTCATTGGTCAGTTCTTCCGCGATAATTACGAAAAATCCTTCCGCACAATGCCTGTTCTTTCTTCCGGCGCCAAGGTAACCCGTGTGGAAGTTTACATCACCAACAGAAACACGACCACTACCGGCTTGCGTGACATGGTGGCTTACCAGGATTTGGGAGAAAGTAATATCAACAAAATTCATAACAAGGTCGAGGTCGTACCAACAGTCAATGACCCCAACAAAAATCTTCCTGCGCGAAATGGAGGTAATAATTTGTATTCTACGCTCACTGCGCCCGGTTTTACCAGAAACTCTAATGAAATTTCCAACGCTTTAACCTCAGCAGGCTTTCAAAATGGTGAGGACTTTACCGTCATCAAAAGTGCCCGTAAATTAGAACTGAATAAAGATTATACCATCAACTATGACCTGGGTTTCATTTCACTTCAAACCACCTTACAAACCAGTGAAGTCTTAGCCGTAGCCTATGAATACTCTTACAACGGAGAAAACTACAAGGTAGGTGAAATGCAGGAGGACTATGGTACAGATACCTTATCCCAGAATGCACTCATCCTGAAAATGATCAAACCGGCTACCATCAAGCTTGAACTTCCTTCCTGGGACTTGATGATGAAGAACGTGTACAATCTGGGTGCGACGCAACTGACGAGAGACAATTTTCAATTGCGTGTGATTTACAAAGATGATTTGACCGGCTTGGATGTACCCTACCTGCAGGATAGCAATCCTGATATCAACATAAAAAATCAACCTTTACTTCAGGTATACAACCTCGACAACCTCAACCCCAATAACGATCCGTCTCCTGACGGTAACTTTGATTACATAGAAGGTGTTACCGTGGACTCCAGGAACGGTCGGGTATTTTTCCCGGTATTAGAGCCTTTCGGTCACACGCTCGACACCTTACTTACCGGTCAGCCTGAATACCAAAGAAAATATGTTTTCTCTGAACTTTATAACTCTACCAAACAATTTGCCGAACAACAAGCCAGTCATAATAAATTTTTCCTCAAAGGCCGTTACCAAGCTTCTTCTGCTAGTGAGATTATATTGCCAGGTATCAACATTGCACCAGGCTCTGTTAAAGTATTGGTAGGCGGTAATACGTTGACAGAAGGAACAGACTTTACCATTGACTATACATTAGGCCGTCTGAAGATCATCAATGACGGAGCTTTGGCATCGGGCCAGGAAATCAGAATTCGTTTTGAGAAACAGGATTTGTTTAATTTCAGAAGAAAATCTTTTTACGGTGCACGCTTCGACTACCAGATCAATAAAGACTTCATCATCGGAGCAACCATCTTACAACAAAATGAAGCGCCACAAATCAGTCGTGTAAACATTGGTGACGAACCTTCAAAAAATACAGTATGGGGCATGGACATCAATTACAACAGCGCCTCCAGACGTCTGACAAAACTGGTGGACTTGATTCCGTTCATCGATACTAAAGCTCCTTCACAGGTAACATTTCAAGGGGAGTTTGCTCAGATGCTGCCTGGACACAACAAAAGAATCAATCAGGGGGGAGCAAACGGTGTAGCTTTCATCGATGACTTTGAAGGCAGTAAAACCCCGTATGATCTAAAAAGCACGCCTACCAAATGGAAACTAGCCGCAACACCCAGAAGGTTCCCGGAAAGCACGGATACGACATTAAGCTTTTCTTATAACAGAGCAAAACTAGCCTGGTACAACATTGATCCTGCTTTTTATAATTCAGGCAACAACAATTCATTTGGCTACAAAGACAGTGTCAGCAATCACTTTGAACGCAGAATATCTCCTACTGCCCTTTATAATCAGGATGCACAGCAGATCAATATTCCATTGACCGTTCTCGATCTGGCTTACTACCCTTCAGAAAGAGGTCCTTACAATTATACTCCTACCTTAGATATTAATGGAAACCTAACAAATCCATCTGGCAAATGGGCAGGTATAAGCCGTAACATTACCAATGACATTGATTTTGATAATGCCAACATTCAGTACATCGAATTCTGGATGATGAGTCCTTATGTAAAGCTGGCGGGCAGTGGTGTTCCTAATGTCGGCAAGGACATGAAAATTGATGGTGTTGCGTTTAATCATGCGAACAAAGGGAAATTGTACTTCAACTTAGGGGAGATTTCGGAAGACGTCATGAAAGACACCCGTCATGCCTTTGAAAATGGATTGGCTACGGGATCCACTATAGATAATCATTGGGGACGAGTAGCCAATAAAATTTGGCTTACCGACGCGTTTGAAAATACCGGGAATTTACGGTCACAACAAGATGTTGGGTTAGATGGGTTAAGCAATGCAGATGAGCTTACGTTTCCTGCCTATAGTTCTTTCCTTGCAGCAGTAGATGCAACAAACAATGCAGCTGGTATCAGACAAGATTTGTCAGCAGATAACTATATATTCTACCAATCCTTAATTGTTAGTGATGATGAGAATAAATGTATTCCAAGTTTCTACAAGAATGGAAACGGTTACGAAAACAACTCTCCTATCAACTCAGGAACAGGCTTCACACCATCTAATACATCTCTTCCGGATAACGAAGATTTGAACCAGGATCAAACCATCAATGACCTAGAAGCTTACTACGAGTACGAGGTCGCCATTGAAGAGCCTCAGTTGCAAGTCGGACAGAATTTCATTGTCAGCAAAAAAGACCTGCCGCCAACAGCCGATGGTGGAGTAGAAACATGGTACCAATTCCGTATCCCAATTCGTAACCCAACAAGTACAGTAGGTAACATAACAGATTTTAAATCGATTCGGTTTATGCGTATGTACATGACAGGCTTCACCAGTCCTGTGATCTTGCGTATGGGACAATTACAACTGGTAGCCAACCAATGGAGAGGCTATCAATCCACTGACATCGATGAAACAGGCTTTGGTGATTTAGAACCGGATGATGCGTTAATCAATGTATCGACAGTGAACGTAGAAGAAAACAGCTCCGGCGATGAAAAAACATCTCCTTACGTATTACCTCCTGGCTTTACCCGTGATCAGGACATTACGTCTACGGTAAACAGAAGGCTAAACGAACAATCTTTGCGCTTATGTGTAGACGATCTGAATGAAAGAAGTGTCAGAGCGGTGTATAAAAACGTAAGTTATGACTTCCTGAACTATGGCCAGGTCAACATGTTTATTCACGCGGAGTCTCAAGAGAAAAACTTAGACGGTAAAGTAAGTGCTTTCCTTCGTTTTGGTACGGACTTTAAAGACAACTACTACGAAATAGAAGTGCCTTTATACTTTACAGATCCGTTGAACAGTACAGATCCTTACACGGTGTGGAGAGCAGAAAACCAGATCAACATGTCCATTCAGGAACTCATCAACACCAAACTGGAAAGAGATCGTAACGGCGTATTGACTAAACCTTATCCGCGCAAAGCAGGCAACCATACCATTTGGGTAATGGGTAAACCCGATATGACAGCAGTAGTCACCGTTATGATCGGTCTCAAGAACCCTAAAGGCGGTGACACCGAGGCCCACTCCTTCTGTATCTGGGCAGATGAATTAAGGGTATCTGATTTTAATGAAAAATCAGGCTTGGCCGCAACCGGAAAATTAAACCTTAAACTGGCAGACTTCGGTAACGTGACAGCCAGTGCCCGTTATATCGGTGCAGGCTTTGGTTCTTTAGAACAAAAAGTTTCTCAACGTCAACGAAACAATACACTGGAATGGGGTATCAGTGGGAATTTCAACATGGAAAAATTCCTTCCTAAAAAACTGGGGCTTAAACTTCCGATGTATGTTGGTATGAACCGCACGGTCATTACTCCACGCTATGATCCACTCAATCCTGATGTGCTGTTAAAACAGCAGCTCGATAACCTGGCAGATCAATCGACGCGAAACGAATACAAAAAACTGGTCGTCGATCAAACCACTACCAAAGCCATTAACTTTACCAACATCCAAAAAGTAAAAACAAAACCGGATGCAAAAAAACATATTTATGATGTCGAAAATTTAAAATTGACACTCGGTTATACCGAAACCAGAAGAACCAGTTACGACATTAAAGAATACGTGTTCAAGTATTACAAAGGAGCACTGGGCTATGACTATACCGGCACACCGAAGTCTTATGAACCTTTAAAGAATGTAAAGCTATTGGATTCAAAATATTTGAAATTGCTTAAAGACTTCAACTTTACTCCTATGCCCAATATGTTCACCTTCCGAACAGATTTGGACAGAAAAATAACAACGACGCAGTACTACGAAGCTGGCCCATTGTCTGCCGGACAGCAGCCGCTTTATGAAAAGTCATTCACCATGACCAGAACATACGGTTCATCTTGGGCAATGACTAAAAACTTAACGGCCAACTACCGTGCCGATGCCTACGCTGTTGTAGATGAACCCATGGGAGCACCGGGAGGTAAAGCATACAACTCAGAGGTAAGAAATAACGCTTTTAAGTTGGGCCGTACGAAAACATTCAATCAAAAAGTTGATCTCAATTATAAATTACCACTAGACAAAATTCCATTCCTGGATTGGCTCAATTCCGACTACCGCTATGAAGCCGGTTATACCTGGACAGCGGGTCCTCTAAACCTTACCGATACCTTGGGTAATGACTACGGTAATATTATACAAAATACACGCAGTCAAACCCTCAATGGGAAAATTGACCTCAATAAATTGTACAACAAGAATAAATTCCTGAAAGAAGTAAATAATCCTGTACCCAAAAGAAAAAATGCCAAGCCGGATCCTAAAGATACAGTAAAGGTCAAGCGTGAAAACCGCGCACTCAAAAGTGCCTTGCGCACCCTCATGCTGATTAAAAGCATCAATGCTACGTACACCAATACACAAGGCACCCAGCTTGCTGGTTATAAGCCTAAATCTAGATTTTTCGGTGTAGATAATTTTGAAGACGGTGGTGACCAGCTCCCTTTCATTTTAGGGTCTCAAAATGCAGACTTCCGTTTTAAAGCTGCAGAGAATGATTGGATCAGCAAATCCAGGTCACTGAATACACCATTCATGCAGCGGAAAGAGCAGAGCTTAAGTCTGCGTACTGCCATAGAACCTAGCAAGGATTTGCGCATTCAGCTGGATGCATCCTTAAAAAAAGGGACCAACTACCAGGAACTGTTTCGCATCGATACATTGGGTCAAAAATATGTTTCTGATAACCCGGTAAGGACCGGAACACATAGCGTTTCTACTGTTACTATAGCCACCTCATTTGGAGACAAGTCAACCGGATCAGGAGATCCGAACGGATCGAAAGCCTTTGATCGATTTGTCGCAAACCGGTATACCATCAGCGAACGATTGGGAGGAAGAGGATTGAATACGCAAGATGTTTTGATTCCTGCATTCCTTGCCGCATACAAAGGCTCAGACGCTGGCTCTGCCAATACTTCACCCATGCCGAATATTCCTCTTCCCAATTGGAGAATTGATTATACGGGTCTGATGAAAATAGCTGCATTGAAAAAACGATTTGATGCCATCACGCTTTCGCACGGTTATACTTCTGTGTACAGCGTTGGAGGTTATACTTCTTCCTTGCTCTACGGCTCAGATTATGTGAGACCAGGAAATAATTTTCTTAATACGCCAGATGCTAATCAGTTCAATACATCCGGTGACCTTATTCCTGTTTACATCATCAGTGACGTAAACATCCGCGAAGCGTTCACTCCTTTGATTGGAGTGAATATTCGTACCAAAGGCAAATGGAGCTACCGCGCCGAATACCGCAGGGCTCGTAACTTATCACTCAGCCTTAACAATGCCCAGATCAGAGAAGAAAATAACCAGGATTTTGTTTTTGGGATAGGCTTTGTAAAATCAGGTGTTAAGATTCCAAAATTCTTAACTAAAGGCCGTACTAAAACTTTGAAAAACGAGCTTAATGTAAGGCTCGACTTTACCTTGCGTGATACCAAAGGTGTACAAAGGCAAATTGATCAGCAGGCAACAGTAACAACAGGTAGTCTGAACTGGCAAATCAAACCAACCGTGACCTACAACCTCAGCACCAGGGTTAGCTTACAGGTTTATTTCGAGCGTACCTTCACCAATCCTAAAGTATCTTCTTCGTTTAAACGAACCACCACTTCAGCAGGGATACAGCTGAGATTTACACTATCCTAATAGGAGTAACCCGTAAGTGGCAAGTAGTAAGGATTTGAAAGTTTTATCTATTCTTAATCACCTAGTCTATAAGCTACTTGCAACTTATACCTTACAACTTAACAACTAAAAAGCACGGTGACTTTTATAAATATTATCATTATATTTAAGCATCATTTTAACTAAAGAAAATATGAATTTCCCTGAAAATCTAAAGTACAGCAAAGATCACGAATGGATAAAAGTAGAGGGTGAATACGGGTATGTAGGTGTGACCGATTTTGCACAAAACGAATTGGGTGATATTGTATTTGTAGAGGTGACTAGCCTTGGTCAAGTGGTAAAGTCTTCTGAGATCTTTGGTACAATAGACGCTGTGAAAACAGTGAGTGACTTGTTTATGCCAGTCAGTGGAGAGATTGTAGAAATCAATCCGGAAATAGAAAAAACACCCGAACTTGTAAATAGTGATTCTTACGGAAAGGGCTGGATCGTGAAAGTAAAATTAGAAAATGCGGCAGAGCTAAATGATTTGATGGATGCTTCAGCCTATAAGAAGTCTATCGGACTTGCTTAGTCGAATTCCAAGCTATACGATCAGTTTGACCGGATTTGCGGTAATCCTCACCTTGTGTTGGTTACCGGCATCTACTGTTCAGGAGCCAAACTGGCTTCATATCCCAAACGCAGATAAGGCCATCCACTTTGTCCTGTTCTGCGTTTGGGCTTTTTGTTTGCAGTGGGACCTTGTAGAAAAAGTAAAAACACGGTACAAAATGGTATTAATAGTTCTATCAGCAGGGCTTTTCACTGCGCTACTCACCGAACTATTGCAGCCTGTCATATCTGATCGTACACCAGACTTGCTGGATGTCTTTGCTGACATTTTAGGCACAATGGCGGGACTTCTCTTCTTTCGTTCTTTTTCATCCAAAAAATTGTCATGAAAAATTTCTGCGTCAGCTTATTCTTTCCCATTGCATTACTTGTCAATGTCTCCATTTGCTTTTCTCAGGACATGACACGCGTACGCAAAGTCATCGCAACTTTAAGCGCCAAAAATATGCACGGCAGAAGCCCGGCATTTGAAGGCGATCGCAAAGCAGCAACGTATATCGCTTCTCTTTTTCAAACCGCAGGATTAAAACCTGTAGAGCAATCATTCTTTCAACCCTTCACATACGACACACAAATTTTTCCCAAAAAAATGTCGTTGACTATTAATGGCAAAAAGATGCAGCCAGGCGTAGATTTTATCATTGACCCTGTTTCTTCTTCCGGAAAAGGCAACGTAGAAATTCTCTATTTGGATAGTACTTTTTTCTTGTATAAAGAGAACAGAACCAACCTGGATTGCAAAAACAAAGCGGTGGTTTATGATCAAAAATATTATTCTCGCCTGAGCGACTTGCCACTTGAAGTGGTACAAAACATATACAGTGCTGCTTGTTTAATTGAATACAACCACCCCAAACTCACCATGGGCATTGCATCCAAACCGATGAGCGTTCCTATTTTCAAACTTGGAACGATGGACGTCAATGAAATAAAATCCGGTCGATGCTCTTTTCAACTCCGGTCAGAATGGAAACAAAACTATCAGTCACAAAATGTAATCGGCATGATCAAAGGATCGGTGCAACCCGATACATTCATTGTCTTCAGTGCACATTATGATCACTTGGGTCACTTAGGCAAACGCACTTACTTTCCGGGAGCCAACGACAACGCCAGTGGTATTTCTATGCTCAACGAACTGGCGTATTATTACAGCGACAGTTTGCACAAGCCCGCTTACAGCATCTTATTCATCGCTTTCAGCGCAGAAGAAGCGGGCTTAATAGGTTCAAAGTTTTATACCCAACATCCACTGATTCCTTTGAACCAGATTAAATTCCTGCTCAATATGGATATTGTAGGTACCGGAGACGAAAGCATCACGGTGGTCAATGGCACAGAATATTCTGCCCGCTTCTCTCGTTTGGATTCGCTAAACAAAGCGTATCAATTGCTGCCAGCCGTTGTGAAAAGAGGGAAAGCCGCGAATTCAGATCATTACTTCTTTACCCAAAAAGGAGTACCTGCTTTTTTCATTTATACTAACGGCAAACAAAAAGCGTATCACGACGTGTACGACAAAGCGGAAACATTGCCGCTAAATAAATATGGGGAACTCTTTACCCTCTTCACTCTTTTCGTAAAAACACTGTAAGGATTTTCTTCCTTCCATTTAAATTTTCTTATTTTTAGATTATACTGACACATCCGTTTCATGCAAAAAAAATATTACCTGGTGATACTTATGCTCCTCGCAACAGCGATGGAGTTTTGGCATTTGGGCAGCCAGCCGGTAAAAGAATACGACGAAGCACGCTATGCAGCCAATGCCTTCGAGATGATGGAGAACAAAGACTATGTTAATCTTCATTACCTTGGTCAACCGGATACATGGGTAGCCAGACCACCAGTAAAAGCCTGGTTGATCATTGCCGGATATAAATTGCTAGGTTATAATGAATGGGGATTGCGACTATCATCCGCTGTATCCATACTTATATTTTTCTTTTTTGCCTATCGTCTGATTAACCTTTACTTAAAAGAACAGTACGCTTTCCTTGCTTGCCTGATGCTGATTTCAGTGAAAGGCATCATCGGATTTCACGTAGGGAGAAATGCGGATATGGATGCCGAACTGATCGCACTCATTACCATTGCTGCGTATTTCTCTTTGCGTTACATCGATTTCCAGGACCGCAAGGCAATCTGGTGGGCAGGGTTGTTTCTGGGGTTGAGTTTCTGGGTCAAGACAACCGCTTGTTTCTATTATATTCCCGGATTACTCTTGTATCTCATCGTCTCGCGCAAATTTATACCTACGTTCCGTCGCAAGGATCCCTGGATAAGTGCCGGCATTTTTATGCTGATGATTTTATCCTGGTTCATTCTTCTGAAAGCATTTGGATGCAATTACAATTGTAATGCAAAAGACTCTTTTCACTCCTACAGCAATTCCTGGGAAACCATGTTGATCTACGATACCTGGGATCGTTTCACGGCCAGTACATTTGATAAACATCCTGTGGAAACCAATCGATCGTTTTTCATTCACTCCATCGACTCTATCTTCAATGTCTGGAATTATTTCTTTTACGCAGGACTCGCTTTGTTTTTCTTCAACAGATATAGTCCAAACAGAAAGCAAGCATTCCTTCAGTCTCCCTTCTACAAGATTTGTACCCTCTCTATTTGTATACTCGCTCCCATCGTTTTATTGCTCACTTTCGGAATGCACAAGCTTCCCTGGTACACCAGTCCAAGTCTCTTGTTTCTGGCCATCCTTGCCACTTATGCCGTGCATGAAATAGCGACCAAAGTCCCTTATACCTATTGGATTATAGCAGGTCTATTGATCTTTACCACTACACGGCATTTCTTATTTCTGGAAGAAGAAATTAGGGAGAAAAACGAAGTCTATTTTCTTTTAGAAAATGAACCGCTCTGGAAGAGCCAGCAAACCATTTACTATGTGGAGCCTATCCGGCAAAACGTATATGTGTACCTGCTATGGCAAGGCAAAAAAGTAGCACCATTTGACCTTCAGACAAAGGCTTCACAAGGTCTGGTCATAGGCGAAGAACCGGCCTTTGCTCCATACGCTGATCGATTGGATAAGCTCGTTTCCAGCCAGGAAGAAAAACATAAAAGAGTACTGTTTATAGCCCGAATTAAGCCTTAATACAGGGAATTCACCTAAAAGCGTAGCTGCTTAAAAGAGTACACGAAAAGAAATAATCTTTTTTCATATAGCAGCCATAAATTTTGTCACGTAATTGCCGTTTTTTATACGATAAGTATTTAACTTGTCGTTACTATTCCCAGATTACAGCCTCTTTAAGGAGGCACCATAAACAATATGCATTTGAAGTCATTTCTTATACCAGTCTACAGCATACTTTTTCTAAGCGTTTTTATTGTTGTTGGATGCAAAAAACCGAAAGACAGTGCGATATCCGTAGATGACAAGCAAAGTCTGGGAACTTACTACATCGATACTTTCACAGCATCTCTTTCTACCATCCTGATTGATTCCTTGCCGACTTCATCGAATGATAAAATGCTGACCGGATATTATACAGATCCGAAAGTAGGAACATTTTCTGCTGCTCCTTACTTTCAGTTTTCATTGGCCGGTATCGACACCGATAGAGATGGAAGAGAAGACATTCTTTCCTATGTTGTAGAACCGAAGTATGACTCCATGGTGCTGCAGCTTCACCATGTATACAGCTACGGAGATACTACCAGCGTTCATAAAATGAATACTTACCGGTTGACGGAAAATATGAACCTTGTGAACGGTTCTTCTTATATCTACAATGCTCAAGCGTTTGCGCACGAAGCCTCTCCATTAGCAACTACGACTGTTGCTTATACGAACTTCTCTGGTAATACCCTTAGAATTCACTTGGACGGAAATGAAATATTCGATTATGCTAAAAGCAATGACAACCGTGTAGCAACGAACGCCGCTTTTAGAGAATATTTCAAAGGGTTGACCTTGATACCAGAACTCAGTAACAAGTCCATTTTTGGATACGCGAGAAACCCTACACTGATCCTTTATTATCACGACACAGACAATCCAGGCGTTTCTAAGTCCTATACATTTAAACACGCAGCAAACACCGATCTATTCTTCAACCAATTGAAGAATGACCGCACCGGTACTTCTCTTGCGAGCCTTAATGAAATCTATGAAGAAATAAACGCGAGCCAAACGGACAATGAAACCTATGTCATGACGGGTGTGGAGTTGATGACTAAAATAAAATTCCCTCATCTGAATGATATCCGTGCAGCCTATCCTAATTTCGCTGTCAACCGCGCGGAGCTGATCATTCAACCAAAAGCAAATTCCTATAGTCAGTTATTCCGCTTGCCCACAGAACTGGTCTTATACAAAACAAATACCTCCAACATTCCTGGCGCGCTCATTACATATACAGGAACCACGGTGCCAGAGATCGTCAATCCGTTTGTAGATTACGAATCCAACAGAAACACTTATTATAAATTTGAAGTAACTGACTTTATACAAGAGCAATTAGCAACAAGCTTTTACAACGAAACAGCTTTAATGCTTACCTCTCCGCGGTCTTATTCGGGTAACCGCACGGAAAAACTGGTATTGGACAGCAAACTTTCTTCCTCTACCATTAAACTAAAACTATACCTTACCATATTTTAAAAAAAGAACAATGACAAACCAAAATGTAAGAAAAACATTAGGCCTGGCTATACTCATCGTTGCAGCAGGTGTTTTTCAAAGTTGCAAAAAAAGCAGTGACAGTACGACTACAGCTTCAGGAGATTGGGTACAACAATCAAACTTTGAAGGCGTATCAAGAAGCAACGCTGTTGCTTTTGAAATCAATGGAAAAGGATACCTTGGAACAGGTTTTGATGGATCTGTAAGACTAAATGATTTCTGGCAATATGATCCTGTCAACAATTTCTGGGAACAAAAAGCAAATTTCCCAGGAGCGCCAAGAAACGAAGCCGTAGGGTTTGGTTTATTAGGTAAAGGTTATATAGGCACTGGTACGGGTCTTAACGGCACTACTCCTACCAACTACCAGGATTTTTACGAATACGATCCTGAATTCAATACTTGGACACAAAAGGCAGACTTTGCAGGAACCGCCAGATACAGTGCTGTAGCTTTCAGTTTAGGCAATTATGGCTACATTGGAACAGGTTTCGACGGGAACTACAAAAAAGATTTCTACAAATACGATCCGTCTGACGACACTTGGCATGTAGCCTTGAGCATTGGCGGCGAAAAAAGAGTTGACGCATTTGCTTTTGTTGCGAACGGTAAAGCATACGTAGGTGGAGGATTAAACAACAACTTGTACGTGAAAGACTTTTTCGAATATACACCTGGTGCTGCTGCCGTTGATTTAGGAAGTTGGACAGCAAAAAGATCTTTGGATGATGGACAAGACAACAGACGTTATGGCGCTGCTGCATTCTCTATCAATGGAAAGGGTTACATTGCTACCGGCACCTATAATTCAGCACTTCAAAGCACTTGGGAATACAACACCGTAGACAACAGCTGGTCTGCAAAATCGGGCTTCGAAGGCGCTTCGAGAACGGATGCTGTCGGTTTGACCATTGGAAACAGAGGATTTGTAATCACAGGGAAAAATGGCAACAATCGTTACGATGACATCTGGGAATTGCTTCCATAATATTGGAGATACTCCATCAATAAAAAAGGGACTGTTTTATACAGCCCCTTTT
>Ga0247813_10002191_pt1 | contig 13622 bp, 14 predicted proteins | sample UWRJL169409C1_FD_180719 | JGI IMG/M metagenome (GOLD analysis project Ga0247813, IMG submission 180719) | Plant litter microbial communities from Arlington Agricultural Research Station in Wisconsin, United States - UWRJ-L169-409C-1 | ecosystem: Environmental > Terrestrial > Plant litter >... | reverse complement strand
CACCGAGCCGCCGCACGCCGTGACCCTCGCGGCGACCGACCCAGCCAACCCCTTCGGTGCGGCCCTACCCTGGCCACAGGCCGAGGGCCACCGCCCCGGTCGCAAGGCGGGGGCCATGGTCGTCATCGTGGATGGCACGCTCACCCTGTACATCGAACGCGGCGGTAAGACCGTGCTCACCTTCGGCGCTGAGGGCGAGCAACTCGAGGCCGCAGCCGATTCCCTTGCGCGCACCGTGCGGGAGCGCACGGGCAGGCTGCGCGTCGAGAAGGTGGACGGCGAGTTCTCGATCGGCACTCCCCTCGGTGACGCGCTCGTGCGCGCTGGGTTCGCCTTGCACCCCGACGGACTGCGGCTCCGTGCCTGAGGGTGACACCGTCTGGCTCGCAGCCCGCAACCTCAACCTCGCGATCGGGGGAGAGGAGCTCGTGGGGTGCGACCTGCGGGTTCCAGCGTTCGCCACGGTCGACCTCACCGGCGAGACCGTGCACGAGGTGGTCAGCAGGGGCAAGCACCTGTTGCATCGGGTTGGCGACTTCAGCATCCATTCGCACCTGAAGATGGAGGGCTCCTGGCACCTCTACCGCCCAGAGACAGCGTGGCGCAGGCCAGCCTGGCAGGCGCGCGCCGTGCTCTCGACCGCGGACTGGACGACCGTGGGTTTCTCGCTCGGACTCCTCGAGGTGGTGCCCACAAGCGAAGAGCACACTGTCGTCGGACATCTCGGCCCCGACCTTCTGGGTGCCGACTGGGACGCCTCGGAGGCACTCGCGCGCCTCGCGAGCGACCCCGCCGTGCCGATCCTCGTCGCGCTCCTCGACCAGCGCAACCTCGCGGGCCTCGGCAACGAATACGTCAACGAGCTGTGCTTTCTGCGCGGAGTACTCCCGACCCGCCCGGTGGGCGACGTCGACCTCGAAGCAATGGTGACGCTCTCGTCGAAGGTCATCGATCGCAACCGTGAGCGAACCGAGCGCACCTTCACGGGCGACACCCGCCCAGGCCAGCAAGATTGGGTCTATGGCAGGGCGGGGCGCCCGTGTCGACGCTGCGGAACGCGCATCCAGCGCGGCAAGCTCGGCCCGACCCCGCTTGTTCAGCGCGATACCTACTGGTGCCCGGTGTGCCAGAGCTGAGTGCCCGATAGGGTGTTCGGAAACACCGAGCGAAAGAGAACCTCATGACTGCGCCCCAGTACGACGGCTACATCCCCGAGGCACCCGCCGAGAACGTGCCCCGCGGAACTGTTTTCGCCCTCGCAGTCATTCCGCTCGGCATTGTCGCGTTTGTTGTTCTCTGGAGCTTTGACCTCCTTGCCTCAATCGTCGGTTTCGGCGTGGCAGCTGGAGCAGTATTCCTCTACCGGCTCGGATCAGGTGGTCGCGTCGGCCGTGGAGGCGCCACGCGCATCGCTGTGATCACCATTGCCACAATGCTTCTTGCGCTGGCCGCAGCCGTCGTCTTCGACGTACTCATCGCCTTCACCGGCGAGACTGGCGACACCTGGATCGCCGCCCTCACGAGCCCCGAGTTCTGGGCGTTCAACAGCTACGTTCTCGCCCAGCCGGGCGTACTCAGCTCCTACCTGCCGTCGTTCCTCATCGGCCTCGGCCTGAGCGCACTCGGCTGCTTCAGCGTGCTGCGCGGCGCGTTCCAGAGCTCGAAGGTCGAGCCTGCCGCCGCATTCGAGTACCCGATCGCCCCCACTCCCGGCTCGTACACGGCTCCGTCGGCAACTGACTCGACTGTCACTGACCCGACCCCGCCCGCATACGGCGAGCGCGTTGAGCCCACTGACCCCAACGCGCCGAAGGCCTAACGCGACAGCAGCGGAAAGATGTGGTCAACCGAGAGCGGCGCAATAGCGAGGCCGTGATCGGATGCCACGTCGAGCCAGATCAGTTCCTCGATCTCTGCGGCGACCACCGGCGACTGTTCGGTGGTGACGAGGTACACGTCGCAATCCACGACGTGACCGGCCTCGTTCGCGGCGGCGGCCCCGAATCGTCCCCAGTGCACGAAGGTAGACGCGTCGAGCTCGTAGCCGAGCTCCTCGTTGAGTTCTCGCGCGAGCGTGTCGGCGGGGAGCTCCCCTGGCTCGAGCTTTCCGCCCGGCTGCATCCAGGTGGTCGTGTCGCGCTTACGTACGAGGAGCACGCGGCCCGCTGCATCCATGATCACTGCTGCTGCGATGCGGATGACGGGGCTCATTCCCCCACGTTAGCGGCGGCTGGGAGTCTCGTGCTGTCTCTAGCTGCGTGACCCTTCACGCGCGTAGCGTCGAAGCATGAGCGACGACAAGAAGACCGAGAACACCACGCCCGACGGATCGACCGACGACTCGCAGGACTTTCAGAACCCGGAGACCGAGGAAGACACGGCTTCGGGTGGCCCCGCAGACTAGCTTCTAGCTGATCTCGGCGGCGAGCTGATCGAGCTGCTCGTCGCTCACGGCAATGCCCGCGTCGACAAAACGCTGGCGCAGCGCATTCTTTGCGTTGTCCACATGACCCTGGCGTGCATCCGCCCGAGTCTGGGCGACGATTCCCTCGATACGCGCGCGGTTGTCTGAGTCATCGTGGCCGGCCTCGACCGGTTCATTCATAGTCATGGTTCATCGTGCTCCCGGTAGCTGGGAGCACGCTCCGCGGGAGTAGTCCGCCGGGAGTATGCCGTGAACCGGAGTGCTGGAGTACGGTCGAGGGATGAATGGCGCCCTTCTCCTGGTCATGGCCCTTGTCGCGCTGGGCATCATGGCCCTCGGGCACCGCAAGGGCTTTCAGCCCTCGATCGTGATCCTGCTGGTTGCGGGCGCTGCATCCTTCATTCCCGCGGTGCCTCGCCTTGAGCTCGAGCCCCACCTGATCCTGGGCGTTGTCATGCCACCGCTCTTGTACGCAGCGGCAGTCAATTTCTCTTTCTTCACGTTCATCCGCAACTTCACGCCGATCGTCGGGCTCGGCTTCACGCTCGTGCTCGTCACGACAGTGATCATCGGCTTCTTCACGTCATGGCTCGTTCCCGCGATCGGTCTCGCCGGCGCGTTCGTTCTCGCAACGGTGGTCTCGCCGCCCGACACCGTGACGATCATCAGCCACGGCAAGGAGCTCGGTCTGCCGCGTCGGGTCGTCGCGATCCTCACCGGTGAGAGTCTCGTCAACGACGCGGCGGCCCTCACGTTCTTCTCTCTCGCTGTTGCCTGGGCGGCGGGAACCCACACCTTCATCGCCAATCCTTTTTTGCTGTTCCTGTACGGCTGCGTCGTCGGTATCGTCATCGGCTGGATCCTCGGGGTGGCCGCGATCAGCGTGCGCTCCCTCCTCGCGAATCCCGCGCTCGAGACGTCACTCGGCCTCATCCTCCCGTTCGCCGCGTACTTCGTGGCCGAGTCGTTCCACGCCTCCGGAGTACTTGCCGTCGTGATCGCCGGTTTCACCGTGGCCATCGGCTCCAACTACGGCCAGGGCCGTGCCAACCGCGGCATCGACTACCGCACCCGCACGATGGAGCGCCAGGTCTGGCCCGTCATCGAGACTCTTCTCGAGGCGTTCGTCTTCGCCTACATGGGCCTCCAGGTGCGCTGGGTCATCGAAGACCTCGCCGAGACCGAGTACAGCTTCGGCGAGGCGCTTGGCCTCGGCCTGCTCGTGCTCCTCGCTGTTATCGTCATCCGCATCGCCTGGGTGTCCGCGCTATACGGCAAGGGCATGTTCGACGCCTGGATTTACGCCAAACGGGCGGCGGTCGACCCCTCAGATCCGCGCGTTATCCGCCGCATGCAGCAGGTCGAGCGGATGCAGCAACGCCAGGCCGAGCGCGAGGAACGCTGGCGCCAGCGTGACGAACGGTGGGCTGAGCGTCGCGGCGACACTCGGGGCGACGACCCCCGTCGCGAGCGCCCCAAGCGCGGCCGCGACATGCGCCAGCCTCCGCGCCCGCTCTCGTGGAAGGAGAGCCTCCTCGTCTCGTGGACCGGCATGCGCGGCATCGTCACCCTCGCAGCGGCGGGTTCCATTCCGCTCCTGATCAACAACGGCGAGGACTTTCCCGGCCGCACCCTCATCCAGTTCATCGCCTTCACCGTCGCGATTGGCACCCTCGTGGTGCAGGGGCTCACTGTGCCGATCCTTGCCAAGCGACTCGCGATCGACGTAACCGATGAGGATGCCGAGGAGGAGCGCCAGCTGGCGGCCGCCCAGGCCGCCGCCGACGGAGCGGAGGGATTCGACGCCAAGCGGGATGCCATCCTTATCGCCATGCGCGACGACCTCGTCACTGACGAAGCGGCCCGCGTCGTGCTCGAGCGGCTCGATCGCCAGGAGGCGGCGGCACAATGATGACCGTCATCATCGCGTTCGGCGCCAACCTGCTCGTCGCGATCGGCAAGACCGTGGCCGCACTGCTCACCGGCTCTGCCTCGATGGTCGCAGAGTCTGCGCACTCCTGGGCCGACACCGGCAATGAGGTGTTTCTCCTGATCGCTGAACGTCGATCGCAGCGCAAGCCGGATGCGCGGCATCCATTGGGCTATGGCAAGGATGCCTACATCTGGTCGATGTTCGCCGCTTTCGGGCTCTTCACCGCTGGCGCGGTCGTGTCGATCCAGCACGGCATCCAGGAGCTCGTCGACCCGGAGCCCGCCGACAACTACGCCATCGCCTACATCGTGCTCGCCGGGTCGTTCGTGCTCGAGGGCGTCTCATTCGTGCAGGCTTTTCGCCAGTCGCGTGACACGGCGCGCAAGCGCAATCGGTCGGTGCTGCGCCAGGTGCTCACCGGTTCGAATCCGACGGTGAGGGCCGTCTTCTTCGAGGATGCCGCAGCCCTCGCCGGCCTCGTTCTCGCCTTCCTCGGCGTGCTGCTGCACCAGCTCACGGGTTCGCCGATCTTCGACGCGGCGGGGTCGATCGCCGTCGGGGTGCTGCTCGGCGTCGTTGCGATCATTCTCATCAACCGCAACCGGCAGTTTCTGCTCGGGCAGGCCGTGGACGACGACATCCGCGAACTCGCGATCGACAAGCTCAAGGGCATGCCCGAGATCGAACGCATCACCTACCTGCACCTCGAGTTCATCGGGCCAGAGCGGCTCTACCTCGTGGCCGCGGTCGACCTCGTGGGCAACTCGCGCGAAGACGACGTGGCCCTCACCCTGCGGCGCCTCGAGAACGAGATCGAGGACGCGGTCGAGTACCTCGCCGAGGTCGTGCTGACGCTCTCAGCCAAGGATGAGGCCTCGATCTAGCTACTTGTTGGGGCGCTGTCCCGGCGGAGGCGTGACGCCACTTCCACCACGTGGGGGCTGCGAGGGCTGAATGCCAGTATTCCTCGGCTGGCCCGCCTTTCCACCCTCGTGAACCCGAGACATTGGTGTCGCTCCACGAGCGCCGAACTGACCACTATCGCTGGTTCGTGACGACACTTGGTTCTCCTTCATCCCGTAACCATTCGACCACGTATGTGTCGGTGACCGCTAGCCATACGCCCTGAGTGCCGTCCACCCTGCTTACGAATTCGCCCGTTGAGTTCATATTCCATTGCTCGGCAATGAACAGATCGCGGGTTTCTGGGTAGGTAGAAAAACGAGCTCTTTCATCGAACACCCCACCGACCCAGACTCCTTCTGCAATACGCACACGCACCCACCCTTCGTTCACCGCCTTGTTTCCGTAGTCCCATGCAGTGGGAGTGTCGCTGGCTTCCTGCGAATGCGTCAGTTTGGGCCGAATCACGTCTGTCCAAACTCTGGATGGCCCTGACAGAAATGGCACCTTCCCGTAGAACAACCAGGCAACAACGTAGGGAACTATCACGCCGCCAATCAAAAACATCCAGACGGAAGGTACGACGTGGGCAACAAGGTACGCACGCGGTCCTTGCAGGGCAGCTGTCACCTGATTCGCGAAGATAGCTGCGTACAACGAGTCGAAAATTGCGCTGGCGACAATAGCTTCGAGCACGCGGGCAGCAACAGAACGATCTGCCGCGCGTGGGCCTCGGAGCTGGACGCGCGCTGCTGCGTACACAACGCCTGGGACTAAAAGCGCAAGGTAGAACGCAAGCTGAAAAGCACTCGTTGGTACGTTCACGTTTTGTTGCTCCTCGGTCGCTTGCTCCAGAGGGTACCGGCGACCGCCGACTGGACACGAGAAAAGTCCACACGCAAAAGCGCCCTGCCCCTGACACCACAGGAGCAGGGCGCTTTCCTGATTGCGCTATTACCCCACGCCTACTCGAGACCCGCTCGCCGGGCACTGTACTCAGCACCCGTCGAGGGTCAGGACTGCGGCTGTTGCTAGCCGATCAGAACTCCATGATCACCCGGCCGGAGTGGACGCACCAGTCGCGCGAGACGGCTCCCAGCGAACACGAAGTAGCGGGCGACGGATGCCCCCTCTAGCCTCGATTCATGCGACTCGAGTTCACCGGTGATATCTGGGAGTGGCGCGGTCCGGCGCCCTTCCACTTCGTCACGGTGCCCGAGGCGGAGGCCGGGATGATCGCCGCGGCCTCCGACCTTGTCACCTACGGCTGGGGCATGATCCCGGTGACGGGAACGGCCGGTGACACCGCCTTCACTACCTCGCTTTGGCCGCAGAACGGCGGCTACGTCGTGCCACTCAAGGCGGCCGTGCGCCGAGCAGAGGGCCTCGGTATCGGGGATGCCGTGACCATCGTGCTCGACATCGCCGTCTAGGGCAGTGCGCCGCTAGGAGACGGGCGACTGCGCCTTCTCGTCGGGGTGGTTCGGCGTCCAGCCGTACCAGCCGTCTTCGGTCGGGATGACGGCCCAGTCGCCGCATGCCCAGACCGTATCGACGTAGGGATCGACCGACCAGTCCTGCTCGAACGAGGGGCCGGACTGGCGTTCGACCTCCACGCACAGTGTGGGATCGAGTTCGCTCGTGGTGATGGCGCGAAGGATGGCCGGATCCCCCTGGGTCGACTCCCTCGTCTCAATGTCGACGGCGTCAGCGGGAACCCACGGCGCCGACTTGTCCCAGTGGTTGGTGAGGTCCATCGTCGTGTCGAAGGTGCCACCCGTCTCGTGGCGGACGACGTCGAGCACGGCACAGCCGGAGAGGGAGATGAGTGCGATTGCGACGAGCGGCACTGCGAGGAGGGCGGATGTTTTTCTCATGCTCTGAGCCTCCCCGCTGCGTCACGACCGCGCGTCAGCCTGAGGGTGGGCGCACGTCACCCTGCCGGATGATTCAGTCGAGGATCACGAGTTGCTGCGTCGCCCGGGTCATCGCCACGTACTGGTCGACGGCCGTCCAGTCGCTCGGGCGCACGAGCACCACGAGGTCGAACTCGAGCCCCTTGGCGAGCACGGGAGTGAGCGAGCTCACACGCGCGCTGCCTGTGAACGAGGGGTCGCCGATGACGCACGCGACACCGTCGTCGTGCCGAGCCATCCATTCATCGAGGATCGCGTCGCGCTCGGCGCGGGCGCCGCGTTTCACCGGGAGACCACTGCTGCGAATCGAGGTGGGCACGTTGGCGTCGGGCAAAGCGGCCCGGATGACCGGCTCGGCCTCGACCATGACCTCCTCGGGCGTGCGGTAGTTGATGCTGAGGGCGGCAACCGTCACGTCGACAAGCCCGACCCGCTCGAGGCGTTGCTCCCACGACTCGTGGAACCCGTGACGGGCCTGCGCGCGATCCCCGACGATCGTGAAACTGCGGGAGGGGCAGCGCAACAGGAGCATCTGCCATTCAGCATCGGTGAGCTCCTGCGCTTCGTCGACCACGATGTGCGCGAACGGTCCGGCGAGCAGATCGGGGTGGATGCCCGGCAGCACTGATGCGTCGTCGAGGCTGTTCTGGGCGTCCTCACCCCGCAGCATCGACATGAGCTTGAGGTCGCTGTCGTCCGCGGCGATGAGCTCGTCGATCACTGTCGCGCGGCTCTCGCGTTCCGCGGCTCGCGCTGCCTCGCGTCGACGACGGTCGCGCGCGGCGTGTGGATTGCCGATGCGCTGGCGGGCGGCATCCAGCCACGGCAGATCTTCGACCGTTACGGGTGCGTCGGCCGGTCGTTGCAGGGCGGCCACTTCGGCCGGAGTCAGCCATGGCGCGCACTGGTGGAGGTAGGCGGGTACAGTCCACAGGTCACGCACGACCCCGACAGGGTCGAGGAGCGACCACGCTCGCCCGAAGGCCGACCGCAACTCGTCATCCTGCAGGAGTGCTGCGCGCACGAGGTGCGGCGGGGCCTCCTCGCCGTGCTTGTCGATGAGGATGGCGAGGAGCGACTCCCAGACCTCCTCGCGCGCGTCGTTGTGGCTGGAGGTGGGCTCGGCATCACCGAAAGCCTCGGCCCAGTCGGCTGGGGTCAGGTCGACGTCGGCCCATGGAGTTTCCACGATGATCGCTCGGGAGGGCGGCCTCTCGTAGTGCCGCACCGCCGCCTCGATCACCTCGACGACGCGGGCGTCCGATTTGAGTCTCGCCACGTCTGCGTCGATCTCGAGCTCGGCCGACGACCCCTCCTCGACAAGGTCACGCAAAGTGCAGGTTTGCACACCCTCCTCGCCCAGGCTCGGGAGCACGTCAGAAACGTAGTTCAGGTACGGCTGGTGCGGGCCAACGAAGAGCACTCCGCCCCTGCCCTCGCTCAGCCGCTGATCGGAGTAGAGCAGGTAGGCGGTGCGGTGCAGTGCGACGACCGTCTTGCCGGTTCCGGGGCCGCCATCGACCACGAGCGCACCGCGGGAGCCCGCGCGGACGATGGCGTCCTGGTCAGCCTGGATCGTGCCGAGCACGTCGCGCATGCGCGCTGTGCGGTTGCTCCCAAGGCTCGCGATGAAGGCGCTCTGGTCGTCGAGCGCCGCGTGCTGCTCGAAGCCCTCGGCGGTGAACACCTCGTCCCAGTAGTCGGTGATGCGTCCGAGCTCCCAGCGGTAGCGTCGCCGGCTTGCCAACCCCATTGGATTCGCGTGCGTCGCCCCGAAGAACGGCTCCGCGGCGGGCGAGCGCCAGTCGACCATGAGGCGCGTGCCAGCAGCGTCGGTGAGCCCGAAGCGCCCGACAAAGATCGGTTCGTGGATGTCACCGCCAACCATCCTCCCGAGGCACGAGTCCACGCCGTACCGTCGCAGTGTGCGCAGGCGCGACGACAGGCGGTGGATCTCGAGGTCACGGTCGAGCGCCTCCTGCCCCGAGCCGCCGGGTGCCGTGCGCTGCGCTGCGAGCTGCCGCTCGACCTCGGCAATCGCCCGCGCGAGACTTGACTGGAGCGCCGCGAAGTGCTGCTCGTCGGTCGCGATGAGGGCGGGGTCGTCCTTCGCCGAAAGCCGGTTGGGAAGGGCGAAAACACGCGTCGAGGTAGTCACGATCGACGATTCTGCGCCATGGAGGGGGTCTTGCGGCAAGCCCCCCTGTCGCGCATACTCTTAAGTAGTGAGGGGAGCGAAAGCTCCCTTTTTTTGTGCCCTGTTCGCCGTCGCAGCGCCCTTTTCGCCGTCGCACCCTGGGCGTACGGTTGACGCATGCCGACCTGGGACGACGTCAACGACCTCGCGAGCGCGCTGCCCGAAGTCGAGCGCGGCACCGACACCAACGGCTACAAGTGGGAGGTGCGGCGGCGGTACTTCGCATGGGAGCGCCCCCTGCGCAAGCGCGATCTCGAGGCGCTCGGCGATACCGCCCCGATCGGCCCGATCATGGGCGCCATGGTCGCGGAGCTGCCCGACAAGCAAGCGCTCATCGGTAGCGCCCCGGAGATCTTCTTCACCGTTCCGCACTTCGCGGACTACCCCGCGGTGCTCGTGCTCATCGAGGAGATCAGCATGGAGCAGCTCAACGAGGTGCTCATCGACGCATGGTTGGCGCGCGCACCGAAGCGGCTTGCGGCGACGTATCTCGCGGAGCATCCATCCCTCGCCTGATTGCTGTTTCGGCAACAAATAGTGACCCGGCGCGGCGCGCGTGCGAGCCTCGAACCATGACACAGAGCGCTGCTGAGTACTGGGAAGACCGCTACGCCACGAGGGGCAGAACCTGGAGCGGAAACGTCAACGTCGCCCTCGAGAGGGAGCTCACCGGCGTCTCACCTGGCAGCGCTCTCGACCTTGGATGCGGCGAAGGCGGCGACGCGCTCTGGCTCGCGCGCAACGGCTGGACGGTGACGGCTGTCGACATCGCTCCGTCTGCCCTTGCGGTCGGAGCTGCTGCCCAACAGCCCGGTGACGACGTGACCTGGGTGGCCGCCGACCTCGCGTCGTGGCAGCCGCCAGCGAGCTACGACCTTGTCAGCGCGTGCTTTCTGCACTCGGATGTCGAGCTCCCCCGCGAGGCGATCCTCCGCCGCGCGGCAGCAGCCGTGGCCGAGGGCGGGCAACTGTTGATCGTGGGCCACGCGGGAGTGCCGCACTGGGCCGAGCACGACCACGACGCGCCGAACCTGCCGACCCCTGACGAGGTGATCGCTTCGCTCGAGCTCGGTGACGGCTGGACGGTGCTCACGAGTGCACTCGTCGAGCGACCGGTCACAGCACCGGATGGCACGGCGAGCACCATCGTCGACGCCGTGGTCAGGCTGCGGCGCTAGCTACTCGCGATCGTCCTGGCTCCACGCTGTGAAAAGCACGCTCGCCCCTGCGGGGCCGCTGACGTACGGTCCGAAAGTCGTGCCCACGAATCCACCCGCGGTCTCGGTGCTGATCGCGGCGAGCGGCACGCTGCCGAGCTCGGCCGCTCCCGCGGAGAACGTGATGCCGTCGCGCGACAGCCGCGCGCTGAGAGTGACCGGTCCGTCGGGTACGGCGGCGGTGGCCAATGTTGCGTCCTCGCCGTTGCGCACCACGAGAGATGCCTCGGAGCCCGCAATCTCGACGCGTGCGTGTACCGCATCCGACTGTCGCAGTACGAGGCCGGTGACCGCCCCGGCAGCCCGATGCTCGAGCGTGACCGATACCTCACTCTCGGTACTCGTGACGCGGCGCAGGAGCGCGGCTGTCGGTCCCGACATCCCGAGCCCGGCGCCTGTCGACTCGAGCAGGATGCCTTCGGGCGTCGCCGAGGCGAAGTCGGCGAAGCCGCGCACGCTGAGGAAGTCGCGCACCTCGGGAGCTCCGTCGGACCCCCACGAGCCGCTCAGCGGCACCGGCGGATCGAGTCGCCCGTGGCCTGGGTTCACGACGGGCCAGCCGTCTTCCCAGACGACGCGAGCGAGGTGCGTCTCGCGGCCGAGAACGTGGTGTCCGTCGAGCGGGCGGACCGCGAGCATGGCCATCCACCACTCGTCGTTGTCACCCTCGAACAATTCGGCGTGGCCGACGAACTGCACGTCGACACCATGACCCAGGTGACGGTGGGTGAGGATCGGGTTGGTCTTCGCGGGCAGGTACGGGCCGGCGAGATCGCGTGAACGGGCGATCATGACCGAGTGCTCGAAAGCCGTGCCGCCCTCGGCTGTGAGCAGGTAAAACCAGCCGTCCCGCTCGTAGAGGTGTGGCCCCTCCGCCCAGACGGCGCGGTACATCGTGCGCGTCCAGATGATCGTTTCGGGCCCGACGAGCTCGCCGCGCTCAAGATCGAGCTCGCGCAACCACACCTCCGTCTCGCCGTCGAACTCCTGAGGCTCGACTTCGCGACACCCCACCCACCAGGCGCGCCCCTCATGAAAGAACAGCGACGGGTCGATACCTTGAGCGTCCGACAGCACGACGGGGGCAGACCACGGCCCCGCGGGGTCGGTCGCGGTGACGTAGAAGTTGCGCGCCCGCTCACCCATGTGCGTGCACACGAGATAGAACACGCCCTCGTGGTAGCGCAGCGTCGGCGCGAACATGCCGCCGGAGTCGGCGACGGAGCTGTAGTCGAACTGCGCCCGGTCGTGCACGGCGTGGCCGATGAGCTCCCAGCTCTTCAGGTCGGTGCTCGAGTGGATGGGCATGCCCGGCAGGTACTCGAACGTCGAGTTGACCAGGTAGTAGGTGCCGTCGACGCGACAGACGCTCGGGTCGGGATACATCCCCCGCAGGATCGGATTCACGATCATGCGACGCCGGCACCCCGCTCGATCACTGCCCTGCCGATGCGCTCGTCACTCGACGAGAGTACGTGGTCGGGTCCCGCGATCTCGAGGGTGAGCGTCGACTCTTTCGTGTCACACGATGGCCCCACCCACAACTCGAACTCGCCCGCCTCGACAATGCGCTCCCCGGAGCGGCCGGTGAACGCGAGCAGCGACGCCGGTACCTCGAAATGCACTGTCGCCTCCTCGCCAGGTGCGAGCTCGACGCGCTGGTAGGCGAGCAGTTGCGCGACGGGTCGGGTCACGCTCGCGTAGACGTCACGACCGTAGAGCTGCACGAGATCTACTCCCGACCGTGCGCCCGAGTTGCGCACACGCACGCTCGCGCGGACAATCTCGCCCGCTCGCGGTGCACCCTCGACGACGAGCCCCGCGTGCGCGAAGGTCGTGTAGCTGAGACCGTGGCCGAACGGCAGGGTCGGGGTGCTGTCAGCGCTCGTGATCTCCGACGGCCCGCCGAGGCGCGGGTGCTGGTACGAGTAGGGCTGGGCGCCAGCGGACCGCGGGAGCGATACCGGGAGGCGCCCCGACGGAGACTCAGCACCCGAGATGATCGCGGCGAGTGCCGTCGCACCCTCCTCGCCCGGGAAGAACGTCTGGAGCACCGCGGCCGGGGCTGTCGGGGCTGACACCGCCCAGTCCAGCGCATAGGGGCGACCGGAGACGACGACGAGTACCACGGGAGTGCCGGTCGCGACGACCGCCTCGACGAGTTCTCGCTGCACGCCGGGCAGGTCGAGGGACTCGACGTCGTTGCCCTCCCCGACAGTGCCGCGGCCGAAGAGGCCGGCGCGGTCGCCGACGACGATGATAGCGAGCTCGGAGTCGTCGGCGACAGCGGCCGCGGCATCGATTCCCGAGCGGTCGTCGCCCTCAACGCTGCATCCGGTTTCGTACGAGAACTCCGCGCCCGGCAGCTCAGCACGGAGTGCCTCGAGCACGGTCGGAATCTCGAATCCGAACGGCACGCCCGGGTGCGAAGCGAGCACGTGGTTCGCGAAGGAGTAGCAACCCATGAGCGCCTCGGTCGAGTCAGAGTTCGGACCGATCACCGCGATGCGCCGGATGTCCGTGGCCAACGGGAGCACACCGTCGTTCGTGAGCAAGACGACCGATTCGGTGGCGAGACGGCGCGCGACGTGCCGGTGTGCCGGTGTGTCGAGGTCGATTTCCGTGGGCGGCGAGTCGAACGTCTCGTCGAGCAGACCGAGCTCCTCTTTCTGGCTGAGTACGCGAAGCACCGCGCGATCAATGAGCTCGATCTCGGTCGCGCCGGATGCAACACGCTCAGCGAGCGGCCCGGCAAACGTGTCGCCCGTGGGCAGCTCGACGTCCACGCCGGCGCGCAGTGCGAGGTCGGCGGCTTCGCCGCGGTCGGCGGCCACGTGGTGCATGTTGTGCAGGAACTCTACAGCGAAGTAGTCGGAGACAACGACCCCGTCGAAGCCCCAGCGCTCGCGCAGTATCTCGGTGAGGTAGCGCTGCGTCGCGGCTACGGGTTCGCCATCGATTTCGGCGTAGGAGTTCATGACCGAGCGGGCCCCTCCGTCGCGGATCGCCATCTCGAACGGCGGGAGAAACA
>Ga0247813_10002190_pt1 | contig 13623 bp, 13 predicted proteins | sample UWRJL169409C1_FD_180719 | JGI IMG/M metagenome (GOLD analysis project Ga0247813, IMG submission 180719) | Plant litter microbial communities from Arlington Agricultural Research Station in Wisconsin, United States - UWRJ-L169-409C-1 | ecosystem: Environmental > Terrestrial > Plant litter >... | reverse complement strand
TGCGGGAGGTGCAGGAAGCGCAGCACGATCGCGAGGGCGGCGAGGCCGATGGGGATGTTGATCAGGAACACCCAGCGCCAGCCGGTGACGAACAGGATCTCGGGGGTGCCGGCGAACAGGCCGCCGATGAGCGGGCCGACGACGCTCGAGACGCCGAACACGGCGAGGAAGTAGCCCTGGTACTTGGCACGCTCGCGCGGCGCGAGGATGTCGCCCATGATCGCGAGCGGCAGCGCCATCAGGCCGCCGGCGCCGAGGCCCTGGATGGCGCGGAAGGCGGCGAGCTCGTACATCGAGGTCGCGAAACCGGCGGCGATCGAGCCGACCAGGAAGATGCTGATCGCGATGATGAACAGCGGGCGGCGGCCGAAGATGTCGCTGAGCTTGCCGTAGATCGGCGTGGAGATCGTGGCGAGGATCAGGTAGGCCGTGGTGACCCAGACCTGCTGGCTGAGACCGTCGAGGTCGTCGGCGATGGTGCGCATCGACGTCGAGACGATGGTCTGGTCGAGCGACGACAGGAACATGCCCGCCATCAGCCCGAAGATGACGAACAGGATCTGCCGGTGCGTCATGACGCCGCCGGCCTCCTTGATCGCTTGGGCCTGTTGCTTGCCCTTGGAATCGACGCGTGACATAGAACCTCGGAGTCTGTGGAGTGGGTGACGACGGCATCGCCGCGGAGCGCGGTCCGGCGGCGGAATAATTTTGCGGAGGGTGCAAAGTTACACCCACGGCAAGGGCTGCGCAAGCTTCCCAGCGAGGCGCGCGATAATTGCCGGGTCATGGCTATCCGCACCCCGCTCCCGCGTCCACAGAACCGTCGATCCCCGCTCTTCGGAGCCGCGGTCGTCGTCGTCGGTGCCATCCTGCTCTCCGGCTGCGCGCCGCAAGCCGAGCCCGCCGCCGAGAACGCGCCCGTCGTCGCCGAGGCCGGCCAGGTCGACGCGATCAGCCCGGCCGCCGGTTCGCTCGTGTCGGGCGGCGTCGTCACGATCTCGGGCGAGAACCTCGACGACGTCACGCGCGTCACCTTCGACGGTGTGGGGGCGACGGATGTCACGGTGGTCAGCGACACGGAGGTGACCGCCGTCGTCCCGGTCGCCGCCGAGTACGTGCCCGCCGTGCAGCGGGTCGACGTGTACGCGGGCAACGACCTGGTCGAGTCCGACGCGCCCGTCACCTACTCGCGCGAATCGCTCACGCCGGTCGACGCGCAGCTGCAGTACGCGTTCGCGCACTGGTCGACCGAGACGTACAATCTCGCGACCTACGGCGAGTTCAACTCGGTCGGCGGCGACTGCATGAACTTCGTCAGCCAGACCCTCATCGCCCGGGGCATCCCGATGACGGCCGGCTGGTCGTTCACCTCGCCCACCAAGTACACCGGCTCGTGGATCTACACGCCGAGCTTCGAGAACTACCTCCTCGCCAGCCCCGAACTCGGGTTCACCCGTCTCACCGCCGAGCAGCGCGACCAGGCCGAGGTCGGCGACATCGTGGTCTTCGACTGGAACAGCAACGACAGCGCCGACCACATCCAGATCATCTCCGACATCCGGGTCGTCGACGGCAAGCAGCAGATCCTCATGGTCGGTCACAACCTCGACAGCAACTGGCGCGACTTCGACACCACCATCACGGTCGACCACCCGGGCGCTCTCGCCTGGTTCTGGAAGGTTCCGAAGGCCTGACGCGGTCGCTCCCCTCGTGCCAAATGCAGGAGATATCGGCAGGGTGGCCCCGCGATCCGCGCCGGCGTGTGACTCGACGCGAATTCTCCTGCATTTGGCACGGGCGCGACGAGAATGGACACCATGACCGCCGGCACCTACGAGTTCGAGTCGACGCTGTGGGCGTGGGCGGCGCGTAAAGAGCTCTGGGTGTTCGCGACCGTGCCCGACGAGGCGTCAGACGAGATCGCCGAGCGGCCGCGCCCGCCCTCGGGCTTCGGCGCGGTGAAGGTGCGCGTGCGGCTTGGCGGATCGACGTGGGAGACGTCGATCTTCCCGGGCGTCGACGGCGGCGGCTACGTGCTGCCGGTCAAGAAGGCCGTGCGCGCGAAGGCCGACGTGGGCGTCGGCGACACGGTGACGATCGGCATCGAGCTGATCTAGGTTCCGGCCGGCCGAGTCAGGCCGTCTACGGTATCGAGACCCCGCGAGGTTTCGATACGGTCGCCGGAGCGACCTGCTCGACCAGCGCTGTCAGCCGCCGAGAGCGGCGTCGACGATCTCCTTCGCCTCGGCCTGCACCTGCTTCAGGTGGTCTTCGCCGAGGAACGACTCCGCGTAGATCTTGTAGACGTCTTCGGTGCCGCTCGGGCGGGCCGCGAACCAGGCGTGCTCGGTGACGACCTTCACGCCGCCGACGGCCGCGCCGTTGCCTGGCGCCTCCGAGAGGCGCGCGACGATCGGCTCGCCGGCGAGGGTCTCGGCCGTGATGGCCGATCCGTTCAGCTTGGCGAGTGCCGCCTTCTGCGTCTTGGTGGCGACGGCGTCGACGCGCTGGTAGACCGGGTCGCCGAACCGGGCGACGAGCTCGGCGTACAGCTCGGAGGGCGACTTGCCGGTGACCGCGCGGATCTCGCTCGCGAGCAGCGCGAGCAGGATGCCGTCTTTGTCGGTGGTCCAGGCGGTGCCGTCCTTGCGCAGGAAGCTCGCGCCCGCGCTCTCTTCGCCGCCGAACGCGACCGAGCCGTCGATGAGGCCCGGCACGAACCACTTGAAGCCGACCGGCACCTCCCACAGGGTGCGGCCCAGCGACTCGGCGACCCGGTCGATCATCGAGCTCGACACGAGGGTCTTGCCGATCGCGGCGTCGTCGCGCCACTCGGGGCGGTGCGTGTAGAGGTACTGGATCGCGACGGCCAGGAAGTGGTTCGGGTTCATCAGCCCGCCGTCGGGGGTGACGATGCCGTGCCGGTCGGCGTCGGCGTCGTTGCCGGTCACGATGTCGTACTCGTGCTGGTGGGCGACGACGGAGGCCATCACCGACGGCGACGACGGATCCATGCGGATCTTCTCGTCCCAGTCGAGCGTCATAAACGGCCAGGCCGGGTCGACGAGCGGGTTCACGACGGTGAGGTCGAGGTCGTAGACCTCTTTGATCAGCTGCCAGTAGTGCACGCTCGCGCCGCCCAGCGGGTCGGCGCCGATGTGCAGGTTCGCCGCCTTGATCGCGTCGAAGTCGATGATGTTCGCGAGGTCGGCCACGTAGGCGCCGCGGTAGTCGTAGGTCTCGACCGCGCTCGGCTCGGCGCGCTTCACGTCGACGCTGCCGTTCGCGATGATCTCGTTGGCGCGGTTCGCGATCCAGCCGGTGGCGTCGCTGTCGGCCGGGCCGCCGTGCGGCGGGTTGTATTTGAAGCCGCCGTCGCGGGGCGGGTTGTGGCTCGGGGTGATGACGATGCCGTCGGCCAGCCCGTCGTTCCCCGAACCCGTCGAGGGGTGGTCGCGGTTGTAGACGATGATCGCGAGGCTCAGCGCGGGCGTCGGCACGTAGTCGTCGAACTCGTCGACGAGCGCGTTCACGCCGTTCGCCGCGAGCACCTCGAGCGCGGTGGTCTCGGCCGGGCGGCTCAGCCCGTGGGTGTCTTTTCCGATGAAGAGCGGGCCGGTGATGCCCTGCCCGGCGCGGTACTCGACGATCGCCTGGGTGATCGCCGCGATGTGGGTTTCGTTGAACGCGGCATCGAGCGACGAACCGCGGTGGCCGCTCGTGCCGAACACGACCTTCTGGTCGGGGTTCGTGACATCCGGAATTTTCGAATAGTACGCCGCGACGAGTTCTTCGACGTTGATCAGATCGGATTCCTGGGCGGGCAGACCGGCGCGTGTTGTCATGGTGCTAAGTCTTGCACTCGCCGATTCGGATGTCGCGGGCTGGACGTCTGCGCCCGGCGCGGGCAAGGCGGCTCGAGTATCCCGGACGTCATCACTGCGGCGGACTCGGTTCCGTGTGCGATCGCCGTACGGTGAGGGTGTGCCCGTGACGACGACCGACCTGCCGCGGGTCGAACCGGCGCGCATCTCTCCGTCACGCGCGATGGTGCGCGGTATTCTGCTCGGCGCGCTGTGCGGCGTGGTGGGCGGTCCGGTCGCCGTCGTTCTGTACGTGTTGTTCGCGCTCGTGTTCGGCGACGCTGCGGCCGTCTTCTTCGCCTTCTACGCGCTCGTCCCCGCCGGATTCGTCGGCGGAGTGACGGGCGCGGCGACGGGACTCGCCGGCTCGGGCGTCGCCGTCGTGGCCCTTCTGCTGGTGGAGCGACCGCCCGCGACTGCGAGATCGAGGAGAACCACGGCGGCTGTCGGTGCCGCTCTCGGCTCGGCGGCCGCGATCGTCGTCGTGGTGATGGTGCTCGCGGCCGTTCCGCCGACGGTGGCGCTGGTCGTGGCGCCGATCGCCGCCGTGGTCGCCGCGCGCATCGCCTCGCGCGGCATCGACGCGCTCGCCGTGAATCCGCGGGAGTCGACGCGCGAGCGCTGGTCGTGGCGCGTGCTGCTCGCCGGTTTCGTCGTGGGGGAGACCGCCCTGGTGCTCGCGGTCGTCGTCGCCTTCGACCCCTCCTGGTGGAGCTGGGGCGAGCAGCCGGCGGGCCCCGGGCCGATCGCCGCGCTCGTGTCGGTGATCGTCGTCTCCGCCGTCGCAGCGGTGCTGCTGGTCTCCGGAGCGTGGCTCACCGTCGAGAAGACGTCGTTGTCGGCGGCTGCCGCGCTGGTATTGGTCGCCGCCCTGTTCGTCGTGGGCGCGCTCGCCGTCGCGGGTCTCGCTTACCGGCCGGAGCGTTCGGGCGACTCGTATTCGCAGCCGTGGATGCCGACCGGCCCCGCCGAACCCGAGCCGACGCCGCCCGCGGTGGAACCGGTCGCTCCTGTGCCCCCGCCGCGAGCATCGACACGGTTCACCGAGGCCGACATCGTCGCCGCGGGCCAGGCACAGGTCGACGCGACCATCGCGGCGGTCGGTCCGATCGACGACCCCGCGATCCCCGCCGGAACCACGACCTTCCCGGTGGGAATCGGCGGCTGCGGCAACCTCGCCGGCGGGCGGGTGAACTTCGAGGTGTGGTTTCTCGTCGACGATCTCGCGGGCGGGTTCGCCCGCGCCCGCGACGCGTGGACCGCGGCGGGGTTCGTGCCGGCCGAGACGGGCGTCGACGGCAGCGTCGAGGTCGTCGGGGGCCCGGACTCCGCGATCGACCGGATGACACTCGAAGACAAGGAGGGCACGGTGAAGTTCACCGTGCAGAGCGTGTGCGTCGCGGGCGAGGACTACTGAACCACCACGCCCTAAACTCGTGACCATGCCCGCAGACGCCCACGCCCCCGACGAGACCTACAGCTATCTGGGGCCGGCCGGCACGTTCACCGAGGCGGCCCTCGCGCAGGTGGTCGCGGCGAAGGGCAAGACCTGGCGCTCGGTGAACAACGTGGGCGAGGCGCTCGACGACGTCGTGCACGGCCGCAGCATCGCCGCGATGATCGCGATCGAGAACTCGATCGAGGGCGGGGTGAGCGCGACACAAGACGCCCTCGCCACGATTCCCGACCTGCGCATCGTGGGCGAGTACCTCGTGCCGGTGAACTTCGTTCTGGTGGCGCGCCCCGGAACGACGCTCGCCGACGTCTCGACGGTCAACGCGCATCCGGTCGCCTACGGCCAGACGCACCTCTGGCTCGACAAGAACCTGCCCGGCCACGGCCACATCCCGGCGTCGTCGAACGTCGCCGCGGCCGCGAACCTGCTGCTGCACGACCACGCGAACGCGGCCGTCGCGCCCCCCGGCATCACCACGCACTACGACCTCGACGTGCTCGCGAGCGACATCGGCGACAACCCCAACGCCGTCACCCGGTTCGTGCTGGTCAGCCGCACGGTCGCGGTGCCCGACCGCACCGGCTCCGACAAGACGAGCATCATCGCCGAGCTGCCCGACGACAAGGCCGGACGCCTGCTCGAGATGCTCGAGCAGTTCGCCACCCGCGGGGTCAACATGAGCCTGATCGAGTCGCGCCCGATCGGCGACGCGCTCGGGCGGTACCGGTTCGTCATCGACCTCGACGGGCACATCCACGACGAGCGTGTCGCCGACGCGCTGCTCGGCCTCAAGCGCTTCAGCCCGAACGTGATCTTCCTCGGCAGCTACCCGCGCGCCGACCAGTTGTCGATCGAGGTGACGCCGCGCTACGGCGACGGCAGCTTCCTCGAGGCCCGCGAGTGGCTGAACGGGCTGCTGAACTAGCAGCGGTCACCCGTAAATGAGGCGATTCCGGCCCGATGAGCCGTCCGCGGCGGGCTCATCCGGCCGAAAGCGGCTCATCTGCACGCGGCCGCGGTCGCCGTACCGGCGCTAGAACGAACCGGCCGGCACCCGCACCGTCAGCGCGCCGGGATCGACCCAGGTGTGCACCGACTTCGCCTCGCCGAACTCGTCGCCGTCGAGCTGGAACTCCTGTGGTGTCTCGACGGTCATCCGCAGGTCTTTTCCGGTGCGGTAGGTGACGTCTTTCACGTCGCGCGACAGGTCGATGATGCGCCGGCCGACCGCGCTCTTGCGCAGCACGCCGTTCTCCCAGGCGAGTTTGTTCCACACCTTCACCCAGCCGAACGGCCCGCGCGGGCGCAGCGCCACGAAGTCGAGCACGCCGTCGTCGGGGCGGGCGTCGGGGATGAGCAGGATGCCGCCGGGCAGCCTGCCGCAGTTGCCGATGATGATGGTGTGCACGTTCACGGCCCGCGCCGTCTCGCCGTCGATGCTCACTCGCAGTTTCACCGGCTTGATCTCGGGCAGCGAGCGTCCGATCGCGTCGACGTAGGCGAGCCAGCCGACGGCCTTCTTCAGCTTCGTGTTGGTCTTCTTGATCATCTTCGCGTCGAGACCGAGTCCGGCCATCACGAGAAAGACGTGGTCTTCGCTGTGCCCGTTCTCGCGCACGATCGACGCGAGCCCGAGGTCGATCTCGCGGTCGACGCCGCCGAACGCGACGGCCACCGTCTCGGCGAGGTTGGTGAAGTGGATGTCGAGGTTGCGCGCCAGCAGGTTGCCCGTGCCCGAGGGCAGCAGCGCCATGGGCACTCCGGTGCCGCGCAGTCCTTCGGCCACCGCGCGCACGGTGCCGTCGCCGCCCGCGGCCATGACCATGGTCGCGCCCTGCTCGATCGCCTGCGCGACGAGCAGTTGGCCGGCGTCGTCGACGGTGGTCTCGAACCAGAGGGTGCGGTGCCAGCCCGCCTCTTTCGCCGCGGCCGCGACCACGGTTTCGAGCGTGAGGATGTCGACCTTCAGCGGGTTGTAGACGACCGCCGCTCGTCGGGTCGGCTTTCGCTTGGGGGTGGTCACGTCTCTCACGGTACGGCACCGCCCGTCGCCGACGTTCCGAATGCCGGTGAAAGTAGACTGGACGGGTGATTGATCCACAGATTCTGCGCGAAAACCCCGAAATCCTCCGTCGTTCGCAAGAGGCGCGGGGTTCTTCCGTCTCCCTGGTGGATGACGCGGTCGCCGCAGACAGCCGCCGACGCGAGTCGATCGGCGAGTTCGAGAACCTCCGCGCCGAGCAGAACGTGTTCGGCAAGACGGTCGCGGCGGCCCCGAAAGACGAGAAGCGGGCCCTCGTGGCGCAGGCGCAAGAGCTCGCCGCCCGGGTGAAGGCCGCCCAGCAGGCCACCGTCGAGGCCGAGGCGGCGTTCACCAAGATCGTCGGCGCGATCGCGAACCCGATCATCGACGGCGTGCCCGCGGGCGGCGAAGACAACTTCGTCACTCTGCGCGAGGTCGGCGAGAAGGCGACGTTCGACTTCGAGCCGCGCGACCACGCCGAACTCGGCGAGATGCTCAAGGCGATCGACATCACCCGCGGCACCAAGGTCAGCGGAAGCCGTTTCTACTTCCTGCGCGGAGTCGGCGCCCGTCTCGAGCTCGCGCTGATGAACATGGCGCTCGACAAGGCGCTCGCCGAAGACTTCGTGCCGCTCATCACGCCCACCCTCGTGCGCCCCGAGATCATGGCCGGCACCGGGTTCCTCGGCGAGCACGCCGACGAGATCTACTACCTGCCGGCCGACGACCTCTACCTCACCGGTACGAGCGAGGTGGCCCTCGCCGGGTACCACTCCGACGAGATCCTCGACCTGTCCGACGGACCGCTGCGCTACGCCGGCTGGAGCACCTGCTACCGCCGCGAGGCCGGCTCGGCGGGCAAAGACAACCGCGGCATCCTGCGTGTGCACCAGTTCAACAAGCTCGAGATGTTCAGCTACGTGCACCCCGACCTCGCCGAGGCCGAGCACGACAAACTCGTCGGATTCCAGGAGTCGATGCTGCAGGCCTGCGGTCTCAGCTACCGGGTGATCGACGTGGCCGCCGGCGACCTCGGCTCGAGCGCCGCACGCAAGTTCGACATCGAGGCCTGGGTTCCGACCCAGGGCACCTACCGCGAGCTCACCTCGACGAGCAACTGCACCACGTACCAGGCCCGCCGCCTCGACATCCGCCACCGGGGCGAGAACGGCAAGACCACACCGGTCGCCACCCTCAACGGCACCCTCGCCACCACGCGCTGGCTGGTCGCGATTCTCGAGACGCACCAGAAGGCCGACGGCTCGGTGGTCGTACCCGAGGCACTGCGCCCCTACCTCGGCGGTCTCGAGATCTTCGAACCGGTCGCGAAGTGACCACCGACCGGGCGGCATCCGACCGCTGGCTCGTCGCGCTCGACATCGACGGAACAGTGCTGCACGAAGACGGCACGCTCGGCGACGACGTGCTCGCGCAGGTGCAGCGCACGAGCGCGCTCGGACACGAGGTCATGCTCGCGACGGGCCGCTCGGTCGCGATGACCCTCCCGGTTCTCGACCGCCTCGGCATCACCCCCGACTACCTGGTCTGCTCGAACGGCGCGATCACGCTGAAGCGCGACACCGACGCCCCGCTCGGCTACTCGCGCCACATCGTCGAGACGTTCAACCCCGGCGAGGTGCTCACCACCATCAAGGCGAACCTCGACGCCGCGCACTACGCCGTCGAAGACGAGAACGGCCTCTACCGCTTCACCGGCTATTTCCCCGACGGCACCCTCGGCGCCTCGAGCATCAAGGTCGAGTTCGACGAACTGCTCGTGCACGACGCCACCCGCGTCGTGGTGATCTCGCCCGAGCACGACATCGAAGACTTCCTCTCGGTCGTCGAACGTATGGGCCTGCGCAAGGTGAGCTACAACGTCGGCTGGACCGCCTGGCTCGACATCGCGCCCGACGGCGTGAACAAGTCGACGGCGCTCGAGCGCGTGCGCGAACTGCTCGACATTCCGCGGTCGCGCGTGATGGCGGTCGGCGACGGCCGCAACGACATCGAGATGCTCGAGTGGGCAGCCGCCGAGGGCAGGGGAGTCGCCATGGGGCAGGCGCCCGCCGAGGTCGTCGACGCCGCGAACGAGTCGACCGAGACCGACCTCGACTCCGGCGTGGCCCACGTGCTGGCCACCCTCTGAACGGGATTCGCGCACAACAGGCTTATATTCAGGGTTGAAGGTTGTCCTTCAAGTACACTCGGGACTTGGTTTCTCTGGAGGGCTGTCCGAGCGGCCGATGGAGCCAGTCTTGAAAACTGGTGATGTGAAAGCATTCGTGGGTTCGAATCCCACGCCCTCCGCGTATTTTGTCTTCCCCCATTTGATTACCGAAGGGATCTGCGATGAGTGAACTTCGTCCACGATCGAACAGGTCGACGACGTCGGCGGGCATCGCCCGTCATGGGCGTCTCAAGAAGTCGAGCCCGTGGCCGACGATCCTCAAGTTCCTGGGCGCCGCCCTCGTCGTGGTTCTCGTCAGCGGAGCATCCGTCGGCGCTCTCGTCTTCTCGCAGATCAAGGATTCCATCACCACGGTCGCCCTCGTCGGCGAGACCGAGGGGCCCCCGCCGAGCATCGGCGCGTTCGATGGCGGATTCAACATCCTCATCGTCGGCAGCGACAAGTGCGAAGACGATTCCGGATGCGACGGACGAGGCGACGCGAACCTCAACGACGTCACCATGCTGCTGCACGTCTCCGAAGACCAGACCAACGCGGTCGCCGTGAGCTTCCCCCGCGACCTCGTCGTGCCGATCCCGTCGTGCCCGCAGGCCGACGGCACCGGAACCAACTCGGCGATGTCGGCGCGACCGATCAACGAGACGCTCTACTACGGCGGCCTGCCCTGCACCGTGCTCACCGTCGAGTCGCTCACAGGGCTCGACATCCAGTTCGCGGGGCTCATCACCTTCAACGGCGTCATCCAGATGTCCGACGCCGTCGGCGGTGTCGACGTCTGCGTCGACGGCCCCGTGAAAGACCGGTACACCGGGCTCGACCTGCCCGAGGCCGGCACCTACAACCTGAGCGGCGCCGACGCGCTCGCCTTCCTGCGCACCCGTCACGGTGTCGGCGACGGCAGCGACCTCACCCGCATCTCGTCGCAGCAGGTCTACCTCTCGTCGCTCGTGCGCACGCTGAAGAGCAGCGAGACCCTCGGCGACCCGCTGAAGATCTACAACCTGGCGAAGGCCGCGACCGCGAACATGACGCTGTCGCAGGGCTTCTCGAACCTCGACACGCTCGCCTCGATCGCGCTCGCGCTCAAGGACATCCCGCTCGAGTCGGTCACGTTCGTGCAGTACCCGGGCACGACGGGCGCCGACGGCGTCTACTCGGGCAAGGTCGCGCCGGTCAAGGCGAAGGCCGAGCAGCTGTTCAGCCTGATCAAGTCGGACACCCCGTTCGCCCTCGCGGCCGTCGGCGACAACGCCGGTTCCACCACGAACCCCAACGCCCCCGTCGCCGAGGCGCCGGTTCCCGACCCGGCCGCCACGGCCGACCCGTCGGCGACCGCCACGGCACCGCCCGCGGCCCCCGTCGAGACCCTCGACATCAAGGGCCAGACCGCGGCCGACTACACCTGCTCGATCGCGAATTAGTTCGCCCGTCGTCGGCGATTGTGGGGCCCGCGTACAAACCGGGCCCCGCAATTGGTTATGATTGCTGACGAACAACTAGGGAGACGTCGCATAGTTCGGCCTAGTGCACCACCCTGCTAAGGTGGAGTACCCTAACGGGTACCGAGGGTTCAAATCCCTCCGTCTCCGCACTTCTGCATCATTGCTCGCTCAAACCCGCTAGATCCCCCGCGATCTGGCGGGTTTTTTGCTGTCTCCGCGGCTGTCTCCGCGGCCGCCACCCCGCCCGTTCGGAAGCCGTTAGGTTCTGCGCGCGCCGCGTAGGAATACCGTTAGGGGGCGCAGCGCGCGGCCGGCGGGCTGCGAGCCTGAAGAGACGAACCATCGCCCTGCCGACCCGGATGCCCGCGACCCGGTTCGCGAGCGAAGGACCCCACCCGATGCCCCTCATCGACAACGCCACCTATATCGACGGGGTCCGTGTCGACGGGATCCGGATCGACGGGATCCGGATCGACGACCCGGCAGCGGTCGTCGGGCAGGAGTCCGGTGGCGGCGGGGCCGGCATCTCGTGGATCGGGCTCTACCGCCCCACCGACGACGAGCTCGACACCGTGGCATCCGAGTTCCAGCTCCACCGTCTCGCGGTCGAAGACGCCTCGCACGGCCATCAGCGTTCGAAACTCGAGCGGTACGGAGACACGCTGTTTCTCGTGCTGCGCACCGCACGACTGGTCGACGAGAGCGGCCGCATCGAGTTCGGCGAGCTCGACATCTTCGTCGGCCCGGGTTTCGTGGTCAGCGTGCGCCATGCCGAATCGCCCGACCTCGTCGCCGTGCGCGCCCGGCTCGAGGCCGATCCTGCCATGCTCGCCCGCGGCCCTGAGGCGATTCTGTACGCGATGCTCGACCAGGTCGTCGACGAGTACGCGCCCATCGTCGACCACCTCGAAGCATCGATCGACGCGATAGAAGACCACCTGTTCCGTGGCGAAGCCGAGGTGTCGAAGACCATCTACAGCTCGCTCGCCCAGGTGGTCGAACTGCAGCGCGCGGTGCGCCCGCTGACCGACATGCTCGAGAGCCTGCAGCGCGGGTTCGACAAATACCATGTCGACCCCGAGCTGCGCGACGACCTGCGTGACGTGCACGACCACGTGCTGCGAGTCACCGAGCGCACGGATTCGTTCCGGTCGCTGCTGCAGAACGCGTTGACGCTGCACTCGACCCTGGTCACGCAGCGGCAGAACGAGGCCGGCCTCGCCCAGAGCGAGAGCGTCAAGAAGATCTCGGCCTGGGCGGCGGTATTCTTCGGCCCGACGTTCATCGCGACCATCTACGGCATGAACTTCGAGGTGATGCCCGAGCTGCAGTTCGACTGGGGCTACCCCGCCGCCCTCGTCGCGATGCTCGCGACGGGGGCCGGGCTGTACGCCATGTTCCGGGTGAAGAAGTGGCTGTGACGACCGCTACTCGAGGCTCGACAGCCACGAGGGCTGCTCGCCCGGAAACGAGCGGCTGGTGCTCTGCGGCAGATCGGGCGAGCCGTCGAACGTGCCGGTGAGCGGGTGCGGTCGCAGGGCCCACGTGGTGGTGATCGGTCGGCTGGGAACCGCGAGAAGGTCGCCGACCCGCAGGTCGAGAGGCAGGTCGACGGATGACACGTCGGTCGTGAACGCGAGGTCGGGGTCGACCGGCCGGCGAGCGATGAGCACCGCACCGCTGTGCGCGGTCGAAGCGCGGTTGATCAGCCGGGTCTCCGACCAGATCAGGCGGAGATTGTCGAGGCGGGCGTCGGTCTCGATCACCGTCTTGCCCGAGGCGTGCCGTGCTACCTCGGTGACACGCACCACGAGCACGGCCGTCTTCGCGGTGTCGGACGGGCGGCCGTCGGTTCCGGGCACGATCGACGCGCCGCTGTGGATGCACGGGGTTCCGCACACCTCGACCAGGCGCAGCAGGGAGATCCCCGACACCACGACATCGGTGGTCGTCACGATGGTGGCCTCCGGCCACAGGCCGTAGGTGATGGGGTCGGGGAGCGTACGCCGCAGCGACGGCAGTAGGCGGGTGAGTGTCATGGCATCAGGTCTACGCCGCGCGCGAGCGGGGCAGACCGGCCCTTACGGGACCCATACGCCGAGCCGCCCGATCCTTACAGATCCCGTGCGCACCGCCTCTCCCGGTGCGCACGGGCGCCCCTGTTAGGAAGCCGTTAGGGTTTCGCGCCCGGCCGTAAGGACTCCATGAGGACGCACCGGAAGCGCCCGGGCGGGGTATCTACTGATCTGCTGTGCCCGTTGGCGCCGGATCCCGACCGGGGTTCGAAATTCCGTCTCAGGAAAGAGTTGTCAGTGCTCGACATTGTGTACGTCCTCGCCGCGATCGCCGTGTTCGCGGTTGTCGCGTTGGTCGCCCGGGGGGTGGAGAAGCTGTGATCGCTTTCGACCTCATCGCCGCGGCTCTCGCCGCCGCCGCTCTCGTGTACCTCGTGGTCGCGCTCGTGAAACCGGAGAAATTCTGATGACGATCCTGTTCGGAATCCTCCAGATCCTCACGGTCGTCGTGATCATCGTCGCCCTGTACCGCCCCCTCGGCGACTACATGGCCCACATCTTCACCACGAAGAAGGACCTCCGCGCCGAGCGCGGCTTCTACCGCCTCATCGGCGTCGACTCGCAGTCGGAACA
>Ga0247813_10002188_pt1 | contig 13626 bp, 15 predicted proteins | sample UWRJL169409C1_FD_180719 | JGI IMG/M metagenome (GOLD analysis project Ga0247813, IMG submission 180719) | Plant litter microbial communities from Arlington Agricultural Research Station in Wisconsin, United States - UWRJ-L169-409C-1 | ecosystem: Environmental > Terrestrial > Plant litter >... | reverse complement strand
GCAATGTCATTACGATTTTATAATCCTATGTATTACAAATTTCCGAACTATATATCAGTGTATTGGTATATAAATTACTGAATATCCTACCAAGATTACTGATTGGGAACCCACAACTATTAAAAGGCAATCAATTACTTAAATTTGTGCACAAACAAAAAACAACATGGAACAAGTATTTAACTTTGAAACCATTAACGAGTATAATGCTTTTAATAACCACGAAACTTTACACCCGCTTGTTAGTGTAATCGATTTTTCGAAAGCAAAACCAAGAACTCAGGATGAACTTTGAACTTTATTGTATATTTTTAAAGCAGGTAAAATGCGGCGATTTAAAGTACGGACGCAATTATTATGATTATCAGGAAGGAACGTTAGTTTTTGTTTCTCCCGGTCAGACAATTGATGTAGAAAACAAAGTCGATTTTTACCAGCCTGCAGGTTATGGATTGGTTTTTCATCCGGATTTAATTCGTGGAACTTCACTTGCAAAAGATCTGAACAACTATAATTTTTTTAGCTACAATACCAGCGAAGCCCTGCATTTATCTGAAAAAGAAAGACAACTTGTCCTGGATTGTTTTTCTAAGATTGAAGTTGAATTAAAACAGGCCATCGACAAACACAGTAAAAAACTTATAGCTTCAAATATCGAATTGTTTCTGAATTACTGCGAAAGATTTTACGATCGTCAATTATTACCAGAGATAACGCCAATAAAGGAATTGTCGAAAAATTTGAAGAATTACTAAATAGCTATTTTTCTTCGGATAAACCACATACTTTGGGTTTGCCTTCTGTGGCGTATTATGCCGGCGAATTAAATTTATCGCCCAATTATTTTGGTGATCTGATAAAAAAAGAAACCGGAAAATCGGCACAGGAATACATTCAAAATAAAATTATTGATGCCGCAAAAAATAAGATTTTCGATTCTTCTAAAACAATTAACGAAGTCGCTTATGAGTTGGGATTTAAATATCCACAGCATTTTACACGATTTTTCAAACAGCATGTTGGCAGCACACCAAATGAATACAGAAGTTTGAACTAAAATTTTTACAATTAATTCAATACCTGCTGATTTTCTAATCAGGAGTTCAATGCAAAAGCAATTGTTATTCAATAAAATGAGTTACTATTGGCTTTTGCTTTTTCATTTGTAACAGTCCGTTAATCTTTACTAGTACTATTTTTATATCTTTGATTTTAATTCCAGTTTTTACAAGACAAATTAGTTAGGAGCCATTATCCTAAACCGGAATAATTTTCGTTTATAAACCAAAGCCAAAGATTTCTTCAAAATAAAGTAATAACAGATCTGAAATTATGAATAAAAGCCTTCAGAACATTTTTTTTATAATCGTATTCAGTTTCTTTTTTACCAACACTTTTCAGGCTCAAAAATCCAAACAAGCACTGCTTAAAATATTGAATCAGTCCAGTTTATCTCCCGAAGAAAGAAGTGATTACTTATGTCAGCTTAGTTCCTGTTATAAAAAAAATGATACCATAAAAGCGTATCACTATGCTAATCAAGCGTTAAAGCTTGCAAAGAAAGAAAGTGATACAAAGAGCCAGGCTATTGCATATGAAACACTTTCAGACATTGCAAGATTTCTGGATAATGTGCCGCAACAAATAAAATTTGCCGATTCGAGTTATATTTTAGCAACAGCATCCAAAGATTTAAAAGCAATTGCATACGCCAATTATGCCATTGCCTACAAAAATGAATTTATTGGAAATAAGGAAAAATACATTGACTATATGCTCCGGTCATTGGCTTATTTTGAAAAAAATAAAATGCGATATGACAAACTGGTTAATGGATATGAAAATCTGGGTGCCTATTTCATAGACCACAACGACCTTATACTTTCTAAAAAGTACAACAAAAAGGCTTTAGATTTAGCTTACGAAAGTCAAAATCAGGTTAATATTGCCAATGGTTTAACCAGCTGGGCACTTTTTCTGGTAAGAGATGCAGAGCAAAAAACACCGGCTGATCCACATTTACTTCAAACTGCCGAAAACAATTACCTGAAAGCTATTAAAATATTTGAAAATGAAAAAAGAAAAGGAAATATTATTGGCTCTTATGGCAGAACCTGCTTAAATCTTACGAGTCTATACCTGTATCATTTTTTTGAAACCGAGCCTGAAAAAACGTTAGCGCACTTAAAAAAAACAGAAGCCATTTGCGTTGAACTAAATGAACCAATGCAGCTTATGGTGATGTACGGTCAACAGGCACAATTTTATACGAACTTAAATGATATCGCAAACGTTGAAAAGGTATTGAAAAAAGTTTCTGATATTATTGAAAAACATCCAAAAATAAATCCGAGATATTTTGCCCTGCTTTATAAAAATTACATGGATTTGGCAGACATTAAAAATGATTTTACATCGTATAAAAAATACTTCAATCTTTATGACAAGGCGATTGCAGTTATGATGGAAAAGGAAAACAGAGCCCGGGATTATAATGCTTCAGTACGTTTTGAAACGGAGAAAAAATCGCAGCAAATTCAACTGCTTACAGATAATCTGGAATCACGAAAAAAGATAAATTACTTGTATGCGGCGCTGGTTATTCTGGTGTTTTTTACGCTGCTGTTTATGCTGCGTTCATACCATTTTAGACAGCGATCTTATATTAAAACCAATCTTTTACTGCAAAAAGCAAATGAAGAAGCTACTCTTTTATCCAAAATTAAAGAAGAAGAAGCGATGGTAGCTTTACTTGAATCTGAATTGACAGAAAAAGAACTTCAGATTGCGATTCAGGAAAAGAAAATAAACGAACAGGAAAAAATAAAATTGCAGCAGGAATTAATGACCAATAACCTGCAGTTAGAAAAGAAAAATGAGGTTTTAAAAGACATTCAGAATAAATTATTGGTGATGAAATCCGAGAAGTCATCGGACATAAAAACGCTGTCAAAAACGATTGACAAAAGTATGGAAGTCGATGATGAATTTGAGTTATTAAAAACAAGTCTTGCCAATACTAATCCGGTGTTTTTTTCGACTTTACAGGAAAAAGCTTCAGGCACTTTAACGAAACTTGATTTTAAATATTGCGGATACATAAAGTTAGGAATGAGCACAAAGGAAATCGCGAATCATATGAATATTGAAACTCAAAGTATGCGAATGGCGCGATACCGAATTAAACAAAAATTAAATCTGGATCGTGAAACAGATTTGGACACCTACATTACATCTGTCCAGTAAAATCAATACTTAAGACCTTTTTTAATTGAAAAAAAAATTCTCTTGTAGATACAAAATAGATACCCAAACAAGTGTTGTAGATGGTTAGTATATGTGATATTTTATTTCTTTTGCCTTTACATGTTTAGTTTTGGGATCTAATTTAAAACCCAAATCATGAACAAAAAAACCCTTTCAATTATTTCGTACATTACTATTATCGGCTGGATTATCGCTTACGTAAACTACAATAAATTAACAGTTAAAGATTCTTTGACCAGATTTCACCTGAAACAAGGTTTAGGAATTGCTATTTTAGGAATTGTAATTTCTGTTGCTCTGACAATTATTGCAATTGTGGTACCAACATTGGCCAGCATTTTAAGTCTGGTAAATCTTGGTGTATTGGTATTATGGATTATGGGAATCATCAATGCTAATAACGAACAGGAAATTCCGGTTCCTGTAGTTGGAAAATTATTTACTGATAAATTTGATTTCATTAAATAAATACGAATTGCCAGTATGAAACTACGTATTATACTGGCTTTTTTATCGAATTAATTTCGCTTCAAAATTTAAAATCATGAAAAAATTCTATTATTTACTGCTCCTGATTTCACTTTCAAATTGGGCATTCGGTCAGGTGATTGACAATAATATTCAGGGATATTATCAGGCCAAATCAGATTCTAATATGTATTCTTTTTTTGAATTTGATGGAAACGGAAAAGTAAACATTACCGGAATAGGAACCGGCGATTATTTTATCAAAGGCGATTCGCTTATTATTTATCCTGACAAAAGCATTTTTAAATTTAAAATAAAAAACAATCTCCTTCTTGGAGTTTCAAACTGGGTCGAGAAGGAAACCTGGATTCGAAAAGATACCATTGTTGCCAATAATCGAAAAAACGAAACCGCATCTAAAAAAAAAGCTGCTTTGTTGAACGAATATTATAAGATAGCAAATGAAAAAATGGCGCTTGAACTGATGATGGATGATGCTGCTGCCAAAGCAAAAAAAGAAAAAATAAGCAAACTTTGCAATGAGGGTTTAAGTAAAGCGTGTATGGATTATTTCGGAATTCTTCTTATTGAAGATCAGGGTCTGAGTACGTTATTAAATCCTGAAAAAAAGACAAAACAAAAGCCATTGAATCAGGAAATTATTGCGCTTGGAAATAAAATAATTTCGCAGGATGAACCAGAAGGTTATACGCTCCTGGGAAGTTATTATTATATTCTGGGTCAAAAGGAAAAAGCCGTAGACCAGTGGAATAAAGGTGCCGAAAAAGGAAGTCAAAAATCGGCTATGGCTTTGATTCAGCTTGAAATGGAATAAACAAAAGTAATTATGATAGAGCTCATTACCACCATATTGCTATCAGTACTAAAATTTATTGTGAATCATTATTGAGTATACGCCATTTAAAAGAGAAATAATTATAAAAAAAATGAAAATGAAAACAAAAAATATACTGATAGCATTTTTGCTTTTAATCGTTTTGCAATCGTGCAAAATGGAAAATACGCCAGAAGAATATTTCGACATATCTGCCTTAAATACTAATTTATTTATGGAATTTGGTTCTAAGGATTTTAAAACCATGGAACAAAATAAAAACGCCAATCAGCTTATTGCCTTTGACGAAAAAGGAACCTTTCCGGCAAAATCGTACGAAGATCACATTTTAAGGTTCAAAATTGCCTATTTAAATCAATCTATAAAAAAGATAGAAGAGCTAAAGCCAACAGAAGAAACAAAACCAATGATAGATGCTTCGCTTGATCTTTTCAATTTTGTGAAAAACACATATCAAAATGATTATGTAAAAATTGCCCGTTTAATGGACAAAAAAGCACCAAAAGAGACGGTAGACAAAGCAATTGCAGATATGGAAGCAGAAGTTTTTCCGGTTTTTGAAGCCAAATATAAAAAACTCTGGGATCTCGCTTTGCCATATGCAAAAGAACACGGAATTGATGTTACTACGTTTTAATTTTTTGAATTTGTTTGTAGACAGCCCATTTTTTTTTAGAAATGGGCTTTTAAAAGTAAAATAATGGTTGAGACACATATGCTCATCAACTATTTTTTTTCTTTACCTTCCTTATTGCTTATTACCACGGAATTTCCCCTGTTTCAGGATTTGTTTCTTCGCTAAAAAATTTACCTGTTGGCCCGTGCTGATCGATCAGAGCATATTTTATAATGCGTTTTGCGGCAACTTCTGCTTCTCCTCCATTAAAAAATGTAAAATCAGTTTTGGTTAATCCGGGACATACGGCGTTTACCTTAAAATTCGTATCTCTTAATTCGTAGGCCAAATGGATAGTATACATATTTAAGGCCGCTTTTGAGGCTGCGTAAACACCATATTTAGCAAAAGTATAAGCAGGCCATTCCGTATTACTCTGCAAGGCCAGAGATCCTACACTCGTGCTTACATTAACAATTCGAGGTTGCGGTGATTTTTGTAATAAATCAAGAAATGCTTGTGTTACGTTTGCTGTTCCAATGACATTTGTTTTAAACGCATCCAAGTATTCTCCGCTTGTGGCTTCCAGTACCGTATACGGACTTTTACCTCCGTTGATACCCGCGTTGTTAATCAGAATATCGAGTACATCTGTTTTTTTACCAATGGTTTCCCGAGCACTTTTAACCGATTTTTCATGGGTGACGTCTAGTTGAACTACTTCCAGATTTGTGAAACCCAATGAATTTAATTTTTCTGCGGCTTCATGGCCGTTTTTTAAGTCGCGGCTTCCCATATACACAAAATATCCTTTTTGTAAAAATTGTGTCGCTGTTTCAAATCCGATGCCTTTGTTGGCTCCTGTTATTAATACTGATTTCATTTTTTATTTTTTTGTAAATTAATAATACAAAATTGAAGCATAAAGAAATGAAACCACTTACCAATTGGTAAAAAGCAAGTTACCGGATATTTTTTCGAATCCTACTCAGTGATTGCTGCGTAACACCTAAATAAGATGCAATGTAAGAAAGCGAAACGCGGTTAATAAGCGTTGGATGGTTTTGCATGAATTCTAAATAGCGTGTCGTGGCATCCTGCGATATTACAGGACTTTTTCTGGCTTTTTGATGCATACAGATTTGTACCATCTTGTTTTTGATATTGTCCCATCCTACAATGGTTTGCGAAAGCTGTTCCCAATTTTCCTTAGAAAAAACAACAAGTCTGCAATTAGTGCATGCCTGTAAATATTCGGCAGAAGATATACTGGCTTCAAAATTGACATAGTCTGAGACCAAACTGTTTTCGCTGATAAAACACCGTGTGATTTCTTCGCCATTGTTGTTGTAATAACATCCGCGAATTACACCTTCAACAATAAAACCAACCTCTTTTGGAACTTTTCCGGCTTCAGAAAAATAATCTTCTTTAAAAAGTTCTATTACTGTCGCTTTGCTTTTTACAAGCTCAATTTGTTGCTTGTTCAGGTCGCCAAACTGTAAAATATATTCTATTAACTCATTCATAGCTGCAAGTTATAGAAAATAGTCGTAGCTGAATTTACCATTTGGTAAAATTTCAAACGCTATAATGTCAGCCTTTTTTTTTAACCTTTTTATAACGGTTTTATCAAATTATGAATCGCTAATAAAATGGTATATTTATTTCTTAATCTAGGTTAACCTATGGAACTCTGCTGCTTCTGTAAATTTGTATCAGAATCAAACAAACAAAATTATACAATTAAAAACCTTGATTTATTATCCTTAGAATTGAGATAATAAACATTAAATTTTATTAATCTAAAATCAAAAAATTATGAGCAAATTTACAGTAAAAGACGGTACAGAGATTTATTACAAAGATTGGGGAAATGGACAGCCAATTGTTTTTCATCATGGGTGGCCATTATCCAGCGATGACTGGGATGCACAAATGATGTTTTTCCTAAAACAGGGATATCGCGTAATTGCCCATGATCGTCGTGGACATGGTCGTTCAGGTCAAAGCTCTGAAGGCAACAACATGGAAACTTACGCATCGGATATAGCCGAATTAACAGCTGTACTTGACTTAAAAAATGCTATTCATATTGGCCATTCAACAGGCGGTGGCGAAGTGATACGCTATGCTGCAAAATACGGAAAAGAACGCGTTGCAAAAGCTATTATAATTAGCGCCGTAACACCAATAATGATTCAGTCTGAAACAAATCCTGAAGGTGTGCCTTTATCAGTTTTTGATGAAATAAGACAAGGAACAGGATTTAACAGAGCACAATATTTTTATGATTTTCCAATAGCATTCTACGGATGGAACCGCGAAGGAAAAACGGTTCAGGAAGGAATTAAACACAATTGGTGGCGTCAGGGAATGATGGGATCTGTTCTTGCTCATTATGAAGGAATTAAAGCCTTCTCTGAATCTGACTTTACAGAAGATCTTAAAAGTTTAGATATTCCGGTTCTGGTTTTACACGGAGAAGACGATCAAATAGTACCGTTCAATCAGGCACCAAAAGCGGCTGCCCTTTTGAAAAACGGAAAACTAATTGCATATCCAGGTTTTCCGCACGGTATGCCAACTACAGAAGCAGATACAATTAATAAAGATATTCTTGACTTTATTAAAGAATAATCTATTCTTCAAAAACACTAAACAAACCTTCATAAGTCAGCTGATTTTTGAAGGTTTGTTTTTTTGCATAAAAGTTAAAAATTATAAAAGTATTGAAAGTATTTTACTTCAAACAGCTGAAATACATTAAGAAATCATAAAATTTCCAATAGTATTCTCTCTGATTTTATTCGTTTGTATTATATTTGTTGTTTATGGTTTTGAACTAATCGTTAAACACAATTTCAATTGAAGCTTTGTTCAGGCTTTTCTAAAATGTATTAGAACTTTAATACATCGCTTTAATATAAATAAAAAATGACCAAAGATTTAAAAATCTTACTTGTAGATGATCATAGCGTAGTACGACACGGAGTTTCGGTATTACTAAAAAAAGCCTTTGAAGGTGTAACGATAACCCACGCAGACAATTTTGATGATTTGCTCCTTAAACTGAATGAAAAACAGGATTTACTTTTTCTTGACATCAATCTTCCGGGAGGCAACAGCACTAAAATGGTCGAAAAAATCAAAGAAAAACATCCCGAATTACTTATAATGATGTTTTCGGCTTATGACGAGTCCAGATATGCGTTGCGCTATATACATGCAGGAGCAAATGGTTTTTTGAATAAATACAGCAAAGACGAAGAAATTATTAAAGCTGTAAAATCGATGCTTGAAACCGGCAAATATATAAGTGATGTGGTTAAAGAAATAATCATTGAAAATGCTTTATTAAAAAATCCTGTTAACCCGTTAGAAAAATTATCCGACAGGGAAATCGAAGTCGCAGAATTACTTGTAAACGGCGATGGGAATCTTGAAATTTCGAATAAATTAAAAATTCAAATGACCACGGTAAGCACTTTTAAAACCAGAATCTTTGATAAGCTGGGTATCAATAACGTTGTAAAACTCGTTGAAATTTTAAGGGTTTACAAGAATTAAAATTGCTCCCACTTTTAATATATCCTAATTTATTCTTCAGGTAAAAATCAGTATTTGTCTGAACATTTTATCATTATCCTCCCTTTTATTTTGCATTTATCCTTCCATACATTTCGTAAGGATAACTCATTGTAGTTTTTATTTTCTGATAAAGTCTATCAAAAAATATTTCACTCCTACTTTTCTTATATTTCATTATTAAATAATCTTTAAATTTTTCATTGATTAAGATGTCATTCTTAATGAATTATTTTCATTTTAAGAAAAATACAGTCAATTGCTTGCTTTTATTAAAACTTATCCTATCTAAAATGGCAAGGAAAAATCTGTCGAATTAATTCTACATCAGCTTTATATATGCGCTACAAATTAGTTATCAGATAAAGATCAATTTTGCACGTTCGTTTATTTTAAAAATGTAACCAGACATTTTTCAGATTTAAAATAAAAAAAGCATACCATCAAAACCAATTTAATGTAGATAGCGGCCATTTAAGGCCATGTTAAAGCATTATTTATATAAAATAACAAACTAACAAACCTTAACCAGTAAAATTACGTAATTGATTGAAAAACAAAAGCACTTAAAAAATTAATACTAAGAATCGCATGCAATATAAATACTTTTTGAAATCACCCTTTTTGCTTTTTATTCTTTTCATTTCTTTTGAAGCATTTGCTCAGGACAGTCTTTATGCCGGAATTGAAATTGGAAGCAAAGGAATCAAAATTTCGGTTATAGATGTAAATAATATTAAAAAAGGAGACTACGATATTCTGGGTTATTGGACAGAAAATGTGGGCATTGCAAAAGGTATTGCAATTGACGGTAATCTTGCCCAGGAAGACATAGATAAAGCAGCAGCCGTAGTAGCGAACAACCTTGGCAGAATTAAAAACAAGTACAAAGTTACTGATGAAAATATTTATATCGTAGCTTCTTCCGGTGTTGCGCTGGCAAGTAACAAGCAGGCCTTGATTGATAGAATTAAATATGTAACGACTAAGGATCTTGATTTTATTACTGCAGAAGCAGAAGGTAAAATGCTTTTAAAAGGCTCTATACCTACTACAGATTATCAGGATGCTATTGTTTTAGACATAGGAGGCGGCAATACAAAAGGCGGTTATGTGGATGTGCTAAACGATAACAAATTTGAGTTTTTTCCTTTAAAATTAGATTACGGTACAATCACACTTACAGAAGCAATCAATAAAACGATTGTTATTCCGCGGGAAACAAATGATATGCAGGTTTATAAAGAAAAATCGTTTGAATATGCGCCTCTTTTGAGAGAGAAAATTCAGGAGATGCTTAAAAGCAAACCTTTATCGCTTCAAAAGAAAAAAATATACTTGTCAGGAGGCGCAATCTGGGCATTTGTAACTTTATATTACGACAAAAATAGCGACGACCATTTTATACCATTAAAAATGGAAGACATTATAAATTATGATGCTATTTTGAAAAATAACTTTGTGAAGTACGAAAATTTAGCCAAAAAAAGTCCTGAAGCAGATAAAGTTATAAATACGTACAGCCAAAAGCACTTAATTTCAGGAAATAATATTTTGATTGCCTGTCTGGAAAGTATTCCCGATTTAAAATCAAAGAAAATATATTTTGCAAAAGAAGGACAAATAGCGTGGCTGGTTTCTTATGTCGTGGATCGTTCGAAAAAGATTAAAAACAATTTTTAACCCTTTGCAGAAAATCCTTTTCTAAAAATAAATTTAATCTGTTTAATTGTTATCAAGCTATTAGACGCCATTGAATAAATATAAATAATAATTTAAAACAATTTAAAATGTCAGATTTTTTACAACAATTTGGGGATGAAGTTAAAAAAAACATTCCTGGTTATATCGCAGTTGCAGTAACCGAAATTAAAAGTGGTATTTCTTACTTTAGCGATTCTTCTGTTTCTAGTTTTGATCCGGAATTAGCTTCGGCTTTTAACTTAGAAGTAGTTAAAGCAAAACTAAACGCAATCAGTGCTTTAGGTTTAGAACAAGGTATTGATGATATCATGATTACATTAACAAATCAAATTCACATTATTGACATTTCAGAAAATAATGAGTATTTTATTTATTTGGCTGTAGATTCTAATAAAGCAAACTTAGGAATGACAAAAGCACTTTTAAACAAATTCAAAAAAGATATTACTGAAAAAATGTAATTCATTTAAATCAGAAATCTTTAAAATCGTTACCTGATTAAATCTGGTTTTGTTTTTAAATAAAACTTTAGATTGTAATAAATAAAAAAGCTCGTTGAAAGATAATTTCAACGAGCTTTTTTATTAGATATCTTTAAAAGATTAACCTCAAAGTTTATTAATCTCGCGCAAAGTTGCGGAGTCGCAAAGTTTTCTTTTAATTTTATACATAAACTTCTTTGCGACTTGGCGACTTTGCGAGAATTCATCAGCGCTACCTGCATACGGCCTTGCAAAGTATGCTATTAAATCTTTTTATTTAGCACCACTTGCAAAAAGCGAATTAACAATTTTTTTCTTGATAGTTTCTTTTTCTTTTGAAACTCTATGAACCAAACGATACGCCAAAACAAAACCTACAAATCCTAAACCAGACAAAAACAGCCAGTTAGTTCTATATCCATAATCTGCAATAATAGCCATTCCAGTTTTGGTACTCAGGATATGCGCAACACTGTAACTCATTGTAAACACGGCCATAAATTTACCTTCGTGTTTTTTAAACGACCTGTTTTTCACAAACGCATTGGCAAAGGGAAAAGTAAACATAATACCTATTGTCATAAAAATCATCATCACGATAAGTGCAAGAACACTGTGTTCTATTAGTAAAAACAGATAACTCACTGCCATTGAAAGTACGCCATACGAAACTACTAAAAGTCTGTTGATGTTTTTAGACTCTACATAATTAACGATCAGGAGTTCGAAAAGTAAAATTATGACACCGTTGAGTGCTAAAAATAAACCGCTTTCGATACTTGTAAAATTAAAAACCTCTTTGTAATAAAGTGAAAGTGTGGTAAACATTTGAAAGAATAAAATACCGGTAATCAACGTAACCACAAGATGAACTAAAAACGGCTTATCGTTAAAAATAGAATTTTCTTCTTTTAGATGTTTAAAAGAGTTCAGTTTAAAAGGTAATTTCTTTTCTTTTACATAAATACCAAATAATAAAATACTCAAAATACAAGTTAGTCCGTCGATGTAAAACAAAAATGTATAATCTAAAAATGTAATAATAATTCCGCCAATTAACGGACCAAACATAAAACCAAGATTTACCGACGATCGTATTAACGACAACGCTTTTGTTCTTTCGGCTTTACCGGCATAAGTATCTAATGAAACCAGCATTGCCGGTCGATACATGTCTGAAACTGTTGTAAGCAATAAAACGCCAAAGCAAAAACTGTAAAAAGTAGTTAGAAACTGAAGCAGAATAAAAATAAGTCCGCTTGTGAATAAACTGAAAACCATTACTTTATAAAAGCCGATTTTATCAGATAATTTTCCGCTGATCCAGGTTCCTATAAAAGATCCCACACCAAAAAACACCATCACCCAACCGATCTGACTATAGCTAAAATGAAGTTGTTCGAGCATATATTTCGAAAGAAAAGGTACAACCATCGCGCCGATTCTGTTAATAAAAGTAGTAATAGCTAAAACTTTAACCTCTACAGAAAACTGACTGAAATTTTTCAAATAATTTTTAAGTAATTTTAGAATCATAAATAAGTAAATTTGGGATATAAGTATAAATAGATTTTAGGGCTAGCGCTCAAAAAGCACTTTTTATTGTTCGTAGGATATTTTCATTTCGTAATAATAATAGTTGGAGATAAAATTTTTTCGAATAAAACCAAAACTTTCATAAAGCTGATGTGCTGCAAAATTTTCGGTATCTGTATTTAGAGAAATATGATCGACTTTTGTTCTTCGCGCATAGTCAATACATTTTATCATAATCTCTCTTCCAATTTTTTGCCTTCTATAATTTGGCTTCACGTATAAATATGAAATATGCCAGTTATATTTGATTCGCGACACAGGATTTACTTTGTAATAAAGTACAATAAATGCCACCGGAATATCATCTTCTTTTTTGACAAAAACTTTCGCTTTATTTCGGTCTAATTTGTGCTTTATAAACAACACTGCATTTTCTAAATTTAACAGCTTTTCGTCTATTAATTTTGACTCAAAAATTATGTCTTTAACCGATTCAAAACTATTGGAATCTATTTCTAAAATTTCATGCAAATTCACCATAGGAAAAGTTTAAGAAAAATCCAGCAAAAACCCTCATTTACAATGAATTATTAAGTAATTTATCTCGTATTTTTAAAGCTGTAAATGTACTTTTTTTTAATGGAAAAAACATCATTTTTCTAGTGGAAAATTTGATTTTTTTCAGGCACAGGAAAAGGTCTTTTTTTAATAAATTCAGCATCAGAAATGTGTAAAAAAAATGCCTCTAACAGTACTTTCTTAAACGTACTTTTTGAGGCATTTTTCAGTTATTTTTTTGTAGTAATTTTATATTAAATCTCTAGAAAATCCGGCTATAAGATATTCTAAATCCCATAAAATTATTTTGAAGAAAGAACGGCAATTTCCAAACTTTCAACTGCATTTTCAAGAGTGATGGTTAGCTTATGATCTTTGTTTTCTATTTTTTGGATGATATCAGAAAGAATTGCTTGTACGCATTTTCCGTATACTTCGCCTTTGCTTTCGTTGATTTCAAAACTTCCTGAGACTACTTCATCAATTTCATAACCTTTTCCGCCACAGTAAATTAAATCTTTAGCCGGTTCTTGTTGATCTTCTGAATCTCC
>Ga0247813_10002185_pt1 | contig 13646 bp, 12 predicted proteins | sample UWRJL169409C1_FD_180719 | JGI IMG/M metagenome (GOLD analysis project Ga0247813, IMG submission 180719) | Plant litter microbial communities from Arlington Agricultural Research Station in Wisconsin, United States - UWRJ-L169-409C-1 | ecosystem: Environmental > Terrestrial > Plant litter >... | reverse complement strand
GATGACGTTGATGAGCCCCATCAACGGACCGACCGAGACATCGATCGAGCCGCGCCCGGCGAGAAATGGCAGGGTGGTGGCGAATGTCGCCAGCAACAAAGGCGCTGCAAGACCGAGGACCGTCAGCCAGTTGCCGGGCGAAAAGCGCACGGGATTGAGAAAGACGTTGGACACGATGAGCACGACGAACAGGATCGCCGCAAGCCGGGTTTCGCTTCGCGTCCAGAACGCCGTTTTGCGGGATGTCTTGGGGTCGACACTCATTGATGGCCTCCTTCCTGCCCGAACATGGCTGCCATCACCCGGTCCATGGTCATCGATGGCCGATCGAGAACGGTGCTGCACTCGAAATCCCGAAAGATCGAAACGCTGTGGCAGAGCTGCAGGACTTCCTCGATCTCACTCGATAGAATGACAAGTGCGATACCGCTTTCTGCGGCCAACGTGCGGAATGCTTCATAAAACTTGAGACGCGTGTTGAGATCGACCCCTCTTGTGGGGTCGTTGAGCAGCATGACACGGGGTTTCAGGGCGAGCAGGCGGGCAAGCAGAACCTTCTGCTGGTTGCCACCGCTGAGCGCCGAGATCGGGGCGTCTGCGGAGGGATACCGGATCGACAGAAAGTCGGTGTAGGCGGAAAGCTCCTGCTTCAGACGTTTACGCTGGAGAATACCGGCAAACGAGAACCGAGGCATCGAGGGGATTGCGAAATTATCGAGGACGGAGAGGACCGGAAAGATGCCGGTTGCCCGCCGATCGCGCGGCAGATAAACCACGCCGTTGCGCGCCGCCTCGTAGTGGTCCTTATACGTGGTCGCGCCCGCTGCGCCGCCTTCTACAGTGACAGAGCCGTCGCGCGAACGGCCGAGCCCTGCAAGAGCCAGCAGAAACTGTTCTTGACCGTGACCTTCGAGGCCCGCAACACCGGCGATCTCTCCAGCGCGAATAACGCCCGACAGCGGCTTTCGGCCGGCGGCAAGCACGAGATTGTCGTAGCGCAGCACGATGTTCTCATCCGACATGGATTGCGGCCTCCGGAGCCATGAGTTTGAGGAGGCGCTGGGCAGTGATGTCGTTGCGTTCGAGCGTCTCGACAACCTGTCCGCTGCGCAGCACGGTCACGCGGTTCGACAAGCGGCGGACTTCTTCGAGGCGATGGGAAATGAAGATGACGATATTGCCGGCGGCGGCGTAATCCTCGATGGCATTGAAGACGAGATCGCGATCGGCATAGTCCAGCGCCGCTGTCGCCTCGTCGAGCAGGAGGATCGACGGCAGGCGCAAAAACGCACGCGCCAGCACGACGAGTTGCTGGCTTGCCAGCGGCAATTCGCCAGCGGTCGCATAAAGCGGGATGGAAAAGCGGGAAATCTGCGCCAGCAGTGCCTCGGCAAGCACCGCGCGCTTTGCCTTTGCAATACGCCAGCGCACAGGGCCGTCATAGCCGAGAAAGATGTTCTCCAAGACAGAGCGGTGCGGTGCAATCAGGACCTCCTGGAACACGGTGGAAAGACCGAGATCGTGCATCTCTCGCGGGCTGCGGGGCGCCACCGGGCGATCGTTCAACAACACGCTACCCTCGCTCTGCGTGACGACGCCGGAGAGGATTTTCAGCATCGTGCTTTTGCCGGAGCCATTCTCGCCCAGGATGGTGTGAATTCCCGGGCAAAAATCGACTGAGGCATTGCTTAATGCCAGTGTTTCTCCGTATCGCTTGGTCAGGCCAACCGTCTTCAGTCCAACCGGCTGCGTCCGCGGTGGAGGACATGCGCCGCCGTTCTCCATCACGACGCGGTGGATGCGCGACGGGCCAGCCGCCTTTTCATCCTGCGTCTTTGTCATCTCATGCATTCATGTCAGCCTTCTGGCAGGCGCGTCGAACGATCAACCGCTGCCGCCCTTCGGCAGCGGTTGTCTGGCTTACTTGGTGCAGGATGCCGGCACCTTGGAGAAGTCGTAAAGCGGAGTCGCTTGGCCGTTCGAGAAATAGGCGCTGAGCAATTCTTCCGGGAACGGGTCCTGTGGCGGGATCGGGAAGATCGCGGCAGAGTCAGGCTTCATGCAGTCCTTGTACCAGGTCGGCAGATCGGCTTGCGTGATTGTCGGCATCGGCGCGATGATCGTGTTGACGATCGGCTTCTGGCCGCTGACCACGCGAAGGGCGACGCGGAAGGCGTTCTGTGCGGCGACATGAGGTGAAACCTCGCCACCATAGAACTTGAACGCATCCTGGTTCTCGTGCCAGTAGCCCAGGCCATCACCCGAGATGGACGCTGCAATCAGCGGCAAGGGCCTGCCCGCCTGCTGAAAGGCTTCTGCAATGAAACGAGCTTCCGAACCGGTCGACCATACCGCGTCGATCTGCTGCGGCGTCGTGGCAAGTGCCTGAAGAACAGCCGATTTGGTCGTGGTGCCCGTCCATTCGCCGCTGACCTTGCGGGCGATCGTCAGGTTGCCGCTTTCGGCAACGGCCTTCTCCAGTCCGGCATTCTCCTGCTGCACCAGCGGATGACCGGAGATGCCTTCGACCTGCAGGATCGTGCCGCCGTCTTGCAGTGCCTGCGCAATGCCTTTGCCCATCTGGTATCCCCAGAGGTTCTGGTTGTGCATCACGTTAATGGCGGTTGGCGTCGTGACCGCGCCAGCCGACGTAATCACCGGGATGCCGGCCTTATGGGCGTCCTCGATGACGGCATTAAGCGCCGTCGACGAGCCGGCGATGGTGGTGATCACCGAGCAACCCTTCTCGATAAACGAGCGCATTTGCGAGATCTGCTGTGTTGTATCGCCATTCGAGTCTGAGACCACGAATTCCGATACGTCGCCGGCTTCCTTGGCGCCGTTGACGAGACGGGCAAGTTCGTCATTGAAGGTTACGCGCCACGGGTTACCCATATAGGATTCCGAATGGCACCAGCGCCATGGCTTGGTCGGCGCTTTGAAGTCGGCAAACTGCGCGGGGCCGACATCGACGGCATCCGTATAGAGAGCACGCGCATTGTCCGGCAACGCCTGGAGCGCGTCGGAGCGGGCGTCTGCATAGGCCGGTATCGCTGCTGAAGAAAGCAGCGCGGCTGCAAGCAAGGTCAGGCCGAGGCCCGATTCAAGTCTGTTCATGATTTTCTCCTCCGCGGCCTCCCGAGCCGCCATGGTTTACCAGTGAATTTCTTATTCATCACAATGGGAATGGTCAACGTAAAAGTTAGCGCTAATCCAAAAATTCGAAAAGCTAAGCTATGTAGATCATTTTCATCGCAATGCAGCAACAAAATAGTTAGCGCTCACTCTGGACAGGCTGAATTTTGTCGGTATGTTCGCGGCCAACGTGAATGGACATTCGAAGGACGGTTTCTATGGGTATCTTGTCGGGTATCAGAGTGCTGGATTGCTCAATTGCTATGGCTGGACCCTTTGCAGCCCAGCGGCTGGGGGATCTCGGCGCAGACGTGATCAAGGTCGAGCCGACGACGGGGGAGTGGCAGCGCCATGTCGCCGCCGGCGGTGCCACAGGCAACCGGGTGAATGTTTCCTTCCTTTCCCTGAACCGCAACAAGCGCTCGCTTGCCGTCGATCTGAAGTCAGAGGGCGGAAAAAAAGTGCTGCTCGATCTGGTAAAGTCGGCAGACGTCTTCCTTCAGAATTATCGCCCCGGCGTCGCAAAGCGTCTCGGCGTCGATTATGAAAGTCTTGTGAAGATCAATCCGCGTCTCATCTACGTCTCGATGTCCGGTTATGGCGAGGATGGTCCGTATGTAAATCGTCCTGGACAGGATCTCGTCCTGCAAGGGTTGTCCGGTGCGATGTTGTCGGCTGGACGCGAGGGCGAGGCACCGACGGCCGCTGGCCAGTATCTCGTCGACGCGATCACCGCCTACACCGCCTTCGAGGGGGCTCTTGCCGCGCTGTTCCACCGCGAGCGCACCGGCGAAGGCCAGCTCGTGCAGGTCAACATGCTGGACGCGATCACGACGATCCAGATGCAGGAACTGTCGGTCTTCACCGTCGGCAAGAAGCCGCAGCAGCGCTCGGCGGAGCCGCATGCGCATGTGTATATTCGTGCACCTTACGGGGCGTTCGCGACCCGCGACGGCTTCATCATCATTGCCTTCCCGAAGCTGAAGACGCTTGGTGAGGTCATCGGCGAAGACAGCTTCCTGACGATGGACGACGAAGTCGACACCTGGAAACGGCGCGACGAAATCTTTGCAAAGACCCGCGACAGGTTGACCGCCAGGACATCGGCCGAATGGCTGGAATTGCTGCGGGCAGCCGATATCTGGTGCGGCCCGGTCTATGGTTACGCCGACCTCGTCGACGACGCGCAAATCAAGCACAACGGTACGTTCGTCGAGTACGAGCATGAGACCGAAGGCAAGGTGAAAACCCCCGGTTTCCCCATCAAATTCTCCAGGACGCCATCGACGGTCGAGCGCGGCGCTCCGGTCACGGGCCAGCACACAGAGGAGGTGTTGAGGGAGGCGGGCTACGACGAAGCGACGATTTCATCGCTTATTGCCGCCGGCGCCATCGCCAAGGGTAGCGTCTGATCATGCTGACGATCAAGGCGCTGACCTGGGACCACCCGCGCGGTTACAACGCGCTTGCTGCCGCCGCAAAGCGCGAAAACGTGATTGCCGCCGGTCTTGATATCCAATGGCACAAGCAGCCGCTCGAAGGTTTCGAGGCCCATCCGATCGCGGATCTTTGTGCCCGCTACGACCTCGTCGTGCTCGATCATCCGCATGTCGGCGAAGCCGTCGGCAGCGATTGCCTACGCTCGCTCGAAAGCGTGTTCGGCGAGGATGTCTTGCAGGCGCTCGGCGCCGACAGCATCGGGCCGTCCCTGTCGAGTTATCGTTACGCCGGAAAACATTGGGCGCTTCCGCTGGATGCTGCAACCCAGGTCATGGCGCTTCGCGCCGACCAAGTCGAAGGCGATGCTCCGCAGACCTGGGATGCCGTGCTCGATCTTTCGCGCCGAACGGGCAAGGTGGCGCTATCTTTGGCCGGGCCGCATGCGGCGCTGAGCTTCCTGTCGATTGCGGCTGCGTTCGGAGAGCCGCCCGCCGAAGCCGATCCCGACCTGCTTGTCTCAAATGAAACTGGCCGCGCTGTCTATACGCTGATGTGCGAGCTTGCGTCGCTGGGGCCGGGTTCGGTCCTCGGCAAAAACCCGATCGGTATCCTCGGGCATATGGCGCACGAGACCGATGTTGCTCTTTGCCCGCTCGTCTATGGCTACGTGAACTATGCCGCGCCGACGCAAGGTCATGCCATCACATTCGCAAATGCGCCGCGCCGTATTGCTGGAGGCCGTCCCGGCTCGACGCTTGGCGGAACCGGCATCGGTATCTCCAGGCGTTGCGAGCCAACCCCGCAACTGAAGGCGCATCTGCTCTGGCTGATGGGCGCCGAGGCGCAGATTGAGTTCATTCCTGCCCATGAGGGGCAGCCGTCCCGTCGCGAAGCCTGGCACGACGCAGCCGTGAATGCCCGCTGGGGACGCTTTTACGCAAACACCGCCGACAGCTTGCAGCAAGCCTATGTGCGCCCGCGCCACGATGGCTACATCGCTTTTCAAAGCAAGGCTTCGGCACTTTTGCGCGACGCATTTGAAGCACGCTTGGACGCGTCCAGCGTGCTGAACCGCCTGCAGGACCTCTATCAGGCCCATCGCCGGGCCGGCGACGAGCGATAGGAGAAGATCATGACGCAAGAGATCACATTTGAAGTGGATGGCGCGATTGCGACGATCACCTTGAACCGCCCAGCCAAGCTCAATGCCGTGACGCCGGAAATGGCCGATGCCATCGTTGAGGCGGTCAAGGAATGCAACGACAGCGATACGATCCGCTGCATCATTCTGACGGGGGCGGGCGAACGCGCGTTTTGTGCAGGCTCTGACATTCGTCAACTCGATACCTATGAGACGCCGTGGCAGTTTCGCAATCGGCCGGACTATTGCGATGCGTTCCATGCTTTGCTGAAGCCGACGATCGCCGCCGTGAACGGCTATGCCTTTGGCGGAGGACTTGAAACGGCCATGGCCTGCGACATCCGCATTGCCTCCGAAAACGCCCAGTTCGCCGCCCCGGAGATCAAACTGGGCTGGATCGGCGGCGGCGGTATGGCAGCGGGGCTTGCCCATTCCATCGGCATGTCGAATGCGGCGCTGATGATCATGACCGGGGATCCGATCTCTGCAGAAAAGGCGCTGCAATGGGGCCTCGTCAGCGAAGTCGTGGGGAGTGAGGCGCTTTTGCCGCGGGCCCGCGCCATCGCCGAAACGATTGCCGCTCGGGCGCCTATTGCAGCGGAAACAGCCAAGCTCAACCTTAAAGCCGCCGTTTCGATGCCGCACGACAAGGCCGTCGAATACGAACGGGATCTGCAGACGATCTGCTTTGCGACCGCGGATGCGAGGGAGGGCCGCCAGGCCTTCAAGGACAAGCGTCCACCCGTCTTTCTTCGACGTTAGGAGTGAGCATGACCGTAACGAGCGACCTGAGGGGTTGCTCGACTGCGAAGACATGCCCAAGACAAAATACTGATACCGGCCTTCAGGGAGAATTGAGAAAGATGAGCGGAATTTCGAGTTTTGCGGCGGGGACTTTCGTCGGACGGGCTTGGTCGGCTGAGGCAAACGGCCCGGTCGTGGTCACAATCCGCCAAGGCCGGGTCTATGATATTACCTCCCAGGAAAACGCGACGATGCGTGACCTGCTCGAGCGCGACAATCCCGCATCCTTCGTCCGCGGCGTGGTAGGGTCGGATATGGGTTCGCTCGAAGTGATGCTGGCGATCCGCGAAGCAGACCAATCCCAATCACATCTTCTTGCTCCCATCGATCTTCAGGCGATCAAGGCCTGTGGCGTCACTTTTGCGCAGTCGATGATCGAGCGGGTGATCGAAGAGCGCGCCGCGGGAAGTCCGGAGCGGGCTGCGGAAATCCGGGCAAAGGTCTCCCAGATCATTGGTGCGAGCCTTCGCGATCTGAAAGCGGGTTCCGAGGCAGCTCAAAGGGTCAAGGCAGCCCTGATCGAGGAAGGATTGTGGTCGCAGTACCTTGAAGTCGGCATCGGTCCGGACGCCGAGGTCTTTACCAAGTCGCAGGTGATGTCCTCGGTCGGCGTCGGCGCTGCGGTCGGACTTCACCCGATTTCGAAATGGAACAATCCCGAGCCGGAGATCGTGCTTGCCGTAGACAGCCAAGGCCAGGTGAAGGGTGCAACGCTCGGCAACGATGTCAATCTTCGCGACGTGGAAGGGCGCTCTGCGCTTTTGCTGGGCAAGGCCAAGGATAACAATGCGTCGTGCTCGATCGGCCCCTTCATCCGTCTGTTCGACGACACATATTCGATCGATGACGTTCGTAATGCCGAACTCGACCTCGTCGTCGAGGGCGAGGATGGGTTCGTCCTGCGCGGCAAGAGCTCGATGAAGGAAATCAGTCGCGATCCTCTCGATCTGGTGGCGCAAACGCGGGGTCGGCATCATCAATATCCGGACGGCTTCGTGCTTTTCCTCGGTACGCTTTTCGCCCCGGTTGAGGATCGCGATGCTCCTGGGCAGGGGTTCACCCATAAGGTCGGCGACGTGGTGACGATCTCGAGCAGAAAGTTGGGAGCTCTCGTCAATCGGGTGATGCTTTCCACCGACTGCCCGCCGTGGACTTTTGGAGCATCACATCTGATGCGAAACTTGGCGGTTCGCCGGTTGCTTTAGGTTTGCTAAGACGGCAACGCTTGGATCGTGGGCGGCGTAGCTCCTGCCGCCGCTGGTCGACGCGTCTTTCAAGCTCGACGTTGAAATTCACTGCTGATAATGTGCGCGTACGCGGTAGCGACAGGACGATCAGAATGTCCTGCAGTACCGCGACGCCGTCCGGGCATTCGTCCCGATAGTCTAATGGTCATTCGCTCCCTCAACTTTGCTCGGACGTCTGTCGGGACACCACGGAATCGAGTTCAGCCTCGGGCGCAGAACAAAGGCATAGTATTTCCGCCTCGACAGTCCCGTCTTTGACGTAGGCGTGGCCCATGCGCGCATCGAAATAGACAGACGACCCCATTGCCATCGGCAGCGGTTTGTAAAATTCGCTGTAAAACACGATTGAGCCGCTCAAAACATATATGAACTCCTCGCCGGAATGCCGGATGAAATCGCCGAACTCTTCGATCGTGCTGGCGCGCACAGTCGCGGTAATCGGGATCATCTTCTTGTCAGGAAGGTCAGCGCACAGGTAGCGGTAATTGTAATTCGCTGTTGGCAGGTTTGGACCCGCGTTCGCCGGCGTGTAGGACCGCCATGCCATACCACGGGTGTGATGGTCTGGGCTGAACAGCTCGGAAATACCCACCTCGAGCCCGTTGGCAAGCTGAAGCAGCTTGTCGTAGGTGAGCGACATCTGGTGGTTCTCCACCTTTGAAATCGTCGAAACCGCGATGCCGGTCTTTTTGCTGACCTCCATGAGGGTCAGCCCCTGCCGCAGGCGAATGATTCTCAGGCAATCGCCCAAGAGTGTCGACGGTTCTGTCGGTTTTTCCGTCTTGTTCTGGAGGCGTTCGAGATCCATGGGCCCTGTAAAATCCTCGTCGGTTGGTGCCGGGTATGATGCATCCTGACGGCATCCAGACAAAAGTTTCAACTGCTTTAGCCCAAGACCACCGTATGGATCGATTTTTGCACCATACAGATAAAAATTTTCCTATAGGAAAATTTGTTGATCGAAGCCTTCGCTTGTGCAAACCTGCGGTGACGAACTTAAGGGCGCGTCCGCACCTTCCAAGCCGACAGCGCTCTTGCAACCGTCTTGCCGGAGACAAAATTTGACGCTGGAATCCTTAAACATCGCGCTGTCCCGGCCACGACCTGCCGACCTGCCGACACCCTATGTGGAAATCGACGAGCACAGACTGACGCGCAATCTGTCCGGCATGCAGCTGCGGGCAGATGCCGCCGGCGTCATGCTGCGCCCACATATCAAGACCCATAAGAGTCTTGCGGTTATGCGCCGGCAGCTGGCGTTGGGAGCGCATGGGGCGACCGCATCGAAGCCGGATGAAGCGCTCGTTTTCATTGAGGCAGATGTGCCCTCGGTGACCCTGGCCTATCCGATCGTCAGGCCAGAATCGATTGATCGACTGCTCCGGAGTGTGAAGGAAAGAGGAGGCGAACTCATGCTGATCGCCGCCCATGAAACGGGCGTGGAAGCGATCGGTGCTGCAGCCGAACGGCATGGCATACGGCTTGGCGTTTTTCTCAAGGTGGATGTCGGACTGGGACGGGTCGGCGTCAAGCCCCAGGATCCCCGCGCACTCGCATTGGCAGGCCAGATCACCCGTCATCCGCATTTGACCTTTGCCGGCCTGCTCTCGCACGCCGGCCACTCCTATGCGAGCAAGACGACCGGGGACCTGTCGATCGTGGCAATGCAGGAAGCGCTGGCGCTGACAGGACTGGCTGAACGATTGCGGCAAGCAGGCATCAGCGTGACGAGAATTTCGGTCGGTGCGACCCCGACGTGCCTGGGCGCGCCCATTCCGACAGGTGTCACGGAGATCCGTCCGGGCAATTACGCCTTTCTCGATCGCACGGCATTGCGCCTTGGCATCTGCTCGCCGGATGACATCGCACTTTCCGTCATCGCGACCGTCGTCGCCCACAACGACGTGCATTTCATCATGGACGCCGGCTCAAAAACCCTGACATCCGACTTAGGGGCACACGGTTCCGGCGGTAGCGGGTTTGGCCTTGTCGTCAGCGCCGATGGCGAGCGTGAGGATACATGGGAAGTCGAGCGCCTCTCCGAGGAACACGCCTTCGTCCGATTTGCAGGCACACCACCCCTTATCGGAAGCCGCGTTCGTGTCTTCCCCAATCACGCCTGTGTCGTCGTCGCGCAGTTCGATAGCATCTGGCTGCGGCAAGCCGACGGTCGGGTGGTTCCGATCCGTGTCGATGCGCGCGGCTGCAAGACCTGAACGGCCGTTGGCTGCGTCAGCCTCGGGGGGCGACCCCAAGAACCACGGAAATCAACACAATCTGGAAAGAGGGCAACGTGCATGAAGATCGAGGTTGAATGGGCGCGCATGACAGCGCCTGATCTGCGCGCACTGGCTGCAAAACCGGGCGCGCTTGCTATACTACCGATTGGCTCGCTCGAACAACATGGGCCACATCTCCCGGTCATCACCGATACCGCAAGCGCGTCGGCTGCGTCGATCAGAGCCGCCCAGGCGGTTGCCGGGGAGATTCCCGTCGCTGTTTTGCCCGGACAATGGCTTGGCATGAGTGAGCATCACCTGCCATTCGGCGGAACCATCTCACTGGACTACGATACCCTGAGCCGCGTCCTGCGGTGCATCGTCCGCTCCTTGAATGCGCTTGGCTTCTCCCGGCTGTTCATTGTCAATGGACATGGCGGCAACATGGATCCGCTCGCGGTGGCCGTGCGTGAGCTGGCAGTCGAGTTTGCCATGCCGATCGTGACCACGACGCCATGGATGCTTGCATCTGAGGAGGCCAAGCGGATTTTCGAGGTCGACACTGGCCCCCATCACGCCTGCGAAGGCGAGGCATCGGTGATGCTGGCCATTGAACCCGACTGCGTCAAAAAAGAGATGTTTGGACAGGCCTTCGGCAACCAGACGCACCCTGTCGATGTTCCAGCCGACGTGTCGCGGTTCTATTCCTTCGCCGAGCGCGCCCCCAACACCGGGACCTGGGGCGATCCGCGCAGCGCAACTGCTGAAAAAGGGGAACGCTTCCTCAACCTCCAGGCGCGCGAACTGGTGAAACTGATCCGCAATGACGTGCTCTGGACGGCGCCTGATCCGGTCTGGGTCTCCGGGCGCGGCCTCGGGACGACAGAAGGCAAACCCGAATAAAGCTGGGCGGGCGTCGCCACAAACATTCGCAAAGGAGAAAATTCCAATGACTTCGACGTTCGCGCCCATGCGCAAAACCCTGGTTCCCCTGTTTGCCGCGGCGATGCTGTCTGCCGTCGCGCTCACGCCGGCGATGGCCAAGACACTGGTCTATTGCTCTGAAGGCTCGCCGGAAGGTTTCGACGCCGCGCTCTACACGACCAACAGTACATGGGACGCATCATCCGAGACGATCTACGATCGCCTCACAGAGTTCGAAAGCGGCACCACCAATGTCCTCCCGGGCCTCGCAGAAAGCTGGGTCATATCGGACAACAACCTCGAATATACGATGACATTGCGTGATGGAGTGAAATTCCAGTCGACGGACTATTTTACCCCGACACGCGCGTTAAACGCCGATGACGTGCTCTTCACCTACAATCGGCAACTCGACAAGACGCACCCGTGGAACAGCTACATTTCTGGCGCGGGTTGGGAAATGTTCAATGCGATGGAAATGCCGTCGATCATTAAGCAGGTCGTCAAGATCGATGACAGGACCGTCAGGTTCGTCCTGAACCAGCCGGATGCGTCACTGCTGGCAAAGCTCGCCTTGAATTTCGGTTCGATCCTGTCGAAGGAATATGCCGACAAACTCGCCGAATCTGGACAGCGGGAAGACCTCGATCGCAAGCCGGTCGGCACCGGACCTTTCCGCTTCGTCGACTATCAGCTTGATACCGCGATCCGCTTTGCTGCGAATGCGGATTACTGGGGCGGCGCGCCGAAGATAGACAATCTGATCTTTGCGATCACCACCGATCCGACCACGCGCATACAAAAGCTCCTGGCGGGCGAATGCCATGTGGCTGCCTACCCAGCTCCGGCCGACGTCGCCGCGTTGAAGGCCAATGCGGATCTCACTGTTATGGAACAGCCGGGGCTGAATGTCGCCTATCTCGCAATGAACACGCTGGTCGCCCCTTTCGACAAGCTGGACGTACGCCGCGCCGTTAACATGGCAATCGACAGGCAGGCGATCGTCGACGCTGTCTATCAAGGAATGGGGCAGGTGGCAAAGAGCGTCCTGCCACCAACAATGTGGGGCTACAACGGTCAGATCGAAGGCTACACCTACGACCCGCAGGCGGCCAAGACGCTGCTGGACGAGGCCGGCGTCAAAGATATTAAGATGAAACTCTGGGCGATGCCTGTAAGCCGCCCCTATATGCCAAATGCACGGCGCGCGGCCGAACTGATGCAAGCAGACCTTGCCAAGGTCGGCATCGATGCCGAGATTGTCTCCTACGAATGGGGTGAGTATTTGAAGCGAGCCCGCGACCAGGGGCGCGACGGTGCCGTCATGTTGGGCGGCACAAGTGACAATGGCGATCCCGACAACCTGCTCAGCTTTTTCTTCAGTTGCTCAGGCGTCGGCGGCAGCAACAACGCCAACTGGTGCTACAAGCCGCTGGATGAGATTCTGCAGAAGGCGCGGAAAACCTCGGATCAGAACGCGCGCACCACGCTCTATCAAGAGGCACAGGTCATGATCAGTGAGCAGGCGCCCTGGGTGCCGTTGGCCCATTCCACCGTTGTCCTGCCAATGTCGAAGACGGTGAAAGACTACGTCATGGAGCCATTGGGCGCGCACCGGTTCGACAGGGTCGACATCGAAGAGTGAATTGAGGTGTCGTGGCGCTACGATCGGAGCGTTTGCGAAATGCGGGCGATGCCCTATGGTGCAAAACCACGCACACGTCTCTGCTGGCGAACCGCCAGCAGAGACTGCCGGTTGTCATGCCTGGCACACCAGTGTCTCGATAACGCCCATGATGACAGCAATCACCGCACCCGCGTCTGCAGGCGACATGTGTCGGATTTTGTACTGCCAGCCGGGGGGCGATCGGTATGTCGTTTGGTCACCGCCATTCCTGGGTCATAACCGCCAGGAATCCAGGTAGACAACGGATACTTTGACGGGGCGTAGGTGTTGAGTGGCATCGCGCCGCGAACGGGCGCCCCGCACACGATGATCGCGTCGGCCGGGATAGAGGACCTGTTTCAAGTTTGCCAGCTTTCAGACACTGCCCGGGGCGGGTTCAGGCAACAATCCCGCGGCAGGCCCATGCGATCGTGGCAAATGATCTTGGGCCATCGGGCCGCCCGGCTTCATAGGCGTCACGCACGGCCGCATCGGTCCGTTCACGCTCTGACGCATCCAATGAGGTTACATAGTTTCCCAGCGGTCCTTCGCCGGCAGCAATAGGTGCCCACAGGTCGTCGAAACTTTGATAATCCATCCGGACCATCAGTTGCGCTTGCGTGACATCCACGAGACCCTGATCGACGAAGGCCTGCCTCATTTCACCCGGCTGCATCATCGGCTGGAAACAGAAACGGGCGCGCAGCTGACGGCCGCGTTCGCTGTATGCCGCCACGGTGTCGACCACCATGCGCATCCCAGGCATGCCACCGAGATGATCCCAAACGGCCGCCGCCACGACGCCGCCAGGCCGGACGACCCGGCGCATCTCGCCGATGGCCTTGCCTGCCTCTGGTACGAAATGGAGCACCAATAGCGCCAAAGCCCGATCGAATGTACCGTCGCCAAACGGCAGCGCGCAGGCGTCTGCCTGACGGACTTTGTGCGCGGATCGGTATTGCGCCGGATGGTCTCGTCGACAAAGACGTTGGAATAGTCGATGGCTTCGATCTCGCCGATTTCGGCGGCGTTCGCCAGCGCAAACGTCAGGCTGCCCGTGCCGCAGCCGA
>Ga0247813_10002182_pt1 | contig 13656 bp, 10 predicted proteins | sample UWRJL169409C1_FD_180719 | JGI IMG/M metagenome (GOLD analysis project Ga0247813, IMG submission 180719) | Plant litter microbial communities from Arlington Agricultural Research Station in Wisconsin, United States - UWRJ-L169-409C-1 | ecosystem: Environmental > Terrestrial > Plant litter >... | reverse complement strand
TAAGCCGAACTTACGTTCGGCTTTTTTATTTTATCCTAATAACGGCTTCTGGATAGTCTCTCAGCATCTTAGAACCTTAAAAAAATATTGATTTAATAATTTAGTAATATGTTTGAAATAACAGAAATCACTTATTTATATATCTTCGTCAAAAAGCAAACTTGATATGAGTATTGAATATTCTGCAAACAAAACTATTTTAGTCGCGCCGTTAAACTGGGGATTGGGCCATGCCACAAGATGCATCCCTATTATAAAAGCTCTACAGGAAAATAATTTTATTCCGATAATAGCTTCTGACGGTATTGCGCTTTCTTTGTTAAGAAAAGAATTTCCATATGTTCAAACGCTTGAGTTACCATCTTATCATATTGAATATGCTAAAAATGGTAAAAATTTTAAATGGAAGCTGATTAAAAACCTTCCTAAAATGATTACTGCCATTCTTGACGAGAAAAAAATGGTAAAATCATGGATTAGAAAACACGGTATTGACGGCATTATTTCAGACAACAGACTTGGTGTTTTTAGCAGAAAAATTCCTTCGATTTTTATGACACATCAACTAAATGTGATGACAGGAAACACGACCTGGTTCACGAGTAAATGTCATCAGCATATTATAAAAAAATACGATGAATGCTGGGTTCCGGATTCTGATGAAACAGTGAATCTTACTGGAGAACTGGGCCATCTTAAGACAAAGGAACTAAACATAAAATATATTGGTCCTTTGAGCAGAATGCGCAAGAAGGAAACTCCCAAAGTATATGATTTGATGATTATTCTTTCGGGACCTGAACCTCAACGAACTTTTCTTGAAGAAAAATTACGGAAAGAGATCGTCAATTACAGAGGGAAAGTAGTTTTTGTAAAAGGTGTTGTCGAAAAAGACCAGACTAAACTTGAGTCAGCAAATGTTACGCATTACAATTTCATGAATTCGAAACAACTGGAACAAACTTTTAACGAAAGCGATTTGGTTTTGTGCCGTTCCGGATATACAACCGTTATGGATTTGGCAAAACTGGGTAAAAAGGCTTTTTTTATTCCAACACCCGGGCAGTACGAGCAGGAATATCTGGCGATAAAACTTCAGGATGAAAATTTGGTACCGTACGCAATGCAGGACGACTTTACTATCGAAGATTTATCAAGAGTAAAGTCATTTACCGGTTTTTCTCAGTTTCAAAATGATATTGACTGGGATGCATTATTTTCTATTTTTGAAGATAAGGTTTAGAAGTTAAACTGCGCTTGTAATCGCAATAAATTTCCTTGTTGCCTGTTGATTGGCAGCGCGCTGTCTTCAAAAGTTCTGTCGGCAATAACGTATTCTGCCGTAAGTTCGAATGCTTTAATTGGCTGCCATTCTATACCAAATTCATAATCTCTTACGACATAACTTCTGGCATCTTTTTCATATTTTTTTCCTCCGTCATAATACTGAAATTTTGCAAAAGGATAAATATGCTGTTTTTTTATGTCTAATTTATAATTCAATAATACATAACCGCCATTTAAATCTGTTTCGTCAATAGCATTGGTAAGTGTGTTATAACGAGGTCCCGTACCAATATTATATTCCGTCTGAATTCCGAAAGGCTTTGGATACAAAACAAATGTCGCTCCTACTCGCTGGTCTTTTACATATTGAGGATCATTGACTGTCACGCCAGATGAAACCTCTCCGGTAAACGCCCATTTTCCTGTGTAAGCCTGAATTCCCGGTTCAATAATCTGACTACCGATAACAAAAGGATAAGTTACTCTTGCCACAACATTTAAATCCCTGTTTCCATCTATTTTATTAGCGATCTGTCCATTATAAACTCCAAAAGCAAATACACCAAAATCACCTGAACCTTTGTATCCGTCTTTAACAAGCATTGCAAAACGTTCTCTAATTTCAGCCGGAGCCCAGTAAAAGAATATTCCTAAATCACGTTCGTTTGCTATTGAACTATTTATACCATCGGCACGGTCCATTGTTAGACGTTGTGAACTTGATTGCATGTTTTCAAATCCATACGGGATTTTACTTTGCCCGATACGAACTCGATACTCTTTTTTCTTATCAAAAGAAAGATCAAAATACAAATCGCGTATTTGTACAAAGTTTTGAATTCCTGTACTTGGAGAACTGGCAAAATCAGGTTGAAAATAGAAAAATACGTTTGGATGAACCTGACCGGAAAACACTAAACGCGCACGTCTGATAAAAAGACCATTGTTAGCCTGAGCGTCAGGTGCTGTAGAAGTGGTTCCCCAGGATTTATCACATTGTTCGCAGGAAACTTTATCGTTTGTAGAAAACAAACCGTTGTATCTTATTTGCGCATAACCTCTTAAAGAAATTCGGTCGTACCAATGTTCATCGCTGCTAACGCCAGATTTCGTATCGGGAAGTTTGGCTTTGTTGATAGAATCGAGAAGACGAACTACTTCTTTTTTTACATCTTCTTTCGTCAGTTCTTGCGCATTTGCAACACAAGTAATCAGCAATAAAATCGCAATTATATTTCTTTTTATCATCTTATTCTAATGCGCTAAAATTCAAGATGCAAAGATGTATCACCTATGTTAAGAAATCATTAACCAGATGTTACCATAATAAGAAGATTTGTTTCTAAATTGTTATGCAAATATTACTTGCTCTCGCAGGTTATATGTTTAGGCACTCCGTGTTTTTAAAACTTACAATTTTTTAACCTCAGGTTTCTGTGTTTTATACGTTTTTTCGAGTGTAAAAGAAAATTCAGAACCAATTCCGAATTCACTTTCAACATATACTTTTTCTTTATGTGCTTCGATGATATGTTTTACAATGGCCAAACCTAAACCGGAACCGCCTTCAGATCGGGTTCCGCTTTTATCCACTCTGTAAAAACGTTCAAAAAGCCTCGGAATATTTTGTTTCTCCACTCCCTCTCCGTTATCACTAATGCGAATTAAGACTTTTTTCTTTGTTAAGTTTACGACACCAACTTCGGTTAAACCGTCGTCTTTTCCGTATTTAATAGAGTTCACAATTAAGTTTTCGAGAACCTGCTGAATTCTGTCCTGATCGCCACGCACAATGACAGACTTTACATTTCTGCTTTCAAAAGCCAGTTTTATTTTCTTTTTATCAGCTTTCATTTCCAGTAAATCAAAAACATTCTGAATCAGTACAACAATATCAAAATCAGTCATATTCAAATCCAGATCACCAGATTCCAGTTTGGTAATCATATCCAGATCCTCAACAATATAAATCAATCGCTCTACTCCTTTTTCGGCACGTTTTAAATATTTCTTTCGGATCGTTTTATCATCCATCGCGCCATCCAGCAAAGTCGACACGTAGCCCTGCACGGTAAACAAAGGCGTCTTAAGTTCATGCGATACATTTCCTAAAAACTCTCTGCGATATTGCTCACGAATTTCGAGCATTTCGATTTCGAGTTTTTTATCAGTTGCAAACTTTTTCACTTCGCGCGAAAGTGTTTCCATATCGGTAGTAATAGGCTGATTGATAAGTGTTGTCGATTCTAATAATGAAACCTCATCGTAGATTTTTTTTACTCTTCTGTAAATAAAGCGTTCTACACGATATTGCAAAACTAAAAAAGAAAAAATATAAATGGATATGATGAATATTAATCCAAATGCGACTTGATGTTTTAATTGGCCTTTATAAAATAATGACATTAAAATCATAACAAATCCCGTTGCAAAAAGACTTATATATAATGCCGACTTTACAGCGAATTTGTATGTTTTTTTAAAATTAATTTTCATTGATATTGTTTAACCATTAAGAGTTTTTTTTACCATATAAGTCACATAAGTTCATTTAACTTTTGACTATAAATGACTTAGCACATGTAAACTATGTTTGCATGTGCTAAAGTATAATAATTTTTAAAAATTAAGTGGTGTAAATTAAATGAACTTATATCACTTATAAAGTTTAAATTTATTGAATCTTTTAAAACAGGAGGTCCTTAGTAACATAGTATCTCAGAACCTGAGTATGTTAAAAAACTAAACTTCAAATTTATAACCTACTCCTTTTATTGTTTTAAAAAGATCTTCTCCAATCTTTTCGCGTAATTTTCTGATGTGAACATCGATTGTTCTTCCGCCTACAACTACTTCGTTACCCCAAACTTTATCAAGGATTTCGTCTCTTTTAAAAACTTTACCTGGTTTTGAAGCTAATAAGTAAAACAATTCGAATTCTTTTCTTGGTAATGCAATTTCTACATTACCTTTTATGATCTTGTATTCTTCACGGTTAATCTCGATTCCGCCAACATTTAAAGTATCGCTAACGACTTCTTGTTCTTTTAACCTTCTTAACAAAGCCTTTACTTTGCTTACCAATAATTTTGGTTTTATTGGTTTTGTAATATAATCATCAGCACCGGCATCAAAACCAGCTACTTGCGAATAATCTTCACTTCTTGCTGTTAAAAATGTTATGATTACATTATTTAATTCTGGTATTTTTCTGATATGTTCACAAGCTTCCATACCGTCCATTTCTGCCATCATCACATCCATAATAATCAAGTCCGGCAATTCTTTTTGAGCTTTTGCAATGGCATCTTTTCCGTTAGAAGCTGTTACAATCTGGTAGCCTTCCTGCGCAAGGTTATACCCTACAATTTCCAGGATATCCGGCTCATCGTCAACCAATAAAATCTTTGTTTGTGTTTTTTTCATAAAATAGCAAAAATTGAGTTTTCTCATCAAATTTTATGGTAATAAATCTGATGGTTTTTAATTGCGATGGTAAATATAATAATAAATCAACGGTTAAAAATCGCTGTTAACGGTAATTTAATCTCGTAACAATTTGATAATCTACAGCACACAAAAACATAACAAGTGCGTAACATGAACTTTACTGTGCGGTTCTTTCTTTGCAAAAAAATAAATTAAACACAACTAAAATGAAATTCAATTTAAAATTTCTATTACTCACATTATTTATCTGCACGATTTCGGTCGCTCAAAACAAAGGTACAATTTCTGGTACATTAACCGACAAAGAAATGAACAATCAATCGCTTCCTTTTGCGAATGTTTTAATAAAAGGAACGAATATCAGCGCAAATAGCGACATTGACGGAAAATATTCATTATCCGTAAACCCAGGAAGTTACACTTTAATTTTCAGTTTTTTAGGATATCAGACTGTTGAAGCTCCGGTTACTGTTAAAGCAAACGAAACGGTGACGGTTAATCAAACATTAACTTCTGGAGAAGGTTATGCTTTGAAGGATGTTGTTGTGCAGTCTTCTACTGTAAACAGACAAAAAGAATCTGCATTGCTTTTAGAGCAAAAAAATGCTGTTGATATTAAACAAACTATTGGAGCACAGGAATTATCCAGAAAAGGTGTTGGTGATGTTGCCGCAGCGGTAGCAAAAACATCAGGAGTCTCTAAACAAGAAGGAAGTAACAATGTTTATGTAAGAGGACTTGGTGATCGTTATAATACAACTTCAATGAATGGATTACCAATGCCATCAAATGATCCTGAGAGAAAAAATATTGCACTTGACATTTTTTCAACTGATATTGTAGAATATATCTCAATTGACAAATCTTACAGTTCAAGAATGTATGGAGATTTTGGCGGAGGAAATGTTGATATCGTATCAAAAGATTACCGTGGAAAAGGAATGTTTCAACTATCTATAGGATCAAAAGTGAACAGTAACGCCTTAAATAAAGCTGATAATTTTCTATTACAGCAAGGTCCAAATAAATCAGGTTTTGTTTCTTACGGGGTGCCTCAAAACGTTTTGACAGGATATAACTTTGAAAACAGCTTGAATCCAACAAAAGAAGCACCAATTGCAGGCGATTTTAATATCAAGGCGGGAAAAACGTTTAACATTGGAGAACAAGGAAAACTTAGTCTTTTTGGAACAGCCAGCTTTAATAATGGTTATGAATACAGAGAAGGACTTAGTAAGACCATTAATGCACAGGCAGCAGATTTAAAATCTTTTCAGGAAGAAAAATACACTTATAACACCAACTCAACAGGAATGTTTAATGCCAATTACCGCATAAACAAAAACCATAAAATTGGTTATAACCTTTTATTCATCAACTCATCTGAACAAACGAGAGACAACTATTTTGGTAGCGACAGAGATTTTGATAATGATGATGCTGATCTTCTTGTTCAAAGAAGCACTTTTACACAAAATACTGTTTTTATCAATCAGCTTTTAGGAAATCATAAAGTAACTGATAAAATTGATTTTGACTGGGGAGTTTCATATAACACTGTTAAAGGCGATATGCCAGACAGAACACAAAATAAAATGTTTAAAGACCGCGAAACTGGTCTTTATACAATTGCTCAAACAACAATTACTGATAACCAAAGATATTACCAAAACCTAAAAGAAGATGAAACTGCGGCTAATCTTTCCTTTACTTACAAATTAGGAGACAAAGAAAGTGGTGCTTCTAAGGGAAAAATAGTTGTGGGTTATAATGGTAAATTTAAAAAACGTGATTTTGAAGCTCTTCAATTTAACTTTAATGTAACTGAACAAGGTCAAAATACAACTGTTGATCCAAATAATTTAGATGCATTTTTTAATCAGCAAAATTATAGCAACGGCATTTTTGGAATTAGTGCTTTTGCAGGAATGACTCCTCAAACTTATAGCGGAGAACAAGATATTCATGCTGGATTTGGTAGCATAGAATACAGATTAACGGATAAATTAAGTTCTAATTTAGGTTTTAGATATGAAAAAATATCTCAAAACGTTACATGGAGAACACAACTTGATGCAACTGGTGGTTCAAATACATTTGACAGAAATGAATTCTTACCAAGTTTGGCATTGAAATATGAATTAAATGAAAAACAAAATCTTCGTTTAACAGCAAGCAAAACTTATACGCTGCCACAATTTAAAGAAAGAGCTTTATTTATTTATGAAGATGTAATGGAAACAAAAATCGGTAACCCGGATTTATATCCATCACAAAATTACAATCTTGACTTAAAATGGGAAATGTTTCCAAAAAGCGACGAATTATTTTCTGTTACCGCATTCGGAAAATATATCTTGGATCCTATCAACGAAGTTGTAATCGCTTCTGCCTCAAATGATATTTCATGGGTAAACATTGGAGATACCGGTTATGCTTATGGAATTGAATTAGAAGCAAGAAAAAACATCTTTGAAATTGAAGGAGAACTTACTAACAAACTTTCTTTTGGATTTAATGCTTCATTAATGCAGACACATCAGGAAATAAGTTCAGAAAAAGTACAACAAGAAACAAACATTAACATTAGCCTTACAGATAGTAGTTCAGGTTTTACCGGAGCTTCTGATGTGATTTTAAATGCTGATTTATCTTATACTAAAAACTGGAAAAGTGATTCTGGAATTATGGCAACAATTGCATACAATCACTATTCAGACAAACTTTACGCTATTGGAGGTCAAGGAAAAGGAAATTTAGTAGATAAAGCAATGGGATCTTTAGATATTGTTTTAAAAACCAAACTAAACAAAAGCCTTGGAATTGATTTCGGAGCAAGAAATCTTTTAAACCCGGAATTCAAAAGAGTTCAGGAAAATAACAGTGGAGACGTTTTAGTTTTTAACTATAAAAAAGGAATAACATTTGGATTAGGAATGAATTATCAATTCTAATTAAAGTATAAAAATGCGTGGTTATGATTTCTTAACATTGGGTTAAAAAACATATAACAAACACATTACATAGGCTTAACGTTCGTAAAGACTTAAGTTTTGATCTTTGCATAAACACAAACTAATTAATAAAGTAATGAAAAAAACAATTTCTACAATTTTCGGTTTAGCGGCTTTATCGCTTGTAACACTTACAACATCTTGCTCTAGCGACAATGACAACAACGATGACACAAACCCTGGAGGAGGATCTACTTTCGTATTAGACAGAAACAATCTTCAAGGAGAAATTAATGACGGAGAGGTTATTTTAGAATCAGGAACTTACAAACTTACAGGAAAACTAATCGTAAAAAGCACAGCAAAACTTACGATCAAACCTGGAGTAATTATCGAAGCTACTAAATTAGATGCAACAAAAATAGAGTCGATTAGATATATTGCTATCTCTCAAGGTGCAAAAATTGATGTTCAGGGAACAGCTACAAGCCCAGTTGTTATGACATCTACAGAACACAAACCAGGAGCATGGGGAGGATTAGTAATTTGCGGAAAAGCACCGATCAACTCTGGAGCAACTGCTTCTGCTGAAGTTTCTGACTTACCTTATGGTGGAACTGATGCTAGTGATAACTCTGGTTCACTTAAATACTTAAGAATTGAGTACCCTGGTTATGCTTACAACACAAGTAAAGAATTTAACGGTATTTCATTTTTTGGTGTAGGTAAAGGAACAACTGTGGATTACGTTCAAATTTTCGAAAGCTCTGATGACGGATTCGAATGGTTTGGTGGAACTGTTAATGCATCACACTTAGTTGTTTCAAATAAAGATGCTGCTAATGTTGGTGATGATTTATTTGACTGGACTGAAGGTTGGAATGGAACTGGAGAAAATTTCTACGGAATCAGAACAAACGCTGGTAACAGAGGTATTGAAGCAGACAACAATGCTAACAATAACTTAGCTACTCCAATTTCTTTCCCAACAATTAAAAACCTTACTTTAGTTGGTTTTGGATCAGCTGACACAAGTGCTGAATCTCAAGCTTTCAAATTGAGAGTTGGAACAAAAGGTAAATTTGACAATGTTGTTTTAAAAGGATGGAAAACAGGATTTGATGTTCAACACGATGAAACTGTTTCATACGTTGGAACTGACTTATTAGCAACTAACGTAAAATTCGAAGACGTAGCTACTAAATCAAAAGGTTCAAACACTGCAGGAACAGCTATTGATGTTGCTAAAGTATTTACAGAATCTACAACTGCAACTGGTGCTGGAAATGGATCAGGAGTTCCAACTTGGACTCAGGGATGGACAGTAGGTCTATAATATAAAAAAAGCATACAATGTTAAAAACATCCTAAATTTTTAGGATGTTTTTTTTTGGCGTAATTTTTGTAATTTTTTTTGTATATTTACAATAATCAAAATAAAGCGATGGCAAAAAACTACTTTTATATTACACTTTTATTGGCTTTTTTCTTTACTACTATAACGGCGTCAGCGCAGGATATTAGTAAGCAATTACCAAAACCTCAAGAAGGATCTGCTATTGAGGGACTAAGCTTGTATCCTAATCCCGTCACAAACGGAAAAGTTTATATTACATCCAAAAATGATTTAGAGAAAGGAATAGTTGTTTTTGATTTATTAGGAAAAAAAGTAATCCAGACCCATTTAACCTCAAGAGAATTAAACGTTAGCGATTTAACTCCAGGAGTTTACATTATTAAAATAAGCGAAGAAAATGCCTCAGCAACCCGAAAGCTCATAATTCGGTAAAACATAAAATTCATTTAAAAGCTCCAATATAGATTGGAGCTTTTTTTATGAGTAAAACAACAACTTTAACAAGATTTTTATTAACGATTAATTAACTTAACTACTGACTTACGTATGTATATTTTTTTAATTTTATATGAGAAAATTATTATAAATATAAATTAATAAAAAAATGAAAGTCAAAAAAATTATTCTTAGTTTCACCATTGCATGTTTCCTCTTTTCGTGTGATAATAGTGAATCCTCATTAGATCAAAACCAATCTTCTATCACTAACGATTCACCTGTAATAAAAAAATTAATAGCATCAGGATACAAAATTGAAGATATTCAGGAAACAAAAGAGTTCTATGTGGTTCAAGGTGATATCCTATTCTCTAAAAACATAAATGATTACAAAAAAAGTAGTTTGACCAATAGACATGCCAGCACTTATAATACTGTTTCAGAGCAAAACAGAGTAATCACTGTTGGAATAGACAGTTCTATCCCTCGAACAGGTAAAAATGATTGGCGTAGTGCGATTGTTTCTGCTATGAGTAAATGGTCCGATTTATCTAATACTTCTATAAAATTTGTTCTTTCATATGATCCAAATCCAGATATTTTGATAAAGAGTGATAATAATACATTAGGAGCATCAACTATAGCGGCGGCTGGATTTCCTTTTATAAATGGAAAACCATTTAATCAAATCTTAATAAATTTTGATTTCAACAATAATACAACAGTTTCAGAAAGCAGCAAGACTTACAATATGGTTCATGAATTTGGGCATTGTATTGGCTTCAGACATACTAATTGGGATGCAATTAACGAACCTGTAGTTGATGAGAGTGGAATTGGTCCTGGAGCAATCTACATTCCAAACACACCTTCACAAGACTCAAACTCTGTCATGAATGGCCAAACAGCCTCATATTCATGGAATGGTTTTTCAACATATGATATTGTAGCAGTTAATTATTTATATCCTACTTTGGCTTGTAACAGCCGTTTGAGCGGGCCAGGAGAAGGCACATGTGCTTTTGATAGGTATAATGACCCTATAAGATATAATGTATATATGATTGGGACAAAACAGACAATTACAGAAACAGGAAGCACAACTTGGCAAATATCCGGTAATTCTTTAGAAATAGTATACACTTCTAGTAGCGCTTGTGAAGTAAGAGTAAAAGCTAATAACACCTCGTGGCCAGCCTTTGGTACTGTTACTAGGACATCTGGCGCAGGTTGCACTACAACTTATTATGTACTTTTATACAATTGCATTAATTATTCTTATTCGGATTAGTACCAGAATGATTAGAAAAATACAATCAAAAGCTCCAATAAATATTGGAGCTTTTTTGTGTTTAGTCACAGGCTCAATTTTAAATACGCAGACTTACAGCTGAAAACTGTAACTGAAAACCGAAAACTATTTACAATTATACTTACCTTTGCACAAAAAAGTTTTGATTACAGCCAGCGATATATTTACCATTTCGAGTCAGAAACAATTTGAAAAAATAGCACTAAAAGTGTTTCGTTTTCAGCACGAGAATAATAAAGTATATCGTGACTTTTGTGACTTTTTAAAAATAAATCCGCAACAAGTAAAATCGCTGGAACAAATTCCTTTTTTACCCATTCAGTTTTTCAAAAGTCATGACGTTGTTTCAAACACAACTCCTGCCGAAGTAACTTTTACAAGCAGCGGTACAACCGGCATGATTACCAGTAGACATTTAGTGACCAACGTTTCCCTATATGAGGAAAGTTACCGTAATGGATTTTCTCAGTTTTATGGAAACATTGAAGATTACGTTGTTTTAGCGCTTTTGCCATCTTATCTCGAACGAGATGGATCTTCGCTTATTTATATGGTCGAAGATCTAATAAAACTATCCAATCAGCCTGAAAGCGGGTTTTATTTACACAATCACGATGACTTAATAAAAAAACTAACTGCTTTAGATGAATCTGGGCAAAATGTGATTTTAATTGGTGTCACCTATGCCTTACTAGATTTGATCGAAAAACATCAGTTCAGCCTCCAAAATACCATCATTATGGAAACCGGAGGAATGAAAGGTAAACGCAAAGAAATGATTCGTAAAGAATTGCATGAACAACTTTGTAAAGGTTTTGGCGTTTCTGCCATTCATTCAGAATACGGAATGACGGAACTTTTGGCACAAGCCTATTCTTTAGGGGAAGGCGTATTTGAATGTCCGTCATGGATGCACATTTTAGTTCGTGATCCGGAAGATGCGCTCACTTACGTGAAAGACGGAAAAACAGGTGGCATCAACGTTATTGATTTGGCTAATATTAATTCATGTTCCTTTATCGCTACCCAGGATTTAGGCAAAAAAAATCCCAACAACTCTTTCGAGGTATTGGGACGTTTTGATAATTCTGATATTCGCGGTTGTAATTTGATGGTTTTATAGTTACTCGTAAATATCTTTTCGATGACCTAAATCAATGACATATATCAAAAGTATATCATCAAATATTTCATAAATAACTCTATAATCGCCAACTCTAATTCTATAACCCGATCTTCCCTTTAGCTTTTTACAACCTTTTGGTCTTGGATCTTCAGCTAAATCATAAATATGCTTTTTAATCGCAGAATAATAAGGTTCATTAATTTTAATTAAAACTTTTAAAACCTTATTTCGAAATTCAATACTATAGGCCCTTATTTCGATAGTTTTCGCTTTTCTTCAATAATTTTGAAAGCGTCATCTATCGAAATTCTAAAACCATCATCATTTCTCTTAGCTTCATCGTACAATTTTACATCTTCCAAATCTTCTAATTTTTCCAGAAGTTTATTATATTGTTTTATTGGCAACAAAACCGCCGTCCTGTTCCCTTTATCATCTGTTATAAATTGTGTTTTCATGATCTAAAATTGTATTTCTAGTAAAGTTAAGAATTTATTTTGCCCTAATCACAAAATAATTCTTCTTCCCACTTTGCAACAACACAAACTGATTGTTGATTAAATCATTTACTGTTAGAACAAAATCTTCTTTGATTTTTTCTCTGTTTACAGATATTGAATTTGCTGTTAAAGCACGTCTCGCTTCTCCGTTTGATTTAAAGAAACCTGTTTTTTCATTTAAAACAGTAACAATATCCAAACCATTTTCAAGATCAGCTTTTGCAATTTCTGCCTGAGGAACTCCGTCAAAAACTTCTAAAAAAGTAGCCTCATCCAATTGTTTCAAATCTTCTGCTGTAGAACTTCCAAACAAAATATTCGAAGCCTGAATTGCTTTCTCTAAAGCTTCTTTTCCGTGTACAAAAGTCGTAATTTCTTCCGCTAATTTTTTCTGCAAAACCCATAAATGCGGCGCTACCTCATGTTCTTCAATTAAAGCATCAATTACATCTTTATCTAAAAAAGTAAAGATTTTGATATACTTCTTCGCATCAATGTCGGTTACTTTCAACCAGAATTGGTAAAATGCATAAACAGAAGTTTTATCAGCATCCAACCAAACATTTCCTCCTTCAGATTTTCCGAATTTAGATCCGTCAGCTTTTGTAATTAATGGCGTTGTTAAGGCAAATGCTTTTGCATTTTCTCCACCCATTCTACGTACTAATTCTGTTCCTGTTGTAATATTTCCCCATTGGTCAGAACCTCCCATTTGCAAAAGACAGTTATTGTTTTTATATAAATGATAAAAATCATAGCCCTGAATTAATTGATAAGTGAATTCTGTGAAAGACATTCCTTCTCCTTCTCCACTCAATCTCTTTTTTACAGAATCTTTCGCCATCATGTAATTTACTGTGATACGTTTTCCAACTTCACGGGCAAAATCAATAAAAGAGAATTCTTTCATCCAGTCATAGTTGTTTACCATAACCGGAGCATTTGCATCTTTTGAATTAAAGTCTAAGAAACGAGATAAAACACTTTTGATTCCGGCAACGTTTTTAGCCAGCGTTTCTTCGTTCAGTAAATTTCTTTCGTCAGATTTTCCCGAAGGATCACCAATCATTCCGGTCGCACCACCAACCAGGGCAATTGCTTTATGACCAGTTCTGTTTAAGTGAACCAATAAAATAATCTGAACCATACTACCAATATGTAGTGAATCTGCCGTTGGATCAAAACCAATATACGCCGTAGTTACTTCCTTTAGCAATTGTTCTTCCGTTCCT
>Ga0247813_10002180_pt1 | contig 13660 bp, 9 predicted proteins | sample UWRJL169409C1_FD_180719 | JGI IMG/M metagenome (GOLD analysis project Ga0247813, IMG submission 180719) | Plant litter microbial communities from Arlington Agricultural Research Station in Wisconsin, United States - UWRJ-L169-409C-1 | ecosystem: Environmental > Terrestrial > Plant litter >... | reverse complement strand
AAAAATCAGATTACTAAAGGTGCTTTTCACTGTGAAAGCATAGTTAACATAGATGAGAAGAACCGGGTATTGTATTTTACAGCAAATGGTCGGGAGGCAAAAGAAGATCCTTACTATGTCCACTTATACCGCATAAATTTTGATGGTTCTGGAATGAAGTTGTTAAATGCAGGTGATTTTGATCATGCATCAACCATGAATGACGAAGCGAAATATGTAGTTGATAACTATTCAAGGGTTAATACCGTTCCTAAGTCAGTTTTAATGGATAACAATGGGAAAAAGGTAATGGATCTTCAAACAGCAGATTTGTCCTTATTAATGACGACCGGCTATAAATTCCCTGAGCCGTTTAAGGTGAAGGCGGATGATGGAATTACAGATATTTACGGCGTAATGTATAAACCATTTGATTTTGATCCGACAAAGAAATATCCAATTATTGAATATGTATATCCAGGTCCTCAAACTGAAGCGGTAAACAAATCATTTACCAAGACTATGGACAGGACAGAGCGCCTGGCACAGTTCGGTTACATTGTAATCACCGTTGGCAATAGAGGTGGTAATCCTGCACGTTCTAAGTGGTACCATACCTTTGGTTATGGCAATTTGAGAGACTACGGATTGGCAGATAAAAAAGCAGCCATTGAGCAACTTGCAGATCAGCATAAGTTTATAGACGCATCAAGAGTGGGCATTACCGGGCATTCCGGAGGCGGATTTATGTCTACAGCAGCCATGCTTGTCTATCCTGATTTCTTCAAGGTTGCCGTTTCTAACGCGGGTAATCATGACAACAGCATCTACAATCGCTGGTGGAGTGAAAAGCACAATGGCGTAAAGGAAATTATCTCTGCGAAAGGTGACACCACTTTTCAATATAGTATTGACAAGAATCCTGATCTGGCTAAAAACTTAAAAGGTCATTTAATGATCATGACAGGAGATGTGGATAACAACGTTAATCCAGCTAATACGATCAGATTAGCGAATTCGCTCATGAAAGCAGGTAAGCGGTTCGAATTTGTAATTATGCCGGGACAAAGACATTCCTTCGGAGATTTTACAGAATATGCTTTTTGGAAGCTTGCAGATCACTTCAATAAATACTTGATCGGTGATCATTCACATGCAGATCAGCCGGACATGGTGGAGATGGACCGGGACATAGAGTTGAACGGAAAGAAATAAAAAAAGGGCTTCTGCGATTGCAGAAGCCCTTTTTAAATATGTACTTGTGATTAGAAGTAAAACTGAACACCAATCTTTGGAGCGAAGAAATTTGCACCAATGTTGAAGTTTTTGTTTCCAGAAACTTTATCTCCATCTGCATTTTCTAAGCGGTTATCGTTGTAGCTGATACCGTTAACTGCAAATTCAATTCCAAATTTCTTGGTAGGGAAGAATGCAAAACCAGGAGATAAGGCTACACCAACACTATTGTTGTTGTTGGTTTTATAGTAGTTGTCGCCATTATCAGTACTTGTTTTAGTGTTACCAAATGACATTGGGACAGATAATTGTCCGAAAAACTTGAATTGCTCGGTGATGTTAGCGTAGTAACGTGCGAATGGATTTATAACCACTGCCTGAGTCTTAAAGGAATTACCGGTGTTAGCTGTGAAAGCTTTGGCCGACTGATAACCAATGCCTGTACCCAACGCAAAATTTTCTGAGATGAAGTAACCGGCACTTGGAACGATTGCAAAGGTTGTATTGGATTTATCGGCACCATCAACCTTTTCTGAATTGAATTCTACGTTTCCACCAACCATGATTTTTCCTTTTTCAGTTTGTGCTTGAGTTGAGAATGCTAATGCGGAAACTGCAATTAATGATAATAATAACTTTTTCATTTTGTCTTTATTTAATTTATATAGCGTCAGAATAGTTTGTTTTAATATCTGACTATTGTTGTCATATAGTCAATAGGTATGCCAAACGGAATCTTTCTTTTTTCATCAAAAACGTGCATTTCAGTAACCTGCTAATTGATAGTCAAATATGAAATATTGATTTCTCCAATATTATTTTCTCTTGACAATCGAGCCGTACATCGTAAAAATCAAAATACCGTTAATATAGACACTTTGACTATTTTTATTTAATTGTCAGCTTTAATATGCACATTCTGTCAGTAAATTCATATTTAGAAGCAGAGATAAAAACTCTTTTTAAAGAGGGTATTAATTAAAATTTATTTACTTTCATAAATCCAATGTTGTACTAAAAACCGTTATCATCATATGAGATTATTAATAGAGCGAAAGCCTGTAAAAGTATACCCAGATCCCAAACGAGTAATTGCCAGATATTTTTTTAATGGCGAGGAGCGTGCGAAAGAAGTTATTAAAAAAATAGTTGAATTAACCGACAAAGAAGTTTTTGCTATCATATCTCCATTGCTTCAGGAGTATTCTAAAAGACATAGAAATATTACGAAGATCCTAGCCCGAAACTGTAAAAAGCTGAAAGCCATTATGGAAAAAGTGGATGTGGACTACGATTCGATGGAAAAATACAGGAAACTTCTAATAGGTTCTTACTTTACCCATGAATATTCTATTGAATCTGCAGCGTTTTTTAATCCTTCTATTGTAGAAGACCCGGATCAATCTGACCTGGTTGTTGGTGAAAAGCGTGTAATCATCAGTTTTAGAGCCGTTGGAGAGGGGCACATCTCTTCTGTAGTTTTTAGAAGAGCGCTATTAGATCGTTTTAATAACATCACTGTTATCCCGGCAGGAAATTATATAGATGAAGCTGAAGTTGTCAAAAATGCAGTTTACAACAAAAAGCTTTTTCTTAAAAAGGCCGTTGATTCTAAGATCGATGCTGTTGTGGTAGATGAGATCGGAAGCAGGCTGGAAGAGAAATTTGACTATACTGTTTTGAGAAACATTATTCTAGATTCTAAAAACCTTGCATCAGATGACATCAAAAAATTAGAGTATGATAAAGTATTGTGGTTGTCAGACACCTATCATGAAATTAGCTTCTCCAGAGACACCGATATATCTGACCGTGTAATCTTTCCAATCTCTGAATTTGAAAGAAAAGGAATTGAAGATGCACGATTTGTTCGTTTCATTAAGGATGATGGAACTGTGGTTTATTATGCCACCTACACCGCTTTCGATGGGGCATTGATTATGCCTAAATTACTGCAAACAACCGACTTTTATGATTTCAAAATCAGCCCATTACATGGCGTAGGTGCGCAAAATAAGAATTTAGCACTGTTCCCTAGAAAAATCAAAGGCCGGTATGCGATGATGTCACGTATTGATGGCTGGAACAACTACTTAATGTATTCTGATAAAATTAATGTTTGGGACAATCCAGTGAAATTGCAACAGCCACAGTATCCATGGGAATTTATTCAAATTGGTAATTGCGGATCACCAATTGAAACTGCAGAGGGTTGGCTAGTGATTACTCATGGAGTTGGGCCAATGAGAAGATATTGTTTAGGGGCCAGCTTATTGGATTTGGAAGATCCATCCATCGAGATTGGCAGACTTAGTGAGCCACTTGTGATCCCTAATAATGATGAGCGGGAAGGATATGTTCCGAATGTATTGTATTCTTGTGGTTCAATCATCCACAATGACGTTTTGATCATTCCTTATGGACTATCAGATTATTGTTCGTCATTTGCTACTGTTAACCTGGAACAGTTGTTAAACAAATTAAAATTTGGTGACAGTCCATTACCGACTGTCAACCAATAATATCTTATGGTAGAGGGCGATGTAGTCCTCTGCCATCTTTTCGGAAGAAAACTGTTCTATCCCCCAGGCCCTGCAATCAGACCTGTTAATATTTCCAAGTTGCGTTACTGCCGAAACGGCTTCTTCCACATTATTAACCAGAAATCCTGTTTTTTTATCAACGATCAATTCTGGCATTGAACCTCTGTTAAATGCTATAACAGGTGTTCCACAAATCATTGCTTCGGCGACGCTTAAGCCAAAAGGTTCTTCAAAACTTATTGGGTGCAATAAAGCCAAAGCTTTTCCTAACAACTCATTTCTTTTTTCCGGACCTGCAGCTCCAATAAATACAATTGAATCATTTAAGCAAGGCTCAATTTTATCTTTGAAATAGCCTTCGTCCTGTACAATACCTGCGATGATTAATATTTTGTTGCTTTTACGTGCAATCTCTATTGCCTCCAAAGTTCCTTTATGAGGATGAATCCTTCCGAAGAATAAAAGATAGTCGTCCGGTTCCGGATTATAGTCAAAATTACTAATCTCTAAACCGTTGTAAACCGTAGCTAGGTAATTCAAATCGGGGTGTCGATTTGAATCACTTATGGATACGTAATGTGTTTGACTATTGTACTTTTTATAGACAGGAATGATCCGTTCTGATGAAAATCCGTGGATCGTTGTTATAAAGGGTGTTTTAGCTAATTTTGAATAGGTAAGTGGAAGAAAGTCAAAATGATTGTGTATGATGTCAAATTGTTCAGCCTGCTCCATCAAATTACTGATGTGGAGACATTCCACCACTTTCGCATCTTGTGAACGGTCTTCTTCGTAGCCCTTATCAATAACGTAGGCCAACTTTGCATTGGTAATGGCGTCCTTAGTTGCGAATAAAGTTACGTCCAGCCCGGCTTTAACCAGGCCTTCCGTTAAATTGGAAGCCATTTGCTCCCATGGACCATAATGTTTTGGAGGAGTTCTCCATGCAACTGGTGCTAATACTGCGATCTTTAATGCCAAAATTAGATTGTTACTTTTTGTGTCGCCAGCATATCAGCGCTTTGCATAAACTCATATTCAAATTCAAGTGCTTTTAACACGACTAAGTGTGATATCCAATAAGCAAGTGTACTCTCTGCGCCTTGGTTTCGGTTCACACCATTTGCACCCAGACCATCACCACATCCCTTTGTTTCGTGGTCATATAACGGTAGCCGCAAACTATTCTCACCTAAAAACCACTGGTAACTTAAATACATCATCTTTATGTATTTTAAGTCATGGGTAACTTCATATGCTTTAAAATACATCAATACCATAGCCATGGTTTCTATGGCTTGCTGGTCGTAGATAGCCATTTCCTGATCTTTGTACAGCCAGCCATCATTTCCTACTGGATTCAAATAGCCCTTATCTAATGTTTTATCCGTTAGATATTGCATGCTTTCCAGCGCAATTTCTAAAGATTCTTTGTCACGGGTCGTTTCGTAATGACTTAATAATGCTAAAGGCAAAATGGCATTGTCATAGGTAAGTTTTTGTTCAAACCAGTGCCATTCGCCATCTCTTGTTTTACGATAAGCTTTTTTCAAAGGTTCCGCCAAATTGTTCAACTCATTCTGCATTCCTTCATCATTAGGATTCGCTTTAAGATAATACGAAACTCCTAACATGGTGTTTGCAATACCTCTTAAATGGGTAAGCTTATCAAAATGTGGAATAGATTTAAAGAACAGTTCCTTCGCGAACTCTCTGTAAGAATTGTTTGGAGCGCAATTAATTAAATATCCCAGAGCCCAAACTGTTCTTCCAAATGCATCTTCTGATCCAACTTCATCCAGATACTCTCTTCTGAAACTGAGGAAGTTTCTGAAATTACCATCTTCAGATTGCATATATTGAATATAACTCAGGTAAACCGGTAATAATTCCAATGCAACTTTACTTTTGTTTTGCTGATAAGCCAGAATCGTTAATAATAGCGCTCTTGCATTGTCGTCCAGGCAATACCCTTCTTTTAAATTTGGAATACCATATTTAGCATGTTGAACGATTCCTGTATCATCTGTTAACCTTAGAATGTGAGTCATGCTAAAAGCAGGCATTAAATCAGGATCGATGATTGGTTTGTTTTCTTTCTTAACTAAAATAGCTTCAGAAATTGCAGCATTAAGCGTTTTAATAAAAACCTTACCTGTATTCGGCCATCTTAAATGAAGTCCGTATTCATAAGCATTGGTTTTTAATACATTTAACCTTTTCTTGTCTTCAAACAGTTCATTTACAATATGCGCCAGTCCTTCATGATCTCTAAAATCAAATAACTTACCTCTGTTGTCAGCCAGCAATTCCTGAGCATGCCAATAAGGTGTAGAAATTACTGCTGCTCCTGAGCCAACTGCGTAGGACAATGTTCCACTTGTAATTTGTGCCTCGTTTAAATAAGGCGTGATGTACATGTCAGATGCGGTAAGGAAGTCGAACAGTTCTTCCTCAGAAACGAATTTATTGATAAAAGTAATATTGTTATCTACATTAAGTTTCCTGGATAACTTTTTAAGACTGTCTCTATACTCTTCACCAGAATGACGAATTACTCCTGGATGGGTAGTACCTAATATTACATACATGACATCCGGGTTTTTTTCAACGATCATAGGCAAGGCCTCAATCACTGTCTCTAAACCTTTATTTCTACCAATCAAGCCAAAAGTAAATAGCACTTTCTTGTTTTTAAACGGGAGAGAGTTTTTAACGGGATTTTCTTCTTTTGCTTCTAAATCCGGTACGCCATGTTCTATAAGTTGAATTTTATCAATGGGAATTCCATAGATACTGGTTAAGAAGCTAACCGCCCTATTACTCATCACAATGATCTTGGATGAGTACTTCGCAATCTGACGAATGATCGTCATTTGCATATAACTAGGATCTTTCAAGATCGTATGTAGGATCGTAATCAAGGGTTTTTCCAATCTTCCAATTAAAGGAAGTATGTAAACACCGCTTTCACCTCCATAGATTCCGAACTCATGCTCTAATATGCATACATCTGCAGTGCTGGTGTTGATATAGTCTGCTGCTCTGATGTAATCTTTTTGATTCTCTTGTCGGATAACATATTTAACTTCTTTCGGATATTCGTAGGTGTCCAGGTTTTCAGAATCCGTCATCGCGACTACAAAACTGTCTTTGGATACCATTTTGGTATCATGCCCAATGGCATTTAACAGGTTATTATTAAATGTGGCAATACCACATTCGCGGGGTGGATAGGTGGAAATATAAGCAATTTTCATAAATCTGTAGGTAAGCTTGAATGAATAACAATTAATCAGCCATTTTGTTGTTTATCCCGATTATCAGAATATTTCACCCGTATAAATACTCCCGCAGCAGAATGCAACAAAAGAAAGAGGTTATTTACTGTAAATAATTAAGGAGAGGCTTAATATAAGCAATTATCTTGTCTTTTGGTCGTTGTCATGACAGTTTTACGAGGCGTGAGATGTCAAAAAAAGAAATTTTAGTCGTACAAGCAGATAATAATCAGTACACCTGCCCTTAAAATTCATTTATTTAAATTTCATACTTTTGCTGGACAATATTAATCTATGCAAGATTCTATCGCTAATCAAAAGGTCGTTAACAACACTGTCTTTCCTATATTATTTGCAATAAGTTTTTCTCATTTGCTTAACGATACGATACAATCGTTGATTCCAGCTATTTATCCGGTTGTTAAGACAGCGTATCACCTGTCATTTACTCAAATAGGACTGGTAACGCTCACTTTTCAGCTTTCCGCATCTATTTTTCAACCTTTTGTTGGACTCTATACAGATAAGAATCCGCAGCCATATTCACTGGCGGTAGGTATGGGCTTTACTTTGCTCGGATTAATCACTTTATCAATGTCAAGTGGTTTTTACATGATGTTGGTCGCAGTTGCTATGGTAGGAATTGGCTCCTCCATATTTCACCCTGAGGCTTCAAGAATGGCTTATGCGGCTTCCGGTGGTAAACGGGGACTGGCACAATCTATATTTCAACTGGGCGGAAATGCCGGGAGTTCACTTGGACCATTATTAGCTGCATGGATCATTGTTCCTTACGGACAAGGGAGTATCATTTGGTTTTCGGTGATCGCCTTAATTGCAATTTTCATTTTAAGTAAAGTCGGTTCCTGGTACAAAGGTTATATGATTATTAACTCCAGGGCAGCCAAAAAGATACAAGAAATTGGCAATTCGCTTTCGAGAAGAAAGGTTATTTTTTCTATAGCAATATTACTCATCCTAATATTTTCGAAGTATTTCTATATGGCAAGCCTAACAAGTTATTTTACTTTTTATGTAATTGACAAGTTTCACTTGTCGGTACAGAGTTCACAGATTTACCTTTTTATATTCCTGGTTTCCGTTGCGGCGGGCACGTTGATCGGTGGTCCGGTAGGAGATAGGTTCGGAAGAAAATATGTGATTTGGTTCTCTATTCTTGGTACAGCACCTTTTGCGTTGATGTTGCCCTATGCAAATTTATTCTGGACAGGCGTTCTTATTGTACCCATCGGATTAATCCTGGCCTCCGCTTTTTCTGCGATTTTAGTTTATGCACAAGAGTTAATTCCGGGAAAAGTAGGATTAGTTGCCGGATTGTTTTTCGGTTTCGCCTTTGGGATGGGAGGGATCGGATCAGCGTTACTTGGCAGATTGGCGGATCAAACAAGTATTGGATATGTTTATCATATTTGTTCGTTTTTACCCCTGATCGGATTGCTTACTGGTTTCTTGCCTAATCTGGAAACTAAACGATAAATAAGCTCCTGCATAAGCAAAAGGGGTTAGCATTCCAAAATGCCAACCCCTTTTGTGATAAAATAATCTTTTCAAAAAAAGGAGTTAGCATTTAAAACGCTAACTCCTTCAACTATTATTACAAAGCTTTTAATTAGTCTATCAAACTTTTGTCTTTATTATTTAGAAAGACAAAATTGTGATCGAACATATCCAATTTGATTTTACTGTCTTTATCAATTTTATCAGCAAGAATTTCTTTAGAAAGCTCATTTAAAATTTTCTTCTGGATAACTCTTTTTAAAGGCCTCGCTCCAAATTGGGGATCGTATCCCAGCTCGGCTAACCAGTCTAAGGCTTCGGCTGTTGCTTCAATCTCTATGCCCATTTCTGCAAGCGTTTGCTGCACATGTTTAAATTGAAGTTCAGCGATATTTCTCACTTCAGAACGATTCAATGGCGTAAACATAATCAACTCATCAATTCTGTTAAGAAATTCCGGACGAATGGTTTGTTTCAAGAGTTCGAACAATTCATTTTTCGTCTTCGCAATAACTTCATCCCTGTTGCTGTCTTCCAGTACTTTAAAGTTCTCCTGAATCAGATGTGATCCGATGTTAGAAGTCATGATGATAATGGTATTTTTGAAATTAACCGTTCTTCCCTTGTTATCCGTTAGTCGTCCATCATCCAGCACTTGCAACAATATGTTGAATACATCTGGATGCGCCTTTTCAATCTCATCTAATAAAACTACCGAATAAGGTTTCCTTCTGACGGCTTCTGTTAACTGCCCCCCTTCATCATAACCTACATATCCTGGAGGCGCTCCGATTAAACGGGATACCGCATGTCTTTCCTGATACTCACTCATGTCAATCCGGGTCAGTGCATTCTCATCGTTAAATAGAAACTCAGCAAGTGCTTTTGCAAGTTCGGTCTTTCCTACACCTGTAGTTCCGAGGAATATAAAGGAACCAATTGGCTTTCTTTTGTCCTGTAAACCGGCCCTGGAGCGACGGATCGCGTCAGAGATTGCTTCTATTGCTTCATGCTGACCGGCTACTCTTTTGTGCAGTTCACCTTCCAGGTTTAACAATTTTTCTCTTTCGCTAGAGATTAATTTGGTCACTGGAATTCCAGTCCACCTGGCTACAACACCAGCAATGTCATCAGCGGTGACTTCTTCTTTAAGCATCCGGCTTTCAACCTGCTGAAGCGCAAGAGTGGCTCTTAACTCTAAAGCTTTGTCCTGCGTTTCTTTGATTTTACCGTACCTTATCTCTGCTACGCGACCGTAATCTCCTGCTCTTTCGGCTTGTTCTGCCTCCAGTTTGTAATTTTCAATGTCTTCTGAAAGGTTATTAATGCCATCTACCAGGTCTTTTTCACCTTGCCATTTTGCTTTCAGCTCATCTCTTTCGGCTGATAGATTTGCAATTTCTTCTCCAAGCGACTTTACTTTTTTATCGTCGTTCTCTCTCTTAATTGCTTCCCGTTCAATTTCAAGCTGCATAATCTTACGGTCGAGCTCATCCACATTTTCAGGAACACTGTCCATTTCCATCCGAAGTTTTGATGCTGCCTCATCCATTAAATCAATAGCCTTGTCAGGTAGGAAACGATCAGAAATGTATCTTTGAGACATTTCAACTGCGGCAATAATTGCCTCATCTTTAATTCTTACCTTATGGTGCGTTTCATATTTTTCTTTTAATCCACGCAAGATGGAGATGGCATCCATGGTATCCGGCTCATTAACCATCACCTTTTGAAAACGACGTTCCAAAGCCTTATCTTTTTCCAGATATTTTTGATACTCATCTAAAGTTGTCGCACCGATTGCCCTCAGTTCACCACGCGCTAATGCAGGTTTTAAAATATTTGCTGCATCCATTGCACCTTCTCCGCCACCGGCGCCAACCAAGGTATGTATCTCATCTATAAACAAGACGATGTCACCATCACTTTGTGTTACTTCTTTGATAACGGCTTTTAAACGTTCCTCAAATTCCCCTTTATATTTCGCTCCTGCAATCAGAGCGCCCATATCAAGCGAATAAACTGTTTTAGATTTTAAGTTTTCAGGTACGTCACCTTTTATAATTCTAAAGGCAATACCTTCCGCAATGGCGGTTTTACCAACCCCTGGTTCACCAATCAATATCGGATTGTTCTTCGTTCTTCGGGAGAGAATCTGTATAACACGTCTTATTTCTTCGTCACGTCCAATAACAGGGTCTAATTTGCCGGATTCCGCATATTCATTTAAATTTCTTGCATATTTATTTAACGCATTATAGGTCGCTTCCGCGTTTTGATCAGTCACCCTGTTGTCACCCCGAAGTGCTGCAATCGCCTTTTTTAAATCCTTTTCATTTACGCCCTGGTCTTTCAGCAATTTAGAAGTTTGATCATTGGTTGCTAATAAACCAAGTAGCAGATGCTCCACAGAAACAAACTCATCTTTAAACTCTTTCAAGTAAGATTGCGCTTTTTGTATTGCAGTGTTAGAAGCTGACGATAGGTATACGTTACTTCCACTTACTTTAGGGAAAGTTCCAATTTGGTTGTCTAGGTTTTGATTTAATACGTTTAAATTCACGTTCAGTTTCTTGAGTACATAAGAAACGACGTTTTCATCAACAGTAAGCAGCCCCTTAAGCAGGTGTGCTGTTTCAATAGCCTGATGCTGATTGCCCTGTGCTATTTCGGAGGCCTGTTGAATTGCCTCCTGAGCTTTTATCGTAAAGTTATTGAAGTCCATGTTGCGTAAAGATCAAAGTAGATGCCATACCAAGATAACGCTATTTATCGGCAAATTTGTCGCGCTATATTTATGCTAACTGAAAATTTGTCTGCACATTTATAATTTTATGAGTTATCTTGGCGTATTATATAAGATTCTATCCAAATTTTTGAATATCCAGTTGAATGAAACCGCAATTATTAAAGGTATCCTCCAGTCCGACGCAATCATTTAGTGTCCACCACCATCTTGTTCCTAATGTAAATAACCGATGGCATTATCATCCCGAAGTTGAACTGATTTATTTTGTAGAAGGAAGTGGGACACAATTTGTTGGAGATTCTATTAATCGATTTCAAACAGGTGATCTGGTTCTGATTGGTAGCCAGCTGCCACATTTTTGGCGATGGGATGATAAGTACTTCGAAGAAGGTCTGGTTGAAAAGGCAGATGTAAAGGTTGCTCATTTCAATGAAAACTTCTGGGGAGACCAGTTTTTAAATCTACCAGAAAACAGGGTGATAAAAAGTGTATTAGAAAGAGCAAAACGTGGTATTAAAATTACCGGCGACTCCAATATTACTGTTTCTAAACTATTAGATAAATTGCTTAAAGCAGAAGGACCAGAAAGAATCTTGTTATTGATGCAGGCCCTGATAGAAATCGCAAATAGCGAAGAGATCATCACCTTGAGCTCTATGGGATTTAAGCAGGATTTTGAAGAAGCAGACCGGAATCGCATCAATGATATCTACGACTACACCATCACTAATTTTCAAAGGAAAATACACCTGGAAGAAATCGCATTGATTGCCAAGGTGAGTCCTAATTCGTTTTGCAGGTATTTTAAATCAAGAACCCGTAAAACCTATTCTCAATTTTTAACAGAAATAAAGGTTGGAAATGCTTGTAAATTGTTAATCGAAAATCGCCTGACCATCAAACAACTTTGTTATGAAAGCGGCTTTAATAATCTGGCCAGCTTTCATAAGTACTTTAAGATCATAACGGGTAAAAGTCCTTTGGTTTACCAAAAAGACTTTCTAAAAGTTACTCCGTTTAAGGAAAAATCAGCCTAAATTAAGCTGTAAATCGCAATACAATTAATATACTGTCCTGACAACAGCTTATAAAACTAAAAGAGCTTCTATCCAAGAAGTTCTTTTAATTTTTCTGTTTGATGATCGGCAAGTTTTTGAAGTGGCCCGGAAGCAAGCATTTTCATCATCATATTCAGGTCCGCAGAAATGATAAGATTTGCAAGTGTCCTGCCGTTTTCACCTTCAGATACCCTCCATTTAATTTCGATGTCAAAAGGTGCTTTCTCAGAAGGGATCGCGACCAATTCCTGATTTTGAATTCTACTGGAAACCTTAATCGCCAGTTTCGCCATATTCTGAATTGTAAAACTTGCTTCATCTTCTGTAGATGACCAGTTGTAAATATTATCAGGCATTAATTGCTGATGATTATTCATATCTGCCAGAAAAGTATACACTTTTTCCAGCGGCATGTTAATCGGAGTGCTGCTTTCTATAATGGTCATAAGTTTAGATTATTATTGTTGTGCCCATTCGGAAGGGTTTTCACGCCATCTATTAAGCATTTCAACTTCATTTTGAGGAATAAAACTATGTTCAGCTGCGTATTCAATCAGCGTATTGTAGTTGGAAAGGGTGGAAAAACGGCACTTAGCATTTTTGAAGTTTTCTTCTGCCTGGTCAAAACCATAGGTAAAGATGGCAACCAGACCAGCAACAGATAAACCAGCATTTCTTAGCGCTTCAATAGCCTGCAGACTGCTTTTACCTGTAGAAATTAAGTCTTCTACAACAACAACGCGTTGCCCTTCAAATATCTCTCCTTCAATCAGGCTTCCTGTTCCATGTTCTTTAGCCTTTGCTCTAACGTAAGCGAAAGGCAAACCAAGTTCCTGGGCAACCAATACACCCTGTGGTATTCCTGCAGTAGCAACACCAGCAATCAGGTCAACAGAACCATATTCCTCCTGTATCAACTGGGTAAGTTTTTGTCTGATATAAGTTCTTACTGATGGATGGGACAGCGTAACTCTATTATCACAATAAATTGGGGACTTCCAGCCTGATGCCCATATAAAGGGATTAGCAGGTTGCAATTTTATTGCTTTTATTTGTAATAAAAATTCAGCTACCTTTAATTCAATATCACTTTTACTATACATGGCTCAAAATTACAGAATTTATATTAACGATAACAGCTTGTTCATAACAGATTATCTACCAGAACAAACAGAACAATTTCAACAACTTGAAATACAGGATTTTGATTTCATAAAATTTTATAAACATTTAGGTACAGCGACTGTCAAAAACTTTTTCTTAATTACTGAAAAGCCAAAGCAATTGTTTCGGGAG
>Ga0247813_10002179_pt1 | contig 13664 bp, 10 predicted proteins | sample UWRJL169409C1_FD_180719 | JGI IMG/M metagenome (GOLD analysis project Ga0247813, IMG submission 180719) | Plant litter microbial communities from Arlington Agricultural Research Station in Wisconsin, United States - UWRJ-L169-409C-1 | ecosystem: Environmental > Terrestrial > Plant litter >... | reverse complement strand
ATAGGCGAGGTCGCCGCGTGGTCGAGGTAGATGGCCATGTAACAAGCATGACTCACACGGGCTTTACTCTTGAACCCATGTCTTCACCCCTTGGCGTTCACGATGGCCATTTGCGCGTCTGGTCGGCGAACGCCACAGCCATCGAGGTATGCATTTTCGATGAGAAAGATCCGACTTGGGCTGTCGCGACTCTCGCGCTCGCGCCGGAGGGTGATGGCGTCTGGGGAGTCGCGAACGACGCGCTCAAGCCGGGCACCAGCTACTCGCTGCGCGCGACCGGACCCAAAGGACCGACGCACAGCTTCGACCCCACCCTCGACCTGATCGATCCCTACGCACGCGGACTCGCTCGCACAAGCGGCGGCGAGTGGCGCTCGTACGTGCAAGACAACGACTTCGACTGGCAGGGCGTCGAGAAGCCGAAGATCCACCTCGACCACGCGGTGCTCTACGAAGCCCACGTGCGCGGCCTGAGCAAGCTCAACCCTGGCGTGCCAGAAGAGATCCGCGGAACCTACGCCGGTCTCGGCCACCCCGCCACAACCGACTACCTCAAAGAGCTCGGCGTCACGAGCATTCAACTGCTTCCCGTTCACCAGTCGGTGAGCGAACAACGGCTCATCAAGCAGGGCCTCACCAACTACTGGGGCTACAACACCCTCAACTTCTTCACGCCCAACGCCGAGTACGCCAGCCGAGCCGCCCAGACCGGTGGAACCGGCGCCGTGCTGCGCGAGTTCAAGACGATGGTGCGCGACCTGCACGCCGCTGGCCTGCAGGTGATTCTCGACGTCGTGTACAACCACACGGCAGAGGAAGGCCCGAAAGGTCCGACAACAAGCCTGCGCGGTCTCGACAACGCGAGCTACTACCGCCAGACCGAGACCGGCGAGTACATCGACGTCACGGGCTGCGGCAACACCGTCAACTTCGCACAGGAGGCGGCGCGGCGCCTTGTTCTCGACTCGCTGCGCTACTGGGCAAACGATGTGCAGGTCGACGGATTCCGCTTCGACCTGATGGCGACACTCGGCCGCGACGAGAAGGTCGAGTTTCAGAGCGATCATCCGCTGCTCACTGCCATCCTTGACGATCCGCAGCTGCAGGGCGTCACGATGATCTCCGAGCCGTGGGATGTCGGCATGGGCGGCTGGCAGGTCGGCAACTTTCCCGACGGTTACTCGGAGTGGAACGACGGCTACCGCGACCGCATGCGCGACTTCTGGCTCACCGATGTGGGCGCGGCTCGCGAGCACGGCACCGCCCCGAACGGCATCGGCTCACTCGCCCGGCGTCTCGCGGGCTCTGCGCACGTCTTCTCGCAGGAGCGCGGTCCGCTCGCCTCCGTGAACTTCATCACGGCGCACGACGGCTTTACGATGGCCGACCTCACCGCGTACAACGACAAGCACAACAAGGGCAACGGCGAGAACAACCGCGACGGAACGAACAACAACCACTCGTTCAACCACGGCGCAGAGGGCCCGACGAAAGACGTCGCAATTCTCGACAATCGCGGTAAGGCGATGCGCAACCTTCTCGGCACACTCGTGCTGAGCGCGGGAATTCCGATGATCACGGCCGGCGACGAGTTCGGCCGCAGCCAGCGCGGAAACAACAACGCCTACTGTCACGACAGCGAGCTCACCTGGGTCTCGTGGCAGCACGAAGATCGGCAGAAAGACCTGCTCGAGGTCTCGAAGCTTCTCATGAGATTGCGCCGGGAGAATCCCGCCCTGCGCCCCGTGCACTTCGGCCGCTTCGGCGAAACGGTGCCGAGCGCGACGCAAATGGACTGGTACAACAAGGAGGGCCTGTCGATGTCGGACGGCGACTGGGACTCCCCCGGCCAGCGCACGCTGCAGTACCTCGCAGCCTCGACCCCCGAGTTCGAGGAGTTCAACCGCATCCTGCTCATCGTGCACGGCCTAGAGGAAGACATCACGGTGACCCTGCCAGAGCACGAGGGTGTCGAGAGCTACACCCTGCTGTGGGATTCCGCGGTGACCGACCTCGACGAGTCGCCCCCTGGGCACGAGCACGGCCCGGGCAGCGAGCTCACGGTCGCGGGCGCCTCGATGCAGCTCTTCAGGGCGCACTAAAGCAATGAGCGCGACCCCGGCGACTGTAGCCCTCGATCGGGCGGGTGTGAGCTTCACCCCGCACGCCTACGAGCACGACCCGGCAAATCGTGACTACGGAAACGAAGCGGCCACCGTGCTCGGCCTCGACCCCGAACAGGTCTTCAAGACCCTCCTCGCCGATCTCGACGGTTCGCTCGTCGTCGCGATCGTTCCGGTAACCGGAAAGCTCGACCTCAAGGCGCTCGCGAGCGCTCTCGGGGGCAAGAAGGCCGAGATGGCTGACCCGGCGATAGCGCAGCGTAAGACCGGCTACATCCTTGGCGGCATTAGCCCGATCGGCCAGAAGACCGCCCACCCGACGGTGCTCGACGAAACTGCCGAGCTCTTCGACACGATCTTCGTGAGCGGCGGGCGCCGCGGCTTCGACATCGAGCTGGCCCCGGCCGACCTGCTCGCGATCACGAGCGGATCGATCGCCGCGATCGCTCGCTAGCGCTGAGCGAACTTCGCCGCGCGTTACTCGAGTGCCTTAACGACGACGCCGTCTTCGCGGTAAATAAAACCAGCGTCCGTCACAATCTCGATGATCGCTGCCCGAGCAGGCTCGATCTCGGCTTCCGTAGCGACCGTGCCGACGAACTGCAGCTCGTGGCCCTGCACAAGGCTGCCCGGCGAATGCGTCACAAGCTGAACCCCGGGTATCTCCGTGACGGCCGCCCAGGCGTCGCTGGCAGCGACGAATCGGTCGGAGTCAGAGGCGTCGTAACCGCTCCAACTGAAGTGGCCGTCTCGCGCAGTGAACTGCACATTGAACTGCCGCCCCGCGAGCTCGGACTCGGCAAAGACCTCGGCGATCTGCACTCCGAGTAAGCCCGCGTCGGCCGGGTCATCGACAGAAGTTGTCATTCCGAAACCGCTGCCGCTTAGGGTCACGTTGACGTCCTGCCCGGTCTCTTCGAGCACGGCCTCTTCAAAGGCCGCGGAGTTCGCTTTGTTTTCGAGAAGCTGGCTGTCGTATGACGGCGCACAGCCGGCAAGAAGAATGGATGTCGCGAGCGCGAGCCCCACGACGCTGATCGCCCGCACGCTCATGATTCGAACACCTTAACCTCGAGCTCGTCTTCGGCGTTACCGGCCGCGAGCCACGGCACGAGCAGCAGCTCGCGCAGTTGCTCCTCGGTAAGCACAACGCCGTTCTCGTCGACGGCCGGGTACACGCTGACCGAGAACCCTCCGGCGTTTCTGTAATACAGGTACACGGTGTCGGAGACCTTCGCGAACTCCTGCCAGATGCGCACGTCGTCTTCGATCGTGGCTTCAGAAGGCATACTGCCCCACAGCAAGTAATCACCCTGCGGAGCTTCAATCGTGCGGTTGTAGCGCATCTCGAGTGAGCTATCTTCGCCGAACCTCTCGCCATATCCCGAACTCTCGAGGATGACCGCGCGCATGGCGCGAGAGGTCTCGATGAGCTCATCGGTGCTCAGGTCATTCTCGAGCCGAACCTCGACCTTCGCAGAAGCGCCGTTCGTCTCGATGATAAAGACACTCGCCTCGAGCACCCCGTCGACTTCACGCAGGTCGTTGACAAGCGATAGTGCGTTGCGGTCGAGAACGTCGCGCTCGTCGCCGGCGCATGCGGACGGCCCTACCGCGATCGCAAGCGTCAGGATGACCCCCGACACTCGTCTAGCCATCATTCGTCGGTTAGTCATCTGTTGAACCTAGCTCAGTTGCCGTCATTGGTTGTCACCCAATCGCCGTCATACAGCTCGACCTTCGTCGATTCGAGCTGCCCATGGGCGTCAACAATGGCATTAACGCTGTCGCCCACCGCCGCCGCTGTCAGGGTGGACACTGTGCAGTAAACCGCGCTGCTCGCGACGCCGTCGTAGTCGGTCGACTGCGAGAACGAGCAGCCGTTGAGCTCGGCGAGGGCCGCAATCTCTTCTGCCATGTCGAGTTGCTCGTCAGTAAACACCGCGCGGTCTGCGATGAGCATGTAATCCCCCGGGCCATCGACGCGCAGGTGGCGGTCGACGCTGAACTCGGTCGAGTCGGCAACGATCTCTTCGTACACCGACCGCACCGACTGCCCCGGCACAAGGGTGACGAGCACAACGTACTCGTTCTCGATCGTCGCAACGCGGCTGTCGGCCCACCACCGCGCGAAAAACTCGGTCTCGGGCAGAACGCTGAACTCTTCGTCTCCCGACACCGTCCAGTTCAGAGTCTTTCTCCAGGTCGAAGCGCACAACACGCTGCGATCCGCTGAAGCCGGAGTCGCGCACCTGCTCTTCGACAAGCGCGGCAAGAGCCACAAGGCCCGCGGCATCGATCGTGGCATCCGGTTCTACCGAGACAACAAGGTTGTCGCCAATGTCGAAGCCAACGCTGTAGCTTGCCCATGCTTCTTCGACGCCCGGTAGCTCGTTGATGCGCACGCCGAGATCGTCGGCGCGTTGCTCGTCGGCCTTGCTCGCTCCGAGAAATGTCGAACAACCGGTGAGGCTGAGCGCGGCCAGAACAATTACGGTCGTGCGAATAAACCTCATGGCCTGAGGCTATCCCGGAGTTAGCCGACACGCGATGGGCAGCGCTGCCCGTTCCGTGCCCGGGCACCGCACCCTGGCCCGGGTTGCAACCCCTGCCACGGTTGCGTGCCCGGGCACGGACGGAACGGGCGCTACTCCGCGACCGCGATGAGCCCCATCTCAGCGGGCGTCACGAGCAGCGAGTGCCGCGGCACAACACGCACGTTGTATCCGAAGCCACCCGCGCGAGACAAAGGAACCGATCCGCTGAAGATCGCGGCGGCACCGAGATCGTGCGACGAGAGAGTGAGCGCGAGACGCTCGATGTCGACGAGCTTGTCTTCGCCGCGCGCGCGGCCGTAGACGATCTCAACCTTGACGTCGCTTGGCTCGAGATCGCCGAGCTCGACGTGCGCTCGCACGTTGAGCGTGTCGCCGACCTGCGGCAGCGCGTCGACTCCCCCGGTCTCAACGTGCGGAACGTGCACGGCGGGCCAGGCGGCCACGACGCGCGCCTTCCACGCGGCGAGCTCGCGCGCGGGCTGGTACGACGACTCGGCGGTCGCGGCCTGCGAGATCGAAGCCGGTATGTACAGGCGCTCGACGTACTCGCGCACCATACGGTCTGCACTGAGTGAGGGCGACAGGGTAGAGAGAGTGTGGCGAATCGACTTCACCCAGCGCGCGGGCACGCCCGCGGCATCCCGATCATAAAATCGCGGAGCGACCTGGTGCTCGATGAGATCGTAGAGGCTGTCGGCCTCGAGCTTGTCGCGCTCGGCACCGTCGCCAGCAGAATCCGCTGTCGGAATCGCCCAGCCGTTCTCTTCGTCATAGAACTCGGCCCACCAGCCGTCGAGAATCGACAGGTTGAGCGAACCGTTGAGTGCGGCCTTCATGCCGCTCGTTCCACAGGCCTCGAGCGGGCGAAGCGGGTTGTTGAGCCAGACATCGGTTCCGGGGTAGAGAAGCTTTGCCATGGCGATGTCATAGTTCGGCAGAAAGACGATGCGCTCGCGCAGCTCGGGCTCGGAAGCGAACTCGACGAGGCGCTGGATGAGGCGCTTGCCTTCGTCATCGGCAGGATGCGACTTTCCAGCGATCACGATCTGCACGGGCCGCTCCGGGTTGAGCAGAATCGCGCGAAGGCGGTCTTCGTCGTGCAGCATCAACGTGAGTCGCTTGTAGGTCGGAACGCGCCGAGCGAACCCGATCGTCAGCACATCGGGGTCAAGGAGGTTCTTGTGCCAGGCGGGCACACCGATGCCGGGGTTCTGCTCGCTCCACGCGTCGTTCATGCGGTGGCGGGCGTCGGCAACGAGTTGAGCGCGCATCGCGCCGCGCGCCGCCCACAGGTCGGCGTCGCTCACGGCGTCTGAGCTCCACTCGGCGGCAGTTGTGTCACCGGTGCCGAGCTTGTTCTGCGCGAGCTCGACGAGCAGCGGGTCGGTCCACGTCGGAGCGTGAACTCCGTTGGTCACCGAGGTGATCGGCACGTCGTCCTGGTCGAAGCCCGGCCAGAGTGCGCCGAACATTCCGCGTGAGACGTCGCCGTGCAACCGGGAGACGCCGTTGGCGCGCTGACCGAGGCGCAGGCCCATCACCGCCATGTTGAATGTGTTGGGGTCACCGCCCTCATAGTTTTCGGTTCCGAGGGCGAGCACGTCTGCGACATCCACCCCGGGTAGCAGTTCTGTCGAGAAGTAGCGCTCGACGAGCGGCGTTTCGAAACGGTCGATTCCCGCGGGAACCGGGGTGTGGGTGGTAAAGACCGTGCCGGCCCGAACGACCTGCAGCGCCTCTGCGAACGAGAGGCCGGCGCCGATGAGGTCGCTGATGCGCTCGAGCCCCAGGAATCCCGCGTGGCCCTCGTTCGTGTGAAAGACCTGCGGAACAGGCGTCGACGTGAGCTCGGTGAAGATCGTGATGGCGCGAACTCCGCCGATGCCGAGCAGCAGCTCCTGGAGAAGCCGGTGCTCGCCGCCGCCACCGTAGAGGCGGTCGGTCACAGAACGGAGATCTTCTTCGTTCTCGGGAATGTCGGTGTCGAGCAGCAGCAGGGTGATGCGGCCGACGTTGAGCCGCCAGATACGCGCGTAAAGGGCGTGGCCGTCGGGCAGTGCGAGAGTGACCTGGGCGGCGCGACCGTCTGGGTAGCGCAGCACGCTCAGCGGTAGTCCGTCGGGGTCGAGCACGGGGTAGGTCTCTTGCTGCCAGCCGTCGCGCGAGATCGCCTGGCGAAAGTAGCCGGCTCGGTAGAAGAGACCGACGCCGATGATCGGCACACCGAGGTCTGACGCGCTCTTGAGGTGGTCGCCGGCGAGAATGCCGAGGCCTCCGGAGTACTGGGGCAGGGCCGCCGCGATGCCGAACTCGGGCGAGAAGTAGGCGATCGAGGCCGGAGCGTTCTCAACCCCCTGGTACCAGCGCGGCTCGGTCAGGTAGGTGCGCAGGTCATCGCGCAACGAGTTGGCGTGCGCGACAAAGCCCTCGTCTGCCGCGAGTTCGGCGAACCTTTCAGACGGAACCGCTCCGAGAAGTGCGATCGGTTCGTGCCCGATCTCGTTCCAGACCCGCTCATCGATCGAAGCGAAGAGACGCTGGGTCGGATTGTGCCACGACCAGCGCAAGTTGGTGGCGAGTTCTTCGAGAGCGCTCAACGCCTCGGGAAGCACGGTGCGGACTGTAAATCGTCTGATTGCCTTCACGCTAGAGAGCCTAGGCGGTTCTGCTGCGCCGTCTCTTACGGATTGTGGCCATGATGCCGCCCATAAACATCCATCCCGCGTAGAGGAAGAGGGCGCCTGCGATCACGGGCACGATCCAGATGCGGTTCTCACCGTTGACGATCGTGTTCGCCCAGCCGAGGTAGGGCACGCTGTACCAGACCTTGCCTCGCACCTGAACGGGTTGCACGGGGTTCTCGTCGACCTGCGGGTTGTTGTCGCCCTTTGTGACAAAGACCTGGTCGCCCTCGACTGAAGTCGTGATCGACACCACTCGGTGAGTGACTACCTCAGGCTCGCCAGAACGCAGTTGAAAGGTGATCGGATCGCCGATGCGAATGTCGGCGGGTTCGATCGGCTTGACGATCACAAGTGTGCCCGGTGGGTAGGTCGGCCGCATCGAACCGGTCAGCACGGTCATCGGCGTCGACCCGGTCGCAAAGGGCACAACGATCACCCCGACGGCGAGCACAATAACGAGCGCAAAAAGCCCCCAGCTCAGACCGAGTCCGATGAAGTGCAGTACGCCCTTCTCCTTCTCGACCCTGCGACGCCCGCTCATGACACGAAACTACTGTCGAGGTCGGGGTCGTCGAAATCGGAGTCGTCGTCTTCGTCACGCCGCTTCTTGCGACGACGGGCGGCGATGAAGAATCCACCGGAGCCCAGAATGAAGGCGATGGCGGGAACGAGTCCGCCCCAGTCCTGAAGCAGCTGCACGGTGTTCGGGCTGAGGTTGAGGCCGAAGAAGGTCGGCCACGGCTCTGCGCCAATCGGGCGGTCGGGCGCGGGGGTGGCCGTTGCATCCGGTTCTGGCTCTGGCTCTTCGTCGCCAGCAACAACGGGAGTGACGGGCACGCCATCAACGATCGCCGCATTGGGCGAGCACTTCGTTGGCGCAATCGTGCCGGGCCGCGCATCGCTCAGTCCGACGCGAATGCGGAAAGACGCCGTGCTGCCCTGCCCCATCTTTCCGGGCATGTCTGCGAGAGCGAGGTCGGTTGTAACGATGACCGAGTCTCCGGGCTCTACAACGAGCCCCTCGGTGAGAACGCTGCACGGCTCGGCGCTCGAGAGTGCGACGGCGTCGCCGTCGAACCCCGGCACACTCGACGTGAGGGTCATCGCCTCGGCGTACTTGGCTGAGCTCGCGTCGACGTTGCCGACCGAGATGCGGAGATAACCGGCCTCGGTTCCCGTGTTGCGAACTTCGAAAGTTGCCGTGCGCGTTTCAAGCGGGACCATGGATGCGACGCTGCCAAACAATGGCGTCGATGCGACTACCTCGACCTCACCAACCGCCGCCGCGGGGCCGGCCGTCAGCACCACACCGGCCACGACCAACGTGCCACCCAAAAGCATTGAGGCGGCACGTCGAGCGAAGGGTTGCAATTTTAGGTACACGTCATGTTTCCCGTGCCCGCGGCGATTTTGTATATTCCGGTGCCGGTGACGGTTTGTGGCGCACCGCCCACGCTCTGTCGCACTTCAACGGCGTGAGTGCCGACAGTCTTCTGGGCGGCAGTCATATCAGCCGTATACAGGTGCGCATTGGGGTCGTAGCCGTTTGGCTGGGCGGCGAAATACACTCCGTCAATGTAGACGAAGTAATCCACTTCCTGCTGGTAGCCGGTCAGAACGGGCCAGCCGTAGACATTCCACGTGCCATTGTTTCCACCACAAGTGAGAGTCACTGGAGCTGGCGACGAGTTGGCGGTGAGCTCGAATGTGAAGCCCTGAGCTGCGCTCGCATCGCTGCATACTGCGAGGGCGAGCGAGTTGTTTGCAAGAACCGCAAGGCACCGGTTCTGGCTTTCACTGATGAATCGGTATGTGCCGTCCGGGCGAGCGGTAATCGTCCAGCGTGCCGCGGCAACGTCGCCAGGCGTATTGAGAGTGACAGCCGTCGCCGAGGTGGCGCTCCATCGTTCCGGCAGGGTTGTACTCGTATTGTGGGCTCGCTGCACGTACTTGTTGCCGTTGGGCGCATCAACGAGTCGCCACTGGCTGGTCTGCTCGTTCTCGCATACGCCTCCGCGCGCGATGCCGTTGAAATCCCAATTCGACGCGATGCAGACGTTGGCCTGATAGATCTTGTAGCGGTTGCCCTGAACGCTCTGAAAACCTGTCGGCGCCGCGATCGACTGTGTGAAGGCGATGGATGTCGCGGCGTTGGCGCTCCACGTGCCGATGGTGATCGACGAGGCGGCCGTGCCAGAGAGCGAGACGCCAGGGTTTGCCGCGACATTGGCGGCGGTGATCGACGTGCGCACACACAGGGCGACGCTCGCGCCAGCCGCAAGCGTGCCGGTCTTTGTCACGGTCGCGGCCATCGTGCCGGTTACAGGGGCCGTAAGTGCCGAGGTCGTTGTGCAGGTTCCCGTGCCGATGGCGACGTTGACCGCCGACCGGAAAGCCGTCGAGGTCGATGTGCCAGCGATTGCGAGTGAGTAGTCGCCGCTGCGCGTTCCGGTGTTGGTGACGGTGACCACACCGACTGCGACGAGGTCGCTCGACGTGTAGGTCTTTGCGAGGGTCGAGGCCGAGAGCGCCTGGCTCACGGTCACCGTTGCGGTGCCGGCGGTCGAGGTCAGGGCCGCCGACGCACTCCACAGTGCATACGCGACGCCCGAGGTGCCGAGAAGCATAAAAGCGACGAGACCGGCGATGATCGCGACGCGGATGTTTGAGAGACGACGTCGCATCTCGACGCGGGTCAGCCGGCGGCGGCTCACTGTGCGCCCCCGATCGTCGCGGTAAACGCCTGGGTGTTGGCGGCGGTTGCCGTCGTGGCGACCTTGAGCTCGAGGCAGTAGCTGGCCGTGGCGCCCGCGGCGAGAGTGCCGAGCGCCTTCGTGGCAGTTGTCGCAGAGGTGCCGGTGAGAACCGTCGTTGTGCATGCGCCTGTCGCGTAGCGAATCTCGTAAGCGGCAGAGGCGGTCGCGGTGCCGGTAATAGTCGCGGGAATGTCACCGGTGTTTGTCACGGTGAACGACTGGCGCACGGTCTCGCCGACGAGAAGGTTCGTAAAAAGTGTGTCGTTCCAGCTCTCGGCAGCTGTGATGCCGAACTTCGCAGCAGTGAGCGTCGGCGCTGCAGTGCTTGACGAGTCAGACCACAGGGCGAGCGTGCCGCCAGAGAGAGCGGCCGCGGCTACTGTGCCGAGCGCAATGGCGCCGGCCGTTGCGATGACGCTTCGCACGCTCAGGAGAGAACGGCGCTCAGCGCGGTGGCGGGGTGCAGAAAAAATGGCAGGCAAAACATCACCTCCGGTCGTGCCTGGTGAAAATGAAACTTAAAGAAAGAGGGTGGGTGCCTCGCTCGTCGAGCGAGGCACCCAGCGCACTAAACGGTGACCTGGTTGAGGGTTACCGTGAGGCCGCTGAACGTGATGGTTCCGTTCGTGCCGACCTGGTTGACGGTCGTCGACGCGAATGCGACGACAACCTTTGCTTCGACCGAGTAGGTGCCGGCGTTGAGCGCGTAGACGCCCGCGACGGGGCTCACAACAGCGTTCGTCGAGTCCTTGACGACGAAGGTCGTCGTCGGGGTCGCACCGGAGATGCCGTTGGTGATCGTTCCAACGTTTGTGGTGAGCGTGGCGTGCAGGTTGTCACCGGTCGCAACGACCGTGTAGTTCTGCGTGTACGTGGTGGTGTCGCCGGGAACGATCTTGGCGAGCGCGGGCGTCCATGCACCGGCAGTTCCCGTGGGAGCGATGTCGAGGTTACCGGCCGTGATGGTCGTCGGCGAGAGTGTGGCGGAGTCGCTCCAGAGAGCGAGTGATCCAACGCCACCGAGAAGAAGGGCGATGCCAGCAGCGCCAGCGATTGAACCCTTAACGAGCTTGTTCATGGAGATTCCTTTCGCGACACCGTTTCGATGCCGGATAAAGAACCCGAGTAGCCGCGCACACAACAGCGCTCCGCGCTCAATGAGCGCGGTACGTGGGGTGTCGCAACAAGACATTCGGGTTGTCTTGGTTTGTGCTGGCGGTTCGAAGGTGTTCCGCCAGATTTGTGTGGAGGTCAAAGGGTGGGTGTGATCGGGGGTAAATCGATCACTGCCTTTTACATGAGCAAGGGGGCTAACTGCTAGGTGTCGCCCTGATTCCTTGGCAAATGTTCTCCATCAAGAAACCTAGTGGCCTAAACGTTTAGTGGACAAGCACTTCTACTGCGTTTTGCTCACCCAAAACAGGGGGTACCTGTGATGTCCCCCACAATGCGGACAGCTCATTGGTATGACCCCAGTTGCACGCTTTAACGCGGTACGTTCGAATTGTGGCGACTACAACGAGCGGCAAAGCGGCCGCACCAGGCCTGTCCGAATCAACGAGAGGCAGCGACGTGAAAATCGGCCGCATCCCCATCAGACACCTGTCCCCCGTCGAGGCGGAGGGACGCTGGAGCGCTAAGGCCTATGTGGGTGAGGTTGTGCCATTCGCGGCGACGGTGTTCCGCGAGGGGCATGACGCCCTCGGCGCACGCATTCACCTCACGCGGCCCGGCGGCGCGACATCCATTCACCAGATGGAACAGGGCGCCCCAGGAACCGATCGCTGGCACGTGCTCGCGAAGATCGACGAGATCGGCGAATGGACCTGGCAGGTCGAGGCCTATAGCGACGACTGGGCGACCTGGCTGCACAACGCCGAGATCAAGGTGCCCGCTGGCATCGACGTCGAACTCACCTTCGCGCTCGGCGTGCAGCTGATGCGTCGCGCTGGCAGCGCCAAGATCTTCGCGGAGGCGGCCAAGGCTCTCGCCGACACCACGCTCTCGCCGGCCGCCCGCATGGGAGTCGCGCTCGACCCTCGACTGGTGAAGGCCATTGCGGCCAAGCCGATTCTGAGCCTCTCCACCATGAGCGAGACGGTGAGCCTTCGCGTCGAACGTGAGCGTGCCGGGTTTGGCAACTGGTACGAGTTCTTCCCGCGCAGCGAAGGAGCAAAGCGGGGCAAGGATGGCGCGTGGATCTCTGGCACGTTCCGCACCGCCGCGAAGCGCATCCCCGCTGTCGCCGAAATGGGCTTCAACGTTCTCTACCTGCCGCCGATCCACCCGATCGGCACGAGCTTTCGCAAGGGCCCGAACAACACGCTGGTCGCCGGCCCCGGTGACCCGGGCTCGCCCTGGGCAATCGGCAGCGCCGACGGTGGTCACGACGCGATTCACCCCGACCTCGGCACCGTAAAAGACTTCAGCTACTTCCTCGGAGTAGCGAAGAAAAACGGCATCGAGGTTGCCCTCGACCTCGCCCTGCAATGCTCTCCCGATCACCCCTGGGTCACCGAGCACCCCGAATGGTTTACGACACTTCCGGACGGCACGATCGCGTACGCAGAGAACCCGCCGAAGAAATACCAGGACATCTACCCGGTCAACTTCGACAACGACCCCGAGGGCATCTACGCCGAGGTTCTGCGCGTCGTTCGCTACTGGATCGGTCTGGGCGTGACGATCTTCCGCGTCGACAACCCCCACACGAAGCCGCTGCAGTTCTGGGAATGGCTGCTCGCCGAAATCGCTACTGACCGCCCCGACGTCATTTTTCTCGCCGAGGCGTTTACACGCCCCGCGATGATGCAGTCGCTCGCCGCTGCCGGTTTTCAGCAGTCGTACTCGTACTTCACCTGGCGCAACACAAAGCTCGAACTCGAGACCTACCTCGACGAGGTGTCGCACGAGACGAGCGCGACGTTCCGTCCGAACTTCTTCGTCAACACCCCCGACATTCTCACCGAGTACCTGCAATTCGGGGGCTGGCCGGCCTACAAGATCCGCGCGGCGGTCGCGGCGACCGGCAGCCCGCTGTGGGGAATGTACGCGGGCTACGAACTCATCGAAAACGTGGCGCGCCCGGGCGCAGAAGAGAACATCGACAACGAGAAGTTCGAGTACAAGCAGCGAGACTGGGCGAAGGCGGAGCGCAGCGGAGCAACTCTCGCGCCCTACGTTCGCAAGCTCAATGAGATTCGGACACTGCATCCAAGCCTCGGGCAGTTGCGTAACACCGAGGTGCATTACAGCGACGACGACGCGATTCTCGTGTACTCGAAAGTGCTGGCAAAGGAGTTCACCGGCACCGGCACAAGCGACGGCATCATCGTCGTCGCCAACCTCGACCCGCACTCGGTGCGCGAGACAACCGTGCACCTCGACCTCGAGAAACTCGGCCTCGTAGCACACGCTGACGGCGCCACACAGTTCACTGTGACTGACCTGCTCACAGAGCAGGTCTTCACGTGGGGCGCAGATAACTACGTAAGACTCGACGCGTTTACAGAACCTGTTCACATCTTGCGAATCGACTACCCG
>Ga0247813_10002178_pt1 | contig 13667 bp, 12 predicted proteins | sample UWRJL169409C1_FD_180719 | JGI IMG/M metagenome (GOLD analysis project Ga0247813, IMG submission 180719) | Plant litter microbial communities from Arlington Agricultural Research Station in Wisconsin, United States - UWRJ-L169-409C-1 | ecosystem: Environmental > Terrestrial > Plant litter >... | reverse complement strand
GCAGCCGCATGTTGTAGCCGGCCATGTAGCTCACAGCGTTGGCGATGATGTCGACCTTGCCGATGCTGGTGAACTCGTCCATCAACAGCAGGCACTGATGCTTCAACTGCGGGTTGTTCTGCGGCAGCTCCTTGGTGTTCACGTTGATGAGCTGGCTGAAGAACAGGTTGACGATCAGCCGGCTCTCGGCAAGCTTGTTGGGCTGGATGCCGATGTAGATCGTCATCTTCTTCTTGCGCACGTCGGTGAGCAGGAAGTCGTCGGCGCTGGTGGGCTTGGGCGTCGTCGCGGACTTTGTTGAATAAGTCGCGGTAGTCGTCATCAAGACCAGGGGCCATCGCGCTCGCCAGCATGCTGGCCACTTGGCGTCCACGACATCGCAGTGCAAAAAAAGCCACAGCGCGCCCGAAGTGAACTGCAGCCGTGCACGCGCAGGTCGACGGGAAGCCGTCCTTCAGTACGCGCCAGGCGCCGCGGACTAAGGTCGTTTCGGGCCGCCGCCGCCCTGGCGCCTGCCGCTTCACGAGACCAACAACGCCCACCCCATGTCCGAGAAACTCGTCTATCTGCTTCAGCGCCTGTCGCGCAAGACCTGGTGGCGCTGCGCCATGTTCTCGCTCTTCGCGATCGCCGCGGTCGTGCTTGCCTCAGCGCTCGGCCCGCGCATTCCACCGACGGTGGCGCTCAAGCTGGGGTCCGACGCCATCGGCAGCCTGCTGGGCATCCTGGCGTCCAGCATGCTGACCGTGGCGATCTTCTCGGCCAGCACGATGGTGTCTTCCTTCTCCGCCGTGGCCAACAGCGCGACGCCGCGCGCGTCGCAGCTGCTGATCGAGGACACGACCATCCAGAACACGCTGGCCGCCTTCATCGGCGCCTTTCTCTACAGCATCATTGCGCTGGTGGGCCTGCATGCGCATGTGTACGGCGACGGCGGACGGCTGGTGCTGTTCGCCTTCACGCTCGTCGTGCTCTTGATCGTCGTGGTCGTCCTGCTGCGGTGGATCGACTACCTGTCGGTGCTCGGCCGCCTCGGCGAAACCATTCGCCGAGTCGAGGCCGCGACCACCCGGGCGATGGACCAGCGCATGGACCGGCCTTTTCTCGGCGGCCGTCGCCAACAGCCGGACGAGCGCGGCGCCGAAGACGTGCGCGCCGCGACCACGGGTTTCGTGCAGCATGTGTCGATGGACCTGCTGCAGGCCAAGGCCCGGGCGCTCGACACCCGGCTGCACCTGCATGCGCTGCCCGGCACCTTCGTCGATCCGCTGAGTGTGCTTGTCAGCAGCGAGGCGACGCTCGACGATGCCGACCGCGAGGCCATCCGGCAGGCCATCCTCATCGGGCCGGGCCGGTCGTTCGACCATGACCCGCGCTTCGGGCTGGTGGTGATGGGCGAGATCGCCGCGCGTGCGCTGTCATCGTCGATCAACGACCCCGGCACGGTGCTGGACGTGATGGCGACAGCGGTGCGGACGCTGTCGCACTGGGCCGACCGTCAGGCCGACAACCACCGCGACGGCGGCGGCCAGGAACAAGCGGTGCCGTTCGACCGCGTCACCGCGCCCGCAGTGCGGGAGGAGGGCATGCTGGAAGACGTGTTCATGCCGATCGCGCGCTATGGCGCGCCGGCCGTGGACGTGGGTGTGGTGCTGCAGCACGCCCTGCATTCGGTTCAGCGCCTGTACCCGCGCTTCGTCGACGAAGCCGGACACATCGCCGCCTATGCGCTGGAGCGCGCGGTGCACCAGGGGTTGTGTGCCAGCGACCTCGATGCGCTGCGTGCCGCCCATGAGGGCGAGGGCGCGGCTTGCGCCGGTCGGCGCGACGGGTTCACTCGGCCTGTACGCCGGATGCCTTGATCACCTGGCCCCACTTGGCGGTTTCCGATGTCAGCAGCGTGCGCAGCGATTCGGGCGTGACCTTCTCCATCGGCACGATCTCCGAGCTGAGTTCAGCAATGCGGGCTTTCACCGCATCGTCCTGCAGCGCGGCGCGCAACGCGACATTGAGTTTGGCCGTGACGTCGGCCGGCGTGCCCTTGGGCGCATACACGCCGTGCCACACCTTCACGTCGAAGCCCTTCAAGCCCTGCTCGTCGAGCGTCGGGATGCTGGGCATGGACGCCAGTCGCTTGGGCGTGGTCACGCCGAAGACCTTGACGCGCGTGCCGTCCTTGATGACCGGCGCGGTCTGCGTGGTCTGGTCGCACAGCAGGTCGACCTGCCCGCCCATCAGGTCGTTGAGCGCGGGTCCGGCGCCCTTGTAGGGCACGGTGGTGAGGTCGACGCCGATCTGGCTGGAGAACAGCAGCCCGCACAACTGCGACACCGCGCCGATGCCTGCGTTGGCCAGCGACACCTTGTCCTTGTTGGCCTTCACGTAGCTCAACAGCTCCTGGAAGTTGCTGGCCGGAAAGTCCTTGCGCGACAGGAGCGTCATCGGCACGTCGAGCACCTGGCCGATGTACTCGAAGTCCTTGAGTGGATCGAAGGACAGCTTCTTGTAGAGCGCAGGCGCAGTCGCCATGCCCATGTGGTGGATGAGGATGGTATAGCCGTTGGGCGCGGCGCGTGCCACGCGGGCCGGCGCGATGGTGCCGCCCGCGCCCACCGTGTTCTCGACGATCACGGTCTGCCCGAGCGACTTGCCCATGGGGATGGCGAGCATGCGCGCCACCACGTCGGTCGGGCCGCCGGCCGAATAGGGCACGACGAGCGTGATGGGCTTGTCGGGCCAGGCGGTTTGCGCCACGGCCGGCGCGTGCAGGGGCAGCAAGGCGGCGCCGAGTGCCAAGCTGGTCAAGCGGCCCAGGTGGGCCAAGCCAAGCCGGTTCTTCAGTTTCGATTTCATGTCAGTGTCTCCTGATGGTTGTGGTGGGAACGGGATTCGGAGTCGTTCTGTTGTTGTTGCCGCTGCCGCTGCCGTGGGCTGGCGCGAGCAGCCGCTGCGCCAGCTTCAGTACCGGGGCATCGACCATGCGGCCGTCAACGTTGACGACGCCGCCGCCAGCGGCCTGCACGGCTTCGCACACGCGGCGCGCCCAGTCCAGCTCCGCGGCGCTGGGCGCGAAGGCCGCCTGCACGTCGGCGACCTGTGCCGGGTGGATGCACAGCTTGGCGCCAAAACCGCCACGCCGGGCGCGCAACGACTCGGCCACGAGGCGTGCCATGTCGCGCCAGTCCGTGGCGATGCCGTCGACCGGTGGCGCCAGGTCTGCGCGCCGCGACGCCAGCACGAGGGCCAGGCGCACGGGCACCAGCTCGGCTTCATCGGGGCCGCAGGCCAGGCCGGCGTCGACCTGGAAATCGAGATGACCGAACACCAGCCGCAGCACCTGCGGCGCCGCGGCCAGCGCGTCGACCGCATCGAGCCCCGCGACCGACTCGACGAGCGGCAGCAGCGCGCAGCCGGGCCCGACAGCCGTTGCCAGCGCGGCCAGGTCTGCAGCACGCTCGGCCTTGGGCACCACCACGCCGGCGATCCAACCTTGTGATGCGAGCGCCGCGACCGCCGCGCGATCTTCGGCATGCCAGGGCGTGTCGCAGGCGTTCACGCGCACCAGCAGTCGGCTGCGTGCTTCGGTTGGCAATGCCGCGAAACTGGCGGCGAGCCCGGCGCGCGCCTGCGCCTTGCGCTCGGGCGCGACGGCGTCCTCCAGGTCGACGATCACGCCGCCAGCGCCGCTGTCGAGCGCCCGCGCGTGGCGCTCGGGCCGATCGCCGGGCACGAACAGGAAGGTGCGTGCCGACCCGAGCGCGGGGTGAACTGCGCGCGCATGCAGCGACAGGTCGTACGTGGCGCTCATCGCGCTTCCAGCAGTCGCCCGACGCGCGTCAGCGCTGCGACGTTCCACAGCATGCCGATCGCCTGCCGCATCTCGGCCTCGCTCGCACCGCCACTGAAGGCGGCCAGCCGCAGCGCCTTGGCCGTGATCTCGTCGCGGCTCAGCGTGTTGCCAGGATCGCCCTTGGGTTCGTCGACCCGGCCTTCGAGCGTGCGGCCGTCGCGCGTGCGAACGGTGACCTTCCCGATCCAGCGACGCGGGTAAGCGGCATCGACTTCGGCGTCGAGCGCCATGTGGACGCGGTCACGCAGCGCGCACGTGGCCTCGTCGCGAAAGTGCGTGTCGAACTCGGCCAGCCCCGCCTGGCCGAAGCGCGCCACCAGCGCCAGCACGGTGCCCATGGAAAACTTCGACTGGTGCACCGTCGTCGGATCGACGACCGGACCGAGCACGTCGATCGCGCCCTGGTGCACATGGGTCTGCACATCTTCGATGTCGTCGGCGCACAGGCCGTTGGCCTGCATCACGGCCAGCAGCGCGTCGGCCGCCGGATGCGTGTGGCGGCACGACGCGTGGTACTTGAACGATGTCTCGGCCAGCGCCCAGCGCGTGCCCAGCCCGTCGACCAGGCGGCTTGCGTCGGCGTCGCTCGACATGCCGGCCGCCATGCCCTGCGGCCCCTCGAGAATCTGCGCGGCGCCGGTGAAGCCGTCGCAGGCCAGGCTTGCAGCCATCAGGCCGGCTGCGGCCGCGTGCGCGGTATGCAACTGCTTCGAATCGGCGGCGGTGCGCAGGAACTCCCACAGCCCGGCAGCCTGCGTGCCTGCCGAGCCGAAGGCATGCTGCATGCGCGACGCGTCCAGCCCCAGCAGGTGGCCGGCCGTGGCCGCGGCCGCCAGCGTGCCGGCCGTGCCGGTCGTGTGAAAGATCCGGTAGTGCGAGCGCCCCAGGAATTCACCCACGCGGATGCCCACCTCGTAGCCCGCCACGGCCGCGGTGAGCAGCTGCCGGCCGCTCGCGCCCAGCGCCTGCGCCCAGGCCAGCGCCACGGGGAACACCACCGTGGCCGGGTGGAACACCGAGCCGTTGTGCACGTCGTCCTGCTCGGCCACGTGGGATGCGGCGGCGTTCACCATGGCCGCGAAGTAGGGGCTGCTGCCGCCGCGGCCCACCAGCAGTTCGCTCTGGCCTTCGGCGGGCCCCATGGCCCTTGCGAATGCGGCGATGGTTTCGACCGGGCGCGTGCCGTGGCCGGCGATGGCAGAGCCGCACCAGTCCACCAGCAGGTCTTCGGCACGTCGCACCACCGGCTCGGGGATGTCATCGAAACGCAGTTCGGCAGCGAAGCGGGCAAGTGCGGCGGTCGTCATCAGATGGCCTCCGTCGCACGCAGTGCGTCGATGTCGGCTGCACTGCGACCCAACGACCGCAGGATGGCCTCGGTGTGCTGGCCCACTGCGGGAATCGGGTCCATACGGTAGTCGAATGCGCTCTGGCGTCCAGGAGGCAACAACGCGGGGATGGAGCCTGCGGGCGAGCCCACGTCGCGCCAGCGCTCGCGCGCCTGCAGTTGCGGGTGCGCCCACAGCCCGGCCATGTCGTTCATGCGGGCGTTGGCGATCTGTGCAACGTCGAGCCGCTCCAGCACCTGCGCGCTGCTCATGGCAGAGAAGGTTTCCAGGATGATGGCCTTGAGAGCGGCGCGATGTTCGTTGCGCTTCGCGTTGGCGTCGAAGCGAGGGTCGCTCGCCAGCGCCGGTTGCAGCAAGACCTTCTCGCAGAAGGCGCGCCACTCGCGCTCGTTCTGCAGGCCCAGCATGACGGTGCCGCCATCGCCTGCGGCGAACGGGCCATACGGGTAGATGGTGGCGTGCGACGCGGCGCTGCGTGGTGGCGGTGGCGCGCCCTGGTAGGCGTAGTACATCGGGTAGCTCATCCACTCGGCCAGCGATTCCAGCATCGACACGTCGATGTGCGAACCCTTGCCGGTCTTGCCGCGCTGCAGGAGCGCGGCCAGCACGCTGGTGTAGGCGTACATGCCCGCTGCAATGTCGGCGATCGAGTTGCCCGACTTGCACGGGTCTTCGGGCGTGCCGGTGACAGACAGGAAGCCGGCCTCGCTCTGGATCAGCAGGTCGTAGGCCTTCTTGTCGCGGTAAGGGCCGTCTTCGCCGTAGCCGGAGATGTCGCAGACGATGAGCGCGGGGTGGCGGGCCTGCAGCGCGGCGGCGCCAAGGCCCATGCGCGCGGCGGCGCCAGGCGCGAGGTTCTGCACCAGCACGTCGGCGCTGGCGATGAGTTCCTGCAACACCGCCAGCGCGGCCGGCTGCTTCAGGTCGAGCGTGAGGCTCTCCTTCGACCGGTTGACCCAGACGAAGTGCGATGCCTCGCCGTCCACGCGTTGGTCATAGGCGCGCGCAAAGTCACCGGCGCCGGGGCGCTCGACCTTGATCACGCGGGCGCCCAGGTCGGCCAGTTGGCGCGTGCAGAAAGGCGCCGCAATGGCGTGTTCGAGCGAGATGACGGTCATGCCGTCGAGTGGTCTTGTCATGGTGTCTTTCCTCCCGCGCTTCAGAACGAGCGTGGCAGCCCGAGCAGGTGCTCGGCCACGTAGGAATGGATCAGGTTGGTCGAGATCGGCGCGACCTGATAGAGGCGCGTTTCGCGGAACTTGCGCTCGACGTCGTATTCGCAGGCGAAGCCGAAGCCGCCGTGCGTCTGCAGGCAGGTGTTGGCAGCCTCCCAGCTGGCTTTCGCTGCAAGGTACTTGGCCATGTTGGCTTCGGCACCGCAGGGCTGGCCTGCGTCGAACAGCGCGCAGGCTTTCCAGCGCATCAGGTTGGCGGCCTCGGTCTCGATGTAATCCGCCGCGATGGGAAATTGCACGCCCTGGTTCTGGCCGATGGGCCGGCCGAACACCTGGCGGTCGCTCGCGTAGCGCCGCGCCCTGTCGACGAACCAGTAGGCGTCGCCGATGCACTCGGCTGCGATCAGCGTGCGCTCTGCGTTGAGGCCGTCGAGGATGTACTTGAAGCCCTTGCCCTCTTCGCCGATCAGGTTCTCCACCGGGATCTCGAGGTTGTCGAAGAACACCTCGTTGGTCTCGTGGTTCACCATGTTCTGGATCGGGCGCACCGTCATGCCCTGGCCGCCGCGTTCGGCGATGGCGGTCTTCAGGTCGACGATGAAGATCGACATGCCCTCGGACTTCTTCTTCACCTCCGCGAGCGGCGTGGTGCGGGCCAGCAGGATCATCAGGTCTGAATGCTGGATGCGCGAGATCCACACCTTCTGGCCGTTGACGACGTAGCGGTCGCCCTTGCGCACCGCCGTGGTCTTGAGCTGCGTGGTGTCGGTGCCGGTGGTCGGTTCGGTCACGGCCATCGATTGCAGACGCAGTTCACCGGTCGCGATCTTCGGCAGGTACTGGCGTTTCTGGGCTTCGCTGCCATGGCGCAGCAGCGTGCCCATGTTGTACATCTGGCCGTGGCAGGAGCCCGCGTTGCCGCCGGAGAAGTTGATCTCTTCCATGATCACCGAGGCTTCGGTCAGGCCCAGGCCGGAGCCGCCGTAGTCCGCCGGGATCAGTGCGGCCAGCCAGCCCGCGCCGGTCAGGGCGTCGACGAAGGCCTCCGGATAGCCGCGTTCATGGTCGACCTTCTGCCAGTAGGCAGCGTCGAAACCGCCGCACAGGTCGCGCAGTGCATCGCGCATGTCCTGATGCGCATCGGGGGAGGGGATCTGAGTCTTCATGAGGTCTTCTTCCGTGGATCGGCAAGGGTGGCGGTCGCCTGCATCGTGAGAAAGCCGTCGGCGTCCTCGCCCCAGAGGCGGAAGGTGCTGCCGTCGTCCGCGTCGGGGCGGCCGTGCAACTGGAAAGGTGCGATGTCGAAGGTCGGCCGCACGGCACGGAATTCGAAGCGTGCGAGCGTGGCACCGGGCTTTCCGCGGCGCAGCAGGTCGACCAGCAGGGTGGCGATGAGCGGGCCGTGCACGATGAGGCCAGGGTAGCCTTCGACTTCGGTCACGTAGCGCCGGTCGTAGTGGATCCGGTGGCCGTTGAAGGTCAGCGCCGAATACCGGAACAGCAGCACGTCATCGGGCACGACCTGGCGGCTGAAGGCCGCGTCGCGTGGCGCCCGCAGTGGTGCAGGGGGCTGGTCGCCGCTTGCGGCGTCGGGCCGGTAGACGATGTCGTGCGCTTCGGTGAGCGCCAGGCCGCGGTCGTTGTGCACTTCATGGCGCACCCGCACGAAAACAAGTTCACCGGTGCGACCGGTCTTGTGTGTCACCGACGCGATGGTCGACACGCGGCGGGCCGTGTCGCCCGCGCGCAGCGGATTGCCCGCTTGCCATTCGAGCCTGCCGCCTGCCCACATGCGTCGTGGCAGTGGCACTGGCGGCAGGAAGCCGCCGCGGCGCGCGTGGCCGTCGGGCCCGATCTCGGACTGGCGGTGGTGCGGCAGGAAGTACAGCCAGTGCCACAGCGCGGGCAACGGCGTGCCGGCGACCGGTGCCGGATCGTCGCGGTCGAGGGTCGCCGCGAGCGCGCGCATCGGTGCGATGCCGATGTCGTCGGTCAGTGTTTCGGTGCGGCCCTGCCAGGCTTGCAGCGCGGTGATGTCTGCGGGTGTCAGCATGGTTGAACGGCTTTTCCTGATGTCATGGGGGTCAGTGGAGCTCGGGGGTAGGACGTCATGTCGGGTCTCCTCTTGCCTGCATCCTCGTCGCTGAAGTCCACCCACGCAATCTGCGAATTTGGAACCATGTCTTCGGAAAAAACGAAGGCTCGTTACCATGCGGCATGCATTTCGATCTGAACGACCTGCGGCTTTTCGTGGCCGCTGCCGAGTTGGGAAATCTGACCCGTGCGGCCGAGCGCCAGCACCTGTCTCTGGCGGCCGCCAGCGCGCGCGTCAAGGCGCTCGAAGCCCAGTGCGGCCTGCCGCTGCTGACACGCGAGGCGCGCGGTGTTCGCCTTCTGCCGCAGGGAGAAGCCTTTCTGCACCATGCCCGACTCATGCTCGGACAGACCGATCGACTGCGCGACGAACTGCTGGCTTACGGCGGTGGCCTGCGCGGGCATCTGCGGGTTTTCGCCAATACCACGGCGGTCACCGATTTCCTTCCCGAACTGTTGCCCGAATTCCTCGCGGCACATCCACGCATCAACGTGGACCTTCAGGAGAAACCGAATGCTCAGATCCCGCGCGGCGTGCTCGAAGGCCGCGCCGACATCGGCATCGTGGCCGGCGATGTCGACACGCTCGGCCTGCAGGCCGTGCACTTCAGCACGGACCGGCTGGTGCTCGCGACGTCGCGCAAACACCGGTTCGCGCGCCGCCGCCGCATCGCCTTTGCCGAGACGCTCGACGAAGACGCCGTCGGCATGCAACAAGGCAGCACGCTGCATGCCTTTCTTCTGCAGATCACCGAGCACCTGGGCCGTCGCCAGAAACTGCGCATCCAGCTGGCGAGTTTCGATGCGATGTGCCGGATGATCGGCAGTGGCGTGGGCATCGGCGTGGTGCCCGAGTCGGCGGCCCGACGCAACCAGCACACCATGCAGCTTGCACTCGTCGAACTGACCGACCCCTGGTGCGTGCGGGAGCGTTACCTGCTCATGCGCGACCGGGCCAGCCTGCCGGTCTACGCCGCCGCGCTGGTCGACACCCTCTGCGCACACTACGCGTAGGCCTGGTCCTGCGCCAGGGGGGCTCAGGTCCCCACGTGGAGACCTGCACCGGGGTCGAACAATGCCGACTCCTTCCTTCATGCAACGACCACGCCCCCTGCCCGACGTGACCCTTCATGCCGTTACGTCCCATGCCTTCCCCTTCCGTCAGTCGGGCCTACCGTTGCCAATGCGGTCGCCCGGTCTTTCTCAGAAACACCCAGTGCATCAACTGCGGCAGCCAGCTGGGCTTTGAGCCGTCGCGGCTGTCGATGGCGGCGCTGGTGCCCGGGCCAGCGCCCGAACTGTGGTGGCTGGCAGGGGCGACAGGCGGCAAGTTGTACCGATGCTGTGTCAACCGGCAAAGCGCCGCGGCCTGCAACTGGCTGATCGAGACCGACAGCACCGCGGCCGCAACCTGCACCGGTGCCGTCGACACCCCCTGCCTAGCCTGCGATCTCAACCGGCAGATGTTCGACGTTTCGCAGCCGCGCAATTGGCATCGCTGGCGCGAACTCGAAGCGGCCAAGCGCCGGTTGCTGTCGCAGTTGCTGGCGCTGCGCCTGCCGGTGGAGCGACGCAGCGACGCCTGCAAGGGCCTTGCTTTCGACATGCTGGAGGAACTGCCCCAGGGCAAGCCCGTGCTGACGGGGCATCACGACGGCGTGATCACGCTCAACGTGGCCGAAGCCGACGACGCGCAGCGCGAGGCCATTCGCGCGTCGCTGCGCGAGCCCTATCGCACGTTGCTGGGCCATTTCCGCCATGAGGTCGGCCATTTCTACTGGGACCGCCTGGTGCGCGACGACGCCGGGCGGCTGGCGCAGTTCCGCGCGCTCTTTGGCGACGAGCGCGCGAACTACGCCGCGGCCCTGCAGCAGCACTATCGCGATGGGCCGCCGCGCGGCTGGGCGCTGACCTACATCAGCAGCTACGCGTCGACCCATCCTTGGGAAGACTGGGCCGAAACCTGGGCGCACTACCTGCACATCATGGACACGGTCGACACGGCTGCGAGCTTTCGCATCGATGCCGACCAGGCCGAGACCGCGTCGGAGCCGTTCGAGGAAAAGCATCTGTGGCGCGCCGACCTGCCCGGCGCGAAGGGTTTCCTGGACCTGCTGAACACCTGGGTCCGGCTGACGCAGGTCATGAACGAGCTGGCGCGCAGCATGGGGCAGCAGGACGGCTATCCGTTCATCCTGCCCTATCGCGCGGTTTCCAAGCTGCAGTTCATCCACGAGGTGGTGATGCAGCAGCGGTCGCTGCCCGCGTCGCCCCCGCCAGCAGCGACCCGACCCGCCGAAATCCTGCTGCCGCAGACCTGAACCAGGCCTAGGACCCGAGCCGATCGAGCCCAACCCCTTCAATTCAACGTCTCGGAAAGGACACCCTATGGAACCCATGAAGCCGATGGAACCGATGAAAGGCATGAAACCAATGGCCCCGATGACGCCCATGAGCGCGGCCGACGACAGTTGGTACCCCCAGGGCCTGTCGAACCCGTCAAGCAGCGGCGGCCAGAACGGGCTGGACTACGCCTTCTTCCCCGATCAGAGGCGGCTGGCCATCCGGCAGGGCGGCGCCGTCACGACCTACGACACCGGCGACCACCAGATCTCCGGCGTGAGCCAGCAGCAGAGCGGCCATACCGGCACGCCGTCGTTCACCAGCCAAAACGGCTCGGTGGACCTCGGTTCGCTCCAGCAGGTGGACTGAAGGCTTGCGGTGTTGTTTGCGCCTAACATCGCCGCATGCAACTCGACGGAATCCATCATGTCGCGGTGATCTGCTCTGACTACGAGCGGTCCAGGCGTTTCTACGTCGATGTGCTGGGCTGCAGGGTCGTGGCGGAGAACTACCGCGCCGCACGCCGCTCGCACAAGCTCGACCTCGCGTTGCCCGACGGCACGCAGATCGAGCTTTTTTCGTTTCCCGGCGCGCCCGCGAGGCCGACGCGCCCCGAAGCGCAAGGCCTGCGGCACCTGGCGTTTTCGGTAAGCGACGTGGCCAGGTGGAAGACGCACCTCGAGGTCCTTGGCGTCGCGGTCGAAGATGTCCGTGTCGACGAATACACCGGCCGGCGCTTCGTGTTCTTCGCCGATCCCGACGGCCTGCCGCTCGAGCTCTACGAACGCTGACCAGGCCGCGTCACACCACCGACACGCCGTGGGAGGCCAGCGACAGCGTGGTCTCGGCGCCCACGGCCAGCGGTCCGCTCAGGTCGCTGGACACCACGAACACCGGGCCGATGGCCGTGTCGAAGCCGTATTCGTAGAAGCTGCCCAGGTAGGCTGCCTTGCGCAGTGTCGCCGGCAGGCCTCCAGGGTGGCCCATCTGCCAGGCTTCCGGCCGGACCGCCACCTTGACCGCACCCGGCGCCACGGGATGGCGCGGCGTCAGCCAAAGCGGACCCAGCGCCACGCGACCGTCGTCTTGCGCAGTACCGGGGAACACCATCGCCTCGCCCATGAAGCCCGCGACGAACTCGCTTTCGGGGCGGCTGTAGAGCTGTTCCGGCGTGCCGCGTTGGGCGATCAGGCCCTGGTTCATGACGATGATCTGGTCGCTCACCGCGAGCGCCTCGCTCTGGTCGTGCGTAACGTAGGCCACGGTCAGCTTGAGGCGCTGCTGCAGTGCGCGAATCTCTTCGCGCATCTCGCGGCGCAGGCGTGCGTCGAGGTTCGACAGCGGCTCGTCGAACAGCAGCACGGCCGGCTCCAGCACCAGCGCACGTGCCAATGCCACGCGCTGCTGCTGGCCGCCCGAGAGCTCGCTGGGCAGGCGATCGTCGAAGCCGACCAGACCCACGCTGCGCAGCGCCTCGGTCGCGCGCGTCAGGGCTTCGTCCTTGCGGACGTTGCTCATGCGCAGGCCATAGGCCACGTTTTCCCGCACCGTCATGTGCGGGAAGAGGGCGTAGCTCTGGAACATCATGCTGACGTTGCGCTCGGCCGGGCCCAGCGTCGTGACGTCCCGGCCCCCCATCAGGATCTGGCCGCCGCTGGGCGATTCCAGGCCGGCGATCATGCGCAGCGTGGTCGTCTTGCCGCAGCCCGAAGGCCCGAGGATGGTGGTCAGCGTGCCCACCGGCACCTCGAAGCTGATGCCCTTGACCGCCAGCGGTGCGCCGCTGTCGCTGCCGTAGCGCTTGGTGACGTTGCGGAATTCGATGCCGTTCATGTCGGGCTCTCCATGGTTTGATGTGCTTCGGTGCGCGCCGCAACGTTGCGGCGCCCGAGCTTGCGTTCGCCCACGATGAGCTGGATCAAGGCGATGGCCAGCGACATCAGCACGATGAGCACCGTGCAGTACGCCAGCGCCACGCCGTAGTCGCCGTTGCCCACGCGACCGATGATGTAGGTGGTCGCCAGTTCGTTTTCGGCCGTCACCAGGAAAATGACCGCGCTCACCGTCGTCATGGCCCGCACGAAGCTGTAGACCAGCGCGGCGATGAGTGCCGGCTTGAGCAGCGGCAGCACGATGCGAAACAGCGTTTGCGAGGTCGATGCGCGCAGCATGAGCGACGCTTCGTCGAGCGACCTGTCGAGCTGCTTGAAGGCGGCCGTCCCTGCGCGCACGCCCACCGGCAGGTTCCGGAACAGGAAGCACAGCACGATGATGAGACCGGTGCCGGTGAGCTCGAACGGTGGCACGTTGAAGGCCAGGATGTAGCTCACGCCGAGCACCGTGCCCGGTATCGCAAACGCCAGCAGCGCCGCGAACTCGAAGGCGCCCTGGCCCTTGAATTCGTTGCGCGCCAGCAGCCAGGCGATCATCAACCCCAGTCCCGCGGTGATGGGTGCGGCGATGGCGGCCAGCTTCAGCGTGGTGATCAGCGAACTCCAGGCCGTGCCCGCCCACACCAGGCCGAACTGTCCCCATTCCAGCGAGAACGCCGTTCGGAAGTGGTTGAGCGTCAGCGTGTAGTCGCGGCCCCAGGTCTGCACGAAGCCGCCCGCAAAGGCGAACAGGTACACGACGACCGTGAACAGGATCCACGGGAACGCCACCGCATACACCGTGCGCCGCACGCCGTCGGGCAACGCCATGGCAATGCCTGCGTCGCCCTTGCCGCTGACCGTGGTGTAGTTGCGCTTGCCGACCACGAAGCGCTGCAGCGTGAACACGCCCAGGGCGAACATCGTGAGGATCCAGGCGAGCGAAGCCGCGCGGCCTTGGTCGTACTGGGCTCCAACGATTGCA
>Ga0247813_10002175_pt1 | contig 13694 bp, 10 predicted proteins | sample UWRJL169409C1_FD_180719 | JGI IMG/M metagenome (GOLD analysis project Ga0247813, IMG submission 180719) | Plant litter microbial communities from Arlington Agricultural Research Station in Wisconsin, United States - UWRJ-L169-409C-1 | ecosystem: Environmental > Terrestrial > Plant litter >... | reverse complement strand
GCCCTGGACCAGGCGCGCGAACGCGCTGCCGGCGGCAAGGCGATCGGCACCACCGGCCGTGGCATCGGCCCGGCGTATGAAGACAAGGTGGCGCGTCGTGGCATCCGCATCGCCGACCTGCATTACCCGGCCCAGCTGGAAGAACTCCTGCGCACCGCGCTGGATTACCACAACTTCGTGCTGACCAATTATCTCAAGACCGACGCGGTCGACTTCCAGAAGACCTACGACGAAGCGCTGGCCTTCGGCGAATACGTCGAGCCGATGAAGTCCGACGTTGCCGGCATCCTGCACGACCTGCGCAAGCAGGGTAAGCGCGTGCTGTTCGAAGGCGCCCAGGGCGCGCTGCTGGATATCGATCACGGCACCTACCCGTACGTCACCAGCTCCAACACCACTGTCGGTGGTGCACTGGCCGGTGCCGGCGTCGGCGCCGATGCGATCGACTACGTGCTGGGTATCGCCAAGGCCTACGCGACCCGCGTCGGCGGTGGCCCGTTCCCGACCGAGCTGGACGATGAAGTCGGCCAGGGCATCCGCGACCGCGGTGCCGAGTACGGCGCCTCGACCGGTCGCCCGCGTCGCTGCGGCTGGATGGACATCGTCGCGCTCAAGCGCGCCGTGGCCATCAATGGCATCAGCGGCCTGTGCATCACCAAGCTGGACGTGCTCGACGGCATGGAAAAGCTGAAGGTCTGCATCGCGTACGAATACCGCGGCAAGCGTACCGAGTACGCGCCGCTGGACGCGCAGGGCTGGGAAGAATGCACGCCGGTGTACCTGGAGTTCCCGGGCTGGACCGAGAACACCCACGGCATCACCAATTGGGACGACCTGCCGCCGGCCGCCCGCGCTTACCTGCGCGCGCTGGAAGAGCTGGCCGGCTGCCCGGTGAGCATCGTCTCGACTGGCCCGGACCGCGACCACACCATGGTCCTGCAGGATCCGTTCGCCTGATCAGGCGCGTAGTGCCGGGGCATGCCCGGCATGGCGTGAAGGTGTAAAGCGTAAAGAAAAGCCCCGCGCAAGTGGGGCTTTTTCGTTGCCGCGCCCGTGCCCGCGTCAGCGCCGGCCGATGCCCATCTGCAGTTCCGACAGTTCCAGAGTCTCATCGTGGTTGGCATCCAGGCTCTGGAAACGCATCTCTGACGAGCGGCGCATTTCCTCGGCACTCAGCTCGCCGTCGCCGTTCTGATCGGCAATGCGCACCCATTCGGCTGCCGAGAACTCGCCATCACGCTGCGGACCGAGTACCGCCTGCACTTCATCGACGCTCACACGGTAGTTGTGATCCGCATCGACCAGACGGAAGAACGCGTCACCGTCGTACTCATCACGGCTGACCTTGCCATCGCCATTGCGATCCAGCATCGCGAAGCGGTCCGGTGCGGTGGCGGGCAGGTCCTGCGCTGCGGCGGTGCTTGCTGCGGCACCGGCGCAGAGCAGGAGCAGGGCAACACGGTGCGCGATCATCATCACAATCATCTCCAGAGCGGGGGCGGCGGTCGAGGCGTGCCGTCAGCGGCCAGTGTCCGCCGCGCTGCAGATCGGGACAACGGCAAAATTCCGCATTCGCGCCAGTAGTTTTACTGGTTGCCCGCGCCCATCGGACGGCTGTGACCACGCCCGCCATCGTGGTGCCGTGGCATGCGGCCCGCCTTGATCAAAGCGCCTGCTGACCCTTCAACACCGGGTACGGATTGATCGATTCGCCCTTCCACCACTGCTTTTCCGGGCCCAGTACATGGATCTCGAAATGCAGGTGGGGCGCTTCCGGGCTGGCATTGCCCGTGCTGCCGACGTAGCCGATCACCTCACCGCGCTTGACCGTCTTTTTCTCCGCCAGACCGTCGGCGTAACGGTCCAGATGGGCGTAGTAATAGCAGTACCGGCCGCTCGGTTCGAACTGGTACACGGTGAGCCCGCCGCGCACGCTGTCGAACAGTTTCTCGACGGTGCCGTCGGCGACAGCCAGCACCGGCGTGCCGTTCGGCGCCAGGATGTCGATGGCATCGTGGACGCGGCCCTCGCTGCGCGCATCGGTGAAGGTGTCCTGCAACTGGTCCGCACGGATGCCCTGCACCGGCAGCAACAGGGCGCCGGTGGCATCCGCAGGGGGCGGTGCGACACCGCCCGCATCAGGCGCGGGCGGCAGGGGCGTGGTCGGGATCGGTGCGGGTGCGCGGGCCGGGGGGGATGGCGGCGGCGGTGCGTCGAGTGCGGCACGGGTGGAACTCGTGGCCGAGCCCACCTTGGCCGGTTCGGCGGCGCCGAGGCGGGCCGAGGGTCCTGGCCCCAGCAACCAATAGCCGACCACACCGATCACCAGGCCCACCGCCAGCAGTCGCAGGGTCTTCATGGGCTTACTCCTGCATCACGACGGGCACGGAGGCATCCACCGCATCGGCCACCTGCAGCGCATCCCAGTTGGTCAGGCGCACACAGCCATGCGACTCGGTCTTGCCCACGTGGCCAGGCTCGGGCGTGCCGTGCAGCCCGTAATGCGGCTTGGAAATGTCGATCCAGACCACGCCGACCGGATTGTTCGGGCCCGGCGGCAGCACTGCCTTGCTGTCGCCGACCTTGGCGTCCCAGAACAGCTTGGGGTTGTAGTGGAAGGTCGGATCGCGCGAGATGCCGAGGATCTTCCACTTGCCGATCGGCAACGGGTCATGTTTGCTGCCCGAGGACACCGGGAACTGCGCATACACCTTGCCGTCGGCATCGAACAGCCGCAGCGTCGAGTCGGATTTGTCGATCACCAGCTTGCTGGCCTTGGCCAGCGGCGTGACCGCGATGTTCGGCACCTGGATCACGCTGCCGGCCTTGCCCAGGTCCACACCGGGATTGAGCGTCTTCAGCAGGTCGGGTGAGGCGTGGAAGCGTTCGCCCAGTGCTTCTTCCACCGAGCCGAAGCCCAGCGATGTCAGCTTGGCCTGTTCGGCCGGCCCCTTCGGCACGGGCTGGAACGGGCCGGCAACATCCTCGGCGGTCAGCGTGTAGCGCACCAGCGGCGGGGCGCTGTCCGGCTGCAGGGCCTTCCAGGTCGCATCGTCCAGCTCACCGGTCACCTTGATCCCGCGTGCGGCCTGGAAACCGGACACGGCGCGCTTCTGGTTGGAACCCACTTCGCCATCGATCTGCCCCGGAGAGAAGTGCGCGCGGTCCAGCAGCACCTGGGCATGCAGGTCCGAGCGCGGCCCGGTGGCCAGCGGCGTGTCGGCCGTGGCGGTCGCCGGTGCCGCGGAAGGTGCTGTCTGGGCGACCGCCCAGACAGGGGCGGCCAGCGCCAGGGCGAGGGCGGACAGGCGGGCGATCTGGTGCAGGCGAAGGGTCATCGGCGATTCCAGGAGAGACGTGCTTCCACCATGCCTGCCGGGCATGCGCAGCGGCCGTGAAAAGCCTGACGCGCGGCTGAGTGTGGGCACCGGCCCGGCCAATGTGTCCACTACGTGAACCCATTCACCCGTCAACACGCCCACGGATCAAGGCCGTCCAGGGAAGGCCGATACCAGTGCACCCCCCACGTTTGGAAGTTGTCATGGATTATTTGCGGAACGTCAGCGTTGTCTGGCGGCTTGGCCTGGGCTTCGGCCTGTTGTTGCTGCTGGTGGCTGCGGTCGTCGCCATCGGCGCAACCGGCAGCGCGGAACAGAAACAGTCGATGCAGCAGGTGGTCGAGGTCAATGTGGCCAAGGTCCGGATGCTGTCGGACATGCTCGATGCCAACAACCAGATGATGGTGGTGCGGCGCGAGATGCTGATCCGCCAGGGCGACCGTTTGGCTGATGACGAAGTGCGCATCGCCGATCTGGTGAAGCGTTATGAAGCCAGCTGGGCCGCCTACCAGGCGTTGCCCACCAGCGCCGAAGACAAAGCGATCGGCGACGCCATCGCGGCGGCCCGCGCGGTCGCGCGCCCGCTCAACAAGCAGATGAGCGAGCAGCTCAAGCAGGGAGATTTTGCGTCTGCCACTGCATTGACCCTGGGCGCCGTGCAGGAAGCCGCCAATGCCTGGAACAAGGCGCTGGGCGATGGCGTGGACTATGAAGAAAAGCAGAGCCGCGAGGCCGCCGCCGAAGCGATCCGGCTGGGTGAGCGCACCTTCCTGCAGTTGCTGGTGCTGGGTGCGGTCGCGCTGGTGGTCGGTATCACGGCCTCGATCCTGATCGGACGCAGCCTGACCGGCCCGCTGGCCCGCGCCGTCGGTCTGGCCACCCGCATGGCCAAGGGTGACCTGGAGCAGGACTTCCGCTTGGGCGGCCGCGATGAGATCACCCAGTTGGGCAACGCCATGGCCACGGTCCGCCAGACCGTCCAGGGCGCGATCACTGCCCAGCTGGACATGGCCCGCCAGCATGAAGCCGGCGCCATCAGCTACCGCATGGACGAAGCCGCCTTCCCCGGCGATTTCGGACGCATGATCCGCGCCACCAACGAGCTCGTCGGGTCACACGTGGCCGTGGAGTTCCACATGGTCGAGGTGATGCAGCGCTATGCGATCGGCGACCTGAGCCGCGATCTGGACACCTATCCCGGCGAAAAGGCCGTGCTGACCACCACCATGGCGACCGTCAAGGACAGCCTGATGGCGATCAATCAGCAGATCGAGACGCTGGCGTCGGCTGCACGTGCGGGCGACTTCTCGGTGCGTGGTACCGAGCAGAGCTTCCAGTTCCAGTTCCGCGCGATGGTCGCCCAGTTGAACGGGATGATGGCCAGCTCGCAGAGCAGCATCGCCGACCTGTCGCAGGTGCTGCGTGCGATCTCCACCGGCGATCTGACCTCGCGCATGGACGGCCACTACGAAGGTGTGTTCGCGCAGATGCGCGACGATGCCACGGTAACCGCTGTCCAGCTGACCGGCATCGTGCAGCAGATCCAGGGTGCAGCCGGCAGCATCAACGATGCCGCACAGGAACTGGCCGCAGGCCATAGCGATCTGTCGCGCCGCACCGAGCAGCAGGCGGCCAATCTGGAAGAGGCCGCTGCCTCGATGGAAGAGCTGACCTCCACGGTCCGCCAGAACGCCGAGTTGGCCAACCAGGCCGACCATGAAGCCCATGCGGCCGGTGCCGCGGTCAAGGCAACCGAGCAGGCCATCGCGCAGATGGCAGCCGTCATGAGCGAGATCGACCAGTCCTCGGCGCGCATCTCCGAGATCTCCTCGGTGATCGATGGCATCGCGTTCCAGACCAACATCCTGGCCTTGAACGCGGCGGTGGAAGCGGCCCGTGCCGGTGAGAACGGGCGCGGTTTCGCGGTCGTGGCCACCGAGGTGCGCACGCTGGCGCAGCGTGCCGGTACGGCGGCCAAGGAGATCAAGGACCTGATCGACGAGTCCAGCAGCAAGGTCAAGACCGGACTGAGCGTGACCGTGCAGTCCGAAGCGGCGATCGCCCGCCTGACCCAGGCCAGCTCGCGCACCAATCAGCTGATGAGCGACATCGCCGCCGCGACCAAGGAACAGGCTGCCGGCATCGAGCAGGTCAACCAGGTGGTCGTGCAGATGGACCAGGTGACCCAGCAGAACGCGGCGCTCGTGGAAGAAGCCACCGCTGCCAGCCGCGCGCTGGAAGAACAGGCGTATGCACTGACCGAATCGGTGGCGGTGTTCAAGCTGGACAACAGCGCGGCAAGCCTGCGTCGCCCGGCGGCATTGCAGGCGGCGTGATGGCACGCGTGCGCTGAGTAGTACAGAAAAGCCCCGCTTCGGCGGGGCTTTTTCATACCGATCCGGCTGGCCGCCGCAGCGGCGCGCCCGGCTCAGTCCTCGTTCTCTTCCGCCGCTTCGCGACCCTGCTGGCGGATCAACGCTTCCTCGCGCGCATCGTTGATGGCGTGGCGGACGCCATCCAGATCGATGGTGCTCTCATCCTGCTCGAATTCACCGGTCAGCACGCTGTCCGGCAGCAGATCGCCAGCCTCGAACAGCGCCCACATCTCCTCGCCGTACCAGGTCTCCAGCAGCTCCGGCGCCCAGCGGCCCAGGTACGCGGTGAGGTTGTTGACGTCGCGCAGCAGCATCGTGCGTGCGGCATTGTTGCCCGCCGCACTGACCACCTGCGGAAAATCGATCACCACCGGGCCTTCCGGGCCAACCAGCACGTTGTACGGCGACAGATCGCCGTGGATCAGGCCGCAGCACAGCATGCGCACCACCTGGCGGACCAGGATCTGGTGGAACTCGCGTGCCTGTTCCGGGCTGAGCTCGACCTCGCCCAGGCGCGCGGCGGAATAACCTTCGGCATCGGTGACCAGCTCCATCACCAGCACGCCGTGGAAGTAGCCATACGGCTCGGGCACGCGCACGCCGGCATCGCGCAGCTGGTACAGCGCATCGACCTCGGTGTTCTTCCAGGCCGCTTCCTGCTGCTTGCGGCCGTAGTTGCTGGCCTTGCCCACGGCGCGCGCTTCGCGGCTGCCACGGACCTTGCGGCCTTCCTGGTACTGCACGCGCTGCTGGAAGCTGCGTTGGGCCATGTCCTTGTAGACCTTCGCGCAGCGCACATCGTCGCCGCTGCGGACCACATATACCGCTGCTTCCTTGCCGCTCTTGAGCGGGCGGAGCACTTCATCGATCACGCCGTCGTCGATCAGCGCCTGCAAGCCTTGGGGGGTCTTCACGGTATCTCGGGAATCGGCTGGCGCGGGGCCTGCCCTGGAGGGGGAGGGATTTTCGCATCTTCGGGCCGATGGAGCCATCGACACGGCGCCCGGCGGTCGGGTTGTTCAGCTGCGTGCACGCAGGCGACCGCTTGAAATCTGCTTCACATCCGCGCGGCAGGCTGAGCTCACTTCCCAAGGAGTGCTCCCATGATGCTGTCCCTGCTGCGCCGCACCGGTGCCGTTCTGGCCTTGCTGCTGGCTGTCCCCGCACTGCATGCCCGCCCCGCGGCGTCCGATACGGTGCTGATCGTCGTCAGCGGCGAAGGCCGCGATCACGGCAAGACCCGCCCCGGGTTCGAGATGGACGAGTTCGCCCAGGCCTACCTGATCTTCCGCGACAACGGCCTGGCCGTGCAGGTCGCCAGCCCGCGCGGCGGGCCGGTGGAAGCCGACAAGTTCGACCCGAAGGAGCCCTTCAACGCGCGCGTGCTGGCCGATCCGGCGGCGACCGCGCTGCTGGCTGATACCCGCGCCACCGCGACCCTGCGTGCGGCCGACTATGCGGCGGTCTACGTGGTTGGCGGCAAGGGCGCGATGTTCGATCTGCCCGCTGATGCCGCGCTGCGCACGGTGCTGGGCACGCTGCACGATCAAGGCGGCGTGGTCGCGGCCGTCTGTCACGGCCCGGCAGCGCTGGTGGATGTGCGGCTGGCGGACGGATCACTACTGGTCGCCGGGCGCCGCATGACCGGCTTCACCAATGCGGAGGAGGGCGTGTTCGGCAAGCGCTGGGCCAAGGAGTTCCCGTTCCTGCTGGAAACCGCGCTGCGCGAGCGCGGTGCGCGCTGGGAGCAGGCGCCGCTGATGATGCCCAAGCTGGTGGTGGACGGGCGTCTGATCACCGGGCAGAACCCGTACTCCACGCCGGCGGTCGCCGAAGCGATCGTGCGTGCCACCGGTCGTACCCCGGTCGCCCGCACCCCTTGGCGCGATGAGGCCAGCATGACGCTGGTGCAGCGGCTGCTCGACGGCGAGGCCGACGCGGTCAAGCGCGAGCTGGCCAGCAACCGCATCGGCTATCACGACCAGTTGATCGGCGTGCTCGGCTACTACCAGCTGCAGGCCGCGCAGGACGATGCGGCCGTGCGTGACGCCCTGGCGATCATGCAGCTGGCGGCGCCGTACATGAGCGAGCCGCAGCTGCCGCTGGGCATCGCGCAGGCGCACTGGCGGCTGGGCGAGGTGGAACAGGCGCGCAGCGTGCTCGGCAAACTGCTGGAAACGCACCCTGACATGGCCGAAGCTAGGCAGCTCAAGGACACGATCGAAGGCTGACGCCATGCATGACGGCCTGCACATCCTGGTCATCGAGGACAACCCGGCGCTGCGCGCCGGCATGGCCACGCTGCTGGAGGCGCGCGGCCATCGCGTGGCCTTCGCCGCCGATGGGCTCAGCGGCCTGCAGATGGCGCTGGACGAGCCGCCGGACGTGCTGGTGCTGGACCTGACCCTGCCGGGCATGGATGGCCTGCGCGTGTGCAGCCATCTGCGCGAGCAGGCCGACCGCCACATCCCGATCCTGATGCTGACCGCGCGCGACACGTTGGCCGACAAGCTGGTCGGCTTCCAGGCCGGTGCCGATGACTATCTGGTCAAGCCGTTCGCCGGTGAGGAGCTGCTGGCGCGGTGCCTGGCGCTGGCGCACCGGCATGAGCGGCGCGAGGGTCACGTGCTGCGCATTGGCTCGCTGGATATCGATCGCCGCAGCGGCAGCGCGACTCGCCGCGGCCAGGTGCTTGGGCTGCCGCAGACCGCGTATCGCCTGCTGGTGCTGCTGGCCGAGGCATGGCCGCGCACGGTGACCCGCAGCGAGCTGATCCGTCGTCTGTGGGGCGATGGGGCACCACCGTCGGATCCGCTGCGCTCGCATCTGTATCTGCTGCGCCAGGTCCTGGACAAACCGTTCGATCGACCCATGCTCAAGACCGTGCACGATGTCGGCTTCAAGCTGGAGGCCGACGCATGACGACGCGTGTGCATCGCCTGCGCAACCGGTTGATGCTGGCCTTCGCGGTGTTCGCACTGGCGGTGGCCAGCCTGTTCGGCCTGTACGTGGCGGTATTCGTGTACAGCGTGGAGGATCGCTTCTTCGATGCGATGCTCGAACAGGAAGCGCAGCAGCAGCTGGATCAGCGGGCCGCGGGTGGTATCTGGTCGTCGCCGCGCAACGCGTTCATGACCGTGCACGAGAGCAGTGCCACGTTCCCGGCCGATCTGAAGGCCGCGTTCGATGCCGAGCCATGGCGCCACGAGTTCGCCGGTACGCAGGGACGGCACTATCACCTGCGCGCGCTGCAACCGGGCGGCGCCGGTACATCAGGATGGCTGGTCGCCGAGGTCAGCCAGCAGCTGGTGGTGCGGCCGATGCGCCGCCAGATTCTGGGTCTGTTGGCCTGGTCCGGGCTGGCCGTGGTGGTCGTTGCCGTGCTGGCCGGTGCGTGGCTGGCACGACGCACCACGCGTCCCTTGTCCAGACTGGCCGCACTGGTCGATGGGATGGCACCGGATCGACTGCCCGTCGGGTTCGCGCGCGACTTCCCCGATGATGAAATCGGCGTCCTTGCGCGGGGGCTGGACAACCTGACCGGGCGGGTGCGCGCCTTTGTTGCCCGCGAACATGCCTTCACCCGCGATGCGAGTCATGAGCTGCGCACGCCGCTGGCGGTGATCCGCAGCGCGACCGAACAGCTGGCCAACGAACCGGGGCTGTCCGCGGCCGGACGGCTGCAGCTGGCGCATGTGCAGCACTCGGCGCGGCAGCTCGAACAGACCGTGATCACCCTGCTCACCCTGGCCCGTGAAGAGAGCGTTGAACAGGATGCGCTGCCGCTGGCGGTGCTGCCGGTGCTGGAACAGGTGGTGCTCGAGCAGGCCGCGCTGCTGGAGGGCAAGCCGGTCAAGGTGCGGGTCGATGTACCCGGCAACGTGCGCCTGGTGGTACCCGGGCCGGTGCTGCACATGCTGCTGGCCAACCTGGTCGGCAATGCGTTCGCGCACACGCGGGAGGGGGCGGTGCACATCAATGTCGCGGCCGGACGCCTGCGCATCCGCAACACCGCCCCGGCCGGTGACCCTGACACGATCGTGCGGCCTTTCGCCAAAGGCGAAGGCAGTGCCGGCTTCGGCCTTGGCCTGGCGATCGTGCACCGGCTGTGCGACCGCTTCGCCATCGACCTGCGCATCGAGGGAACCGAGCACGCCACGGTGGCCAGTTTCAGCGTGCACTGAGGCGGGGCGGTCCTCGCACCACATCCGCCCACTGCCACGTCCGCTTCCGTACACCGCCAAAGTGCGCGATGCTCTGCTGAACGGGGAGGGGCGCATGGGGAACAGGGACGAGGGCATCGCGACGGCCGCTGGCGGTGAGTCGCAGACACCGGCGGCAGATCAGACGCCGACCGACTGGTCGTTGCTGCCGGTCACGCATGGCAACGAAGACTCGATGGTGGCGGTGATCTGGCGCCTGCTGCGCCAGGAACCGGCATTGATGGTGAGTGCGGGCTACGTGTTCCTGTCCGCGCTGGGGCTGTGGTCGAGCTATTTCTTCTACTTCAAGTTCCGGCTGTCGATTCTCGATTACCTGCAGGTCAGCGACTTCCTGGTCGCCGGTCTGCGCGATCCAGCCTATGTGCTGATCCTGCTGCTGGGCGCACTGCTGGCGGTGCTGCTGGGTTGGCCGGAAACACTGCGGCGGCGCAACCCGGCCAAAGTGGCACGCCTGCGTGCGCGGCATTGGGGATGGCGGATGCTGTTCTCCGAATCGCCGTGGATGAACTGGGAGTTTTCCGGGCTGCGCCCCCTGACCGGCATGTGCATGGGGGTGGTCTGTTTCATGGCCATCGGCGCCGCACTGTATGCGTTGAACAAGGCCGAAGCCATCCGGGATGGCAACGGAGGCACGCCGGTCCAGGTGATGCTCAACGGTGATGGCGCCATCTTGCCCGGCACTGCGAAGCTGCTGGGCTCCAGCAGCGCGTTCGTGTTCCTGTGGTGGCCGGCGCAGCGGCGTGCCGAAGCCGTGCCGATCGGCTCGATCCGTCGGCTGCAGTCGATGGCCGTCCCCATGAAGCCGGCGCCGGCGCCGGTGCCCAAACAGGCCCCGGCGCCACCCGCGCCGCGCTGAGATCAGCACGGCGCACCGCGCACGGCTCAGGCGAGCGTGCGCACCTTGGGTTCACGCGCCCACTGGCGGGTGGCCGCCGCAGCCAGGAAGGCCTTGGCGTCCTCCGCCTCGACCACGCCGGCATCGTTGCCGACCCGGGCAATCTTCAGCAGCGCCTGTGCACCGTCATCAGCGGCGATCGCCTTCAGATGGGCCCAGGCGTCGCTGACGAAATCGATCGCGGCCGATTCCTTGCTCAGCTTCTTGGCGGCATCACTGCTCAGCACCACCGCGACCGCATCGAACACCACCGAGGGCGTGCCCGCCAGCTGACCATCGGCGGCCAGCGTCTTGCCGTCGCTGAGCTTGGCGCCACCGATCTTGGGCGCGACCAGCTTGACGCTCGCCCCGGCCTTGTCGGCCGCCTTGCGCAGGTTGGCGATCAAGGCCGCGTCGGAGCCTTCGTCGAACAGGATGCCAATGCAGCGGCCTTTGAGCAGGTCTTTGGTGCGGCCGATGATGCGCACTTCCGGCGCCTTCGGGAAATCCTGTGCCGGGGTCTGCGTGGCCGCCGGCTCGGGCAGCGCGGGCATCGCCAGACCGTCGGCCACGCGCTTGGCCAGTGCATCGTCGATGTTGCGCAGGTGACTCACGGTGCGCTCGCGCACCTTGACCGTCTCCACCTTGGAGAGCTCGAACACCAGCGCCGAGGCCAGATGCGCCTGCTCCGGCGCCTCCAGGCTGCGGAAGAACATGCGGGCCTGGCTGTAGTGATCGGCGAAGCTCTCCGCGCGAACGCGCCCCTTGCGGCCGTCATCCGGGGCGGTGGCGTGACTGGGGAAGCCGTCGACGCTCTCACGCGGGCTGTCGCCCTGCAGCGAACTCGGATCGTAGGCGACCCGTCCCTTCGGGATGTTCATCTGCATGTGGCCGTCGCGCTGGTGGTTGGCGAACGGGCACTTGGGCGCGTTGACCGGGATCTGGTGGAAATTCGGCCCGCCCAGTCGGCTGAGCTGGGTATCCAGATACGAGAACAGGCGACCCTGCAGCAGCGGATCGTTGCTGAAGTCGATACCCGGCGGCACGTTGGCCGGGCAGTAGGCGACCTGCTCGGTCTCGGCGAAGAAGTTGTCCGGCCAGCGGTCCAGCACCATGCGCCCGATCACGGTCAGCGGCACCAGCGACTCGGGAATGATCTTGGTCGAATCCAGGTGATCGAACGGGAAGGCCTCGGCCTGTTCTTCAGTGAACAGCTGCACGGCCAGTTCCCACTCGGGGAAGTCGCCAGCGGTGATCGCCTCGAACAGATCGCGGCGGTGGAAGTCATTGTCCGCGCTCTGCAGCTTGACCGCCTCGTCCCACACCGTGGACTGGATGCCCAGCTTCGGTCGCCAATGGAATTTGACGAAGGTCGATTCGCCGGCATCGTTGATCAGCCGGAAGCTGTGGATGCCGAACCCCTCGATGGTGCGCAGCGAGCGCGGGATCGTGCGGTCGCTCATCGCCCACATGATCATGTGCATCGACTCGGGCATCAGCGAGACGAAATCCCAGAAGGTGTCGTGCGCGCTCGCCGCCTGCGGGAAGGCACGGTCCGGCTCCATCTTCACCGCATGGATCAGGTCGGGGAACTTGATCGCGTCCTGGATGAAGAACACCGGGATGTTGTTGCCGACGAGATCCCAGTTGCCTTCCTTGGTGTAGAACTTGACCGCGAAGCCGCGCACATCGCGCGGGGTATCCACCGAACCGGCGCCGCCAGCCACGGTGGAGAAACGGGTGAACAGCGGGGTGCGCACACCGACCTCACTGAGGATACGGGCGCGGGTGTACTCGCCGAGCGAGCGGGTCAGCTCGAAGTAACCATGGGCGGCGCTGCCGCGTGCATGCACGATGCGTTCGGGGATGCGCTCATGATCGAAGTGGGTGATCTTCTCGCGCAGGATGAAGTCTTCCAGCAGCGTCGGCCCGCGCGGCGTCGCGCGCAGCGAGTTCTGGTTGTCACCGACCGGGATGCCCTGGTTGGTGGTCAGCACAGGATGGCCGTTGCCCGCGCGCTGGTGCAGTTCATCCCCTTCGCCACGGACATCGGCGGCGGGTGCAGGGGCATTCTTCGTGCTTTTCTTGCTGGCGGCCATGAGGCGACTCCGGGAGCTGGCGGGAAGGGGGGATCGCTTCACACTGGCGGCCGGGGCGTTAATCGAGGGTGCGAAAAGGCGGCACCGCTTGCACCCGCGCTTCACATGCGGCGCTTCGGCGTTGGGTCGACGGCGCCCGGGCGGGTATCCTTGACCGCGTGTCCTTCTGTCTTTCCCCGCCGCATGCGCGTTGAACCTGCCGACATCGAAGCCCTGTTTGATGCGATCCCGGACGTCCTGTTCTTCATGAAGGACTGCGACGGGCGCTATACGCACATCAACCAGACCATGCTGCGTCGGCTGGGGCTGAAATCCCGCAAGGACGTGATCGGGCGCACTGCAGCGGAGATCTACCCGACCGGGCTGGGCGCCGATTACGCCACCCAGGACGAGCAGGTGCTGGCCGGCAAGGTCATCGAGAACCTGATGGAGCTGCATCTGTTCGCCAACCGCGAGCCGGGCTGGTGCCTGACCTGCAAGCGGCCGCTGGTGGTGGACGGGCAGATCCGCGGGCTGATCGGGATCTCGCGCGATCTGGGCCAGAAGGACAGCCTGGGCACGCAGTACGAACAGCTTCGCCTCGCGCTGGCGCATCTGAATGCGCATTACGCCGAGAACGTGCGCATGCAGACCCTGCTCGACATCACCGGGTTCTCGCTGTCCAAACTGGAGCGCACCTTCCGCAAGGTGTTCCAGATGACCCCGCAGCAGGTGCTGACCCGGCTGCGCATCCAGATGGCGGTGCACCTGCTGCATGGCCCGGACAGCATCGCCAGCATCGGCCA
>Ga0247813_10002173_pt1 | contig 13701 bp, 15 predicted proteins | sample UWRJL169409C1_FD_180719 | JGI IMG/M metagenome (GOLD analysis project Ga0247813, IMG submission 180719) | Plant litter microbial communities from Arlington Agricultural Research Station in Wisconsin, United States - UWRJ-L169-409C-1 | ecosystem: Environmental > Terrestrial > Plant litter >... | reverse complement strand
CAAGTCGCGCGCCATTGTCGACCAGATGCGCATCGACGAGATCGAGCACGGCGCCGCCGCGCAGAAGCTCGGCGCCACGCAGACGCCGGCGCCGGTGCAGGCCGCGATGTCGGTGATGGGCAAGGTCATGACCAGCACCGCCTACTACATCTGACGGCGGGGTCAGGTCTGACATTCGGACACGAGCTCTACCGTAACGTCCGTTACGGTAGAGCTCGTGTCCGAATGTCAGACCTGACCCCGGTGTTTAGGCGTCGATAATCTCGAACGAGTGGGTGATTTCGGCGGTCTTGGCCAGCATGATCGAGGCCGAGCAGTATTTCTCGTGCGACAGCGAGATCGCGCGCTCCACGGCCTCCGGCTTCAAGTCCTTGCCGGTCACGGTGAAGTGAAAGTTGATCTTGGTGAAGACTTTCGGGTCGGTGTCGGCGCGGTCCGCCTTCAGCGTGCATTCGCAGCCGCGAATATCGGCGCGCCCCTTTTTCAGAATCAGCACCACGTCATAGGCCGTGCAGCCGCCGGTGCCGAGCAGCACCATTTCCATCGGGCGCGGCGCCAGGTTGTGGCCGCCGCCTTCGGGCGCGCCGTCCATGTTGACCATGTGACCGGAACCGGTCTGCGCCAAAAAACTCATGCCCGACGGGCCGTTCCAGCTGACTTTGCACTCCATCATTCTCTCCAGTAAAAATCGTTTCACGTATTGTAAAGGACTACGGCCGGGAGTGGCTTGCATGAGGTTTTTTCACTTGTGTATTGCGCTGCACCATTAGATAATTTCCTGCGCTTTTGTTGAGCAATCTCAAGGAGATTTTCGATGAATCAGGCTATCCAGTACCTCTGTTCCTATGGCGATCTGACCGAGCCGGGCACCACGCGCACCGGTCCGCTGTCCGATGACTTCACCCTCAACTCGCCAGTGGGCGTGCATGCCGACAGTTACGGCCGGCTGTGGGTGTGTGACACCGGCAACAGCCGCCTGCTGGTGTTCTCGGCCGACCTGTCGACCTTGCTGCATGTGATCGAGGGGCCGGGGGACGCCACACCGGCCGCGCCGCGCCTGCTGATGCCGTTCCACGTCTGCCCCCATCCGACCCACCAGATCATGTACTGCACCGACATGGGCCACGGCCGCGTCGTGGCCTTCGCCTACGACGAGCATGAGGTCTGGCTGGACTTTATCTTCGGCGAGGGAGACGCCGCCTACGCGCCGCTGTCCGATCCCAACGGCATCACCATCGTGCAGGAAAGCGACGGCGTCGACTACATCTATGTCTGCGACGAGTTCTTCCACACCGAGGACGACCTGGCCAGCCGCTGCGTCAAGTTCACGCTGGACGGCGAATTCGTCACCCAGTTCCGCTACGTCGGCGGGCCGGGCGTCAAGCATCAGTTACTGTGGCCGCAAGGCATCGCCAGCGACAACCAGGGCAACCTCTACCTCGCCAACACCGGCCACTACGAAGTACTAAAGATCAGCACCGACTGGCCCATCGTCGACGGCGTGGTGCAGGCGCCGCACGATACGGTGATGCTGCACCAGCACGGCAAGCCGACCGGCATCGGCAAGTTCAACGTGATGCGCTCAGTGTGCGTGATCGGCGACCGGGTGATGATTCCCGGTCACATCGAGAACGCCATCGCCGTCTACGACCTGGACGGCAAATTGCAAACCGTGGTCGACGGCCTGCTGCCGCTGTGGAACCACAAGCCGGAGCCGGTGCACTCGCTGTCCGACTTCGTCTACGGCGCGCTGGAGGACGTGGTCTTCGTCGGCCCTTACCAGATCTGCGCGGCGGACGGCGAGCCGGACGTGTATTTCATCAGCGAGCCGTTCGCCTCCAGTGTGATCAAGGTGCGCATCCCGCGCATGCAGGGCGAGGAAGATGCGCTGCTGATCGAATCGGTCGGCCACCGGCGCGACGACCAGGACCGGCTGCGCCGCACTTCGCAGTTCAATTGCATGACGGCGGTGATCGGCATCGACCCGGAACGCCGCGCGCCGCCGCAAGCGGTCGGCAACGGCAGCTGGATCGACCAGTGGGCCAGCGCCACCACGCGCGTCTACCAGTATTGGTACGACCAGTTCCGCACCAGCACCGGCATCGATCCGCTGGCGCGGGTCGGGCGGGCATCGCTGAATATCGATTCCGGCAACTGGTGCCTGAAAACCTTCAACACCGACGCCGATCCCTATCACCAGCTGCAGGACATGATGCGCGGCTTCTTCGTGCCCGGCGACCTGGCGATGGACGTCTACTACCCGCACACGCCGCCGCTGGGCCAGATCTGCCCCGGCACGCCGATCGTGTTCGTCACCAACTTCAATATGTGCACGGTGTCGATGTACCAGTTCAGCCCGGCGGGCTACCTGATCAACTACGGCCTGCCGTTCGGCCGCGAGGGCATCGGCGGCGACGGCACCCTGAAGGCGCCGCAGGGCATCGCCGTCAACAGCCGGGGCGAGATCTATATCGCCGACTCGCTCAACAACCGCATCTCGATGTGGCAGATCCAGCCGACCGGCTATGTGCAGTTCCGCAAGAACTTCCGCTGGCACTCGGACGACGACTTCACCCCGTGCGACATCGCCATCGACGCCCAGGACCGGCTGTTCGTCTGCGACCAGTTCAACAACTGCCTGCGCGTGTTCGACCGCGAGGGCAGCAGCCTGTGGAGTTACGGCTACCTCGGCTATTGCGACGATGTCGATGTCGATTATGAGAAATTCATGCTGCCGGCCAGCGTCTGCATCGACGGCGACCAGTTGATCGTCAACGACCTGGTCAACCGGGCGCTGAAGGTGTTCCGCATCGGCGAGACCACGCTGACGTATGAAACCGGCATTTCCGTGTTCAAGAAGTATCCGGACGCGGGCGGGGTGTGGATGCCGTACTTCATCCACGCCGCCGGCGGGCGTCTGTACGTTCCCGACACGACTTTCAATGTCGTCAATGTTTTCCGCTATGGCGCGCCGGCGCAGGCTGCCGAGCCAATCGCAGCTTGACTGGGTTGGGCTTTCCCGCTTATACTTGTCGGCTTTCCGTTCGCTCAGGAAAGTAAATAAAAAGGCCGAGTCCGCTGAAGCAATGGCGGAACCACCATTTGAGCGTGTTTTATTATTTAGGAAGTCAACATGAAAACTTTTTCCGCTAAGGGCCATGAAGTCCAGCGCGATTGGTTCGTGATTGACGCGACGGACAAAGTCCTCGGACGTGTTGCCAGCGAAGTGGCACTCCGACTGCGCGGCAAACACAAGCCAGAATTTACTCCTCACGTCGATACCGGCGATTTCATCGTCATCATCAACGCAGGCAAACTGCGCGTGACCGGCACCAAAGCAACCGAGAAGACCTACTACCGTCACTCGGGCTACCCAGGTGGCATCTATGAGACCAACTTCCTGAAAATGCAACAGCGTTTCCCAGGCCGTGCTCTGGAAAAAGCCGTCAAGGGCATGCTGCCAAAAGGCCCACTGGGCTACGCAATGATCAAGAAGCTGAAAGTGTACGCTGAAGGTTCGCACCCGCACGCTGCTCAGCAACCTAAAGCACTCGAAATCTAAGGAACTGACATGATCGGTAACTACAATTACGGCACCGGCCGTCGCAAGAGTGCAGTAGCTCGTGTGTTTATCAAAGTTGGCACTGGCCAAATCATCGTTAACGGCAAGCCAGCGGCTGAGTACTTCTCCCGCGAAACCGGCCTGATGGTTATTCGTCAACCACTGGAACTGACCGGCAACGTCGAGCGTTTTGACATCAAAGTCAACGTGCACGGCGGCGGCGAGTCCGGCCAGGCAGGTGCTGTGCGTCACGGCATCACCCGCGCCCTGATCGACTACGATGCAGCGCTGAAGGGCGATCTGGCACGCGCCGGCTTCGTTACCCGCGATGCACGTGAAGTTGAACGTAAAAAAGTTGGTCTGCGCAAAGCACGTCGCGCAAAGCAATTCTCGAAGCGTTAATTTTTACGCTGTGGCGCGCTGCTTGCGGCGCGTCCTCAAAAAAGCCGCCGGCCTTGTGTCGGGCGGCTTTTTTGCCATTTCGGCTACGGGTTTTCTCACGTAATACGCCGGTAGCGCATGCCTGATAAAATTGGCGCTCATTTAGTCAGCAATACTCTCTACAAGGAAACAACATGATCAAAGTTGGCATCGTCGGCGGCACCGGATACACCGGCGTGGAATTGCTGCGACTGTTGGCGGTCCACCCGGATGTGGAACTGACGGCAATCACCTCCCGCAAGGAGGACGGCTTGCCAGTGGCGGACATGTTCCCATCGCTGCGCGGCCGCGTGAATATTGCGTTTTCGTCGCCGGACAAGGCCGATTTGACCAAGTGCGACGTGGTGTTCTTCGCCACCCCGCACGGCGTGGCCATGGCCCAGGCGCCCGAGCTGCTGAAGGCCGGCGTCAAGGTGATCGACCTGGCGGCCGACTTCCGCATCAAGGACAAGGCCGTCTTTGAAAAATGGTACAAGATCGACCACACCTGCCCGGATCTGCTGGAAGAGGCCGCCTACGGCCTGGCCGAACTGAACCGCAACGCCATCAAGGGCGCGCGCCTGGTCGCCAACCCGGGCTGCTACCCGACCACCATGCAGCTGGGCTACTACCCGCTGCTGAAAGCCGGCCTGATCGACGCGGGCGCGCTGATCGCCGACTGCAAGTCGGGCGTCTCCGGCGCCGGCCGCAAGGCCGAGATCGGCACGCTGTTCTCGGAATCCAGCGACAACTTCAAGGCCTACGGCGTGGCCGGCCATCGCCACACGCCGGAAACTTCGGCGCAGTTACAGAAGTTCACCGCCGACAAGGTCGGCCTGGTGTTCACGCCGCACCTGGTGCCGATGATCCGCGGCATGCACTCGACCCTGTACGGCCGCCTGACCAAGGAAGTCAGCAACGAGCAGCTGCAGGCGCTGTTCGAAGAGCAGTACAAGGACTCGCCGTTCGTCGACGTGATGCCGTTCGGTTCGCATCCCGAGACCCGCTCGACGCGCGGCTCCAACATGCTGCGCCTGGCGCTGCACCGCCCGGATAACGGCAACACCGTGATCGTGCTGGTGGTGCAGGACAACCTGGTCAAAGGCGCATCCGGCCAGGCCGTGCAATGCATGAATCTGATGTTTGGCCTGGAAGAGACAACCGGCTTGACCCAGATCGCGCTGCTGCCGTAAATCAAACCGTGGCGGGTCGGGGATAGTAGATTAGGGATTCCCGACCCCGGAGAGCCACATGATCGACATGGACAGCCTGATCGGCGCCGCCACCCGCATCGACGGCGATGTGCTGTTTCGCGGCGGCCTGCGGATCGATGGCCATGTGGTCGGCAATGTTGTCGGGGAAGCAGGACATGAAAGTTATGTGGTGGTCGCCGAGAGCGCCCGCATCGAGGGCGACGTGCGCTGCGACCATCTGGTTGTCAACGGCGAGATCCGGGGCGGCGTACAGTGCGCGGCCTTGCTTGAAATCCAGCCGAAAGCCCGCATCATAGGGGATGTCAGTTACAAAGTTCTTGAAATGCACGGCGGCGCGCAGGTGTTGGGGAGGCTAACCCACCACGACAGTTCCGGCGCGGAGCCGCTTTTGGCGGTCTCCGGAGCATAAATGTCGCCAAGGGTCTATAATGGGCCAAATGTTTTCACGTAGGAGTCTGAAATGAATGCTGTCGCCGAATCGCTTGATGTAATCCCATCGCCTATTATCTTCACCGATAGCGCGGCTGAAAAAGTCGCCCAGCTGATCGAGGAAGAAGGCAACCCAGATCTGAAACTGCGTGTTTTCGTGCAGGGTGGCGGTTGCTCCGGCTTCCAGTACGGCTTCACCTTCGACGAAATCGTCAATGAAGATGACACCACCATGGTCAAGAACGGCGTCCAGCTGTTGATCGACTCGATGAGCTACCAGTATCTGGTCGGCGCCGAGATCGACTACAAGGACGACCTGGAAGGCGCGCAATTCGTCATCAAGAACCCGACCGCGACCTCGACCTGCGGCTGCGGCTCCTCGTTCTCGGTATAAAGCTCCACCCCGCACTACGCGGAATCGGCGGCGGACAACTTCGGTTGCGCCGCCGTTGTTGTTTTCAGCGCGTGATTGAGTGTTACCCCGCAACCCGGATGCCGGGGTCGGACCCCGCATGGGGTCCGACCCCTGTCGGCCGCAGTGCGGGTTCAGCGCGGGTAGAGCGCGCCCAGGACGCGGTCGCCGCTGGCGCCCGTCACTGAGGGCAGGTTGCCCGCCAGGCGCTCGCTGAAGCGGTAACCCAGCCAGGCGAAGGCCAGGGCCTCGACGCGGTTCGGCGCCACGCCCAGCGCCTGCGTGGAGGCCACCAGCACCTGCTTGCCCAGCTCGGCGCCCAATGCGTGCATCAGCACGCCGTTGTAGGCGCCGCCGCCGCAGATGTAGACCGCGTCCGCCGCCGCGCCGTAGGCCTTGATGGCGTCGGCCAGCGTCACCGCCGTGTATTGCGTCAGCGTGCGCTGCACGTCTTCCGGCGCGGCCTCGGCGTGCACCGCCAGCCGCGCGTCCAGCCATTCCAGATGGAACAGGTCGCGCCCGGTGCTCTTGGGCGCCGGCAGCGCCAGGTAGGGCTCTTTCAGCAGCTCGGCCAGCAGTTCCGGCAAGACCTTGCCGCTCGCCGCCCAGGCGCCGTCCATATCGTATTCCTTGCCGTGATGGCGATGTATCCACCCATCCATCAACACATTGCCCGGCCCGGTGTCGAAGCCGGTCACGCGGCCGTCGCCGCCGAGCACGCTGATGTTGGCGATGCCGCCGATATTCGCCACCACCCGCGCCTGCCCGGCCTTGCCGAACAAGGCCTGGTGGAAGGCCGGCACCAGCGGCGCGCCCTGGCCGCCGGCGGCGACGTCGCGGCTGCGGAAGTCGGCGATAACGTCGATGCCGCACAGCTCGGCCAGCAGGGCGGGGTTGTTGGTCTGGCGCGTGAAGCCCAGCTCAGGACGGTGACGGATGGTCTGGCCGTGTGCGGCGACCGCGCGCACGTCCTGCGGCTGCAATTTGGCGTCGGCCAGCAGCGCCGCCACGCATTGCGCGTAATGCTGCGCCAGCTGATTGGCGGCCAGCGCCTCGCGTTCAATCTCGTTGGCGCCGCTCGATTGCAGCGCCATGAGTTCGGCACGCAGCGCGGGAGGGAAGGGGATATACGCGGCGCCCAGCGTGATGATGGCATCGCCGTCGAATTGCGCCAGCGCGCCGTCCACGCCGTCCAGGCTGGTGCCCGACATTAAACCGATAAACAACATGTTGCGCCCCTTGATTGCAAAAACACTATTTTGCCTGACTATATGTGGGCTGTCGCACGGAAGAAGCCGGCCTGGACCGGCATCATAATAAAAAACAGGCCGACAAAGCGGCCTGTTCTCAGAGGGGAAGACGCAGCGTTATTTCGCCGCGACGCGCGTGCCGCCGGAGCCGCCCGGTTGCAGCAGCGCGAAGCGATGCGACATATCCGATGCGTACGACTTGAAGCGCGACATTTCCGCGGCAGTCAAAGGTGCCTGGGCCTGAACGTTCATCGTGCTTGGGTCCTTGGCTTCGCCGCCGACGCGGAATTCGTAGTGCAAGTGCGCGCCGGTCGACCAGCCGGTGGTGCCGACGTAGCCGATCACGTCGCCCTGGCTGACCTTGCTGCCTTTTTTGATGCCAGGCGCAAAGCGGCTCATGTGCGCGTAAGCGGTGGTGTAGTTGGCCCAGTGCTTGATGGTGACGAAATTGCCGTAGCCGTTTTGCGTGCCGGCGAAGTCCACCACGCCGTCGCCCGAAGCGCGGATCGGCGTGCCGGTCGCGGCCGGGAAATCGATACCTTTGTGGGCTTTCCACTGGCCGGAAATCGGATGCACGCGCATCGCGAAGCCGGACGAAATACGCGAGAATTCCACCGGCGACTTGAGGAAGGCTTTCTTCAGCGATTTGCCGTCGAAGCTGTAGTAACCGCCGCCTTGCTTGCTCTGAGGGTCTTCAAACCAGACCGATTGATAGGTCGTGCCTTTATTGGTGAACTCGCCGGCCAGGATACGGCCCGCGCGGATGAATTCGCCATCCTGCCAGAACGTCTCATACACCACGTTGAAATGGTCGCCGCGCTTCAGGTCGCCGCGGAAGTCGATGCTAGTTGAAAACATCTCGACGATTTGCTTGACGATGGTGTCCGGCAGTTTGGCACCGTCTTCGTTGGAATCGGTGGCTGCGTACAGCGAGCTCGATTTGATGGTGCGCGCATGCATTTCGACGCGGCGTTCCAGCTTGGCCGCTTCCTCGGTGGCGACGAAACCGTCACCCTTGCGGCTGATCTTGATGTTGGTGACCGGATTATCCTTGCCGTCGACCACCGTGGTGCGCAGCCATTGCAGGTTGCCTTCTTCGTCGGTCTGCGCCTGGACCCGCTTGCCGGTCTTCAGCTGCATCACGCCCTTGGCGACTTTGTCCTTCTTGATGAAAGTTTCCGCCGCGTCGTCGTCCACGCCGAGGCGGGTCAACAGCGTCGCCAGCGTGTCGCCGGCGCGGATCTTTTCTTCGTGAACGAAGTGTTCGGTGGAGGATTGCTGGTCCAGTGCAGTGATCTGTGCGCTAAGATCCGGCATCACGACGGCTTCCTGCACGGATTTGACCGGCAAGTCGGCGGCGTCGGGAGCCAGCGGCGCTACGCCTGCGGCACCAAAAGCACATACTGCAAGAAACAATGCAGACGCGCTGACGATGCGCGCCTTGCGCGTGGAACCTAGCAGACTGAACAAGCGTGAGCTCGTGAATTTATGTATTTGGTTCATGCAATCAGTTAAAATTTGCCGCTTGAACTATTCAGGAACGTTTTATTTATTCTAATTATTGTTTAGGTTCGTTTTCGTACGGCAAGATTGATGGATCGAGGATTATAACAAACTCCTGAGCCTGCCTACCTTTTTCTGAAAAATACCGCTTAAAAATTATGACTACCTCTTCTTCGACACCCGTGGCTCCCACTAAAGCGTTGCCTCTGACCGATAAGGTCCAGGAGGCTCTCGCCATCACCAAACGCGGTGTCGACGAGTTGCTGATTGAAAGCGAGTTCGCGCAAAAGCTGGCGCGCTCCGAACAAAGCGGCGTGCCGCTGCGCATCAAGCTGGGCCTGGATCCAACCGCGCCCGACCTGCATCTCGGCCACACCGTGGTGCTGAACAAGATGCGTCAGTTGCAGGATCTCGGCCACCAGGTGATTTTCCTGATCGGCGACTTCACCTCCATGATCGGCGACCCGTCCGGCCGCAACGCCACCCGTCCGCCGCTGACCAAGGAGCAGGTCGAGGAAAACGCGATGACCTACTTCAAGCAGGCCTCGCTGGTGCTGGACCCGTCCAAGACTGAAATCCGCTACAACTCCGAATGGTGCGATCCTTTGGGCGCGCGTGGCCTGATCAAGCTGGCCTCCCACTACACCGTGGCGCGCATGATGGAACGCGACGATTTCAGTAAGCGCTTCAAGGGTGGGACACCGATTGCGGTCCACGAGTTCCTTTATCCGCTGATGCAAGGCTACGATTCGGTGGCTTTGAAGTCGGACCTTGAGCTAGGTGGAACGGACCAGAAATTTAACTTGCTTGTCGGCCGCGAGCTGCAGAAGGATTATGGCCAGGAGCCGCAGTGCATCCTGACCATGCCGCTGCTGGAAGGTCTGGACGGCGTGGACAAGATGTCCAAGTCGAAGAACAACTACATCGGCATCACCGAGCCGGGCAACAGCATGTTCGCCAAGATCATGAGCATCTCGGACGAGATGATGTGGAAATACTTCAACCTGCTGTCGTTCCGCTCGATCGCCGATGTTGCCGCGCTGAAGGCGGAAATCGACGGCGGCCGCAACCCGCGCGACGCCAAGGTGGCGATCGCCCAGGAAATCGTGGCCCGTTTCCACTCGCAGCAGGCGGCCGAGGATGCGCTGGCCGACTTCGTCAACCGCTCCAAGGGCGGCATTCCGGACGACGTGCCGGAAGTCGCGCTGAGCGGCGCGCCGGTCGGCATCCCGCAACTGCTGAAGATGGCGGGCCTGTGCCCGTCCACCTCGGACGCGATGCGCATGATCGACCAGGGCGGCGTGCGCATCGACGGCACGGTCGTCAGCGACAAGACCATCAAGATCGACGCCGGCACGATGGTGCTGCAAGTGGGCAAGCGCAAGTTCGCGCGCGTCACGCTGACGGCATGATCGCGCTGCTGCAACGCGTCAGCAGCGCCAGCGTGGTGGTCGATGGCGCCACGATAGGTGCCATCGACGCCGGCCTGATGGTGCTGGTCTGCGCCGAGCGCAACGATACGGAAAAGGACGCGGAAGCGCTGCTGACCAAATTGCTGGGCTACCGCGTCTTCGCGGACGAGGCCGGCAAGATGAACCGCAGCGTGACCGACACGGCGGGCGGCCTGCTGCTGGTGCCGCAGTTCACGCTGGCGGCCGACACCAAGTCCGGCACGCGGCCGTCGTTCACGCCGGCCGCCGCGCCGGCCGACGGCTTGCGCCTGTTCACGCATTTCGTCGAGCAGGCCAGGCTGCGGCATGCGTTGGTGCGGACCGGCCAGTTCGGCGCCGACATGAAGGTCAGCCTGACCAACGATGGGCCGGTCACGTTCTGGTTGCAAACCAACGCTAAATAAAGACGATGAAACTTTCCAGCGACAGTTTTCGTGACGGCGGCAGCATCCCGGCCAAGTGCGCTTTTGCGGAAATGGACGCCGACCTGGGCCTCCAGCATGCGGGCAACCGCAATCCGCACCTGACCTGGCACGAGGTGCCGGCCGGGACGGAGTCGCTGGTGCTGCTGTGCATCGACGGCGACGCGCCGACCGACGCCAGCCTGGTCAACCGCGCCGATCGCTCGCTGCCGGAGAACCTGCCGCGCGGCGATTTCTTTCATTGGAGTCTTATCGATATTCCGCTTGGCATGAACGCCATCGCCGAAGGCGCCTTGTCCAAAGGCGTGACCGCGCGCGGCAAGCCCGGCCCCGCCGTGACGCTGGACGGCGTGCCGCTGCGTCAGGGCATCAACGACTATCACGGCTGGTTTTCCGGCGACCCGGCGATGGCCGGCGACTATTACGGGTATGATGGCCCCTGTCCGCCGTGGAACGACGAGCGCGTGCACCACTATATTTTCCGTCTCTACGCGCTGGACGTGCCGCGCCTGGAGCTGGAAGGGCGCTTCACCTGCGCCGACGTGCTCAACGCCATCCACGGCCATATCATCGATGAAGCACAACTGATCGGCAGCTACACGCTGAATCCGCCGCTGGGCAGCCGATTCCAAGACAAGATTGCATGAACAACACCACTATTTTGCTGATCCGCCACGGCGAGACGGCCTGGAACGCCGTGCGCCGTTTGCAGGGCCATATCGACATTCCGCTGAATGAAGAGGGCGAACGCCAGGCCGGCGCGCTGGCCCGGGCGCTGGCGGACGAGAACATCGACGTCATCGTCGCCAGCGACCTGCGCCGCGCCATGCAGACCGCGCAGGCGGTGGCCGGCCATTACGACGGCGCACAGGTCCGGACCGACGCCCAGCTGCGCGAGCGCTGCTACGGAGTGTTCGAAGGCATGCTGTATGCCGAGATCGAGCAACAATATCCAACCGACTATGTTTTGTGGCAGGCGCGCGATATTGACGCCGTCATGCCGCCGGGGGAACGGCTGGCGGAGAGCTTCCGCCAGTTCTACGCGCGGTCCGTGGCCGCCATCTCCGACTGGGCCGCGCGCCATCCGGGCAAGACCGTGGCCATCGTCGCCCACGGAGGCGTGCTGGAATGTGCCTACCGGGCGGCGGTCGGCATGTCGCTCGACAGCCCGCGCGACTTCCAGGTCAAGAACGCCAGCATCAATCGCTTCACCTGGGCCGACGGCAAACTGACGCTGGACAGCTGGGGTGAAGTCGACCATCTGAGCGTCGCGGCGATGGATGACATCATCTAGCAATATTGCCAATCTCACGCTTATTATTTATGCACGGAAACATCCGTTCATAACGTCCAGGCTGCACATTTGCCGAATTCATAAAAATAGTGCTTATTATTTGAGCACCCATTCGGTTAAAATAAAAGGTTCCTTCTCCCCATTCAGGTATAGCCAGTGCAAATCGGCCCTCACTTACTGCGTAACAACGTTTTCGTCGCTCCTATGGCAGGAGTCACGGATCGGCCTTTCCGTCAGCTCTGCAAAGAGCTGGGCGCGGGCTATGCGGTATCCGAGATGGCGGCCTCCAACCCGCGCCTGTGGGCGACGGAAAAGAGCTCGCGCCGCACCGACCACACCGGCGAAATGGAGCCGAAGGCGGTGCAGATCGCCGGCGCCGATCCGCAGGACCTGGCCGACTGCGCCCGCTTCAACGTCGAGCGCGGCGCGCAGATCATCGATATCAACATGGGCTGCCCGGTCAAGAAGGTGTGCAACGCCTGGTGCGGCTCGGCCCTGCTGCAGGACGAGGAATTGGTCAAGCGCATTCTCGACGCCGTGGTCGGCGCGGTCGATGTGCCGGTGACCCTGAAATTCCGCACCGGCTGGGACCGCTCCCATAAAAATGCGCTCAACATCGCGCGCATCGCCGAGGACGCCGGCATCGCCATGCTGACTTTGCATGGCCGCACCCGCGCCGACGGCTACAAGGGCGATGCCGAATACGACATGATCAAGGCGGTCAAGCGCTCGGTCGGCATCCCGGTGGTGGCCAACGGCGATATCACCTCGCCGGAAAAAGCCAGGTTCGTGCTCGACTACACCGGCGCCGACGCCGTCATGGTCGGCCGCGCGGCGCAGGGCCGGCCGTGGATCTTCCGCGAGATCGACCATTACCTGCGCACCGGCACCCATCTGCCGGCGCCGTACGTGGAGGAGGTGCGCGGCCTGATGGACGAGCACCTGCGCGCGCACTACGCCTTCTACGGCGATTTCCTCGGCGTGCGCACGGCCCGCAAGCATATCGGCTGGTATGTGCGCGACCTCGAAGGCGGCGAGGAGTTCCGCCAGAAAATGAACCTGTTGGAATCCACGGAAGAGCAACTGGCCGCCGTCGACCAGTTCTTCGAATCCCAGTGGACCTACGGCGAGCGGTTACAATACCGCCTCGCTGAAGAAATGCCGGCCGCAGAAGCGGCGTAGAGAGTACTAAAAAAGTCATATCAGAAGGGTAGGCGCCCGGGCCACGAGCCGGGGCGATTTGCCAGCGTCAACAGATTAATTAGCCGAACGACATAAAAATGAGCAAAGAAAGTATCCAGGAAGTAGTCCAGAAGAGCCTTGAAGATTACTTCAACGACCTGGGCGAGCAGCAGGCCTCGAACATCTACGACATGGTCGTGCTGACCGTGGAAAAACCGATACTGGAAGTGGTCATGACGCGCGCCGACGGCAACCAGTCGCATGCCGCGCAGATGCTGGGCATCAACCGCAACACCTTGCGCAAGAAGCTGCAAGAGCACGGCCTGCTGTAATCGCACCCGTTGATCCGGCATGAGTGGCTGGGAACGGCCGCCATGGCCGGCCCGCAGTACCGAATATTCAACCACCTAGCCTTCCATAGCCATGATTAAACAAGCTCTCATCTCCGTATCCGACAAAACCGGTGTGCTGGACTTCGCCCGCGCGCTGTCCGCCATGGGCGTCAACATCCTGTCGACCGGCGGCACCGCCAAACTGCTGGCCGACAACGGCGTAGCCGTGA
>Ga0247813_10002172_pt1 | contig 13703 bp, 10 predicted proteins | sample UWRJL169409C1_FD_180719 | JGI IMG/M metagenome (GOLD analysis project Ga0247813, IMG submission 180719) | Plant litter microbial communities from Arlington Agricultural Research Station in Wisconsin, United States - UWRJ-L169-409C-1 | ecosystem: Environmental > Terrestrial > Plant litter >... | reverse complement strand
CGAACGCCATCTGCGCCCAGATGATGCTCCTGGCAGCGGAAGACCCCGAGAAGGACATCTTCCTGTACATCAACTCTCCCGGTGGGTCGATCACCGCGGGCATGGCGATCTACGACACCATGCAGTTCATCCAGCCTGACGTCGCGACAGTCGCGATGGGCATGGCCGCCTCGATGGGGCAGTTCCTGCTCTCCTCGGGCACCAAGGGCAAGCGCTACGCGACGCCCCACGCCCGCGTCATGATGCACCAGCCCTCGGGCGGCATCGGCGGAACGGCCACGGACGTGCGCATCAATGCGGAGCTCATCCTCCACATGAAGCGCGTGCTGGCCGAGCTGATCGCCGAGCAGACGGGCAAGAGCACCGAGCAGATCCACACCGACTCCGACCGCGACCGCTGGTTCACCGCTCCTGAGGCGCTCGAGTACGGGTTCATCGACCACGTCGTGACCCACGCCGGGTCTGTCGCCGGCGGCGGCGGCACGACCGGCTCCTGAGCCGGCTCCGCCCCCATCACTTGAAGACCTTTGAGGAGTAGACCCATGAGCACCGAGTCTCAGTTCATCAGCACCGCGCAGCGTCTCGCTGGTGCGGGCGGCGTGGCGATGCCGTACGGCTCGCCGTCGTCGCGGTACATCTTCCCGCAGTTCGAAGAGCGCACGGCCTACGGCATCAAGCGCCAGGACCCGTACAGCAAGCTCTTCGAGGACCGCATCATCTTCCTGGGTGTCCAGGTCGACGACGCCTCGGCGGACGACGTCATGGCGCAGCTGCTCGTCCTGGAGAGCCAGGAGCCGAACCGCGACATCATCCTGTACATCAACTCACCCGGTGGTTCCTTCACCGCGATGACGGCGATCTACGACACGATGCAGTACATCACCTCCCAGGTGCAGACGGTCTGCCTCGGGCAGGCTGCCTCGGCTGCCGCCGTGCTGCTCGCCGCGGGAACCCCGGGCAAGCGCCTGGCCCTCCCCAACGCTCGCGTGCTGATCCACCAGCCCGCGATGGAGGGTGGCGGCTACGCCCAGGCCTCGGACATCGAGATCCAGGCCAACGAGATCATCCGCATGCGCGAGTGGCTCGAGGGCACCCTGGCCCTGCACTCCGGTCGGGACGTCGAGCAGGTCCGCAAGGACATCGAGCGCGACAAGATCCTCTCGGCGCAGCAGGCCGTCGACTACGGCCTGGTCGACAGCATCCTGGAGAGCCGCAAGTCGGCGATCCAGAACAAGGGCTGACCACGATCAGGGCCGACCAGCCCTGAGAGCGTGACCCCGGCAACGACCGGGGGTGAGATACCGTGCACCCGTCGGAGCGCCATGCTGACTTTGGCGCTCCGATGGTGTGCAATGGAAGATGTTCGACCAGCAGTCCCGAGGACGTGAGCGGGGCGGGCTGGATGCCATGATCCGCACCCGACCGGGGCGGTCCCGGGAGGAGACGGCGTGACACGCATCGGCGACGGCGCTGACCTGCTGAAGTGCTCCTTCTGCGGGAAGTCCCAGAAGCAGGTCAAGAAGCTCATCGCAGGCCCTGGGGTCTACATCTGCGACGAGTGCATCGACCTCTGCAACGAGATCATCGAAGAAGAGCTCACCGAGGCGGCCGAGGTCGGCATGGTCGAGCTCCCCAAGCCGCGGGCGATCTTCGACTTCCTCGAGCAGTACATCATCGGCCAGGAGGGCGCCAAGCGGTCGCTCGCCGTGGCCGTCTACAACCACTACAAGCGGATCCAGGCGGGCGAGGGAGCCCGTTCGGTCGGCGACGACGCGGCCCAGGTCGACATCGCGAAGTCGAACATCTTGCTCATCGGCCCGACGGGCTGCGGCAAGACGTATCTCGCGCAGACCCTCGCGAAGATGCTCAACGTCCCCTTCGCGATCGCTGACGCGACAGCGTTGACCGAGGCCGGCTACGTCGGTGAAGACGTCGAGAACATCCTGCTCAAGCTCATTCAGGCCGCCGACTACGACGTCAAGAAGGCCGAGACGGGCATCATCTACATCGACGAGGTCGACAAGATCGCCCGGAAGTCGGAGAACCCGTCGATCACCCGTGACGTCTCGGGTGAGGGGGTCCAGCAGGCGCTGCTGAAGATCCTCGAGGGCACGACGGCCTCGGTCCCGCCGCAGGGCGGTCGCAAGCACCCGCACCAGGAGTTCATCCAGATCGACACGACGAACGTGCTGTTCATCGTCGCCGGTGCCTTCGCGGGGCTCGACGAGATCATCTCGTCCCGGGCCGGCAAGCACGGCATCGGTTTCGGAGCGCCCCTGCACACCGCTGACGCGACAGACGCCTTCGGTGACGTCATGCCGGAGGACCTGCTCAAGTTCGGTCTCATCCCGGAGTTCATCGGTCGGGTCCCGGTCATCACGACGGTCACCCCGCTCGACCAGGTGTCCCTCGTGCGCATCCTCACCGAGCCCCGCAACGCCCTCGTGAAGCAGTACCAGCGGATGTTCGAGATCGACGGCGTCGAGCTCGAGTTCACGGACGACGCCGTGGCGGCCATCGCCGACCAGGCTCTGCTCCGGGGGACCGGCGCACGAGGTCTGCGCGCGATCATGGAAGAGGTCCTCCAGCAGGTGATGTTCGAGGTCCCCAGCCGCGACGACGTCGAGCGTGTGGTCGTCACCGGTGAGGCCGTCCTCGAGAACGTCTACCCGACGCTCGTGCCGCGCACGGACCTCGGCAAGAACGCCCCGCGCGAGAAGAGCGCGTGACCGAGCAGCCGAGCGACCCCACGCAGGACCCGAGCATCCGCACGGAGATCCTGCGGCTGCGGGGGAGCATCGACAACATCGATGCGTCGCTGATGTACCTGCTCGCGGAGCGCTTCAAGTGCACCGAGCGCGTCGGTGAGCTCAAGGCGCAGGGCGGGGTCGCCCCCGCCGACCCGCTGCGCGAGAGCCAGCAGATCGAGAGGCTCGGACGGATCGCAGCGGAGGCGGGGCTCGACCAGCGTTTTGCCGAGGAGTTCCGGTCCTTCATCGTCAGCGAGGTCGTCCGGCGGCACGCTGCGATCGCCGCCGAGCGCGGCCAGGACACCGTGCTCGACACCTTCTCCTGACCTGACCTCAGCTGGCCCGCCTTGGTCCTGGCTGGCTTGATCTGGTCCTGGTCGCCCGATCTGGTCCGAGCAGGGCGGTCAGGGCTCCCCGTCCCGTGGCGCGACCCAGGAAGGCTGCGTGCCGCTGCGCGCTGTGCCTGGTGGCTCCAGTGCCCACCTGCTGGACGTCTCGACGTGGGGGTGTCGGGCCGCTCACCGGTGCATGGCCGGTGCCCCCCCACCTGGCCACTGGCGTCACCGGGTGAGGTGCGACAGACTGGGTCGTCCGGGCAGCCCGGACCGCGGCTGTCCGTCCCGACGAGACAGCTGCGAGGACTCTGGATGAAGATCGACTGGCTCAAGCCCCTGCTGGGCGCACCCGGACCGTTCGTCACCGTGTACATCGACGCGACGAGGTCAGGCGAAGGCGACCGCGAGGTCGAGAACAGGTGGAAGAGCGTCCGCAGATCCCTCGAGAAGGACGGTGCGACGGCGCCCGTCCTCGACATGATCGGCGAAGAGATCGTCCGTCCCACCCGGGTCGGTGGTCCGCACGGCCGGGTCGTCGTCGCCGACGAGACGGGTCTGCTGGTCGACAGGGTCACCAAGACGCCTCCCGCGGTCCAGAAGGGCACCTTCGGCCCTTTCCCTGCGCTCCTGCAGGCAGCCGGTGCCGCTGACGAGTCTGTCGACTACCTGCGCATCGTCGTCGACCGCCTCGGTGCGGACCTCACCTGGTCCGAGGCCGGCGGACACCTTCCCTACGCGGAGCACGAGTCTGTCGAGGGCGGGCACGACGTCGTCAACAAGGCGAGCTCGGGAGGGCTGTCGCACAAGCGCATCGAGTCCCGTGCGGAAGACTCCTGGGAGCGCAACGCCGAGGCCGTCGCCGCCGAGGTCGACCGTCAGGTGGCTGCGCACCGCCCGGAGGTCCTGCTGCTCAGCGGAGACGTCCGAGCGGTCGCCCTGCTCAAGGGAGCGCTCCAGAAGAAGACGGCCGAGCTGGTCGTCGACGTCGCTGGCGGCTCCCGTGGCCACGGGGTCAACGAGGATGCCTTCGAGGCCAACATCACCGAGGCTCTCGAGGCCTTCCGCGGCCAGCGTCGGGAGAAGGTGCTCGACGAGTTCCGGCTCGAGCACGGTCGCAGCACCGGGGGAGTCACCGGGCTCGCCGACGTCATCGCGGTCCTCGCACGCGGCCAGGTGAAGGAGCTGCTGCTCTCGGACGAGTACGGGCCCGGCACCGATCTCGACGGCCGCTCGGTGTGGGTCGGTGCCGAGCCCCTGCAGATCGCCGCCTCGCGCGACGACCTGGCGGACCTCGGGGCCGTCACGGACGAGCACGAGCTGCCGGCGACCATCGCGCTGGTCCGGGCTGCGCTCGGTCAAGACTCAGGACTGACCTTCGTCCCGGCAGAGTCGCTCTCGCTCGTCGACGGCGTCGGGGCGCTGCTGCGCTGGCACGACAGCGGGACACCCGGGGACGAGCTCGCCCCGAGCATGTCCTCCGACGGAGGCCGTATCGAGAATCTCGGCTGACGCCAGACGAGCACGACACAGCACGAGAGAGCGGCGGTGACCACCTCGGTGGTCACCGCCGCTCTCTCGTGCTGGCGTCCGTCAGGCAGCAGTCGCGCCTGCGCTGGCTAGGTCTCCTACGCCGCAGCCGGCCCCTCGTCCGTGTGGGTCGGGTTGAGCACCCTGTCGAGGAAGGCGCGGGTGCGTGGCTCCTGAGGGTCGCCGATCACCTGTGCGGGCGGCCCGGACTCGACGACCACGCCGCCGTCCATGAACACGACGCGGTCGGCGACCTCCCGGGCGAAGGCCATCTCGTGGGTCACCACGATCATGGTCATGCCCTGCTGCGCGAGGTCGCGCATGACCGAGAGCACGTCGCCGACGAGCTCGGGGTCGAGCGCCGAGGTGGGCTCGTCGAAGAGCATGATCGACGGGTCCATGCTGAGCGCCCGGGCGATCGCGACGCGCTGCTGCTGACCACCCGAGAGCTGCGTCGGGTGCGCGCTGCCGCGGTCGGCCAGACCGACCCGCTCGAGGTTGTGGAGCGCGACCTTCGTCGCCTCGGCCTTCGAGCGCCCCAGCACCTTGCGCTGCGCGACAGTGCAGTTCTCGAGAACGGTCTGGTGCGTGAACAGGTTGAACTGCTGGAACACCATGCCGACGTGCTGGCGCACGGCGTCGATGTTGATGTCCGGGTCGGTGATCTCGGTGCCCAGGACCGTGATGTTCCCCGACGTCGCGCTCTCGAGCTGGTTGACGCAGCGCAGCAGCGTCGACTTGCCCGAGCCCGAGGGGCCGATCACGCAGACGACCTCACCGGGGGTGACGTCGAGCTCGATGCCACGGAGCACCAGGTTGTCGCCGAAGCTCTTGTGGAGGTCGCGGACCTGGACCACGGGCGCAGCGTCAGCCGCGGTACCCTCGGTCGTCGCAGGAGGTATGAGGGTCATGAGCGCGATCCCTTCCCGGTGCGCTTCTCGAGCCAGCGGGCCAGCAGGCCGAGCGGGATCGTGATGCAGAGATAGCCGATGCCGGCGACGAACAGTCCGGTCAGCCCACCGCCTGAACCGCTCGAGAGCGCGTCGCGGCCGATCTTGGTGAGGTCGAACTGGGTCGGGAGCAGCCCCATGAGGTAGATCAGCGAGGTGTCCTTGGTGAGCAGGATGATCTCGTTGGTCATGGGGGGCAGGACGATCCTGAAGGCCTGCGGGATCACGACGGTCAGCAGCGTGCGCCCGTGGGACATGCCCAGAGACCTGGCCGCCTCGATCTGGCCGCGGGGGACAGCCTCGATCCCGGCGCGCAGGGTCTCGGCGATGTACGCGGCCGAGACCATGCCGAGGGCGAGCGCCGCCTTGAGGGTGAGCGAGGAGATCGACACCCCGAGCGCGATCGGCACGGCGTAGGCGAAGGCGATCACGACGAGCAGCGCGGGGATGCCACGGAAGAACTCGATGTAGATCGTCGCGAGCCAGCGGTAGACGCCGACCGACGAGAGCTTCATCAGGGCGAGCACAGTCCCCAGGCTCAGCCCCACGGCGAAGGCCGCGGCCGTGTACATCAGGGTGTTGAGGAAGGCCCGGGGGATCTTCGGGAAGAGGTCCTGGGCCGCCTCGACGTTGAAGATCTGGTCGCCGACACGGCCCCAGTCGATCGAGACCGCGAGGACGACGACGGCGACCACGAGGAGGCCGTACTGGATCCCGCGGGAGATGCGCGCACGCTTGCGCGGGCTCATCCGGGTACGAGCCTCCACCGTCGCGCGGGGCGCGACGGTGGAGGGCGCTGCTTCGGGTGTCGTCATGAGTCTCAGCCCTCGGCGGGCGCGGTCCCGATCCACTCGGTGTACAGCTCGTCGTAGGTGCCGGCGGTCTCGAGGCGGACGAGCGTCGTGTTGATGGCGTTGACCAGGGCGGTGTTGCCCTTCTTCACGCCGAAGCCGTACTGCTCACCCGTCGAGAAGTTCGCAGCGACCTCGAAGCCGTCGCTGATGAAGGGCGAGAGCGTCGCGACGTCGTTGACGACGGCATCGACCTGGCCGGTCTGGAGGGCCTGGACCTGGGCGCCGAGGTCGTCGAAGACGACGCTCTGCAGCCCGTTCTCCTCGGCCCAGGCAGCGCCTGTGGTGGCGACCTGGACGGCGATGGTCTTGCCCTCGAGGGACTCGAGAGTAGAGAGGTCGGAGCCCTCGGCGACGAGGAGACCCTGGTCGGCGTCGAAGTACGGCTCCGAGAAGTCCATGTTGGCCTTGCGCTCGTCCGTGATGGTGATCCCCGAGGCCACGATGTCGCACTGGCCGGCGTTGAGGGCCGCACCGGACTCGATGCCGTCGAAGCCTGTCGCGAGCGGCGCGAGCTCGAGGTCGAGGTCTGCTGCGACCTCGCCGACGAGGGCCATGTCGAAGCCGACGATCTCGCCGTCCTTCTCGAGCTCGAAGGGCTCGAAGGGCGGGTTGGTGCAGACCGTGAGCTTGCCGGACGCGATGGTCGCGATCGAGCCGTCTGCGGCGATGCCGTCGGAGCTGGCGTCGTCCGAGGACGAGCATCCTGCGAGGAGGAGGCCGCCGAGGGCGACGAGGGCTGCTGCGCTACGTGCTGTGTTCATGGGACACCTCAGGGGCCGGGTGGTTGAGTATTCATGTCCCATGATACATATTCACTCGGCGCTGCGTGCTAGGACTCAGGCCCCGGCACTCACAGTGACCGACGTGACAGCCGCGTAGAAGATCTTGTCGAGCCTCAGCGAACGGTCGGACATCTGGCTCGGGTCCAGCACGAGCGCCGTGGCGACGTCGACGGTGCCTCCCCACCGCGCGACCTCGGCGAGCACGACGCCCGCTGTGCGCGGGGCGAAGACCAGCCCGTAGACCTGCCCGACGACCGAGCCGTCGTCGAGGACGCTCGTCGTGCGCGGGTCGGCTCCGGAGAGGTCGACCCCCGCAGCCGTGAGCAGGTCGACGGTGCTGCGCAGCCGCAGCGGTCGCCGCAGCGCGGCGATGCTGTAGTCCGGTCGGTCGGGGCCAGGCACGGTCCGCAGGACGCGCGCGACGAGAGGTAGCTGGACCGCGAGGTCGTCAGGACCCGCGACGACCCTGTCGATCGACACGTCGAAGCGGTCCTGGGGGTCGCTGGTCATGGTCGAGGTCTCATCGTCACGTCCGATCGTCCGGTCTCAGGCTGCTGGACGCGTCGCACCGGCCCCGACGCGCACGGCCCCGCCGTGCAGGGTCCAGTCACGCAGTCCTCACCCCGCGTAGATCGCGGCGATCTCTTCGCTGAAGTCGGCGAGGACCTTGGCGCGCTTCACCTTGAGCGACGGGGTGAGGTAGCCGTTCGCCTCGGTGAAGTCTGTGCTGAGCACGTGGATCTTGCGGATCGACTCGGCGCGGGACACAGCCTCGTTGGTCCTGTCGACGGCCCGCTGGAGCGCCTCGAGGACGGCCGGGTGCTTGCCGGCAGCCACGACGTCCATCGACGGCAGGCCCTTGCTGCGCAGCCACCCGGGGAGCATCTCGGCGTCGAGGGTCACGAGCGCGGCGATGAACGGCTTCTGGTCGCCCACGACCACGCACTGGCTGACGAGAGGGTGCCCGCGGAAGCGGTCTTCGAGCATCGCGGGGGCGACGTTCTTGCCACCCGCCGTCACGATGATCTCCTTCTTGCGGCCGGTGATGCGCAGGTACCCGTCGTCGTCGAGGGACCCGAGGTCGCCGGTCCGGAACCAGCCGTCGACGAGGGCCTCGGCCGTGGCCTCGGGGTTGTTGCGGTACCCGCGGAACACGTGCTCGCCGCCGATGAGGATCTCGCCGTCGTCGTCGATCTTGGTGCTCGTGCCGGGGAAGGACGGGCCGACGGTGCCGATCTTGATGAGCCCGGGGCGGTTCACGGCCGTGGGCGCGGTGGTCTCGGTGAGGCCGTAGCCCTCGAGGATCGTCAGACCGATCCCGCGGTAGAAGTGGCCGAGCCGCTCGCCGAGCGGCGCCCCGCCCGAGATCGCGTACTGCGCCTTGCCGCCGAGCGCAGACCGCAGCTTGGAGTACACGAGCGCGCTCGCGAGGGCGTGCTGCGCCTTGAGGGTGGCCGAGGGACCAGGTCCTCCAGAGGTCGCCTCGGACATCGCGATCGACACCTTGGCGGCCCAGCGGAAGAGTCGGAGCTTCGCGCCGCTGCCGGCCTTCTGCTCGGAGGAGTTGTAGACCTTCTCGAAGACACGCGGCACGGCGAGCAGGAAGGTTGGCTGGAAGGTCGCGAGGTCGGGCAGCAGGTTGCGGGTGTCAGGGGTGTGGCCCACGACGGCACCCGAGGTGATGCACAAGACCTGGACGAAGCGGGCGAAGACGTGGGCGAGCGGCATGAACAGCAGCGACCGAGCGCCGGGCACCGCGCAGATGTCGCCGAGGCCCTCGACGCCGTTGCGGGTGAGGAACACGAAGTTGCGGTGGGTGAGCTCGGCGCCCTTGGGGCGTCCTGTCGTGCCCGAGGTGTAGATGATGGTCGCGAGGTCGCTGCCGACGACGGCCTCGCTGCGCGCGGTGACCTCGGCCGTGTCGACGCTGCTGCCCGAGAGACGCAGCTGGTCGACGGCGTCGTCGTCGATCACGAGGACGTCGGTGAGCTCGGGGAGGGTCGTGCGGGCCTCCTCGACGAGCGAGGCGTGCGTCGAGGTCTCGACGAGGGCCAGGCGCACACCGGCGTCTCCGCAGATCCAGCGGATCTGGTCGGCCGAGCTGGTCTCGTAGACGGGCACCGGGACGGCACCCACGGCCCACACCGCGAAGTCCAGCAGGGTCCACTCGTAGCGCGTGCGCGACATGATCGCGACCCTGTCGCCGACCTCGATGCCGCGGGCGAGCAGTCCCTTGGCCGTGGCGAGCACCTGGTCGGCGAACTGCTGGGCCGTCACGGGCTGCCAGGCGTCACCGAGGTGCGTCTTGCGCTCGATGAGCACTCCGCCCCCGTCCCTGCGCACACGGTCGGCGAGCAGGGTGTTGATCGACGAGCTGTGCGGTGCGTCGGTCAGGCTGGGGGAGGAGAACTCGATCATGCGGGCATCCTTGCTGGCGATCGGGCGGGGCGGGTCGTGCTGACGTCTGGGTCGTGCTGACGTGCGGGTGGTGCTGACGTGCGGGGGCGGGCGCTGCTGCCCGCCCCCGGGCCGTCGAGCAGGTCAGGCTCCGCGAGGCTTCTTGGCCTCGGCCTCGCCGAGCTCGGAGCGCACGACGACGATCCCGCCCTGCACGGCCGGGTCACCCTGGCCGTCTGCGGCGATGTCCAGGCGGAGCTCGCCGGTGACCCGGCCGGCTCCGCGCAGGTCGACCATCGACGACTCGATCGCGTGCAGCGAGGCGCGCGGCACGGCGAGCTCGGCCAGCAGGATCGGCGTGCGCATCGAGACCTTCGCCTCGGACTTGATCTTGCGCAGCGTAGCGAGGGCGTGACCCGAGGCCGTCAGGACCGAGAGGTCCGTGCCGGCAGCGGCTGTGCGCAGGCTGTCTGAGGTGGGCCAGGCGGCCTGGTGGACCGATCCCTCGCGCCACCAGGACCAGACCTCTTCGGTCGCGAAGGGCAGCACGGGGGCGAAGAGACGCAGGAGCGTGTCGAGCGCGATCGCGAGACCGGTCCGGGCGGACAGCGTCTCGGCGGTCACGTCGGTGGCCTCGGCACCTGCACCGTAGGCGCGGTCCTTGACGAGCTCGAGGTAGTCGTCGCAGAAGGTCCAGAAGAAGGTCTCGGAGACCTCGAGAGCCTTCGTGTGGTCGTAGCCCTCGAGCGCGGCCGTGGCACGGTCGACGACGTCGGCCAGACCGGCGAGCATCGCCCGGTCGATCGGCTCGGTGACCAGCGCCGGGTCGAGGACGAGGTCGTCCTCGCCGGCGAAGGACAGCGCGAACTTGCTCGCGTTGAGGACCTTGATCGCCAGGCGGCGACCGATCTTCATCTGCCCGACCTCGAAGGCGGCGTCGGTACCCAGGCGTGCCGAGGCGGCCCAGTAGCGGACGGCGTCGGAGCCGTGCTCCTCGAGCAGACCCATCGGCGTGACCACGTTGCCCTTGGACTTGCTCATCTTCTTGCGGTCCGGGTCGAGGATCCATCCGGAGATCCCGGCGTCGGTCCACGGCAGCGAGCCGTGCTCGAGGTGCGAGCGGACGACCGTCGAGAAGAGCCACGTGCGGATGATGTCCTGGCCCTGGGGGCGCAGGTCCATCGGGAACACGCGGGAGAAGAGGTCGGGGTCGCTCAGCCAGCCACCGGCGATCTGCGGGGTGAGGGACGACGTGGCCCAGGTGTCCATGATGTCGGGGTCGCCGACGAAGCCGCCGGCCTGGCCACGCTGCTCGGCGGTGTAGCCGGCCGGGACGTCGGAGGACGGGTCGATCGGCAGGATCGCCTCGTCGGGGACGATGGGCGAGTCCCACTGCGGCTCCCCGTGCTCGTCGACGGGGTACCAGACGGGGATCGGCACACCGAAGAAGCGCTGGCGGGAGACGAGCCAGTCGCCGTTGAGGCCACCGACCCAGTTCTCGTAGCGGACCTGCATGAACTCCGGGTGGAAGTTGAGCTCGGCGCCCCGGGCGAGCAGCTCGGCACGCAGGTCGCGGCCGGGCATCTCACGCCCGCCGTTGCGGATGTACCACTGACGGCTCGTGACGATCTCGAGGGGCTTGTCGCCCTTCTCGAAGAAGTTGGCCTTGCGCTGGGTCGCGACGGGCTCGCCCTTGAGGTCGCCCGACTCGCGGAGCGCGTCGACGACCACGGTGCGTGCTGAGAACGTCGTCTTGCCGAGCATCTCGGAGAACAGCGCCGTGCCCTGCTCGCTCGTGATCCACTCGGGGAGCTCGCGGGTGATGCGGCCGTCGCGGACGAGGACCGACCGGGTCGGCAGCTGCAGCTCGCGCCACCACTGCACGTCGGTGAGGTCGCCGAAGGTGCAGCACATGGCGATGCCCGCACCCTTGTCGCGCTCGGCGAGCGTGTGGGCGAGGACGGGCACCTCGACACCGAAGAGCGGCGAGGTGACCGTGGTGCCGAAGAGGTGCTGGTAGCGCTCGTCGTCAGGGTGCGCGATGAGGGCGACGCAGGCGGGGAGCAGCTCGGGGCGGGTGGTCTCGATGACCACCTCGGAGCCGTCGGCCGCGTGGAAGGCGATCTTGTGGAAGTGCCCGGGGTAGTCGCGCGCCTCGAGCTCGGCCTGGGCCACAGCGGTCTGGAAGGTCACGTCCCACAGGCCCGGGGCCTCGGCCTGGTAGGCCTCGCCGCGGGCGAGGTTGCGCAAGAAGGCCGTCTGCGCGACGGCCTGGGCCGGCTGCCCGATGGTCTGGTAGTGGTGCGCCCAGTCGACGCTCAGGCCGAGATAGCGCCACAGCGCCTCGAACTGCTGCTCGTCCTCGGCCGTGAGGCGCTCGCACAGCTCGATGAAGTTCTTGCGGCTGATCGGCTGCTGGTCTGAGAGCTTAGGGGCCTTGCCCGCTGTGCTGTTGTCGCCCTGGAGCGGGGGCTCGTAGCCCTCGACGTAGGGGAGCGAGGTGTCGCAGCGCACGCCGTAGTAGTTCTGCACGCGGCGCTCGGTCGGCAGGCCGTTGTCGTCCCAACCCATCGGGTAGAAGACGGACTTGCCGCGCATCCGCTGGAAGCGGGCGACGACGTCGGTGTGGGTGTAGCTGAACACGTGGCCGACGTGCAGAGAGCCGGAGACCGTGGGGGGAGGGGTGTCGATCGAGTAGACGTCGGCGCGCTCGGCGCTGCGGTCGAAGGTGTAGGTGCCCTCGGTGGCCCAGGCGGAGTCCCAGCGACCCTCGAGACCGTCGAGGCTGACCTTCTCGGGTACCTGCTTGACCGTCGCGACCACGGGTCGGGTGTCGGGCGCTTCGGGGACAGGTGCGGAGACGTCGGGTGAGCTCATGGGGGCCATCTTTCCAGATGCGCAGGAGGTTCTGGGATTCCGGCGCGGCCTGTGGACGGCCAGGACGTCTCCCGCGTCCCGTGGCGTCCGGCTCGTCAGCGGCCAGACCGGGGCCGTCCCGCAGGGTGGACGCGCTGTCCGAGGGAGGAGAACGGGGATCCTGCGCCCGTGGTCGCCCCGTCGTCTCACCGGGTGAGAACCGCGTCACGTCTGGCAGGACAGGCGGTCCCGTGACGTATCGTGTGGGGACGGAGTGCGCCGAGCGCACTCAGTCACGCTCCACCTCTCGACGGGTCGTCGAGAGCACGCCGGACCACCGGCCTCCGCAGACCAGGGAAGCAATCGTGAACGAGAAGTGTTGTCGGTTCAGCCGCCGCCACTCTCTTCCGCCGACCCTGTAAGGACCCCACGCCCATGTCGATCGACCGCGACATCATCGGGCCCGTGACGACCGCCAAGACCTCTCGCAGCGTCTCGCTGTGGGCGCGTCTGCGCCGCGACCGCCTCGCCGTCGCCGGTCTCGTCACGATCGTCTTCTTCCTGCTCGTCGCGATCTTCGCGCCGCTGCTCTCCTCGCTGTCGGGCAACGACCCGTACACGTACCACCTCGACGCCCTCGACGCGTCAGGTGCGCCGGCAGGCTTCGGCGGTGGGATCAGCGCAGAGCACTGGTTCGGCGTCGAGCCGCTGACGGGCCGCGACCTCTTCTCGATCGTCGTGCACGGCTCGCGGACGTCGCTCGTGGTCGGGCTCGGTGCGACGGTGGTCGCGATGCTCCTCGGGACTGTCGTCGGGCTCGTCGCGGGGTACTTCGGGGGCTGGGTCGACACCCTCGCGAGCCGCGTCATCGACGTGATGTTCGGGTTCCCTAGCCTCATCTTCATGATCGCCCTCGGCGCGATCGTCCCGGTGTCCTTCCCCAGGGTGCTGCTGCTCGTGCTCATCATCGGGTTCTTCGGGTGGGCGTCGATCGCCCGGGTGGTCCGCGGTCAGGTGCTCTCGCTGCGCAAGCAGGGCTACGTCCGCGCCTCGACAGCCCTCGGCGCCCGGCACAGCCACATCTTGTTCAAGCAGATCCTGCCGAACCTCAGCGCGACCATCGTCGTGTTCTCGACGATCACCATCCCGGCCACGATCGGCTCCGAGGCGGCGCTGTCCTTCCTCGGTGTGGGTGTCGCCCCGCCGACCCCGTCGTGGGGCCGGTCGATCGGTGACGCCGTCACCTGGTTCT
>Ga0247813_10002171_pt1 | contig 13709 bp, 15 predicted proteins | sample UWRJL169409C1_FD_180719 | JGI IMG/M metagenome (GOLD analysis project Ga0247813, IMG submission 180719) | Plant litter microbial communities from Arlington Agricultural Research Station in Wisconsin, United States - UWRJ-L169-409C-1 | ecosystem: Environmental > Terrestrial > Plant litter >... | reverse complement strand
ATCTACATCGGCACCACCGAGCACGGCAACGTCGAGACCGAGAACGAGGTCTATGCGATCTCGAAGTTTAACTACGACACGAAGTTCTGGTCGCATTACCACAACCCGCGCACGGTCTCCAACAACCCGGCCGGCGAAGTCTCCCTTAATCTTGGCATCACCGGTCCCGCCTACACGATCGGCGCCGCCTGCGCCGCGGGCAACATGGGGCTCATCCACGCCGCGCAGATGCTCCGCCTCGGCGAAGTGGACCTGGCGATCTGCGGGGGCGTGAGCGAATCGATCCACACGTTTGGCATTTTCGCCGGTTTCAAATCCCAGAACGCCCTCGCGACGCATGTCGATCCGCTCAAGGCCTCGCGTCCGTTCGACAAGGCCCGCAACGGCATCGTCATTTCCGAGGGCGGCGCGCTCTACACACTCGAACGTCTGGACGACGCCGTCGCCCGCGGCGCGAAGATCTACGGTGAGATCGCCGGCTATTGCGTGAACTCCGACGCGAGCGACTATGTTCTCCCCAATCCCGGACGTCAGGCCGAGTGCGTGCGCAAGGCCCTCACGTCGGCCGGGATGACCCCGCAGGATATCCACATCGTCAATACGCACGCTACGGCGACGCCGCTGGGTGATATTCAGGAATGTCAGGCGATCGGCAGCGTGTTTGCGAACTGCCCCGACACCTACATCAACAACACCAAGAGCTTTATCGGTCACTGCATGGGCGCGGCGGGCGCGCTCGAACTCGCGGGCAACCTGCCGTCGTTCGACGACCTCACGGTTCACCCGACGATCAACGTCGATGACCTCGATCCGCAGTGCGCATTGCCGGGCCTCGTCATCAACCAGCCGCTGAAGGTCGGCAAGGTGGACGCCATCCTGAATAACTCGTTCGGCATGCTCGGCATAAATTCCACGTTGATTGTGAAACGCTTCGTGGCCTAACCTCCGCCCCTTACATTTTCCAAATGACGAAAGACGAAACCAAACAAGTGGTCCTTGATATCATCGCCGACATCGCGCCGGACGAGGACATCTCCAATCTCAAGCCTGACGTTCGCCTCCGCGATCAGATGCAGTTGGATTCCATGGACTTCCTCGACATCGTCATGGAGCTGCGCAAGCGCCACAACATCGAGGTGCCCGAGGCGGACTATCCGCAGCTCGCGTCGCTCGACAGCTGCGCCGAATACCTGACCCCGAAATTCGCCGCGCTCGGCAAGTAAGCCGGCCCGAATTTTTGCTCGTAGGGCCTGACCTCGCGTCAGGCCTTTTTTATTGGTCCCCACTCCCGCGATGAACACCACCACCCACTACGACGTTGCCATCATTGGCGCGGGCATGGCCGGCCTCGCCGCCGGCATCCGCCTCGCGCATTTCGGCAAGAAGGTGTGCATCTTCGAGCGCCACAACGCGCCCGGTGGATTGAATAGTTTTTATAGCATCGATGGGCGCAAATATGACGTGGGCCTTCACGCGATGACCAACTTCGTGCGCGCCGGCGTCAAAGGCACGCCGCTCACCAAGCTCCTGCGCCAGCTTCGCATCGACCGCGACGAGTTTGCGCTCTGCGAACAGAAACGATCCCGCGTCGCGTTTGGTCCGCGCGGTGAAGTGTCGCTCACGTTCACCAACGATTTCACGGTGTTTGAGAGCGAAGTCGCCCGCCAGTTTCCGGCGCAGATCGATGGCTTCCGCCGACTCGTCGCGTTGATCCGCACTTATGACGATGTATCACTCGGCGCATTGCCGGAGTCGGCCCGGGTGGTGATCCGCCGGCACATCACGGATCCGCTGCTGGAGGACATGCTGTTTTGTCCGGTCATGTATTACGGCAGCGCGACCGAGCATGACATGGAGTTCGGGCAGTTCGTGATCATGTTCAAGGCGCTCTTTCTTGAAGGCTTTGCGCGGCCGCTCGACGGGGTGCGCGTGGTCATCCGCGTATTATTGGACAAATACCGCACCGCCGGTGGCGAACGCCGCATGAAGTGCGGTGTTCAGAAAATCATCACCCGCGACGGCCACGCCTCGGCGCTGCTGCTTGATAACGGCACCGAGGTGACTGCGACGCATGTGATCAGCACGGTGGGTGCGCCGGAGACAGAGCAGCTTTTACGAACGAACGTAGCGGGGAGCGTGAGCGACTCGACAACCCAGCACCCCGCCGGCGCACTCAGCTACACGGAGACGATCACCGTGCTTGATCGCGAGCCGGCCGCGCTCGGCTGGGGCGATGACACGATCATCTTTTTTAACGACTCGGAGAAGTTCACCTACGCCCGCAGCGAAGCGGCGGTGGACACCCGCAGCGGAGTGATCTGCCTGCCGAACAACTTTGATTTCGGCCCCGATGCGCACCTGCCCGAGGGGCTTTTTCGCTGCACTTGCCTCGCGAGCTACGACCAGTGGGTGAACCTGCCGGAGGACGCCTACCGTGCGGCCAAAGCGCAGTGGTATGGGGAAATCCAGAAGAGCGCGCTGCGTTTCCTGCCGCCGTTGCCGACGCCCGATGCACTTGTCCGCGCTACACTGGCGACGGACATGTTTACGCCGCGCACGATCACGAAGTTCACCGGCCGCCTCGGCGGCGCGATCTACGGCTCGCCGCAGAAAGTGCGCGATGGACGCACGGCGATCGACAACCTGTATCTCGCCGGCACCGATCAGGGTTTTCTCGGCATCATCGGCGCGATGTTGAGCGGCATCTCGATGGCTAATTTTCACATCCTGGCGGCTGGGAAGTGAAAGTAGCGCAGGCTTCCAGCCTACTTCTGCGTTACCGGAGCAGGCTTGGAAGCCTGCGCTACTTTACCAGGCGGCTGAAATCTCGGCGGCGAGCAGGGGCGACACGTGAGACTCGAGGGCGAAGGTCGGCCATTTTGATAATGCCGCGCGGACTTCTTCGATCACCCGGGCCGCTTGTTTCGCGTCGAGTGACTCCGTTACGGCGAGTTTTTTGAGATGTTCGATGCCGGCGGCGCGACGCTCTCCGCACACCGCCATGCCGCGCTCAGGCATCCATTCCGCACTGGAGAAGGTGAGGTCGTAGGCCGGTCCAAGCGTCCAGGTGCGGTTGCGATAGATAAAGCCATGGTTCTTGGCGTGGTCATCGCGGTTGCCTGCGAGCACGTTGAACACCGCGCGCCGATACGCGCGCCAGACTTCGCGCTCGTCCTTCGTCAGACGCCGCGTGGCGCGCAGGAGCGTTTGATAATCCAAATCGCCGCCGCCCGCGTGAAGGAGTCCGGCGAGTGTGTGGTGGTGCAGGCGTTCCGTGCCGTCGCGATCGAACCGTTTCACGGCAAAATGCCGGCGCACGCCGCCGGCCTGTTTTGTTTCGAGCAGGCGTGTCTCGGGAAAGTCGATACCGGCGGCGCGGGCCATGCGGGCATAGGCTTCTTCAATCGGCCCCGCGTCGCCATCGCGCGTGGTGTCGAACTTTACGATCCATGACGAATAGCCTTCGGCGGGCACGGGACCGGCTTGCGGTGCGCCGCGATCGGAATCGGGCAGGTTGAGCAAGGCTTTGGGCCGCGCACCGCCGGCCGACGAGCCGACTTGCGCGAGCACGTCCAAGTCGATCTCGCCGCTGCGTTCCGCCTCGGCGGCGGCGGCGTAGAGCTCGGGCAGGGCGATTGCGCCGGGCGCTCCGACGTCGAGTTCCGGCGTGTAGTCGAGCGCACCCATCGCGCGGCGACCGACGTAGGCGAGCATCATCAGCGGAGTCACCGCGTGCTCCGGCGCGCCGGCTCTTCGAAACCACGCCATCATCACGCGGCGTCCCCAATGATCGGGCAGCGAATCTTCAAATAACCCGTGCAGCCGCATCGTCGGCGCGGACGGATCGCGGGTTTTCGCGCCGGGACCGAGCGGGAGATGAAAGGGGGACAACTCGTGTCCGCTGGCGATGAACTCCGCCGCGTATTCAAAAAAGATGCCGCCGCGCGCTTCGGCGAGTTCACCCACTTTTAAATCCTGATAATGGACGGCGACGCGGCTCATGATGATTTCCTCCGTCCGCGTTTGCGTTCAGGTTGCGTGAGGTCGTCGAGCGACAGGCCGGTGAGATCCTGGCCGCGTCCGAGTTGGTCGAATGCCTCGAGCCAGTCGAGCACCTCGAAGACCTTGAGCAGCCGCGCCAAGGCGATGCGTCCGGTGCGCTCAAACAGCACATAGGTCGGCGTTTTCATGCCGGCACGCTGGGCGAGTTCCTCCTGGGTCCAACCTCGTTGCAATCGCCGTTCACGCACACGAACAGCCAGTTCTTGGGCTATTTCTTGTGTTGATTTAAGCGATAACATTTAATCGGTAAATCGTTTTTTTTAGATGTTATCAATAATATATTATAGGTAACTGATAGAGCTGGAGGAGTGTTCAGTTTATTGGATCGAGGCTGGTCATGGACGGGCGGGGCGGCACGCTCGACGACGACTTCCCTTACCATGTCCGAACCGATTTCAGTGCGTCCTGTCGCGATCCTGCGCACGCCTTTTGGCGAAAAATTCGGCGTGCCTCGGCAGAGCGGGATCATTCCCGAGGCCGAGGGGCGCGTGGAGTTTACGCCGGAGTTTTCCGCGCCGGATTTTGTGCGCGGGCTGACTTCGTTTTCGCACGTGTGGCTGATGACGGGGTTTCATCAAAACCCTCCGTGGACCGGCGCGGCGACGGTGCGTCCGCCGCGACTGGGCGGCAACGAACGCGTCGGCGTGTTTGCCTCGCGCGCGCCTAATCGCCCGAACGGACTGGGGCTGTCATTGGTGCGTTTGCTGGCGGTCGAAGACGGCGCGTTGCGCGTGGCCGGAATCGATGCGGTCGATGGCACGCCGGTTTACGATATCAAACCTTACCTGCCCTGGTGCGAGGCGTTGCCGCAAGCGAAGGCGGACTGGGCGCCGGGCACGCCGTTTGTGCGCGACGAGACGGCGGTGACGATTCCGCCCGAGATCGTCGCCGCGCTCGATGCCGCGACCCTCGCGCTGCTGCGGCAGATGCTCCGGCTCGATCTGCAACCGGCGTATCAGAACAATCCCGACCGCACGTATGGAATGACGCTGGCGGGCTGGAACATCACCTGGCGGGCGTTGCCGGACAACGGCGTGGCGGTCACGGGCGTTACACGCCTTTCGCCTTAAAACAATACGGGCAGGACTGCTCGTAAACGTAGCGTCCGTCCTTCTGCTCGGCGACGGTCAGCGGCATCTGGCATTTCCAGCACAACACGGAGCCGGTTTCCTTGAGTTCGGGGTCCACGCCGACACGACGGTCAAAGACAAAGCACTCGCCGTCATAGTGTGCGCCGCCGCATTCCTCGAAGTATTTGAGGATGCCGCCGTCCAATTGGAAAACCTGCTCGAAGCCCTCGCGCACCATGAATGGGCCGGCCTTTTCGCAGCGGATGCCGCCGGTGCAAAACATGACGACGGGCTGCGACTTGAGCTCGTCAGGCAGCTTGCGCACCGCGGCGGGGAATTCGCGGAAGTGGTCGATGCGCGGATCGATCGCGCCCTTGAATGTGCCGAGACGCACCTCGTAGTCGTTGCGGGTGTCGAGCAGGGTGACGGGGCGGCCCTCGTCGAGCCATTGCTTCAACGTTTGGGGCGAGAGTTTGGGCGCGGGTTGGCGGGCCGGATCGATGCCGTCCACGCCGAAGGAGATGATCTCCTTTTTGATTTTCACGAGCATCCGGTTGAACGGCTGTTCCGCGCTGAAGCTTTCCTTGGGAGCGAGGCCGGCCAGCGCAGGGATCGTGTGAAGCTCGGCCACGAACACGCGAATCGCCGCGTCCTCCCCCGCGACGAACAAATTGATTCCTTCGGTGCTCAGCAAAATCGTGCCTTTCAACGCGCGGGCGAGACACAAGGCGAGGAGCCGTTCGCGCAGCGGGGGCAGTTCAGCGGCCTCGAAAGGCGTGAACTGGTAAGCGGAAATATTGAGGAAGGCTGCGGACATGGCGGGCGGGCACTCTGAAGCGTCCGGAGGTGTTTCGCCAAGCGCGGATGCGGGCGGAGGGTTTTTTCGTTCTGGGGATATGAACCTAAAACGGGATGGGGATTAATCCCTGCCGATGTTTGGTATCCGGCTTGTTGCGACAAATTGGGGACTTCGTTGGCGAAGCAATTAAGCTTGAGGGACAAGCTGGTGCGCGGCGTTGATAGGCGCATGCCGTCATTCCAACGCATTTTGATTATCGAGGATGATCGTCTTCAGTTTCGTGTGGCCGAAAAGATGCTGGAGAATGCAGGCACCGGGCGTTTCACGGTGGAATGGGCGCAAACATTTGAGGAAGGACTGGAGCGACTGTTGTCCGGTGATTACGCGGCGTGCCTGCTGGACTTCCAATTGGGGGCGCGCGACGGACTCGAATTGTTGAGAGATGCGCGGGCGAAGGGCTGCCAGACTCCGGTGATTTTTTTGACGGCTGATTCATCGGAGCAGGTGGATAACGCGGCGATGGAAGCGGGGGCGTCCGATTATCTGGTGAAGGGGGAGATCAATCCGCGTGTGCTTGAACGGTCGATACGCTACAGTCTCAAGCTCGGCGCAGCCATGAAGGAGCTGCGATTGCTGGCGACGCGTGACGCGCTGACGGGACTGCTTAATCGCCGCGCGTTTGACGCGTTGCTGGCCGAGGAAGTGGAGCGTGCCCGCCGGCTCGAGCATCCGCTGGCGCTGGTCGTTCTCGATCTGGATTATTTCAAGAACATCAATGATTTGCACGGCCACCCGGTCGGGGATGCGGTGCTGGCGGCCGCGGCCCGGATTTTTGAGGCGGAGGTGCGGACCATCGACCGTGTGGCGCGCATCGGCGGCGAAGAGTTTGCCGTCATGTTGATGGAGACCTCGGCGGCTGAAGCCACGATCGTGGCGAAGCGACTGGTATCCGCCGTGCGCGCCCGGCCTGTGGTGCTGGCCGACGGGACGTCGCTCGCGGTGACGGTGAGCGCGGGAGTGGCTGCGCTGCCGCCTTACGGCGAATCGGACGCCAGCTTCCTCAAGACGGCCGATGAGGCGCTTTACGAGGCGAAGCGCAAGGGGCGGGATCGCGCGGTGCTTGCCAGCTGAGGTCCGCGCGGCGAACGTGCCGCATGGCGTTTAACGACTCAGCGACGACTCTGGCGGAGATCAAGGCCCGCGTGCTGGCTTTTGCACGGGAACGGGATTGGGAGCAGTTTCACGCGCCTAAAAACCTGAGCATGGCGCTCGCGGCCGAGGCGGGTGAGCTGATGGAGCACTTTTTATGGGCAACGCCCGAGGCATCGCGGACCATCGCGCAGGACGAGATCAAGCTGCGTAAAATCGAGGAGGAACTCGCCGACGTGGTGATTTACGCGCTCGAGTTTGCCAACATGACGGGCATCGACGTGGCGGCCGCCATCGAGAAAAAAATGGCGGCCAACGCCGCCAAGTATCCGGTCGAGAAAGCCCGGGGCCGTTCGGACAAATACACCGAGTTGTAAGCGGCGCGTTACGCGCCGCTCACCCGATGAAGATGAAAGTTTAAGTTGAAGCGACGAACCTGCGGAAACGTCGAAGCTGCCAGCCCTTCATCTTAAACTTTTAGCTTCATCTCCATAGCGCGCCGCGGTGGATCAGGCCTTGCCGCCGTAGGACGTGTAGTCGTCCAGATCGAGGACATCGAAGAAGGTAAACACGTCTTCGCGCTCGGGGCCGCTGCCTTTGATCATGCCGGTCATCCATTCATGCATGTCGGCCGAGCCGACGCCGAGTTGGGAGAGCCAGGCGGACCACTGCGCGATTTCCCACGGCTGGCGGGACGTATGTTGTCCGACCCACGCGAGGATTTCGCCGTCGGTTTTGCCGGCTTTGATCTCGGCGAGCAGGGCGTCGGCATTGATGCCGGTGAACGCGAAGAAGCGCTGGTCGAGCGGACAGTTGTAGTGGAACGCGCCGTGTTTGCCGGCGGCGAAGGAGCGGGCTTTGTCGAGCAGGCGGGGAAGGTGGACGTAGCCGCCGAGTTTGACGCGGGGGCTGCGGGGCGGGTGTTGTTCCAGGTCAGGGGCGGAGAGGTTGATCATGGCGAGCCAAGGCAAACGTGAGGGCGTGGAAAGGCAACCACCGCACGGTCATTTGACACGGAGGCGGCGAGCGATGAAGCAGGGGGAGCTTATTTCGCCGATGAAAAAGACGACCGCCGTCCTGAAAAACTACTACGTGCTCCCGTGCTGCCTGCTGTTGCTCAATCTCGTGAACAGCCTCGTGGGCTATAAGGCCGAGATGATTGCGGAGCCGTTTCTGCGCACGCTCACGGTGATTTTTCTGGTGATCTGCGGGTCGTCCCTGGTGGCCTTCGTGGTGGCGCCGGCCATCGGCATGGCGGTTTCTTCCCTGCAACGCGGCAGCCGCCAAGGCGGCGGCAGGATGGGTGAAACGATTTTCCTGCTGCTGCTCGGGGCGGGGGTTTTTTGGTGTTACTACCAATTATGCAACCACGGTCCGGCGCATCTGTTGCCGGCCGGATGGCGGAACCCCGGCGGGGCCTGATTATCGCTTGAGCGCGGAGCGGAGTGAGTCGATCAAGGCGGCGTAAGCATCGTCCGTGAGGAGTTGCTTCGGCTCGGGCATCATCGTGAACGTCGTGCCCCACGACGGGCCGTCGGTGTATTTCGGCACGAGGTGCATGTGCAGGTGCGGCAGTTTGTCGGAGTAGGCGCCGTAGTTGATCTTGGCGGGATTAAAGGCGGTTTTCATCGCGCGGGCGACGCGGGTCACGTCCTGCATGAACAACGCGAGTTCGGCTTCGGGCAATTCGTAGAGCTCGTTCACATGGCCGCGATAAGCGACGACCGTGCGGCCGCGATAGGTCTGCTCTTTGAAGAGGTAAACCGTGGAAACCTGCAGCGGGGCAACCTCGATCATAAGATCGGTCAGGCGCTGGTCTTGGCGGCAGTAGAGGCAGTCGGGCAGGAGGTTCGTCATGGAAAAAGGGGGGTGGCGGAGAAGCCTGCCATGACACGGGGTGCGGGGGATTCCCGCCGACTGGGATCAGTTTCAGGCCGGGTCGATGCGCACCGCCAGGCCGAGCGCCGCCAGCCGGGCGCGCAGCTTGTGGAGATGGGTAAAGGGAGAGACGGCGTCCAACCGAAGGCTTTCGGCCGCCTGCGCCTGTTGGGTTTGCGTCGGCTCGGGCGGCGCGTCGCCGGAGCAAGCGCATCCACCTTCGCCCGCCGCGAGCAAGGCCGCTGCCGACGAGAGCGCCGCGGGATCGGTGGCGTCACGCAAGCGGCGCGCCAGGTCGGTCAATGTGCGGCCGTAGGCGAGTGCGGTGAGTTCGTCGCGGACGCTCGCGGGGCTGGCGGATTCCAGCCGGACGAGCGCCTCGGCCAGCGTGGCGAAGTGGCCGGGGCCGAGCGGGATTTCGGAGGGCGTTGGGGTATCGAATTCGAGGCGTTTTCCGAGACTCACGACATCGTCCTGCGCGTAGCCGAGCGTGCGATAAAACGCCAGGACCGCGGCGTTGGAACTGCGCACCTGAAGATTGATTTTGGCGCATCCTTCCGCGCGGAGGGCGCGCTCCGCCGCCTCCATGAGGACGCGACCGTAACCTGTTTTTTGATACGCGGGATCGACCGCGAGGTAGTTGATCCAACCCCGGTGGCCTTCGTAGCCGATCATCACGGACGCCACGAGCTGACCGTCGGCGTGACAGCCCACCCAAAAGAGATCAGGCCGGACCAGAAGTTTGCGGGCGATGTCTTTGAGCGGGTCGTTGTTCGGGTGAGTCAGCCCGCAGCGATCCCACAACGATACCGCCGACTGGGTGTCATCCGGGGAAAAGGCTCGCAGCGTTAACGTCATGGAAAATTCGGTAGCGCGCGCGCACGGCGAGGTAAAGCAGTTCGCCGGAATATGCTCCAATTTCCGATGGTCGGGCGGTTTGCGGAAATCGTCGAACCGACGGCATCCGTCGGAGTCTGCTTACGTAATGAATCTCTCCCTGCGCGGTCTCAGTATGAAGCAGTATTTGCTCATCGGCGCGGGCGTCGCCGTGCTGGCGGGGGTGTTGTTCTTTTACCAGCAGATCGACATCGAGGCGATCCATGCGCGGGCGGATTCGGTCAATGGAATCGTCGTGTTTGGAGCGATGGTCATCCTGCCTTTGGCCGGGTTTCCGGTCAGTGTGATTCATGCGGTGGCGGGGTTGCGGTTCGGGCTGGGGCTGGGCTGCCTGCTGGTGGCTCTGGCGACGACCCTGCAACTGCTCGCGGCTTACGGGTTGGTGAAATGGATGCCGGGATTTTTTGCGCGCAAGCTGGAGCCGTTGCGAAAACGCCTGCCCGTGAGCGCCCATACGCCGCTGACCTTGTTCACGATGTTGCTGCCCGGCGTGCCGTTTTTCTCGCAAATCTACGTGCTGCCCCTCGTCGGCGTGCCGCTGGGGACGTTTATATTGTGGAGCCTGCCCATCAGTATCGCGCGGTCGGTGGCGGGCGTGGCGTTTGGCGATGTGTGCGACCACCTGACTCCGTGGCGGCTGGCGGGCTTCGCCGCCTACTTCATCACGGTTTCGGTGGTGTGCGCCTGGGCATTCCGGCGGTTGCGGCGCAAAATTGGCGGAGACGGTCATAAGCCGGGGCAGCCGACTCCGCTGTCCGAACCGCTCGGCGGGTGGACGCGATTTTATCAGAACCCAAAACTGCGCCGGAATCGCAAGGCTTCTGAATGACGCGCTGACGGACAAAGTGCTCGTCGGGAGCCGGAAGCGTATTGCGGTTTTAACGAACTTTCATCCAATCGGATCTCCATGAAATACCCTTTGGCTTTAGCTTCGATGGCGGCGTTGGTCACTTTGCTGACCGGTTGTTCTACGGTCACGGAGACAGGGCGTTCGCAGCTTATGCTCGTTTCGCCGGCACAGGAGGCGCAGATGGGATTGTCCTCGTTTGATGCGATCAAGAAGGAGGAGAAGATTTCCAAAGATCCCGCGGTGAATGCGCGTATCCAGCGTATCGGCACACGCATCGCGGCATCGGTCGGCCGCGACATTCCCAATGCGCAGTGGGAGTTCGTGGTGTTTGACTCACCCACGGTCAACGCGTTCGCGCTGCCGGGGGGCAAGGTGGGTGTCTACACCGGCCTCATTAAACTGGCCGCCAGTGACGACGAGATCGCCATCGTGATGGGCCACGAAATCGCGCACGTCACGTCGCGCCACGGTGCCGAGCGCACCTCGCAGAATTCCCTGATCTCGGGCGTCGGTCTCGCGGCCGCACTGGGCATGGATTACAAGAATGTGGATCCGGCGAAGAAGGATCTGCTCATGCAAGCCTACGGTATCGGTTCCCAAGTCGGGTTTGCGCTGCCGTATTCGCGCCTGCACGAGAGCGAAGCCGATGCGGTGGGACTGCGCTTCGCGGCGGGAGCCGGCTACGATCCGCGCGCGGGCGCGACGTTCTGGCAGAAAATGGCCAAGCTCGGCGGCGAAAAACCGCCCGAGTTCCTCTCCACGCATCCGTCGGACGCGACACGCATCGCGAACCTCCAGCAACTCGCGCCGCAATACCTGCCGCTGTATGAGCAGAGCAAGGCGAAGTATCAGGCGGCGGCGCAGGGCACCACGAAGGCCGCTCAGCAGTCCGAAGCGGATGCGTTTTTGAAAGGGAAGTAATTCCTCGCCTGCACCGGGGCGCACACCCGCCGGCGGAGTGACCCCGGCGGCACCCGACGGCGCTTCGTGCATCCGTTTGTTTTTCTGTCTGGCCGAGGTGAATACGGGCGTTCACGTTCGGCGGCATGTTTGATCCCGTTGAGAAGCTGAAGGAATTTATCCGCCATCCCAGCGTTTCCGCCGACCCGGCTTTCAAAGCCGGCATGAAGGGCGCGCTTGATTTTACCTCGGGCCTGCTGGGCTCGATCGGCTTCAAGGTCGAAGTCGTCCCCACCGCGCTGCATCCGATCATCCTCGCCTCGCGCGGCGATAATCCGGAGTGGCCGCACGTCATCATCTACGGCCACTACGACGTGCAGCCGGCCGATCCGCTCAACCTGTGGAAATCCGCGGCATTCGAGCCGGAGATCCGCGGCAATCGCCTCTACGGACGCGGGGCGGCGGACAACAAAGGTCCGCTCATGGTGCACATCGCCGCCGTGGCGAAGTTGCTGGAGCGCCGTCCGGATCTGCCCCTGCGCATCACGTTTATGATCGAGGGCGAGGAGGAGATGGGCAGCCCGAGCTTTGCCAAGTTTTTGGAGAACTATGGCGACCGCCTGCGCGAGGCCGATCTGGTGTATTTGTCGGATACGCTGCTGCCGAGTGAAGACCAGGTGGTCATCACGTGCGGCCTGCGCGGGCTCGTGTTGTGCGATGTCGTGGTGACGGGCGCGAAGAGCGACCTGCACTCGGGTCTGCACGGCGGCGTGTTGCGCAATCCCATCCAGGCGATCACGGAGCTGTGCGCGTCGTTGCACACACCCGACGGACGCGTGGCGATCGACGGTTTTTATGCCGATGTGATGCCGGTGGAGCCCTGGGAGCGGGAGCAGATTCAGAAGCTGGGCGCCGATACCGAGGAGTATCGGAAGTTTTTAGGTATCCCCGCTTTCCATACACCGCCCGGCTACACGCCGTTTGAGGCGATCCGGGTGCTGCCCACGCTGGAGTTCAACGGCATCGGCGGCGGTTATCAGGGCGAGGGGAGCAAGACGGTGATCCCGAGCAAGGCGTTCGTGAAGATCAGCTGCCGCCTCGTCGCCAACCAGAAGCCGGAAAAGATCCGCGAACTGCTCTACGCGGCGATTCGCGCGCGCATGCCGGCGGATGTGACGTTTGAGATCATCGATCAACACACGGGCACGCCGTATGTGGTGGTGCCGCCGGATCGCACCAACACGCCGAAGGACCAGTCGCCGGTGCTGGCGGATGCGTTCCGGGCGGCTGACAAGGCCATCGCCGAGGTGTTTGGCAAACCGCCGCTCTATCTGCGCGAAGGTGGCAGCGTGCCGATCATCGCGGAGATCAAACGCGTGACGGGCCTCGATTCGGTGATGATCGGGCTGTTTCTGCCCGAGGATAACCTGCATGCGCCGAATGAGAGCTTTAACCTCGACGTGATGGCCAAGGGCATGCGCGCCTCGGAGCGTATTCTGGAGGCGATTGCGGATCGGAAGTGATTGGCCGGACATGGAGGACGGACCTCCTGGTCCGTCTCAGTGTGGTAGGACCGCTCTGACGGGGTCGGACCGGGAGGTCCGACCTCCTTTTTCGGCGTTCCTAACCGGGCACGAAAAAGCCCCGGATTGCTCCGGGGCTTGGTAGTTGAAAATCAACGACGCGGATTATTGCGCGAGGACCACGAAGTCCACGCGGCGATCCTTGGCGGCGGTGGATTCATCGCTGTTCTCGACGGCATCGAGGTCGCCCTTGGAGAGGACTTCGAGCTTCTCGACGGCGACGCCACTTTGGGTCAGGTATTGCTTGGCGGCGTTGGAGCGGCGGTCACCGAGGCCGAGGTTGTATTCGGCGGTGCCTTTCCAGTCGCAGTGGCCTTCGAGAAGGACGCGGGCGGTGGGGTTGGCTTCGAGGTAGGCCTTGACGGCATCGAGCTTCGGACGCTCGGAGGCTTTGATGCCGGACTGGTCGAAGTCGAAGTAGATGGTGCTGGCCTGGAGAGCGACGCGGTCGCCGCCGGTGGTGCTCACGCCATCGCGGCCACCGAGGGTGCTGCCGGAATCGGCGAGGGTGCCGTCACCGA
>Ga0247813_10002170_pt1 | contig 13709 bp, 10 predicted proteins | sample UWRJL169409C1_FD_180719 | JGI IMG/M metagenome (GOLD analysis project Ga0247813, IMG submission 180719) | Plant litter microbial communities from Arlington Agricultural Research Station in Wisconsin, United States - UWRJ-L169-409C-1 | ecosystem: Environmental > Terrestrial > Plant litter >... | reverse complement strand
GAGTTGAAAAGCTAGGCGCGGCGGGCGGCCCAGAAGCGGCATTCGTCGGAGAATTCGACGACGGCCCGGGATTCGCGGGCGAGGTCGCGGCGCATGGCGTCGTAGTCATGAACCCAGCCGGTCGCGGCGAGGTCTTCGAGGATCTCGGTGCGGTCAGGCAGGTGCATGAACGTGCGGCCGAGGTCGTCGGAGAAGTAACGGTCGCCGAACTCGACGAGACACGGGTCCTGTTTTCCCTCGGCCCAGCGCAGGGCTTCGAGACGCCAGGAGGCGCGTTCGACACGGGAGTGATCGCGGTCGTGAGTGGTGAAGAGGAGCGGAGCGCCGGGGCGGCAGACGGCGGCGAGGTTTTGCAGCGCGGCGCGGCGGTTGGCGTGGCCGGGGATCTGCATAAGGCCGTTGAACATGAAGAGCGCGCCGTCGAAAAGGGCGCCCGGTTGCAGATGAGTCAGGGACAGAGTGGCGTCGGCGTGGTGGATGGGGATCGCGGCAGAGCGTTCCTCGGCGAGGGCGCGGGCTTGATCGACGAGCTCTTCGGCGAAATCGAAGGCGGTCAGATGTTGGTAGCCGAGTTCCCACAGGCCGAGCGTCACGCGACCCGCGCCGCAGCCGGCTTCGAGCAGACGGGCGTTGGTGTCGGGGAAAAACCGCTCGATGAGGAGTGTTTCGGATTTCCAGAGTCCGAGGCGGTGCGCGGCACGGGTGTAATGAACGACGGCGAGCGGGTCGTTGAAATCGGCGCGGACGGTGGCGGAAGTGATTTGGGCGGAGGGCGGCACGGGAGAGTAGCACAGGCTTCTGGCCTGCTGGTTTTGCGGATGCAGGCTTGGAAGCCTGCGCTACTTACTTTCGTTTCCAGGCGGCGATGAACATGCCGTTGGCGTTGAGTTCGTGAGGCCAGAGGTGGACTTGAGTCGCGTTCGTCGGGTCGGTGGCGAAGACCGGGTCTGGGATGTAGTCGGGGTGCGCGGCGGTGAAGGCGTTGGCCACGGCGGTGGTTTCGCTCTTGGTGAGCGTGCAGACGGCGTAAACGAGGCGGCCGCCGGGCTTGAGCGCGGGGGCGGCGTGGTTGAGGAGCTGGAGCTGGATCTCGGCGAGTTCCTTCACGTCGTTGGGCGTGGTGGTCCAGCGGGCATGGGGGTTGCGCTGCCAGGTGCCGACTCCGCTGCACGGGGCGTCGATGAGGATGCCGTCGAACTTGGTTTTGGTGGGGAGGAATGGGCCACCATTCCAAGTGACGGCGCGGTAGTTGAAGGCTTGGGCGCGTCCGGCGCGTTTGCGGAGGGTGGCGAGGCGGCCGGTGTTGCGGTCGCTGGCCCAGATGAGGCCTTTGTTGTCCATCAACTCGGAGAGGTGGAGCGTTTTGCCGCCTTCGCCGGCGCAGGTGTCCCACCAGGTTTCGGTGGACTTGGGGTTGGCGGCGTATCCGACGAGTTGCGACGCGAGATCCTGGATCTCGAAGACGCCTTGGTGGAACTCGGGAGTGCGGAAGAGATCGGTCTGGCCGGTGTAGCGGAGCGTGGTGTCGCGGCGGGCTTCGGGGACGAGCGGGGAGGGCGATGGGGAGAGATTGCCGAAGGAGCGGGGGAGGGCGGCGGCGAATTCTTTTTGGACACGAATCCAGAGGGCGGCGTCGGTCTGGAGGTGGCTGAGGTAGGCGGGGGTGAGATCGATCTCGGAGTGGACCCATTCCGGGACGGCGCGGGCGGCGAGGGTCTCGGTTTTGAAGTAGGACGGGTCGGCGTCGAATTTGCGCTGGAGATCGAGGGCGGAGGCGACGCGGCTCTGCGTGGAGGCCTTGGCGTCGAGCCAGTTGAGCCAGCGATAGTAGATGAAGACGGCGCGTGAGATATCGCGTTTGTCGGAGGGGTGTAGCTCTTTGTCGGCGCCGAGGACGCCGCGCAGGACGTAGTCGGCGGGTTTCTCTTGGGAGACCTGGTCGATGATGAGTGTGGCGCGGCTGAGGAGGGCGGAGTCGGACATTTGCGCACCAAACAACACGTGAACGGGACGAAAAGGAAGGGGGAAGATTGCAGTTGCCGAGGGTCGAGGTCGGCGCTGGATTTGCGGGGCATTCAGGATGCATCCGGATCCGCGGAAAGGGCCGAGCCCGCCTGCCAATCATGTCAGTCGCAGCCACCTTCACGCTGCCTGCCCGCGGATCACAGGCACAAGCATGGAGGTTTTCTATGACAAGTAGCATCAGCAGCGGTAAATCACTCCCCGAGCGGCCCGATCTCGAGCAGCTCAAGAAACAGGCGAAAGAATTGTTGGAGGGTATTCACGACGGACGGACCGAGGCGCTGGCCCGGTGCGGCAGCGAGAACACGGCGGATTTTGCGTTGAGCGACGCCCAGCGCGTGCTGGCCCGCGAATACGGATTCCCGAGTTGGGCGCGGTTAAAACTACACGTGGAAACACGCACCGAGGAGACCGCCGAGGCGCGGTTGATCGACGCGACGATCCATGGGGACCGGGAGACGGTGGAGCGGATTCTGGCCGAGAGGCCGACGTTGCGGAGGCGCGGGCTGTATGTCGCGGCGGCGCTCGGTGATGCCGAGGACGTGTGTGCGCGAATCGGACGGGAGCCGGAGTTGGCTCGAGCCAAGGGCGGTCCGCGCAACTGGGAGCCTTTGTTGTATGTGTGTTTCGGGCGCTTGGGCGGCGACGATGCGGAGCGTGTGAAGACCGTGCGGGCGCTGTTGGTCGCGGGAGCGGATGTGAATGCATCTTGGATAGATGCGATCTGGCCGGATTCACCGCAGGCGGCGCTGTATGGAGCCGTGGGGGTGAACGATTATCCGAGTGTGGCGGAAACATTGCTCGGGGCGGGGGCGAATCCGCTGGATGGCGAATCAATCTACCATGCGGCGGAGCAATTTCACCGGCGCTCGCTCGAGGTGCTGGCGGCTTTTGGCGCGGATTTCAGCGCGCGGCAGAGTCCGTGGGGGAACACGCCGTTGTATTTTAATTTTGGGCACACGCCCGACATGCCGACTGCGGGGTTGGGCATACGCTGGCTGCTGGAGCATCGGGCGGATCCGAATGTCACGAGCGGTGATTTGGGCGAGACGGCGTTGCACGCTGCGGTGCGCAACGGCTGGGGGGCGGAGATGGTGGAGCTGTTGCTGGACTGCGGTGCTAAGCCAGAGATCAAGCGGACAGATGGGCGGACGGCGCTGGCGCTGGCAGTGCGGGCGGGCAATACGGAGGCGGAGCGGGTGTTACGCGCGGCGGGTGGAGAGGTTGGCGAGCCGGTCGGTGGGATTGAAGCGGTGAGTGCGGTGGATGAGTTTCTCGGTGCGTGCCGACGGGTGGACGGCGAGCGAGTGCGGGCGTTGCTGCGGGATCATCCGGGCTTGGTGGCGGGATTGAACGAGGCGGAGCGCCGGAGCGTATTGGATGCGGCGGGCGAGGGGAGAGCGGACGCGCTGCTGTTGATGAAGGAGGCGGTCATGGATCTAGCCGTAGAAGGACCGCATGGGGAAACGCCTCTGCATATCGCGGCTTGGCGAGGGCATCGCGAGGCGGTGGGGGTGCTGATCGCGGCAGGGGCGGCACTGGATAAAGCGGATCGGATGTTCACCGCGCCGCCTTTCGGCTGGTGCGCGCACGGATCGATGCATTGTCCGCAGAAAGGCGGCGGTGACTACGCGGGCGTGGCGACGGCGTTGATCGAGGCGGGTGCGACGGTGCCGAAGGGAACCGAGGCGAGCCGCGAGGTGATGGCGGTGATCCGGAGGAGCCGGGGACGATAAGCGACGAGAAAGCCGGGGGCTTTCCTTGTGTTGGGCCAAGTGCATTCGCATAAGCCTCATCCATGAAACGCCCCCGGCTTAAGACGCTGCTGTTAATTCTGGTTTTGGTTCCGGTCGCCGTGCTTTTTATCGGGACGGCGGTGCTGGTGGTTTCGGGGTTGAACGACCGGATCGGCAAGGCGGACATCGCCTTGGTGCTGGGCAACAAGGTCGAGTTGGATGGAACTCCATCGCCGCGACTGCGCGCGCGGCTCGACCGGACGGTGGAACTTTATCGCGAAGGGTATTTCCCGACGGTGATCGCCAGTGGCGGCATAGGAGTCGAGGGCTTTGACGAGGCGTTGGTCATGAAGAATTACCTCGTTGCGCAGGGGATTCCGGAGGACCGCGTGATCGTGGACAACTCGGGTGCGAACACGTTTATGAGCGCGAAGGCGACGCGGGATCTGATGACGCAGCGGCAGCTCACGCGCGTGATGGTGATTTCGCAGTATTACCACCTGCCGCGATCACGGCTGGCGTTGGAGCGGTTTGGCGTCCCGACGGTATATTCCGCGCACGCACGGTTTTGGGAGGCGCGGGATGTTTACTCCGCAGTGCGGGAGGCTTTCGGCTACGTGAGCTATGCCTTGCGGAGTTATGAGGTGAAGTAGGCGCGGACTCCGTAAGTCTTAGAGAGTACGTAAGCCGAAGCGGCTCGACACAAGGTCGAGCCCTACAAAGCGAAGAAACCTGAGATGCAGCACACTAGGACCGTTTCGACCATTTGCGGTCGTCGGCGATTTCTAGGTGCTTGGTTTCGAGTTGGACGCCGGCGACGCAGGGGTGCTGGCGAAGTTCCTGGAACTTGGCGGGCGTGAGTTTCCAGCCGAGCGCGCCACTTACATCGGAGAATGCGGTGATGCGGTCTTCGAAGAGGAAACCGAGCGAGGTGAGCGTGGAGCCGACGTTTTTGTTGAGGATGTCGCGCAGGGTTTTGAGGAATTCGTTGAGCTGCGGGTGGTCGGGTTTAAGGAGCCAGGTCACGCGTTTCACGTTGGACATGATGTAGGCTTCGAGCGGGCGGCATTCCTTCACGTTGATGCGGGCGCCTTCCTGGTTGACGATGATGTTGCCGAGGACGACCACGTGCGCGTTTTCGGCGAGGTTCGGGCCCCACTTGGCGGTGGCGTCGGCGAACATGTTGAGCGGGATCGAGGCTTTGCGCGTCGAGAGCGTGAACATGAACCAGGGGCGGTTGTCCTTTTTGGCGAGGCGCTTGACGAGGTTGCTGCTGAGTCCGCAAAGACGGAATTCGACGCGGTCGCCTTGCTGGAGGAGTTCGTCGGGGGCGAAGGTGTCGAGCGCGTCGGCGAGACCGACGTAGGCGTTCATCGGGTGGCCGGTGACGTAGAAACCGAGCAGCTCTTTTTCGAACTGGAGGCGTTCGGATTGGGTGAAATCGTCGGTGTCGGCGATGGCGGGCGCGGACGAGGACTTGGTATTAACCGCTTTGGCTTTCTGATTTTTCGGGGCTTCTTCGGCGAGCATGTCGAAGAAACCGCTTTGGCCGGCGGCGCGGTCGCGGGCGTTGGCGGCGGCGGTGGCGATGGCGGCATCGACTCCGTCGAAGAGTTTTTTGCGCGTGCTCTTGTCGAAATCGAAGGCGCCGGTTTTGACGAGGTGTTCGATGACGCGCTTGTTCACGGCCTTGCCGTCCACGCGGTTCATAAAGTCGTTGAAGTCCGTGAACGGGCCGTTCTTTTCGCGCTCCTCGATGATCTTGAGCGCGGCGCCTTCGCCGACGCCTTTGATGCCGGCCATGCCGAAGCGGATCTTGTCGCCGACGGGGGTGAACGTGTCGCGGGATTCGTTCACGTCGGGTCCGAGAACGACGAGGCCCATCGCCTCGGCTTCGGCGACGAAGTGGGACACTTTTTCGGAGTTGCCGAGTTCGGCCGTGAGCACGGCGGCCATGAACTGAACCGGGTAGTTGGCTTTGAGAAACGCGGTCTGGTAGGCGACGATGGCGTAAGCGGCCGAGTGGGATTTGTTGAAACCGTATTGGGCGAACTTGTTGAGAAGATCGAAGATTTCGTTGGCCTTGTTCTCGGAGATTTTGTGCAGGCGGCCGGCGCCTTCGACGAATTTGATGCGCTCCTTGGCCATGCCCTCGACGTCCTTTTTACCCATGGCGCGACGAAGCATGTCGGCGCCGCCGAGGGTGTAGCCGCCGATGACGCGGGCGCACTCCATCACCTGTTCCTGGTAAACGATGATGCCGTAGGTTTCTTTGAGGACGGGTTCGAGGAGCGGGTGCGGATAGACGATGGAGTTCGGATCTTTTTTGCCGCGGGCGTAGTCGGGGATGAACGCCATCGGGCCGGGGCGGTAGAGCGCCGAGATGGCGTTGATGTCGTCGATGTTGGAGATGCCGACGAGCTTGGAGGCGTTTTGCATGCCGCCGGACTCGAGCTGGAACACGCCGACGGTTTTGCCGATGTTGAGGAGTTCGTAGGTGGTCGGGTCTTCGAGGGAAATGGTCTCGATGTCGAAGGTCGGGTTGACGGTGCGGCGGACGTTGCCGACGGCGTCGGAGATGACGGTGAGCGTTTTGAGGCCGAGGAAGTCCATCTTCAGCAGGCCGAGCTTGCCGACGGCGTTCATGTCGAACTGCACGGTGACGTCGCCTTCCTGCAAGGTGAGCGGGACGAATTCGTCGAGGGGCTTGTCGGTGATGATGATGCCGGCGGCGTGTTTGCCGGTGTTGCGCACCATGCCTTCGAGCACGCGGGCGGAGGTGACGATGCGCTTGGCGATGGGGTTGCGGTCGATCTCGGTGCGGAGCTCGGCGGACTTGGTGATGGCGTCTTCGAGCGAGATGTTGATCTCGTCGGGGATCATCTTGGCGAGGCGGTCGGCGTCGGCGTAGGGGAGGTTGTTCACGCGGGAGACGTCGCGGATGACCATCTTGGCGCCGAGCGTGCCGTAGGTGATGATGTTGGCCACGCAGTCGCGGCCGTATTTGTCGCGCACGTAGTTGATGACCTCTTCACGGCGGCGCATGCAGAAATCGATGTCGAAGTCGGGCGGGGAGACGCGCTCGGGGTTGAGGAAACGCTCGAAGAGGAGACCGAAACGGATCGGGTCCACGTTGGTGATTTCGAGCAGGTAGGCGACGAGACAGCCGGCGCCTGAACCGCGGCCGGGGCCGACGGGGATGTCTTTCGTTTTGGCCCAGGCGATGAAATCCCAGACGACGAGGAAGTAATCGATGAAACCCGTGACGTTGATGATGGAGAGCTCGTAGCCGGTGCGGAGAACGAGGAGTTCGTGCGGATCAAGGCCGGAGTAGTCGGGCGGCTGGGGCTTCTGGCCGGCGGGGACGTTGATGAGTTTTTCGAGGCGTGGGACGAGGATCTCGTGGGTTGCGACGAGATCGTGGTCGAAGTTGTAGCGCTTTTTGAGGCCGTCGATGCAGAGCTGGCGAAGGTAGCTGGCGGGCGTGTATTTGGACTGGATCTCGGGCGTGAGCGGATAACGCGGGTAACGTTCGGAGCCTTTGGGGAAGGGGATCGCGAGGTCGCACATCTCGGCTACGAGCTTGGTGTTGTCGAGGGAGTCGGGGCGCTCGCCGAAGAGCTTCAGCATTTCCTCGCGCGACTTCAGATAAAACTGGTCGCCGGTGAACTTCATGCGGTTCTCCTCCTCGATCTTGGCGCCGGTCTGGATGCACAACATGGCGTCATGCGGAGCGGCATCCTCGTGGTTCACGTAGTGAACATCGTTGGTGCAGATGACCTTGAGGTTGAACTCCTCGGCGAGCTTGAGGAGGTCGGGAATGATTTTGAGCTGTTCGGGGATGCCGTGGTCCTGGATTTCGACGAAGTAGTTTTCGCGTCCGAAGATGGCGACAAAACGGCCGCAGGCTTGGCGGGCTTCCTCGTAGCGGTCGTGGAGGAGGTGTTGCGGGACGATGGCGGCGAGACAGCCGGTGAAGCCGATGAGGCCGTCGGCGTATTTGGCGAGGGTTTCGAGATCGGCGCGGGGTTTGTAGTAAAACCCTTTGAGATGCGCATCGGAGACGAGCTTGAGAAGGTTTTGGTAGCCGGTGAGGTTTTTGGCCAGCAACCCCATGTGATAGTAGCTTTTGCCGTCCTCGGATTTGCCGGCCTTTTCGAGGCGGGAGGATTCGACGATGTAGATCTCGCAGCCGATGAGAGGTTTGATGCCCTTGGACTTGGCGGCGTTGTAGAACTCGATCGCGCCAAACATGTTGCCGTGGTCGGTGAGCGCGAGGGCCTTCATGCCCATGTCACAGGCACGCTGCATCAGACGATCGATACGGCAGGCGCCATCGAGCAGGCTGTAGTCGGTGTGGACGTGGAGATGGACGAAGTCGGAGGAGGCGGACGACACAAGGGCTAGGCAACGCGCGGAGGCGGGCCGCGCAAGCCTCGTCATGCCCAAATGGAAAAACAGGTGGGTGAGGTGCAAAAAAGCCATTGACGGCGGCGAGGCCGTTTGACCTATTTCTTAGCTTTTCCGCCAAAACCCGCATCACTTTCCATCATGCCCATCGAAATCAAGATCCGCAAAAACGAGCCCGTTGACCGCGCCCTGCGCCGTCTGAAAAAGAAGCTCGAGCGCGAAAACATCATCAAAGATGTCCGTGCGAAGCGTTACAACGAGAAGCCCACCGAGCGCCGCCGTCGCAAGGAGAAGGTCATGGCCTTCACCCAGATGCTGCGCAATCGCCACGCTGAATAACACTCCGTCCGGAGTTGTTTCGTTTGCAGGACCGCGTCGGCCGAAGTCATTCGGAGGCGCGGTTTTTTTGCGATTTTTGAATAATTGAGGCACAATTCCCAGGTGCTTTTGACCGTAGATTTATGGTGAAACCAAGCCTAGCGCTGTCCACTTGCTGGAACTCGTTCCGTCACACCGACGGCTACACGATGTTGCGCGAGATCGCGGACTTGGGGTTCACGCATGCCGAATTGAGCCACGGCATCCGCATCGTGCTGCTTCCCGGTGTGATTCGCGCGGTGGAGGAGGGCATCATCAAGATCAGTTCGACGCATAATTTTTGTCCGTTGCCGACGGGTATCACGCAGTCGGCGCCGAATCTGTTCGAACCGTCGGTCAAAGATTTCCGCGAGCACGAGCAATGGTTGCGACATACGAAGCGTTCGCTTGATTTCGCCTCGCAGATGAAGTCGCAGGTGCTGGTGATCCACCTCGGCAGCGTGAAGTTCTGGTGGTTCAACCCGGCGCGTAAGCTGCAGAATTTTGCCCGCAAAAACCCGACGATTTCGGTGCCGGATGACAAGGCTTACCAGGCCGTGCTGAAGAAGGCGTGCGCCCAGTTGCGCGAACGCATGGGCCCTTACTGGCAGCAGATGTTGGTGAGCATTGAAAAAATTCGCGTGTATGCGGCCGAGCGCAATGTGAAGTTGGGCTTTGAAAACCGTGAAAAGTTCGAAGAGCTGCCGCTGGACGATGATTTTGATGCGTTGATCGGGAGCCTGCCCGAGCCGAATCCGGCCGGTTACTGGCACGACACGGGCCATGCCGATATCAAGCAGAGCATGGGCATGCTGGAGCATCGCTTGCACCTGGCCAAAAACTCCCCCCGGTTGATCGGCTTCCACCTCCACGATGTGACCGTGGACGGCAAGGATCACCAGCCGATCGGTGCGGGACGGATTGATTTTAACATGGTTAGCAGCTTCTGGCGTCCGGAGCACCTGCTCACGCTGGAACTGAGCCCGCGCGTGAAAGTCGAGGACGTGGTTTCCTCGAAACAGCGTATCGAAGAATTGATTGCCGCGCGCTTCGGCGCGTGAGGGCGGAGCCGGCGGGCAGGACGAGTGTTGTGTCGGCGCGCGAGCGAGCTCGCGGCTTACGACGGACGAAACGGTTCCGTCGTTCCACTGACAGGTGGATCAGGGGGCGTTAGGCGTTCGACAGCAACTCCGTCACCCAGCGACGGTGCGGGCCGGAGAGCGTGAGCGCCGCGATGTCGGTGAGCGGAACCCAGACGAGGCCTGCGCGTTGGGTGGCACCCTTGGGCAGAGCCGACGCCGTCACGGCGTAGATCGACTCGGTGATCGCGAAGCGGGTGATGCCGCGCTTTTTTTTAGCGAGGAGTTTTCCCTTCGTGAAAACGGCATCGGTATCCGCCAGGCCGAGGTGTTCGGGCGCCGGGAGTTCGTGCATGTTGGCCAGGCGGCGTGAGTCGCCGGCGGTGCGATGGAGCAAAAGTTGTCCGTCACGCACGCACCAGGCGCGGGAAACAACGCGCTGCTCGATGATCTTGGCGGCGAGTCTGGGATAGGCTTCGGGGTCGCCGCGCCGGCCGGCGGCGCAGAGTGAGAGCACGGGGCACACGGTGCAGAGCGGGTTTTGCCGATGGCAGACGGTCGCGCCCAGTTCCATCATCGCCTGGTTGTGGTCTCCGGGTTCGTCGTGGTTGAGCAACGCATCGGCCAGGGGGGCGAGCGCCTTTGATGCGGAGGCGCTGTCGCGGAACGGCGTGGCGTCGGCCGTAAGGCGCGTGAGGATGCGCACGACATTGCCATCGACCACGGCGGCGGGGGTGCCGAACGAAATACTGGTGATGGCGGCCGACGTGTAAGGGCCGATGCCGGGTAATTCCATCCAGGCTTCGCGGGTGCGCGGAGGCGCGGGCAGGGGGGCGAGCGCCTTGGCGAGTTTGTGGAGATTGCGGGCGCGCGTGTAATAACCGAGGCCTTCCCAGTTTTTCACGACTTGCTCTTCGGTGGCGGCGGCGAGCGAGGCGAAATCGGGAAACACCTCCACCCAGCGGGCGAGGTAGGGGAGGACGGTTTTGACCTGCGTCTGCTGCAACATGAACTCGCTCACGACCGTTTTGTAGAGTGACGGAGCGGTGCGCCAGGGTAGCTGGCGCTGGTGCACGCGATACCAGGCGAGGAGCGATTGCTGGAACTCGGTCTTTTTGGCGATGAGCGGAGAGGTGGCCACAAAAGGCACAGAAGGCGCAAAAATGACCGGTGAAGCCAGCGCAGATTCCTTTTGTGCTTTCCGGGTTTTTTGTGGCCAATGAATTTATGCCCAAAAAGCCGGATGAAGACTCCGACCAACCCAAAAAACTCAGCCTGTATACGATCAAGCTGGATGATGCCCAGATGGGGCGGTTGCGGACGATCTGCGAGCAGCGCAACTGGCAGCCGTTCGAGGTCGCTTATACGCGTTTTGCCTACAAAGCGGAGCAGCTGAAGCTCAACCTCACCGCCTATACGAGTGGCAAACTGGTCATTGCGGGCAAAGGCACGGAGGACTTTGTGCGCGACGTCTTGGAGCCCGAGGTGACGCAGGTTGCCAAACTCGGCTACGACGAGGTGCTCAACCCCGACTGGTTCGAGGCGCACGCCGGCCTCGACGAGAGTGGCAAGGGTGACTTTTTCGGGCCGTTGATCGCCGCCACGGTGATCGGCCAGAAATCGATGATCGAGGCCTGGCGCAAGGCCGGTGCGCAGGACTCAAAAAAGATGTCCGAGAGCAAGATCCTCGAGCTCGACCACATCATCCGCAACACGCCTGGCGTCGCGGTGAAAGTGTGTTTCTGCGGCATGCCGAAATACAACGAGCTGATGGCCCGCCCGCGCGCCAATCTGAACCTGCTGCTCGCCTGGTTGCATGGCACCGCGCTGTCGCAGGCGCTTGCGGAAAAGCCCGTGAAGTGGGGACTGCTCGACCAATTCACCGAACAACCGCTGGTGCAGCGGGAGCTCGTGAAAAAGAAGGTGGAAAATTTTGAGCTGCGCATGCGGACGAAGGCCGAATCCGATCCAGTGGTCGCGGCGGCTTCGATCGTGGCGCGCGCCGAATTTGTGCGGCAGATGAACCAACTCTCGAAACAGTTTGGGCAAAAACTCCAGAAGGGCGCGGGGCCGCTCGTGCGTGCGCAAGCGCACGACATCATCAAACAACTGGGCGTCCATGCGTTGAAGGACTTTGCCAAGCTGCATTTCCGCACCGCCTACGAAGTCGTAAAAGAGGCGGGCAAACTTGACGAACTCCCGTTGCCGGAGCCGAAGGAACGCTTCGGCTTCGGTCGCGATTAACCCGACGAGATGTTCACGCAACGCTGATCACGCATGGCTGGAAAACGACGCCAACTTCGCGGTTTTGACCTCAAGCACCTTGAGGGTTTCGCCCAATTGATCGGCGTCGATGAGGCGGGGCGCGGCGCGCTGGCCGGCCCCGTCGTGGCGGGCGCGGTGCTGGTGACACGGGAGTTTCTCGACTGCCGGTGGGCCGATGAAAACGCGCGCCGCATCAACGATTCCAAACAACTCAACGCAACCGAGCGCGACACGCTCTGGTTTGAGTTCGAGGCGCTGATGGCCGAGGGTAAAATTCACGCGACCTTCGGCGTCGCCGATGTGGCCGAGATCGAGCAGTTCAACATTCTCGGAGCGACCAAATTGGCCATGCGCCGCGCTCTGGAGGGTATTCATCCGGCGGATGCGTTTGCTCCACCGAAGAAGGAACCTGATTTGTTCTCCGCACCCGAGGAAGTCGCGGCCTATGTCCCCCGCGTCTCGGCCCACATCTTGGTGGACGGGTTGCCGCTGAAACATTTTCCGTATCCTCACACCGGCGTGGTGGGCGGCGACGGGCGTTCGTTGTGCATCGCGATGGCCTCGATCATCGCGAAGGTGACACGTGACCGGCTGATGGACGCACTGGGCGTCGAATTTCCGGCCTATGGATTTGCGCAGCACAAGGGCTACGGCACCGAGGAGCATCGCGATGCCGTGCTCCGGCAAGGGAAGTGTCCGCACCACCGCGATATGTTCCTGCGCAAGCTGCTCGCGGTGCGCGCGGATCCCGATCAAGCCGAGTTCCCGACGGAGTAAATCATAAGCACTTTTAACCTTAAACATCACGCTCATGGCCGGCAAAAAAAACACCTCGCTGGATCGCGTGCTCGGGCGGCTCGATTCACTCGATCCGGTGAACCTCGCGAGTTTGGTGCAGCGTCTCGCCCGCGAGCGCGGTGTGTTCGAAAACGTCTTTAACATCCTGCAGGAGGGTGTGCTGGTGATCGATGCCGACGGCGTGATCGACTACGCGAACTCGGCTGCGCACCAACTTATCGGGCTCGCGGCGGACGACCTGCCGGGGAAAGTGCTGTGGCGGTTGGTGCCGGGACTGCGACCGTCGTTGGAAGCCTCGCTCGACGAGGCTGCGCCGGAGTTGCCGGTGGTCGCGCGCGAGATCGAGCTGACCTATCCCGAGCCGCGCACGGTGCGTCTCTATATGGTGCCGTTTTCCGGCGAGGGGAGCGGGGCGGAGCGTCGGTTCGCCGTCATCTTGACGGACATTACGCGCGACAAACAAAGCACCGAGGCGCGTATCGAGGATGAGCGCACGTCGTCGATTTTACTGCTCGCGGCGGGGGTTGCGCACGAGTTGGGGAATCCGCTCAACTCACTGACGATCCACCTCCAGTTGATTGAGCGAAAGCTAAAGAAGCTAAAGGCGGTCGCGCGGGACAAGGAGACGGCGTCGCTCTCGGAATCGATCCGCGTGTGCCAGGAAGAGGTGCTGCGGCTCGACGGGATCGTGACGAATTTTCTTGAGGCGATCCGTCCGCGTCCGCCGGATCTGGCGGAGACGAATCTGGCGGATGTGATCGAGGAAGTGCTGCGTTTTCAGCAGCGCGAACTGGCTGATCGCGGCATCGAGGTGGATGCGGTGGTTTCGCACGACCTGCCGGCGGTGATGGCGGACCGGAACCAGTTGAAGCAGGTGTTTTTTAACATCATCAAAAACGCGATGGAAGCGATGCAGCCGGGCGGCACGCTGCGCATCAAGACGCGGGCGGACGACGAGAACGTGTATTTGCTGTTTGGCGACACCGGCAGCGGGATCAAGCAGGAGGATCTGGTGAAGCTGTTCCAGCCCTACCACACGACG
>Ga0247813_10002169_pt1 | contig 13714 bp, 11 predicted proteins | sample UWRJL169409C1_FD_180719 | JGI IMG/M metagenome (GOLD analysis project Ga0247813, IMG submission 180719) | Plant litter microbial communities from Arlington Agricultural Research Station in Wisconsin, United States - UWRJ-L169-409C-1 | ecosystem: Environmental > Terrestrial > Plant litter >... | reverse complement strand
AGCGCGAGGTGTCCAAGGAGGGTTTCTTCGGCCCGGCCGCTTTCCTCTATCACCGCCGCCCCCCGACCGGCTGGACCAGTTTCGAGGGGCCGCTGCGGCCGCGCGCCTTCGACCTGAACGGCCTGAACGAGTCCGCGCCGTCGCCCTGGGACGCGCCGGTCGTGCTGCACAACGCGTCCTGCGAGATGCGCTTCTGGAAGCTGACGGCGCCGATGCCGGCGCTGGCCCGCAACGCCGACGGCGACCAGCTGCTGTTCGTGCATGCGGGGGAGGGCGACCTCTACTGCGACTACGGCCGCATCGCCTATGTCGCCGGGGACTACCTCTACCTGCCGCGCGGGACCATGTGGCGGCTGAGCCCCTCGGCCCCGACCGCGATCCTGACGATCCAGGCGACCAACGGCCACTTCACCCTGCCGGACAAGGGCCTGCTCGGCCCGCACGCGCTGTTCGACCCGGCGATGCTCGACACGCCTGTGATGGATGACGGCTTCCGCGCCCACCAGGCCGACGACGGCGAGACGGCGGTGCACATCAAGAAGCGCGGCCAGGTCTCGGTCGCCACCTTCCCGCACAACCCGCTGGACGCGGTCGGCTGGCACGGCGAACTGGCCCCGGTGCGGATCAATGTGAAGGACTTCCGGCCGGTGACCAGCCACCGCTACCATCTGCCGCCGAGCGTCCACACCACCTTCCTGGCAGACCGGTTCGTGGTCTGCACCTTCGCGCCGCGCCCGTTCGAGACCGATCCGGGCGCGATCAAGATCCCGTTCTTCCACAACAACGACGACTTCGACGAGGTGCTGTTCTACCACGCGGGAGACTTCTTCAGCCGGGACAACATCGACGCCGGCATGATGACCTTCCACCCGTCGGGCTTCACCCACGGCCCGCACCCCAAGGCGCTGAAGAGCATGCTGGTGCAGTCCAAGCCCGCCACCGACGAATACGCGGTGATGATCGACACCCGCGACCCGCTGGAAGTCGGCGACGGCGCCGCGGCGGTCGAGAACGGCGCCTATGTCGACAGCTGGAAGGCGCAGGGGTGAGCGACGGCTGCGTCATCGACCTGGTCGACAAGTTCGCCGGCTTCTCGGAGCACTGGCGGCCGAAGATCGCGGCCGAGCTGAACGGCCAGACCGTGCGGCTGGTCAAGGTCGCGGGCGTCTTCCCCTGGCACAGCCATGCCGAGGCCGAGGAGATGTTCCTGGTCTGGAAGGGCGTCTTCCGCGTCGAGTTCCGCGACCGGATCGAGACGCTGACGTCCGGCCAGTTCCTGGTCGTGCCGCGCGGCGTCGAGCACCGCACGGCCGCGGACGAGGAGGCCGAGGTGATCATCTTCGAGCCGGCCGATGTCGTGAACACGGGCGACGCCGACGTTTCAGACTATACCGCCCCGATGGGAGTGCGCATTTGACCGACCTGAACCCCGATCCCGACCTGCTGGCGATGGCGCAGGACGAGCTGAAGCGCGCCGTCACCCTCACCTGGCGCGACGCCTCCAAGGTCACGCCCTGGGGCGACACGTTCGACGGAATCTCGCCGGCGGGACGAAATGTGCAGGTGGAACGCAACTACCTCTGGTCGGACGGCGAAGGCGGGGACATTCTCGTCGAGATAGCGGTGTTTGGCGGCCCCTCGCGCTACGACGACGGCGCGAAGGTCAGCCAGGTGATCCGCAAGGGCGGCTAGAACGGCGGCCCGGGGTCGAGGGGGTCTTTGAGCGATGGAACACAGCGAATTTCCCTGGGGCGTGGAGCATGCGCCCGGCCTGCTGACGCCGCTGGGCGTTGTCGGCTGGATCGTCGCGGGCGTGCTGGCGCTGGTGCTGATGAACGCGCTGCGCAACAGCGGCGGCGGCGAGGGCCGGCGCAAGGGCGGCGACGCCCAGCTGGCCGAGACCTACGCCGTGATTCTCGCCGCCGCGCGCTATGCGCTGCGCCAGGACGAGTTCGGCATCCTCCGCGGCGCCGACGTGCTGCGCCGGGTGGTGAAGACCCATCTCGGCGGCGTGCTGCTGGCCGGCGGGGGGCTGGGCAAGCATCTCAAGAAGCTCGGCGAAGCCATGGGCGAGGGGGACGACAAGAAGCCCGGCGACAAGACGAAAAAGAAGGACGACCACCACGGCGGCAAGGGCGGCCACGGCGACAGGCACGAGCCCCGCCACGTGGCGGCCGAGTCGCCATCCTCGACCTCGGTGGCCGAGACGGTCCACGGCCACAGCATCACCCTCAACATCGGCGCGGACGTGCTGGAAAAGCCGGTCGTCGATGGCCACGGCGGTCACAAGCCCGGCCACGATCATGACCACGACCATCACGACGAGGACGAGGACAAGCCCCTCACCCTCGAGCAGCAGCTCCTGCTGGTCCGCAAGTCGGTGCGCGAGTTCGAGGCCTGGTGGAGCGACAAGCCCTCCCGCATGGCCGAGCTGCGCGCCGCCCACGACGACCTGACCACGCCCAAGAAATCGGATGCGGCCATCGCCGCTTTGCTCGAAGAGAGAAAATGAAGCTCGCATCCCTCAAGGGCGGCCGTGACGGCCGTCTCGTCGTCGTTTCCAGCGATCTGGCCTGGTTCGTCCCCGCAGACACCATCGCCCCCACGCTGCAGGCGGCGCTCGATGATTGGGAGCGGTGCGGGCCGATGCTCCAGAGCCTGGCCGAAAGCCTCGAACACGGCGCGGTGCCGAAGGAGCGTTTCCACGAACACGAGGCCCATTCGCCCTTGCCCCGCGCCTACCAGTGGGCCGACGGCTCGGCCTATGTGAACCATGTGGCCCTGGTGCGGAAGGCGCGCGCCGCCGAGATGCCCGACAGCTTCTGGACCGACCCGTTGATGTATCAGGGCGGCTCGGACGGCTTCCTGGCCCCGCGCGATCCGATCCCGCTGGCCGACGAGGCCTGGGGCTGCGACCTTGAGGGCGAGATCGCGGTGATCACCGGCGACGTGGCCCAGGGCGCGTCGCGGGAAGAGGCGCTGGCCGCCGTCCGCCTGGTGCTGCTGGTCAACGACGTCTCGCTGCGAAACCTGATTCCGGGCGAGCTGGCCAAGAATTTCGGCTTCTTCCAGTCCAAGCCGGCCAGCGCCTTCTCGCCGGTGGCGGTGACGCCCGAAGCTCTGGGCGAGGCCTGGAAGGACGGCAAGCTGCACGGCAAGCTGGAGGTCGAGCTGAACGGCAAGGCGTTCGGCGAGGCCGACGCCGGCGTCGACATGACCTTCGACTTCGGGACCCTGATCGCCCACGCCGCCAGGACCCGCGCCCTGTCGGCCGGGACGATCATCGGCTCGGGCACCGTCTCCAACCGCGACGCGGACGGCGGTCCAGGCAAACCTGTCGATCAGGGCGGCCTCGGCTACAGCTGCATCGCCGAGGTGCGCACGGTGGAGACGCTGCTCGCCGGAGAGGCGAAAACGCCCTTCCTGCGTCACGGCGACAAGGTCCGGATTGAGATGCGCGACGCCAAGCGTCACTCGATATTCGGAGCCATCGAGCAAACGGTGGCCGTTCCGGGTAAGTGAGGAGCCCCAAGCCCATGGCCGCGAACGTGACGCCGCTTCCCAGCCGGGACAGCGGGAAGACCGAGGCTCTGGCGCTCGACGACTATCTGCCGTTCCGGCTGTCGGTGGCCTCCAACGGGGTCTCGCGGCTGATCGCCCGGGCCTACGAGGACCGGTTCGGGCTGTCGATTCCGCAGTGGCGGCTGATGGCGCTGCTGGCCGAGGGGCCGCTGAGCCAGCAGGCGGTCGTCGCGCGCTCGGCGATGGACAAGGTCACCGTCAGCCGCGCCGCCCAGGGTCTGGTGACCCGCCACCTGATCGCACGGTCGGCCAGCACCTCGGACGGCCGTTCGCACAACCTGACCCTGACCGAGACCGGCCGCCGGCTGCACGGCGAGATCGCGCCCCTGGCCCTGGCCTACGAGGCGGCGCTGCTGACCGGCTTGGCCCCCGCCGAGGTGGCCCAGCTCAAGCGGCTGCTGAACCGGCTGGAGGCCGCCGCCGCGCGACTGTCGGGCGAGGCCGGCACGCGTTGACCTGAGGTCGGCGCGCTGCGACTGTCGGGGCAATCCTGCTCCTCCGACGGAACAAATCCCATGCGCTCCTACAAGTCCCTCGCCTGGCTGGTCGTGGCCTGCGCGCCGCTCGCCGCCTGCGGTCAGCCCGCGGAAAAGCCCGCCGCCGTGGCCGCTCCGGCCGCCGGCGAAAACTACGCCGCCATCACCATGAAGCCCGACGTCAGCTTCCTGAACGCCGAGGAACGGCAGGTGGTGAACCTGCTGATCGAGGCCGCCGGTCAGATGACCGCCATCTACGAGCGCCAGCGCGTCGCGCAGGGCGGCAAGGACGGGCCGGGCCACGGCTTCTATCCCGCCGACCTGACCAAGGCCGAGTTCGAGGCCTATCTGGCCGCGCACCCGACCGAGAAGGCCGCGCTGATGGACACCTACACGGTGGTCAAGCGCGACGGGGCCAAGCTGGTCGCGGTGCCCTATTCGGTCGAGTACAAGCCCGAGCTGGACAAGGCCGCCGCCCTGCTGGAGCAGGCCGCCGCCATCACCACCAACCCCAGCCTCAAGACCTTCCTGACGCTGCGGGCCCAGTCGTTCCGCACCAACGACTACTTCCAGTCCGAGATGGCCTGGATGGACCTGAAGGGCACGCCGATCGAGGTCGCCATCGGGCCGTACGAGACCTACACCGACGAACTGATGGGCCAGAAGGCGGCCTTCGAGGCGTTCGTCACCCTGATGGACCCGGCCGAGAGCGCCGCCCTCGACAAGTACAAGGGCTACCTGAAGGCCATGGAGGCCAACCTGCCGGTCGAGGACCGGTACAAGAACTTCAAGCGCGGCGGCGACAGCCCCATCGCGGTGGCCGAGCAGGTCAGCGGCGGCGGCGACAACCTGCACGGCCCGCAGACCATCGCCTTCAACCTGCCCAACGACGAGCGGGTGCGCGAGGCCAAGGGGGCCAAGAAGGTCATCCTCTCCAACGTGCTGGGGGCCAAGTACGACGGCATCCTCGCGCCGATCGCCGCCCGCGTGCTGGTCGCCGACCAGGTGCCGTTGGTGAACAAGAAGTACATGACGCTGGAGACCCTGTTCCACGAGCTGTCGCACAGCATCGGCCCGGGCTCGATCGTCCTGAACGGCCGCGCGACCACGGTCTCGGCCGAGCTCAAGGACATCGGCGGCACCGCCGAGGAGGCCAAGGCCGACGTGATGGGGGCGTACAACATCCTCTTCATGATGCAGAAGGGCGAGCTGCCGATCGCCGAGAAGCCGCAGATCCTGAGCACCTACTTCGCCGGCCTGTTCCGCGCCGCCCGCTTCGGCGAGGACGAGGCCCACGGCCGGGGCGCGGCGCTGCAGTACGGCTACCTCAAGTCCAAGGGCGCCTTCACCTGGGACGCCAAGGAGAAGAAGTTCCGGGTCGACGACGCGAAGATGGAGGCCGGCATCCGCGACCTGACGGCCGATATCGTGCGGCTGCAGGGCGACGGCGACTACGCCGGCATGGTCGCCTTCTTCGACAAGTACGCCCACCTGGACGCGGAAGCCAAACAGGTGATCGCCACGCTCAAGGACATCCCGGTCGACATCAAGCCGGTCTATCCGACGAAGATCTGACGCTCGCGCTTAAGGGTGGACGGCCCGCGCCCGGTTGTGGCAATCGGCTGTCCCCCACGCCGCGCCCGCTTGAGGACGTGGCCGATGCTGTGCCCCTGTGGTGGAATTGGTAGACGCGCCGGACTCAAAATCCGGTTCCGCAAGGAGTGTCGGTTCGAGCCCGACCGGGGGCACCATCTCTTCGACGACGAACCCTTCGGCGCGGCGCCGTCAGGGCTTGTGGCGCCCGAAGGGAAAGCGCGCATAGAGGCGCGATCAACGAGGGTTTCTCCATGACCGCGTCCGCCCCGCCTGTCCGCGATGTCACCGCCGCGCACTATTTCGATCCGGCCCCGCTCGAGGCCTGGCTGCGCCGCGAGGTCGAGGACTTCGGCGACGGCATGGTGGTCCAGCAGTTCCAGGGCGGGGCGTCGAACCCGACCTTCCTGCTGACGACGCAGGCGAGCACGGGCCTGCGCCGCTACGTCCTGCGCAAGAAGCCGCCCGGCGTGCTGCTGGCCAGCGCCCACCAGGTCGACCGCGAGTACAAGGTGATGAAGGCGCTCGACGGCCACGTGCCGGTGCCGAAGATGCGCGCGCTGTGCACCGACGACGCGGTCATCGGCACCAGCTTCTATGTGATGGACTATCTGGAGGGCCGGATCTTCCGGGACGCCAAGCTGCCCGACCAGACGCCGGCCGAGCGCGCGGCGATCTACGACGACCTGAACGCCACCCTGGCCAAGCTGCACAAGGTCGACTTCGAGGCCGTGGGCCTGGGCGACTACGGCAAGGCGGGCGGCTATTTCGAGCGCCAGGTCGCGCGCTGGACCAAGCAGTACCGCGGGGCCGAGAGCGAGCTGATCCCGGAGATGGAGGCGCTGATCGAACAGCTGCCCGGCCGAATCCCCTCCAGGGACGAGATTTCCATCGCCCACGGCGACTACCGGCTCGAGAACGTCATGTACCACCCGACCGAGCCGCGGCTGATCGCGGTGCTGGACTGGGAGCTGTCGACCATCGGCCATCCGCTGGCCGACATCGCCTACAACGCCTTCCTGTGGCGCTCGCACTCGCCGTCGTGGGGCACGCTGCAGGGCGTCGACTTCGAGACCAGCGGCATTCCGTCCGAGGCCGATTACGTCGCCGCCTACTGCGAGCGCACGGGCCGCGGGCCGATCGAGGACTGGCCGTTCTACATGGCCTTCTCGATCTTCCGCCTCGCCTCGATCTCGCAGGGCGTCTACCGCCGCGTGCTGGCCGGCAACGCCGCGACCGTCAGCGACGCGCCGGCGGCGAACGGCACGCCGCACCTCGCCGCCCAGGCGTTGGCGATCCTCGAAGGCCGCGAATAGGGCTCTGCCTAGCGGCCGCCGGACAGCCAGGCGGCCAGGTTGAGCATGTAGCGATGCGTGTCGGCCAGGGCCTCGGGCGTGCGGGCCATGCCGTCGCCCGGCGGCTCGTCGACGAAGCTCGGACTGCCGGCGGCGATGTCCCAGTTGTAGTCGGCGAAGTGGTGGAAGGTGCTCTGGGCGATCCCTGGACCGCCATGCTCGCCGGGCTCGAACGCCACCGCGATGTTGAAGGGCGCGCCCGTCGCCAGGCTCTTGCCGCGCGCGATGACGCGGGCGTTCTCGCCCTCCGGCGCGCCGACGCCGCCCTCGTGCGGGTGAGACGGCAACCGCCGGATTGACCCGGTCGGCGACTGCCCGTCGGCCAGCACCGGATGCGCGTCGCCGACGATCTCGATCGCCTGGAAGTCGCCGTTGGCCCCGGAATGGAAGTTCGGCCAGGAAATGTAGGTCGTGTACGGATCGTCCCGCGTGCGGCGCGCCTCGTCGGGATCCTGGTTGCTGCTGTGGAAGTAGTGCGCCTTGCCGATGCCGCCGAGCGTGCAGACGGACGAGCCCAGGTCCATGTGATCGCGGGTGACCAGCAGACCGCCGCCGCGCTCGCGGAACCGGGAGATCGCCGCGCAGTCCTGTTCGGTCAGGCCGTCGCCGACGTCGACGGCGAACAGCCACAGCTGGTCGAAGTCGCTCTCGTCGAGGCGTGATAGGACCGGGTCCGGCTGTCCCAGGCCCTCGTGGTCGCGCAGGGTGACGGCGTACAGAGGCTCGCCCTCGTCGTCGCGCTGGTCGGCCAGCAGCGCGCCCAGCCGGCTGAATCGGGCGATCGACCAGTCGTCCTCGGTGGTCGGGATCGTGGTCTGCAGCAGGATCCGGATCGGTTGGCGTGTCATGTCTTTCCCAGGGCCCGTGGCGGCGCGTCGGGATGGAAGATCAGCAGCCGGACCGGCCGGCGCAAGCCCCCGGGGCTCGGCTCAGCCCGCCAGGGCCTTCTTGCGGCGGCGGACCAGCTGCTTCTGGTACTCCATCAGCCGCTTCTCGATCCGCGGCTGGGCTTCGGCGCTCGCCGCGCCTCGCAAGGCCAGGGCGTAGCCGAAGCCGACGGCCGGCTCCAGGTCGTCGACCCCGATCCCGCCGAGCACCCAGGTCAGCATCACCGAGCCGAACACCAGGTCGAGGTTGCGCAGCAGCAGATCCAGGTCGATGGCCGGCAGCAACGCGCCCTCCCTGGACGCCTCGGTGATCAGCGCCCACCAGAAGGCGTAGCGCTGCGGCGTGATCAGGTCGGCGCGGATTTCCTTGCCGCTCAGGTCGAGCGCCTCGGTCCACAGGGTGCGGTAGAAGTCCGGGTCTTCGGCGTAGTAGCTGAGCGACAGCGACATGGCGTGGAAGATCCGGTCGATCGCATTGACCTGGTGCAGGCTCGAGAAGCGCTCGTGGAACTCGCGCACGTCCTCGAGCACGGCGACGACGATGGCGCGCTTGGAGCCGAACAGGTTGTAGGGCGTGGTCAGGCTGACCTCGGCGCGGGCGGCGATGGCGCGCATGGACAGGCCCGTGTCGCCCGTTTCGCGGATCAGCTCGCGCGCGGCGGCGACGATACGGCGGCGGCGTTCGGCCTTGGCTTCCTCGCGTTTGCTCATTTTGCCCCGTCCCCGGACCCCCACACGAGTCTGTGTACCTGCCTATCGCCTTGTGGCCCTTGCGGCAATCAACGCGACCCCCGGATTTCGGGACCAGGCGCCCTTGACCTTATTCTAGATTGTTAGAACATGTTCAAAGATTGCGCCTTGCCTAATGCGAGGGGAGACGATGGCTGGCTTTCTGCGCCACTGCCGAATCCAGGCACGCCAAGAGGCGGCCCGCAGGACTGACCTACAACTAAACGCCGATCATAAAGCGCCCGTCCCCGTGCGCCGTCGCCTCATCGCGTCGGCCGATGGAGGCGGAGCGTTCGGCAGCCGACGGCTTGGGAGGGCCGAATGCAGACTCTGGAACCCCGCAAGATACCCCGGCAGGGCCGCTCGCGCGCGACCGTGGACGCCATCCTCGACGCCTGCGCCGAAGGCCTGGCCATCCGGGGCTACGAGCCCCTGACGACCAACGCCATCTCCGAGCGCGCGGGGGTGAGCATCGGGACGCTCTACGAGTACTTCCCCAACCGGGAGGCGATCGCCGCCGCCCTGGCCGGGCGGGCGTTCCTGCGCATGGTGGACGTGATGCGAGGCTCGCTCCGTGACTGCATCGGCCAGCGGATGGGCATGCTGGAGGGCGCCGAGTACATGCTGCTGTGCGGGTTGCGCGTGCTGGTGTCGGAGCGGGCGGTGTTCCGTGTGCTGGTCTACCAGGCCCCGTTCGTGTTCCAGCTGCCGGTGGTGCGCGAGGCGCGGGCGGCGCTGATCGACCTGGCCCAGGACGTCCGGACCGTGGCCGGCGACCGGCTGAACCTGCCGATGGGCGAGCACGACGCCTGGCTGATCGCCCAGATGCTGTCCTCGGCCATGCTCGAGATCGCCTGCCTGGACGCCACCGACGAGCAGCGCCGGCGCATGACCCGCGGCCTGGCGCGCCTGACCTACCGCATGGCGGTCGGCTGCGACTCCGTCACGGGCGGGCGACCGGCGCGGCGAGCCGCCCCGGTCGTGACCTTGGCGCCCTAGCGGGGTCCTAGGCGGCCTCGCGCCAGTCGCTGCGCATGTCGGCTTCCGGCGAGAGGCCGAGGCCCCGCATCAGGGCCTCGCGCTCGGGCCCCGGATTGGGCGGATAGGCGGCGGCGTTGGCCTTCTTGCCGCGCGCCCAGTAGCCGAGCACCCGCATCATGTTGGATGGCTTCTTCAGCCAGGCCGAGGGATGCTCGAGCATGTGGAAGCCGCGCATCGCCTGGCGCATCAGCCCGACGTCCGAGCGCACCGCGATGCGGATGCCGTCCTCGACGAAGCTCTGGGCCAGCCGCGCCTTCAGGCGGGGCTTGTAGCCGGGGGTGAGGGCGGCCCGGGCCCGGCGGATCGCCGAGCGGTCTTGGGTGCGCATGTCCTCGAAGAACGGCCGGATCTCGGTCTTCAGGGCGGCGTCGTACAGGCGCAGCCGCTCGGCCGGATCCTCAGAGGCGTCCAGCGCCTGGCGGATGACATAGGCGCCGACGGCGGCGAAGGAGCAACCACGGCCGTACAGCGGGTTGGTGCGGACCAGCGCGTCGCCGAGGCACAGGTAGCCGAGCACCGCCGGCTTGCCGTCCTCGGTGATCAGGTCGCGCCAGCGTCCATGCAGGTCGCCCATGCCGAAGACCTTGGTGGTCGGCTCGGACACGTCCGGCGCCAGCCACGGCGCCAGGCCCGGCATCTGCAGGCAGATGCTGTGGAAGGTCTCCGGATGGAAGATCGCCTTGCGCAGTTCCATCTCGATCTCGGGCACGCAGACGGTGATCGAGAAGCAGCCGTTGTCGGCCGGGAACACGCCGAACTTCAGGAAGCCCAGATCGCCGGAGGGCGGGATCTTGCCCCGCGGCGGCTCGCCCACGCCGGGCAGCAGCCGGTAGTGGCGGGTGAAGTAGAGGATGCCCGCCGTTTCCGTGTCTTCCCGGATCGGCGCGCCGGCCTCGATCAGGCTCTCGATGATCTGCGAGCTCTTGCCGCCGGCGTCGATGACCAGGTCGGCGGCCAGGTCGCTGCGGCCGTCGGCGTCTTCGATCGTCACGCCGGTGACCACCGTGGGGCCGCCGTTCGACGGCGTCGTGGTCAGGCTGTGGACCAGGGTCCCGGACCGCAGCTCGACGTTGGGCTGGCGCTGCACATAGCGGCGGATCAGCAGCTCCAGGGTGGTGCGGCGGCTGGTCAGGATGGTCAGATCGTGATCGCCGGGCTCGGGCTGATAGGTTGCGCGCTGCGCCTCGGTCAGCATGTCGGCGAAGGTGATCTCGCGGCAGCCGGCGGCCAGCAGGTCGGCCAGCAACTCGGGATGCTCGTCACGGATGATGTTGTGCAGCCGCGCGAGGAAGGCATGGCTCTGGCGCAGGTGGCCGACGCCCTTGCGCTTCCAGTCGCGGAACGCCTCGTCGGTGTCGCCCGCCGGCGGTTCGTCATCGCGCTCGAGGATCACGATCTTGCGGCCGGTGGGAGCCAGGGCGAGGGCGGTGCACAGCCCCGCGATGCCGGCCCCGATCACCAGAACCTGTTCTTCGCGCTTCAACGGTTCTCTCCCGTACGAGGACATCTCTGACGGGAAACTAGCGAAAGTCGGGCGGCGAAAGAACCAAAATTTGTAACGCGCTATAATTTTTGCATCGGTGTTGCGTTGACGCCGCGACAGCTCCGCAGGGCGCCGAAAGCGACCGGCGATATGCGAGCGTTGCTGCGAATAGCCCGGGCTCCGCAGGGTTAGGTGACGCCAGCGTCACGAATATGGCGATTGAAATCAATACCTTGCACACAATCTATCGGCGCTTCGCGCTGCACAAAATTGCGCGCGGAAACCCGAGTATCGGAGCATTTTTTCTGACCCCCATACTGATAACGGGCGATATCCGCCGGCTCTCAGGGGGCCGGGTGGGAGGGACGGCGCCCGAACAACAAAAGCCGCGGCATCAGACCGACGGCACAAGGGGAGGATCACACATGGCCAATGCCCTGCGCCTGCGCAGCCTGTTCGCACTCGGCGTCTCCACCACGGCGCTGCTTGCCGCGCTACCCGCCTTCGCCCAGCAGGCGCCGGCCTCGACCACCGTCGGCGAAGTCGTCGTCACCGCCCAGCGCCGCGAACAGGCGCTGCAGGACGTGCCGATCGCCGTCTCGGCCTTCTCGGGCGAGGGGCTGAAGGAACAACGCATCGACACCGGCCAGGACCTTCTGTTCGCCGTGCCGAACGTGAACTTCTCCCGCGCCAACTTCGGCGGCTTCAACTTCCAGATCCGGGGCATCGGCACCAAGCTGGTCGCCACCAGCGCCGACGCCGCCATCGGCGTCCACGTCAACAACGTGCCGCTGGGCGCCAGCACCCTGGCCGACTCCAACTTCTTCGACGTCGAGCGGATCGAGATCCTGCGCGGGCCTCAGGGCACCCAGTTCGGCCGCAACACGACCGGCGGCCTGATCAACATCATCACCAACAAGCCGACCGACCAGTTCGCGGCCTCGATCACGGGCGAGGCGGCCAACTACAACAGCCGCCGCGCCAACGGCTTCGTCAACATCCCGCTCGGCGACAAGCTGGCCTTCCGGGCGGCGGGCTCCTACTTCAACCGGGACGGCTTCGGCGAGAACCTGGTCACCGGCGATTCCATCGACGGGCGCGACCTGTGGTCCAGCCGCCTGACCCTGGCCTTCAACCCGACCGACACCTTCTCGGCCTACCTGATGTGGGAGCACTTCGAGGAGGACGACGACCGCACCCAGGTGGGCAAGCAGCTCTGCATCAAGGACACGGGCCGCACCACCGTCGGCGGCGTGCCGACGACGGGCCTCGGCGGGTCGACGCGGAACTACTTCAGCCAGGGCTGCGCGATGGGCAACCTGGGCGGCAAGGCCGGGCTGGGCACGCTCAACAGCGCCGCGACCCTCGGCGGCGGTCTCGGCGTCCTGACCGGCCTGATCACCGGCGACGCCTATGCGGGCAAGTTCCAGGATCCCGACCTGCGCAGCATCGAGTCGGCGATCAACCCGACCTACCAGAACAACTTCGACGCCTACATCTTCAACGCCGTTTGGGACATCACCGACACCCTGAGCCTGAGCTACACGGCCAGCCTGTCGGAAGGCGACAGCTTCCAGCGCGCCGACTACAACCGCACCACGCCCAGCCAGACCTTCAACGTCACCCCGATCTCCCCGGGCGGCTTCTTCAACGACCCGCAGGTCGGCCTGGCCAACCAGTTCCGCACCTTCCAGATCGGCGACGGCGAAGGGGAGGGGCAGACCCACGAGCTGCGCCTGCAATCGTCCTTCGACGGGCCGTTCAACTTCAGCGCCGGCGCCAGCTACCAGAAGAACGAGGGCACCACGAACCTCTACGTGGTCAGCAACACCCTGACGGCGGTGGCGGTCGGACTCTACAACCTCGGCCTGCTGGCGCCGACCTGCCCGCCGTTCGGCGGTCCGGCCAACTGCATTCTGGTCGATCCCAACGAAATCCCGGACGGCTCGGGCGGCAACTACTTCAACAGCCGCACGGAGTACCAGGTCGAGTCCAACGCCCTGTTCGGCGAGGTGAACTACGAGTTCACCGACACCTTCCGCGTCACCGCCGGACTGCGCTGGACCCAGGACAAGAAGCGGGCGCTGCCCTACGCGCCGGCGCTGTTCGTCCCGGGCAACACCGGGGGCACGCCGCTGGCGGTCCAGCGGGCCACCTTCGAGGAATTCACCGGCCGCCTGAACTTCGACTGGACGCCGACGGTGCCGTTCACCGACCGGACGCTGATCTATGCGTCGATCGCGCGCGGCTACAAGGGCGGCGGCTTCAACCCGCCGCAGACGCCGGGTCAGGAGCTGTTCCCGACCACCTACGAGCCCGAGTTCATCAACGCGCTCGAGATCGGCGCGAAAAACACCCTGCTCGGCGGCAGGATGGTCCTGAACCTCACGGGCTTCTACTACGACTACAAGGGCTACCAGGTGTCGCAGATCATCCAGCGCACCTCGGTGAACACCAACATCGACGCGACGGTCTGGGGCCTGGAACTGGAGTCGATGTGGGAGCCGGTGCCCAACCTGCGCTTCAACGCAAACATCGGCTACCTGAACACCAAGCTGGACGACACCT
>Ga0247813_10002168_pt1 | contig 13726 bp, 7 predicted proteins | sample UWRJL169409C1_FD_180719 | JGI IMG/M metagenome (GOLD analysis project Ga0247813, IMG submission 180719) | Plant litter microbial communities from Arlington Agricultural Research Station in Wisconsin, United States - UWRJ-L169-409C-1 | ecosystem: Environmental > Terrestrial > Plant litter >... | reverse complement strand
CCGGGTGAAAATCTGGCTGAACTATTCGAATAATCCTGAGGCCCCACCCTATCCAAATATTGATGATTTCAAGAACAGCGTCTTTGATTTCCACCCAGTTACTCTGATCAATTATGATTTGCAGAAAATCGGGCTGACTTGAATTAGGCAAAATTATTCCGTCGGCAGGATCCCGACTGAGCTTTTCAAACCAGTCAGGATGCGCTACTACCCAGGGGTGCTCCGGAGAAAATTGCAAAGCAAGATCAAGTGCAATTTCAATATCAAGTGCCCTTGCTTCGCATACAAGATTTTGAAAATCTTTAATGTTTCCTAATTCTGAATGAATAGTGTCGTGCCCTCCCGACAAATCTCCAATCGCGTAAGGCGAACCCGGATCATTTCGTTCAACCTTTTTTCCTCCGTTTTTGCCCTTTCTCTTGTTGAGCCCAATGGGATGGATAGGGGGAAAATGTAATACATCAAAACCCATGTTGGCAATTCTGGGAAGCAACGAAATGACATCCTGAAAGGTGCCGTGGCTGCCTGCTTTATCCGCAGCGGAACGCGGGAACATGGTATACCAGGAACTGAATTCTACGTTTTTTGAATAGGAAATTATTCCAAAATCAGCCGTTCTGGCCGATAAGCTCATATCGGGGTAACGATTGAGCCATTCTGTGAAACGAAAGCTCATCGCCATTTGCCCGGCTTCATCAGCTCTTTTTTCATCTTTGAAAATCCTGACCGCTTCTTTGATCAATGCCTTATCTTCCTTCGAAGCCTGTTTCGCCATATTTTCCAGCAGCGTCCTCCCAGTGGAAAGTAAATCCTTGAACGAAATATACTGATGTACTTTTCTGGTAATTTCGGTTTGCCAGGTCGCAATCGGATCAATCCAGGCTTTGATGAAATATTGAAATGAACCAGTTCTGTCCACCACAAATTGCCCCTCCCAACGGTCGTTTCCTATGGGCTTCAAATAAGTTTCCTGCCATTTGTCTTCATTTTCATGTTTGAAAAAAATTCTTGCAGCCAAACTGTTGATACCGTTGGAAAAAATATCGGCTTGTACTAAAACGGTATCTCCTTCAATAACCTTTACCGGATATTTTCCATGATCAATTTGGGGAATTACATTTTCAATAATTACCGGGTTGTAACCCGAAGCTATATATTCTGTTATTTCAAGATCCTGATACATACTTAAAAATAATTTACTTTCAATTTTTACTAAAAATATTCACAAATATTGACTTATTCGTAAATTTCAATGATTCTGTACTGAAATCGTTCCAGCGCCAAATTATTCACCGACTTTTTAGTGTATATATGACAAGTATAAAATATTCCTGGTATCCTTATGAAGTAAATATCGCGCCCGAAGGATTGATTTCATTTAAATAATAATAGAAGTCGTAGATAAACCGGTATTAAATCCCTGACAAAATTGACAACTACCTACCATTATTTTTCTGACGAAGAGCTGACGAAACTGATCTGCCAACAAAACGATGAACTTGCTTTTAGTGAGTTATACCGTCGGCATGTCCGTATTCTGGTACACACAGCCATTCGGAAAACGGGCGCGAGAACAACCGCAGAAGATCTGGTCCAGGAAGTATTCTTCAAATTCTGGATTGGGAGAAATAAATTTGATATTCAAAAAAATGCTCAGGCTTATTTGCAGGGCATGTTGAAATATAACATTGTAAACCATTACTACCAGGAACAGAAAAAACACCTTTTTTCTATTGATGAAGTAGAGTCACCCGCTGATGACGACACCAGAGAACATCTGGACTATAATCTTTTAAGTGAGTTATATGAACAGTCGCTTTTAAAACTTCCTGAAAAATGTCGTCAGGTTTTTGTACTCAGCCGCAAAGGTTACACTCTGAAAGAAATCGCGCTGACACTTGAAATTTCGGAAAAAACCGTTGAAGCTCATATTAGCAAGGCCTTGCGGATTTTGAGAATTGAGATGAAAGATTACATCGCTTTGGCACTCATAAGCATCACTTTTGCCTAAGGAATTCAATTTTTTAAAAATAAATTCATATTTAAGTAAGGGATATTCCTCGAAATAGCAGACTGTATAATAAAGCTATTTCTATAAGTGTAAATCATACACCTAAAATGGATCCCAAAATTCCTTCTTCTGAGTTATTAAAAAAATATCTGAGCAATCAGTGCAGCAGTCACGAACGTGATCTTGTCGAAGCATGGTACCAGAGCCTTACCATTGAATCCGGAGAAACTTTTTCAGCTTGTGATGAGGAGGTTTTGTACGAACGCATTCAACTCCAAATTTCAGAAACGGAACATGAGACAAATACGCCAATTTTACCGCTTCGGAAGTTATGGTATTATGCTGCAGCCGCTGTTCTTTTTGCCGGACTTTTCTTTGCTTATTCTACCTCCCCGAAAACTGAAAAGGCTGTAACAGAAAACGTTCTTACTGATTCGCTACAAATCACTTTCAGTAATAAGGAGAAAAAAATTATCCGATACACTTTACCGGATAAAAGTGTTATCTGGCTTAAACCAGGAGCGTTTATCTCCCATCCAGTTTCATTTTCAACAAGTAAGAACCGCGAAATTGACTTTCATGGAGAGGCTTTCTTTGACGTACGGCGGGACATAGAACATCCTTTTATCATTCATTGCGGCAAATTAAAAACACAGGTTTTAGGGACGACGTTCAATGTAAAAGCCAATGAAAACGAGCCGAGCTACAAAGTTTCAGTAGTTACCGGCAGTGTTGCAGTCAGCAAAGAAAATTCAGCTAACAAATTTGAAACTATTGTATTAAAACCCAAACAAGAAGCTGTTTTTGAAAAAACTTCCGATCGGATGACTTTCAATGTTACACCTGACAATGAAACGATCAATGAAAATTGGCAGTCCGTCTCCCTTGTTTTTAATGAAACGCCTATGAGCGAGGTTGCCATTCGTTTGCAGCAAACTTTCCGTATCAAAATCGAATTTGCAAATCCTGAAATTAAAAAATGCCGCCTGAAAGTCGATTTCAATAATCAAAAGCTTCCCGAAATCCTTGGAATGATCGAAACGCTTTTGGGGACAACATATGAGATCGAAGCAGATAAAGTGATTTTGAAGGGCGAGGGATGTGCAAGATAACTATTAATGCAGGAACCTTAACTTACTTAAATATAACAACTTATGACATAGACAAATTACTTAACCAGAATTAATGTCTGTTCAAAAAAATCAGGAGTGGTTGCGACACTCCTGATTATAAACTGATCAGATATCCAAGAACGTGCAGTTCATTCAGATCGCCCTGCGGCGATTTTCAGGATCGTTGTTTCCAACATTTCAATCAATTCACAGTAAAATTATGAAAAAACATTTTCATCCACGGCATGGATTGCTATTCAAAATCATGCGATTAACATTCTATCAACTCGTTTGCATCGGTCTGCTGTCGGCAATGGCCTATGCGCACAATACGCCGGCTCAGGATCTTCTGAACCGCGGAATCTCGCTGGAACTAAGAAATGTAACATTAGAGGAGGCACTGGTGAAGATTGAGCAAAAAGCAAAAATACGTTTTGCATACAGCAGTGACCTTGTTACGATGCAACGGGCTGTGACGATTTCTGCGAACAAGGAAAAATTATCGTTCGTGCTCGACCGGTTGTTTTTGCCGATAGGAATCGCCTACCGGGTCAATGAAGACCAGATTTTATTATCCAAATCTTTTTCCAGGATAAATGAAATTCCTGCCGAGGAAACCAAAAAAACAACGATGACAGCGGACGTGAGTATATCCGGTACCGTCAAAGCTGAATCCGGCGACGGCCTACCTGGGGTGAGTATTATTTTAAAAGGGACTCAGCGTGGAACTACTACCGATATCAACGGAAAATATCAGCTGGACTTACCGGACGCAAATGCGGTTTTAATCTTTTCTTTCGTTGGTTTTGTTTCACAGGAGATTACCGTCGGAAATCGCACGACGGTTGACGTTTCCTTGCTGGCAGATACGAAAGCACTTGATGAGGTGATTGTTGTAGGTTATGGTACTCAGAAAAAATCTACGTTAACGGGATCCGTTGCTTCGATCAAAGGAGGAGAAATTGCGGAAACTCCAGTTCCAAATATCTCTAATTCCATGGCTGGAAAAGTTGCAGGTGTCAGTATGCGTCCAAATGGCGGCCAGCCCGGAGCAGATTCTCCCGAAATTCACATCCGCGGGATCGGTACAACGGGGAATAATAAACCGCTTATTGTAGTCGACGGAATTATCCGGGACAATATCAACCAGATTGACCCGACTGCAATTGAAACAATTTCAGTCTTGAAAGATGCTGCTGCGGTGGCTCCTTATGGTTTGGGCGGTGCAAATGGTGTGGTTTTAATCACAACAAAAAGAGGAAAAACGGGTGCTCCTTCCCTGACTTTCAGCAGTTACTATGGAACGCAAACGCCAACCTATTATCCAAAATTATTGAGCGCTCAGGATTACATGCGTCTTAAAAATGAAGCCTATTCCAATGAAAACCCAACCGGAACACAACTCCCGTTTGCCACTGATCTGATCGAAAATTATACCAGTTTAAATGCGAAAGATCCGGACCTCTACCCGATCAGCGACACAAAAAAACTGGTCAATATGCACGCTCCTATGCAAAACTACAACCTGCAATTAAGCGGCGGCGCAGAGAAAATCAAATACTATGCGGGACTTGGATTTTTACAGCAAAAAGGAATGTTCGATCCTGTCAGGTATACGCGTTACAATTATAATCTGAACCTGGAAGCGCAGGCAACGAAAACAACGACGGTAACGTTGGCTTTGATCGGCTCTATTGAAAATACAAAATCTGTCGATGACGCGGTCAACGCAACCAACCTTTTCAGAAATGGTTTCAAATACATTCCGATCCGAAGCTTGTATTACAGCAACGGTCTTTGGGGAGAATTTGCAGGAAACTCGCCGGTAGGTATTTTAAATGCAGGTTATCGAAAAAATACTAACAATACCCTGCTGACCACGCTTGCAATCGAACAGAAACTTCCGGTGAAGGGATTAAGTATCAAAGGGACTTTCAGTTATGACCCAAATCAGCGAACTGAGAAGGGCTGGCACACGCCGTTTTATTACTACACCCAAAATACGAACGTAACGCCGTATACCTATAAAAGAGAAATTTCTACATCGGAAGGCGGTGCGCCCGCTTTTACCTATTTGAGACAGGAATACAGAAAAACGCAGACGTTTAGCTACCAGGCTTATCTGAATTATCACAATTCATTCGGCAAACATGATTTCACAGGGCTACTGGTAGCGGAAGCCAGAAATAACACGTACGAAATATTTTCTGCCCGCAGAAATAATTTCGCGATCAACGTGGACGAACTGGATATGGGCAGTTCCAATAAAAATGATTTTGACAACTCAGGAACATCGTCAACCGGCAGCCAGATCGGTTACGTCTACCGGGTTGGATATGCCTATGCCGGAAAATATCTTTTCGAGGCGTCGGGTCGATATGACGGCCATTACTATTTTGCACCGGGAAAAAGATATGGTTACTTCCCCGCATTTTCTGTTGGCTGGGTGATGTCGGAGGAAGACTTCATTAAGAAAAGTCTTCCGATGGTCGACAACCTTAAACTAAGAGGCTCCTGGGGAAAATCAGGAAACCTTGCAGGTACTGCTTTTCAATATTTGACAGGATATAATTTATACGGAAATGCATACGCTCTGGGCGCGGGTTCGATGGTTCAGGGATCTTTCCTTCCCAACGAAGCCAACAGAAATATTACCTGGGAAATTGCTACGAAAACAGACATTGGTTTTGAAGCAACTTTATGGAGAGGTTTGCTGAATATCGAAGCAGATTATTTTCATGAGAAAAGAACGGGGATGCTTTTGCCGCCGGCTGTGACTGTTCCAATTGAGTACGGACTTGGACTTGCTGACGAAAATGCCGGAATTATGACCAATACCGGATTTGAATTCAGCCTTGGTACCCAATACAAATTTTCGAATGGCCTGAAATTGGGAATCAATGGAAATATGAGTTATGCTAAAAACAAGATGGTTCAGATCTTTGAGACAGCAGCAACCCGCAACAATCCAAACCGCAGCAGAACTGAACGTCCGTTTGGCACTCCTTTCGGATACAAGGCCATGGGTATTTTCAGTACTGCGGACGACAAAAATGATGACGGTATTATAGATTCAAAAGATGGCTATAATGTGGCGCAATTCGGAGTTTTACATCCTGGTGATATTCGTTATGCAGATTTGAGCGGTCCGGATGGAAAACCTGATGGAAAAATCGATGCGAATGATGAGACAGTTATTGGCAAGCCGGTTGCACCGTTCCTGAGTTATGGTATCACGCCGACAGCCAATTGGAAAGGATTCGATGTAAGTTTATTTTTCCAGGGATCGGCACTTGCCAGCCTTGATATCCGCCAGTTTCAAACAATTCCGTTCAATAATAACAACAGTAATTCCAGCTACGAATATTTTAATAACCGCTGGACGCCTGAAAATCAGGGAGCACGTTATCCGAGAGCTACACAAGCACCTTATGCCAATAACACGCAGGCATCGGATTTCTGGTGGACAAGTACCGCGCACGTTCGTTTAAAAACTGCGATCATCGGGTATACACTTCCAAAAAGCGTGATCCAGGCTTTGAAGATCCAGTCGGTGCGGGTTTATGCATCAGGACAAAATCTTTTTACAGTCAGCAAGCTAAATTTCATGGACCCGGAAGTGGGTTACACCGATCGCGAAACGGCTTATCCTAACCAAAAAGTTTACGTCTTCGGTTTGAATGTTACTTTCTGATTTTTGACCAATCTAATATAATCTGATATGAAAAATACGAAACAAATCATTTTTACAGCCCTGCTCGGCTTTTGTCTCAGCACGATTTCCTGTAAAGAAGATTTTCTGGATAACGAAATCAAGAATCGGCTGACCGATGAAACACAATGGACATCAGAGGGAAACGCTGATATTTTCCTGAATGACATTTATCACGATCTTTCCAATAAATGGAACTCGCCGGAAAATCTGGACAACTTTACCGATGATAATGATGCAGGTTTTTACTGGCGGTCATACAGCTGGAAACAGGGAATCGTCGATCCATCGGTAAATCAGGGATCGCCCATGGATCAGGAATACAATACCAGTGCAACTGTGAGTAATACCACCAATCACGCAACAGATTATGCGACCTGGTCGGCAGGATATTACAAAATTCGTAAGTGTAATTTATTTCTTGAAAAAATTACTGAAAATGCAGCTAATTTCTCAGAAACTTATATCAGACAACGCACAGACGAAGTACGGTTTTTGAGGGCTTATTTATACAGCGAATTGTTTATGCATATTGGTGGTTTGCCGATTCTGACCAAAACGCTGGACCGAAATACAATGGCAAAAGAAGAGCTTTACAACAAGCGCAACACTTTCGAAGAAACCTTTAATTTTATCACTTCTGAACTGGACGCGATTGTTAAAAACAAAGCTTTGCCTGTAAAATATAATAACGGTGATGCAAATGCAGGACGTTCGACACTTGGCGCAGCGTTGGCTTTAAAGGGTTGGCTGGAACTATATGCTGCGAGCCCGGCTTTCAATACTGCAAATCCTCCGGCCGGTGCCGATCCTAATAAAATGATCAGTTTTGGAAACAATGATCCCGAACGCTGGAAAAAAGCGGTGGCTACGAACAAACAATTTATGGATACTTATGGCGGAACTTACGGCTTATTCCCTGACGTCTCAGCCTTGTGGTGGGAGAAAAACGAGTACAATTCCGAGGTAATCTGGGATCGCCAGATTGTCGCGGTGATTATGGGATCTAACTATGAACAATATGGCGGACCGGTGTGGATCGACGGCGTTTATTATACCTGGGGAAATTACGATCCTACGCAGGAACTTGTTGATCAGTTTGCGATGGCAAATGGAAAACCGATCTCCGATCCGACTTCCGGCTACGATCCTCAGAACCCTTACGTAAACCGTGAAAAACGTTTCTACGATTTCATCGTCTACGACGGAGCGCCATACAAACAAGACTGGATGGCAAAAGTTGATACCATTTACACCCGGATCGACAAAGTAAAACCGTCGAAAAATCAGATCGATTTTGGTACGGACGATGTAAGTAATACAGGTTATTATTTCAAAAAGAAGATCAATCCGTTAAAACCAAGAGGTGGTGCGTCAAGCGGGCAGAATTATATTTATTATCGTTATGCTGAGGTATTGCTGAACTATGCCGAAGCTCAGAATGAGGTTGCCGGGGCCGACGCTTCTGTTTATTCAGCGATCAATGCAATACGCAAACGTTCTGCCTTGCCGGATCTTCCTGCTGGCCTGAGCAAAGATGAGATGCGTCAGGCGATTCGCAGGGAACGGCGTATCGAACTTTGTTTCGAATCGAAAAGGTTTTACGATATCATTCGCTGGGTTGTTGCGGAAGATGTAATGAACAAAGATCTGCACGGCATGAAAATCACGAACACTTCGCCCAATGACAATAAAGGTAAATGGGTTTATGAGGTTGTCGGACTTAATCACCCGCACGTCTTCCACAAGAAAATGTATATGAATCCGGTTCCACAATCGGTAAGAGACCAGAACAAAGAGATCGTTCAAAACCCTGGTTATCAATAATAGTTGTCTGTTGATAAAACAAAAAAAGCCTTACACGCCAGGTAACTGGCTGTAAGGTTTTTCTTTTATAGTCTCGTCTGCATTTATATTTTCCAAGAAAAAACAGGACGTTATACATTAATGTTTCTATTTCCATGCATTATGAATAATAATCAACTACCCTTTCTGGCTTTTATTTTTGTTGTCATCACTCATCTTTCTGTTAATGCACAAGAAAAAAATACACCGACAAAAGACTCCGATGCGAAGTTTGCAGCAGCCGAACTTATTCTAAAAAAAGCGAATGGCTTCAAAGGGATCTGGTATATGAATCAGCCTTCGAATGATGAGTACGTTTATAAATATAGCGGTGGCCTGGCAACATATCCCGCCAATCACCGTCCATTCGCCATTTATTCAAAAGCGGCAGATAAAACTTTTTTCTGTTTTGGCGGGACTGATAGTTCCAATTCCACATTGCTTCACAACGTCTCCTATTTTGATCATCAGACAAAAAAGATAGCAAACCCGACCATTTTACTGGATAAAAAAACGACCGACGCACATGACAATCCGGTAATTTCAATTGATGACAAAGGATATATCTGGATCTTTTCAACCTCGCACGGAATCACCCGTCCGTCTTATATCCATAAAAGTAAAAAACCATTTGATATCACTGATTTCGAAACAATTAAAGCAACGGAAAAGATAAATGGGGCCGAGCAGGAATTCAATAATTTCTCCTATTTCCAGGTTTACTTTGTAAAAGAAAAGGGTTTTATTGCCTTGTTTACAAAATATAACAAAGCAAGCAACCGCGTGATAGGCTATAACACCAGCGCTGATGGCATCCATTGGAACGAGTGGAAAGTTTTGGCACATATTGAAGACGGCCATTATCAGATCAGTGCGGAATCCGATGGGAAAATTGGAGTTGCCTTTGATTATCACCCGAAAGGAAAAGGATTAAACTACCGGACAAATCTTCATTATCTGGAAAGCGCCGACTTTGGAAATACCTGGCAAAATGGCGATGGGCAAACCGCTCAGCTTCCTGTCACAGAGACGAAAAACATCGCACTGGTAAAAGATTATTCAACCGAAAAATTAAATTGTTATTTGCTGGACATCACTTTTGATAAAAAAAACAAACCGGCTATTCTTGTTATTTCGAGTAAAGGCTATCAAGCCGGTCCGATGAACAATCCGAGAGCATGGACAGTTTTCAGACATCAAAAAAATAAGTGGGATCATCACGTAGCAACGACTTCAGACAATAATTATGACATGGGTTCAATTTATGTTGAATCTGACAGGGTAGTGAAAATCATCGGGCCAAGTATCGATGGTCCGCAGGCCTATAATCCCGGCGGGGAAGTTGCCATGTGGGAAAGTATTGACGGTGGGGAAACCTGGAAAAATAAAAGACAAATGACCAAAAACAGTCTGATGAACCACTCTTATGTAAGGAGACCTTTACATGCTCACGCTGATTTCTATGGAATCTGGGCAGACGGAAACGGAAGAAAACCTTCGGAATCTTTTTTGTATTTTACCAATCAAAACGGCGACGTATATCAACTGCCCAGAGATGGCAGCGATGAGATGTTTTCACCAATTTTAAAGCCCTGACTTTTTCCAAACCATCACCGATTATGGAACCACTAATTGTAAAAAGTACGATCGTCATTAATGCTCCCGCCTCAGAAGTCTGGGATGCACTTATCAATCCGAAAAAAACAAAACAATATATGTTCGGCTGTGAAACGGTATCCGATTGGAATGTTGGCAGTCCGTTATTATGGAAAGGAAATTACGAAGGAAAGGAGATGGTTTTCGTCAAAGGGGAGATCGTTGAAATCGAACCGGAAAAGTTATTAACCTATACAACAATCGATCCTAATTCCACCATTGACGATATCTCCGAAAATTATCTTCAAGTTACCTATTTACTTTCGACTGATAACGAAAGGACTATTTTGACTGTAACACAAGGCGATTACAACATGGTTGCCGACGGCGAAAAACGGTATCAGGAAGCTTTTAATAATGGCATAGGCTGGAACCCAATTTTGAATGAAATCAAGAAACTGGTTGAAAAACAATAATGTAACCGTTCTGCACAAATAGCTTTACAGGAAATATTATTTAGTAATTATAAAAAAGCATAAACTATTATTAGTTTAATTTGCCCTTTTATTACTAAATATTCGTCACATGACTAAAAGTTATTTATCACTATTTCTTGTTTTGCTTTCACTTTCAGCATTCGCGCAAAAGTTTAAAGTATCGGGAAAAATTACAGATGCTAACGGAGAGCCCTTAATTGGAGCCTCTGTTATTGAAAAGGGAACCAACAACGGTACGACAGCTGATGGAAGCGGAGTTTATACATTATCAGTTGGATATTCCGGTGCGACTTTAATTGTTACTTACGTTGGTTATAACAAAATCGAAAAAGAAATTAACGGTCAGGAAATTCAGAATTTCACGCTCGAAGATGCGACCTTACTGAGCCAGGTAACGGTTGTAGGTTCGAGAAATATGAATCGTTCCTCTACCGACACGCCTGCTCCGATTGACGTGATCAATATTCAGGAAGTTACCACCAAACAAGGCCAGCTTGATGTCAATCAGCTTTTGCAATTTGCCGCTCCTTCATTTAATTCAAACAGACAGACTGGTTCAGATGGTGCCGACCACGTAGATCCGGCTTCCCTCCGCGGTTTGGGACCTGATCAAACGCTGGTTCTTATCAATGGAAAACGTCGCCACCAATCGGCATTAGTTAACCTGTTTGGTTCAAGGGGCCGTGGAAATACAGGAACTGATTTGAATGCTATTCCGGCGGCTGCCATTGAAAGAATAGAAATTCTGAGAGATGGAGCTGCTGCGCAGTATGGTTCGGATGCGATCGCAGGTGTGATTAATATCGTTTTAAAAGAAACGGTTAGTCAGCTGACAGCGAATGTCAACGCTGGGATGTACAAAGCCAAATATCGTTTTGACGACAAAAATTTTGATGGACAGAATTATAATGTCAGCCTTAATTATGGTTTGAAAATTGCAAAGACAGGTTTTCTAAACGTAACTGCTGACTACAATTTCCGTGATCATACCAACCGCGCAAATACCAGTCCGCTTGACGAAATCAGTCGCAGACAATATGGAGATCCGCAGATGAAAAATGCTGCGATTTATTACAATGCAAAAATTCCGGTTGGAAAAAACTTCCAGGTTTACAGTTTTGGCGGTCACAATACCCGGACCGGCGATGCATATGCCTGGACACGTTTTGCGGATGATGTTAAAAATATCCCTTCCATTTACCCCAACGGTTTCGATCCAATTATTGCGAGTAAAATTACTGACAATGCCGCAACCGTTGGCGTACGCGGCGTCTGGAAGCAGTGGGATATCGATTTGAGCAATACCTATGGCTTCAACAAATTTGATTTTTCAGTAAAAAATTCGTTGAATACTTCCCTCGGAGCACAATCACAAACCTCATTTGAAGCGGGAGGTTTCCAATTGGGACAAAACGTAACCAACCTTAATTTCACCAGATTTTACAAATCAGTTTTAAGCGGCCTGAATATTGCTTTCGGCGGAGAATACCGCACCGAACGATACAAGATTTTTGCGGGTGAAGAAGCTTCATACACAACGTATGATCAAAACTTCGCAGGCGGCTCACAGGGATTTCCTGGATTTAGTCCGGCTGATATCACAAACCGCAGCCGGTCAAACTTTGGTGCCTATCTGGATGTAGAAGCTGACTTAACAAAAAAACTTTTGGTAGATGCGGCGGTTCGTTTTGAGAATTACAGCGATTTTGGAAGCACACTGAATGGCAAATTGGGAGCCCGATACAAGATCACGGATGATATTGCTGTTCGTGGATCGGTTAGTACAGGTTTCCGTGCTCCTTCACTGGCTCAGAAATATTTTAACTCGACTTTCACCAATTTTGTGAATGGTCAGGCGGTACAGGTACTTCTGGCAAATAACAACAGTGCCGTCACAAAAGCACTTGGAATTCCAGAGCTTAAACAGGAAACTTCCCAAAATGCGAGCCTGGGTGTCACGGTGACTCCAAAAGGCTCTGCCTTGTCTGTTACGGTTGACGGATATTATGTAAAAGTAAAAGACCGTGTCGTTCTTACAGGTCAGTTTAGCGACGAAGATGAGGCGATTGGTCCGTTATTGAAATCATTAAATGTTGGTCAGGCTCAGTTTTTTACCAATGCACTTTCTTATACAACGACCAAAGGAATTGACGTGATCGTCGCTCACTCGACAGCTCTTGGCAGAGGCCGTTTCAGTACCACTTTGGCTGCTAACTTCAACTGGATGAAATTAGGGCCGATTAATACAAGTCCGGCGCTGATCGGGAAAGAAGATACATACTTCAATCAGAGAGAACGCAGTTTTGTACTCGCTTCTGCACCACCATCCAAGATAAATTTAACGTTTGACTACACAGTCAGCAAATTAAGTCTGATGGTAAGATTCGTTCGTTTTGGCGAAATAAAACTGACAAACTGGAATTATGGCTCTATTAACGAAGAGACAAACCAGGAGTATACGGAAGCGGAATATACAGACATTTACAAACCAAAAATTCAGACAGACGTAACTGCAAATTATAAATTCAGTAAAAACATTTCCCTTTCTATCGGTGGAAGTAACATCCTAAATGTATACCCAAATATGTCTAAACCTTACCTGACAGAATCAGGAGGCGCATGGGATCCGGTTCAGATGGGTAGCAACGGCGCTTTCTTGTTTACCAGAATAGGCTTTAAATTTTGAAATTTTTTCTGAAACTGCGGCTTCAACCAAAATGGAGCCGCAGTTTGTTTTCAACAATTCCGGTAACATTGATTTGCAATCATTTGACAAAAAATACAATTGAAGAATTCTAATAATATTTAGACTTATACAGGAGTCTACATGAAGGTGCGGTTAATTTCAATGCTGACATTTGAAGTAAATCTAATCGCATCAAACCATGCATATTTACTACTCATCAAAAAAGGCGCTTGAAAAGCTTTTTTATAAAACATTTCTGCTGATCTG
>Ga0247813_10002167_pt1 | contig 13729 bp, 10 predicted proteins | sample UWRJL169409C1_FD_180719 | JGI IMG/M metagenome (GOLD analysis project Ga0247813, IMG submission 180719) | Plant litter microbial communities from Arlington Agricultural Research Station in Wisconsin, United States - UWRJ-L169-409C-1 | ecosystem: Environmental > Terrestrial > Plant litter >... | reverse complement strand
ATAACTTATCCTACCTTGTTTATCCAATACAACAGTAGTAGGTAAGGAGCCTTTAAAAAGCTGATCAGGAATTTCACTGGCCACTGCATAAACCGGCAGCTGGTATTTCCTCTTCTCCATAAACTTCGTGGCCTTCGGCAAATCACTATCCGCATCTACAAAAATAAAAACTATACTTTTATCGTCCTTAAACTGTTCATAAAGCTTATTTATTGAAGGCATTTCAGCCAAACATGGCGGACACCAGGTAGCCCAGAAATTCAGGAAAACAACCTTACCTTTCAACGCTCCCAGATCAACCACCTTGCCAGATGCATCTTTAAATAAAACTCCCGAAAGCCCTGCTTCAGGCTCCTTTTTAGCCATATTCGTATCAGGCTTGAAAAAACCAATGCCCATTAGTCCCCGTAATACCATTGCTTTCGCCGAGGGCACAAATAACAGGGTCAGCAGCAGCCCCGCAAAAATCACATTGATAATATTCTTTCTCGTAATTAGTTTCTTCATTTCAGATATGATTATTAAATCTTAATTTGCATTATCCTAAACCTTCACACCGAACCAGCAATGAAGAGAATTTTACCAGGAATGCTTTTACTGAGCATGACTATAGCTTGTACAAACAAAGATAAGAAAATGGAAATTTATAAATGGCCGGACGTTAAAGCGCCTGTTGCAGAAATTAAGCCTGCTACCAGAATTTTACATGGAGATACCGTAACTGACAATTATTACTGGATGATCGACTATTTTAAAAAGGGGCCGGACAGCACAAAGGTGGTAGATTATCTGAAAGCAGAGAATACCTATCTGGATCAGATGATGAAGGGAACTGATGACCTGCAGGCCGATCTTTTTAAAGAGATGAAGGGCAGGATCAAAGAAAAGGATGAGTCTGTGCCCGTGTTTAAGAACGGCTATTACTATTATTCCAAAACAGAAGAAGGCAAACAGTATTTTAAATACTGCCGTAAAAAAGGGAGCCTGACTGCCACAGAAGAAGTTTTGCTTGATATTGATGATTTGGCAAAAGACCATTCCTATTATTCCGCCACAGGCTTCAGTATCAGCCCTGATAATAAATTACTCGCTTATGGTGTAGATAATGTTTCCAGAAGACAATACACCATTCAGGTCAAAAATCTGGAAACGGGAGCAATGTTAACAGACCATATCCAGAATACAGAAGGCGATCCTGTTTGGGCGGCAGATAACAAGACTTTATTTTATACCGCCAAGCATCCTGTAACTTTATTGAGCGAGAAAATTCAGAAACACCGTCTGGGAACTGATGCCACAAAAGATCTTGTTGTCTATGAAGAAAAAGACAAATCAAACTATATTGGTGTAGATAAATCAAAATCAGGCAAGTATATCTTTATCTATTCTTCTGCTACTTTATCTTCAGAAGCCAGAATGATTCCCGCTGATCAGCCGGATGCCGCCTTCGCCGTTTTTACACCAAGAACAAAAGACGTATTATACAGCGTTACCCCGCTGGCAGATAAATTCCTGATCCTCACCAACTGGAATGCAAAAAACTTTAGACTAATGGAATGCCCGCTGAACCAGACTGGTAAAGAGCACTGGAAAGAAGTGATTGCTCACCGTAAGGATGTCCTGGTGGAAGGAGTTGATGAATTCAAAGATTTCATCGTCATCTCAGAACGTAAAAACGGATTGGCACAATTAAGAATCCGGAATGTGAATGGAAGCGAACATTATATTGAATTTGAAGAGCCTGCTTACACTGCTTCTGTAGGGAACAACCCGGAATATAACAGTAAGACCTTGCGTTATATTTATACTTCGATGACCACCCCGGTATCTACGTTTGATTATGATATGGAGACAAAGGCCAGGAAACTAATGAAGCAGCAGGTAGTAGTGGGTGGTTATAATGCCGAAGATTATACTACTGAGCGCTTATATGCGACAGCAAAAGACGAAACTAAGGTTCCGATATCTATTGTCTATAAAAAAGGCCTTGTAAAGGATGGAAATGCGCCACTCCTTTTATATGCTTATGGCTCTTATGGTCACAGTATCGATGCAGCATTCTCCATCAATAACCTGAGTCTGCTGAACAGGGGTTTTGTGTACGCGATTGCACATATCCGTGGCGGACAGGAAATGGGCAGGGCCTGGTATGAGGATGGTAAGCTGATGAAAAAAATGAACACTTTCACGGATTTTATCGATTGCGGAAAATATCTTGTCGCAGAAAAATTTACCAGTCCGGCGCACTTATATGCACAGGGTGGCAGTGCCGGGGGACTCTTAATGGGTGCAATCATCAATCTTCAGCCTGAGCTGTGGCATGGTATAATTGCACAGGTTCCTTTTGTTGATGTGGTGAATACTATGCTGGATGAGAGTATCCCGCTGACCACCAATGAGTTTGATGAATGGGGGAATCCTAAAAATGCAGATGCATACCATTACATGAAAAGTTATTCTCCATATGAGAATATCCAGAAAAAGGCATATCCCAATATGCTGGTGACTACGGGACTGCATGACAGTCAGGTACAGTATTTTGAACCAGCTAAATGGGTAGCGAAATTACGTGCCGAAAAAACGGATAAGAATATCCTGCTGCTCAAAACCAATATGGAATTTGGTCACGGTGGTGCCTCTGGCAGGTTTGATTATTTAAAAGATATTGCGCTTAATTATTCTTTCCTATTTGCTTTGGAAGGGATCAGCAAATAAATACCTAATAAAAACCCCGCAGCCTTTATCAGACTGCGGGGTTTTATGTTTATATGTGCAATCTATGCACAGGGAAATGATTAGATTAACTCTACAGAGCGGTTAACAAATGCAGTTAATTCTGCTCCGGTTAACATGCCTTGTGAAAGTAAAGCAAGATCTACTGCTTGTTTAGCTAAAGCACTTTGCTCATCTGCATCTTCCGTTTTCAGAATGCGGTTCACGAGTTTATGGTTACCGTTGATCGCTACTTTATAGCTATCTGGCATATTACCATAGAAACTCATTCCGCCACCCATTTGTGCCATGTCTTTCATGCGGCGCATAAATTCGTCCATAGTCACTGTAACAGGGAATTCTTCAGGGTTAAGACCTACAATCTCTACCTGGAAACCTGGTTTAACAATTGCTTTCTCGAAAACTTCTTTCACTTTGGCCGACTGCTCTTCTGTTAATACAGATTCCACCAGCTCATCTTTTTCAATCAGTTTACTGGCCACGCTTGAGTCAACACGCTTCAATAATGTTTTCTCCAGTTTATTTTCCAGGAAGCTGACAAAGTGATTATCAATTGCAGAGTTCATCAGCAATACATCGTAATCTTTTTTGTTTGCAGCCTGGATAAAGCTATCCTGTTTTGCAGGATCATTACTGTAGATATACACTACCTGACCATTTTTATCCGTCTGTATCGCCTGTACTTTTTCACGGTATTCATCTAGTGTGAAATGCTCGTTTTTAGTATTGGTCAACAGTGCAAAGTCCTTCGCTTTATCGTTGAATTTCTCTTCGCTCACCATTCCGTATTTTACGAAAAGTCCAATATCACCCCATTTTTCTTCATAACCTTTACGGTCTTTGTTGAAGAGCTCATGTAATTTATCAGCCACTTTTTTAGTGATGTAGCTATTGATCTTCTTCACATTACTATCAGCCTGCAGGAAGCTTCTTGATACGTTAAGTGGAATGTCTGGAGAATCGATCACACCATGTAATAACATCAGGAATTCAGGAACGATGTCTTTAACCTCATCAGTAATGAATACCTGGCGACTAAACAATTTGATCTTATTACGCTGCATGTCAAAATCGTTTTTCACTTTCGGGAAGTAAAGTACTCCAGTTAAGTTAAAAGGATAATCAACATTCAGGTGAATCCAGAACAAAGGATCTTCAGAGAAAGGATATAATTGTTTATAAAAATCAAGATAGTCCTGATCTGACAAATCTGCAGGTGCTTTTGTCCATATCGGGTTAGTAGTATTGATAATATTATCAGTTTCTACCGCAACATGTTTAGGCTTGCCTTCTTCATCTTCACCATCAGGGATTTGTTCTGTTTTAGTACCAAATTTAATCGGCACAGGTAAGAACTTACCATATTTATCAAGAATCTCTTCCAGTTTGCTTTTGCTCAGGAATTCTTCAGATTCAGTATTGATATGCAGAATAATATCCGTTCCACGAGTGGTGCGGCTACCTTCAGTTATCTCATAAGTTGTACTGCCATCACAAACCCAACGTGCAGGCTCAGCACCTTCCTGGTAGGATAAAGTCTGTATTTCAACCAGATCAGCTACCATGAATGCAGAATAGAAACCCAATCCAAATTTACCGATGATTTCATTGGCATCTTTAGCATCCTTGAATTTCTCTACAAATTCGCTTGCGCCTGAAAATGCTACCTGGTTGATATATTTCTTGATCTCTTCAGCTGTCATTCCCAAACCACTATCACTAATGGTAATTGTTTTTTTCTCTTCATCCAAAGCTACTTCAACAATTGGATTGCCCAGCTCGCCATCATACTGACCCAGTGCAGCTAAACGTTTGATCTTTTGTACCGCATCAACTGCATTGGAAACTAATTCACGCAGGAATATCTCATTATCAGAGTAAAGGAACTTCTTAATAATGGGAAAAATGTTTTCGGTGTGTATGGAAATACTTCCCTTTTCTTCTATGCTCATATATTAACTCATTTTTAAGTACATACCAGACATATCAAGGGATGTTCCAAACATTTTTTTTGTCAAATTGACAGTAATTTGATAAGGGATATGGATTTCGGAAAAGAGATACACAAAAAGGATTGTATGTTAACCAAAGGGAAGAGGTTAAGGCAGGTTTGGGTCTGCGTCAAGAATAAGTCGACAGCGTGTGGGATGTAGTTTGGGTATAGTACGCCTTGTAAGCAGACAGGTTTGATGATGGAAGCATCGTAAAAGCAGGTTTCTCTGGAAAAACGTGCTTTTACCGTGCTTCCACCTTGCTTCCAATGTGCTTCCATCCCGACTAATTCTCGTCGTATATCCGTTCAAATTGAGAGGAAAACCAGCGCCCGAATGCCAGCTATATTTAACACAGTACCTGCAAATCTTCAGCACAACAACTGTAAACCCTGGCACTATCAGGAACAAACTATTAACGGGTAAAACAGAATAGTTACGCTAAATAGACTAAGTATTAAATATAAGCTTTTGAATCCTAGTATTCAATTTTTTCAGTCGCACTGAATTTAACAAAATCTTTTTCGTATGATTACATAATTGAATAATATATTGCCTGTCTGATATGAATTTTGACTTATATAAAAAATTACATGAAGAAGGACTGATCAGTGATACATCACTTGAAAAAGTGAAAGAAAGACATGATCACCCTTTATTTTCTGTGCACTGGGAGTTGAAAACACTTTTGTATTTAGGTGTAATGTTACTGAGCTCTGGTTTAGGGATACTAATCTATAAAAACATCGATACTATCGGTCACCAGGTGATCTTACTGATGATTGCGCTATTAAGTGCCAGCTGTTTTTTCTACTGCTTTAAAAGGAAAAAACCATTTGATAAGGAAAAAGTAAAATCGCCCGACTCATTTTTCGATTATATCTTGTTATTGGGCTGCCTGAGTTTTGTCAGCTTTCTGGGTTATCTGCAGTTTCAGTATACTGTCTTTGGCGACCACTACGGACTTGCCACGCTGATCCCTATGCTGGTGCTGTTTTATGTTGCTTATCAGTTTGATCATCAAGGCATACTGGGACTGGCCATTACCAACATGGCAATTTACATGGGGGTAGCTGCAACGCCCAAAGCATTGCTGACCGCAGGAACCTACGATGATCCCTCCCTGATCACCGTTTATCTTCTGCTGGCTATTATATTATTGTCGGTTGCCTTTCTCTCTGAGCGCTACAATTTCAAGAAACATTTCAAATTCAACTACCTCCACTTTGGCGTTCATATTGGATTTATCTCCTTGTTAAGCGGTTATTTCTTCCATTATGATCAACCGTCTTGTCTTTTATGGCTTTTAGGTGTTTTTGTTCTGGCCTTTCTCTTATATATGGATGCTGTTAAAAATAAATCCTTTTATTTCCTGTTGCTGACTGTACTGTACAGCTATTTTACGATTAGCAGTTTGGTCATCCGGGGGCTCGACAGTATGCGCGATAATGATAATATCATTTTTGGCTTCCTGTATTTTACACTTTCGTCGATAGGACTTGTTATATTTTTAATCCGGTTAAATAAAAAAATAAAAGGGGCATGATCATTTACGATAAAACCAATCTGGATAATCTGATTATACAACAGCAAACCAGTAATGCGGTGCATATGAATATACTGGACAATGACGATTTTAAAAAAGTGTCTGCGGCTTATCCTGTCAGCTTTTATACACCGAATATCTTTATTCGGAGCGGGCTCTTTATACTGACTTGTATTACTGTTTCTTTCTCTGTTGGATTGATTACCCTTATGCTTTCCAATTTAGCAGACACCTGGGGCTATATACTTACCTTGGGAATTATCAGTTATGCCGCTTTGGAATTTGTTGTTAAAACCAACAAACATTACCGTTCCGGGATCGATGATGCTTTGATCTGGATTTCTGCAGGATTCTTTTTAACCGCTTATCTATGGCCTACATTTTCTCATTCTACCATTGATGATACGTCTTACTTTTTATCGGTTGCAGGAGTGGTTTTTATACTCGGCTTATATTATACATTGCGTTTTTCGGATGCATTAGCCGCTGCGGTTTGCTTTCTGGCATTTTTAGCCTTCATTGCTATGGAATGGAATCGTATTGGTGCTTTTGGTTCTGCAACGCTTCCTTTTCTACTGATTGTAGTCTCTTTTGCCAGCTGGTTATTCGCCCGCATAGCAGGGAAGAGTGCCAAAGCTATCTATTATCTTTCCTGTCTTGATGTAGTACAAATCATTAGTCTACTTACGCTTTATCTTGCCGGCAATTACTTTGTAGTTCAAAACCTGGGCAATATGTTGTTTGACACGAGTGAGGATGGCCCCGGTTCACTTCCATTTGCACCTTTCTTCTGGATATGGTCTGTCTTACTTCCTTTCGTTTACATTGGCTGGGGACTAAAAAAGAAAGATGTAATTATGCTCAGGGCGGGGATGCTACTGATTGCTGCTGCGGTATTCACTTTTAAAATATACTACCATGTTGCCCCTATTGAAGTTACTTTAGCCCTTGGCGGAGCTGCTTTTTTGGCGATATCGTATATGATCAGGAGATATTTAAAGATTCCTAAACATGGTTTTACTTATGAAGACCTGAACGAAAATCATATGCTGGATAAAATCAATGTAGAGTCCTTACTCATCACCGAAACCTTTTCGGATAGCCCTGCACCTACAGAAAACAGATTTGGCGGGGGTGATTTTGGCGGGGGCGGCTCAAGCAGTGGATTTTAAGTAAAAATTACAATCGCTTAGCAATGTGATTCTGTATCTTTGCAAGTCAATGGAATACAACGTACACACACTGCCTAACGGCATCCGCATGCTTCATGTACCATCTGCATCAGCTATTTCTCACGCTTGTATTATCGTGAATAGCGGGTCAAGAGACGAAACAGCAGATCAGGCTGGTTTAGCACATTTTATTGAGCATTTGATCTTCAAACGCACAGAGAAACGCAGTACCAATCAGATATTAAGCAGGCTTGAAGATGTTGGGGCAGATTTGAATGCTTACACTACTAAAGAATATACCTGCATCCATGCTTCATTTCTAAATCCTTATCTGGAAAGAACCCTGGAACTTTTTAATGATATTGTATTTCATTCCACTTTTCCTGAAGATGAATTGGAGAAAGAAAAAGGGGTTATCCTTGATGAAATCGCCTCCTATCTTGACCAGCCTGAAGAAGCCATATATGACGACTTTGAAGATCTTGTTTTTGCGGGTCATCCACTCGGCAGAAACATCCTCGGAACAACAGAAAGCGTAGAAAAGCTTTCCAGGAAGGATATTCAGGAATTTATCGCAACAAATTACCATACGGATAAGATGGTGGTCGCGGTGCTGGGGAACTATCCGCTTTCCAAAGTGGTAAAGATTGGCGAAAAACATTATGCCAATATCAAAGAAAACCTGCATCAGCCAGACAGGAAGGCTCCGGTACCTGCTCCTTTTTTTAATGAGCAATTTCCAAAGCCAATCTCTCAGGCCCATACTATTATTGGCTCTCAGGCTTATTCATTACACCATTCCTATAAAACAGGACTGTTGTTGCTAAATAACCTGTTATGCGGCACGGGAATGAGCTCTATTCTTAACTTACAGATCAGAGAGAAACACGGTATTGCTTACAGTATAGAATCTGGGTACAGCCCTTTGAGTGATACAGGCATATTCACCTTGTATTTCGGTACGGATAAGGAAAAAGTAGAAAAAGCATTATCGCTGATTTATAAAGAGTTTAAGAAAATCAAAGAGAAGCCGCTTACCGAAAATCAACTGCAGAAAGCAAAGAATAAGTTTATCGGCCAGATTGCCCTGGGTGAGGAAAACAGGATTGGGTTAATCGTTTCTATGGCGAAGAGCCTGATCGACTACGACAAAATTGATAGTCTGGAGACTGTCTTCAGAAAGATTGAGGCTGTCACCACAACTGAAATGGCAGCAATTGCGGAGGAAATACTGGACGAAAAAAATCTAAGTACACTTACGTTTTACCCTTTAGGGTAATATTCGTACTTTTGTATCTCAACGAAAACATTAAAATAAGCAGATGAAACTACCTATTGTTGCCTACGGCGATCCAGTATTAAGGAAAGTATGTGTAAGCATAGATGAAAATTACCCTGATCTGGCTAAACTGATCAGTAATATGTTTGATACGATGTATTCAGCAAGTGGAGTAGGATTGGCAGCCCCGCAGGTCGGCCTTCCTATCAGGTTATTTATCGTTGATACTGGTGAAGATGAAGATGGCAACGCTGGTTACAAAAAAGTGTTCATCAATGCAGAGATTCTTGAAGAAACGGGTGAACCCTGGGCTTTTACGGAAGGATGTTTAAGTATTCCTGATATCAGGGAAGATGTAATGCGCAAGCCGAATATCCTTGTTAAATACTATGATGAAAACTGGATATTACATGAAGAAGAAGTAACTGGTATGCCTGCACGTGTGATTCAGCATGAGTATGACCATATTCAGGGCAAGTTGTTTACAGATACCTTAGGTGTATTGCGTAAAAGAATGCTGAAGTCTAAACTGGACTCTATTTCCAGAGGAGATGTACGCGCAGATTACAAGATGAAATTCCCGCAGCAGCGTAAAAAACGCTAGTTCAACTGGCGACTTTTGTCGCCATTAAAGATTTGCTGCATCAGTTTACCCCAGGCAAACGGGTTTAATAGTGGATTAGACTGAACTAAGTTTCTGTTTAATTCACGCTCCTGATCCATTCTGAAATTACTTTTAGAGATTTCTCCCCCATCTCTAGGCAGATTTCTTATCATTCCGTTTAACGATTCCCGTGAAAGGTTCCTTCTCGCTATCTCCATATCATCATCGGCAATTTTCATTGACAGGAAGTCTTTGGTGAATTCCTCCACTGTTGCCCATGGATAAACACGTACAGCTGGCAGATAAACGATCTCAGACTTCATCTTTACCATTTCTGTATACTTTTCCTCTTTAATTACAGCGGGAAGGGTAATGGTTTGATCACCATAACCGATTGCATTAAACTGAAGGACATCGCCCGGATGCGCAACAAATGAAAAAAAGCCTTTATAATTGGCTCCGTAACGCTGCTCCTGATTGGAAAGATTAGTGATCGTCACGTAAGGAACCACAAAATTGCTGTCTGCATCAGTGATGATACCCGAAAATTGGACCAGTTTTTTCCCTGCAGGTGTTTGCTGTGCAAAAACACCCAAGGCAAAAAATATGGAAATCAACGTGAAAATGTATTTCATCAGCCAAAAGTAGCCGTTATTAAAATCCCGGCTAGTTAAATTGTGTTAAATAACCTAAACTGACTCAGTCAGGTTGATTGCTTCTACTGCAGTAATTTCAGGTACGGCTTTCATAATCGCCTGCTCGATGCCTGCTTTCATGGTCATAAAGCTCATTTTGCATGATCCGCAATTCCCCAATAATTTCAATTTAACTACATTATCTGACGTTATCTCTTCTATAGCTACATCTCCGCCATCTGCAATAAGATAAGGACGGATAGTCTCTAAGGCTTGCTCAACTTGTTCTGTTAGATTCATGATTAAATTTTAAAATATAAATTTAGTAATTTTTCAGCAATTTATTGCTGTGCATTATGTATTGCTATCTGTTGCGCGATCCTGCCAGCTATTGCTGAGAAGGCCTGCGACACTTTACTTTCCTTATTCAGTGCAATTGGCGTACCATTATCACCTGCTTCAGAAATACTTTGTACAATTGGTATCTCACCCAGAAAAGGCACGTCAAATGATGTTGCAAGTGCTTTTCCGCCATCTTTACCAAATATATAATATTTGTTATCAGGTAATTCTGCCGGGGTAAAATAAGACATATTTTCAATAACACCCAATACCGGGATATTAATACTCGGCATCTTGAACATCGCAAGGCCTTTTCTTGTATCAGCTAAAGCTACTTGCTGAGGTGTGGTCACAATTACGGCACCGGCAATCGGGAAACTTTGTGTAATCGTAATATGAATATCCCCAGTTCCCGGAGGAAGATCTACAATCAGGTAATCAAGTTCTCCCCAGTCGGCATCATTAAATAATTGCTTGATTGCATTTGAGGCCATTGGCCCACGCCATGGCACAGGTTGATCCGGATCAGCAAAGAAGCCTAAAGAAAGTAATTTGATGCCGTATTTTTCTATCGGCAGAATCAGCGTTTTCCCTTCCTCTGTCTCCCTGGCACTTGGCTTACCACCCACAAGACCAAACATCGTTGGTACCGATGGCCCGTAGATATCTGCATCAATCAGTCCTACTTTCGCGCCGTCTGCAGCTAGTGTAATGGCCAGGTTGCTGGCTACAGTAGATTTACCTACCCCACCTTTTCCTGACGACACAAGGATAATATTTTTGATCGCTTTTAACTGTGTAGTATCCGCCGGCTTGGTTACTCTTGAAGTAATATTAATATTTATTTCTGCCTCATTGTCTACAAAATACTTAATCGCATTGGTACAGGCATTCTTCAGCATATCTTTCATTGGGCAGGCCGGCGTAGTCAGTTCCAATGTAAAGCTGACTTTTTTACCTTCTATATTCAGGTCCTTAATCATGTTTAAAGTCACCAGATCTTTTTTAAGATCAGGGTCTTCAACATTTTTTAAAGCTGATAAAACTTGTTCGTTACTTATCATGATTCCCCAAAATTAGCAAAAGGACGGTACAATTAATTGATTTTAGGCTTTTTAAGTGTAATTTTAACACGAAATAAACATTTGCATTTAACGTTTAGCAATTAAACATCTATTTTACAGCATGCGTCTTCCAAAAATTAACATTCCTAAAAAATACATCAAAGCTGGTGCATGGATTTTAGGGATATTTGTCGTCCTCATTATTATCCTTGGCGCCATTGCCTACAGCAAGCGTGAAGCACTTTTAAAAAAGGTGATAGCCCGTGCTATTACTAAAGCAGACAGGGACTACGGATTAAGTGTTAAGATTGGGGAAGCGGGCTTTAATGGCTTAAGCACAGTGCATATGAAGCACATTTCTGTAGTACCAAAGGACAGGGATACCCTTTCCACTGTAGAAGATCTTACTATCGGTGTTAAAATTTTCCCCTTACTTTTTGGCGATGTAAAGCTTGCAGAAGTGGTATTAAATACGGGTAAGGTAAGTATTGTTGTAAAAGACAGCCTCACTAACCTGGATTTCTTTCTGAAAAGAAAGAAGAAGGATAACCCGGAAAAAAAGAACAAGGTAGACCTGAGTGAACTGGCACATGACCTGCTGAATCAGGTACTCAATAAAATTCCGGATGATATGGAGGTGAAGAATTTATTGTTCACCCTGAATGACAATGATACGGCAAGATTAAACTTCATGACAACCACCGCCACGATAGACGATGGTGACCTCCACTCTACTATAATTGTAAATAATAACGAAGCCCGCTGGCACCTGAATGGTAAGGTTTACCCGGGCAAGAAACAAATGGATGTTTTGTTTTTCGCCGACAATAAAAAGGTGGAACTGCCATACCTGGATCAGAAACTGCATGCAAAGTTCAGCTTTGATACCGTACGGACGGAACTAAAAAGCGCAGATTACAGCGGTGATAATTTCAAAATTACAGGATCATGGTCGGTCAAAAACCTATTGATTAACCATGAAAAAATAGCAGCAAATGATATTATTGTTAAGGATGCGCGACTGGATGCAGACCTGCTGATAGGCCCCAACTTTATCGCACTGGACAGTACATCTACCGTTTACCTGAAAGATGCAGCCATACATCCATTTTTAAAATATACGCTTTCTCCGAATAAAATATATGAGGTAAAACTGCACGCAGATGAGCAGGATGCTCAAAATGTACTGAATGCCTTTCCTCAGGGACTGTTTGAGTCGCTCGAAGGCCTGCAGGTAAAAGGAAAGATCAAGTATGATCTTAATTTCTACCTGGACAGCAGCGAACCGGATAGCCTGAAATTTAATTCGACACTAACTCCATATAACTTCAAGATTATGAAGTGGGGGAAAATTAACCTTCAGAAAATCAATGACGTATTTGTATATACCCCTTACGAGTACGGCAAACCTATGCGGGATATTACCATTGGGCCATCTAACCCAAATTATACCCCCTTATCGCAGATCTCAAGTAACTTCAAAAATGCGCTGCTTACTTCCGAAGATCCATCATTTTTTAGCCATAAAGGTTTTGTAGAAGAGTCCATCCGCAAATCTTTCGTTATCAATTTTAAAGAGAAGAGATTCGTTAGGGGTGGTAGTACCATTTCTATGCAGTTGGTAAAAAATGTGTTTTTAAGTCGGAATAAAACACTTGCACGTAAAGCAGAAGAGATCCTGATTGTTTGGTTAATAGAGAATAACAGGCTGATCAGCAAACAACGGATGCTTGAAGTCTACTTCAATATCATAGAAATGGGTAAAAACATTTATGGTATCGGTGAAGCATCCAGACAATACTTTGGTAAGAGTCCTGCAGATCTGAGCATAGGAGAGGGTATCTTTCTAGCCAATATTGTACCCCGGCCCAAGATTGCGATGTTTAAGTTTCGCGGGGATGGTGGTTTGAAAGACTATATGCTACCTTACTTCAGGTATATGGGTAGAATTATGGCACGCCGTGGTTTAACGCCGGCAGACACCAGTGGTTACGGCTTTTACAATGTGAGACTTCGCGAAGGTTTACGTCAGTATCTCTTGCCTGATTCAGCCCAGGTTGATACTACAGCATTTGATGTAGATACAGATGCCCCGGTTAAAATGCAGGATGAGTCCAAAAATCTTTTCGACAGGTTATTTGGGAAACCTAAAAAAGATTCTGTGGCTCGTCAGCAAATAAAACCAGACAGTATTCCTAAAACAAATAAAGAGCTTAGGCAGGAACGTAGGGAGAGAAGAAAAAGAGAGAAAGAACAAGAAAAAGCGCAGCAGAATTAGGCTATAATTTTTGAAAATACAGATAAATGAATACAGTTGAGGTTGCAGACAAAAAATTTGAGCTGCTGATTGAAAATGACAATAT
>Ga0247813_10002166_pt1 | contig 13737 bp, 14 predicted proteins | sample UWRJL169409C1_FD_180719 | JGI IMG/M metagenome (GOLD analysis project Ga0247813, IMG submission 180719) | Plant litter microbial communities from Arlington Agricultural Research Station in Wisconsin, United States - UWRJ-L169-409C-1 | ecosystem: Environmental > Terrestrial > Plant litter >... | reverse complement strand
TCGTCCTGGGGCTGACGGCCGACCCGCTTGCCCAGCACGTTATAGAGCTGGAACAGAACGAAGGCCGCGATGACGGCGAAGATCACGATCGAGAACTGAACCGGCACGGGGGTATCCTGAATGGCGTCCGCGCCATCCCGAAGCGGGGCGGGGCGTCGAACCGACGATTACGGTCTGATATAGGCGCACGCAAGGCGCGACGCACCCCGCACGCCCCGCGACAGGCGAGCGCCGTTGCCGCACCCGCGTCCGGCGTGGTAGTCGCCGCGCCTTCACGCGGGCGGTCGTCGCCCCGATCCACGTTCCAGCCCCACGGCCCCCATGACCGACGTAACCCCCGACACCGCACCCGACCAGCCCGCGACGGACCAGAACGCCCCGGGCGGTTTCCGCATCCTGGCCCAGTTCGTCCGCGACCTGTCGTTCGAGAACCCCAAGGCCCCGGAAAGCCTGCGTATCGAGGGCAAGCCGGCGATCGATCTGGGCGTCGAGCTGGCGGCCCAAGGCCGTCCGGACGGCCTGTTCGAGGTCGATCTGAAGCTGTCGATCAAGGCGACCAACGAGACGACCACCGTCTTCCATATCGAACTGGTCTATGGCGGCCTGTTCCAGCTGAACAACGTCGCACCCGCCGACATCGAGCCGCTGCTGCTGATCGAATGCCCGCGTTACCTGTTCCCCTACGCCCGCGAGATCATCGCCCGCGCGACCTCGGACGGCGGCTTCTATCCGCCCTTCATGATGGATCCGCTGGACTTCACCGGCATCTATCTGGCGCGCCAGCAGCAGATTTCGGCCAACGCCCAGACCACCGGCCAGGCCTGAAACTGATCGACTGACCCTTCAGGGGTCGGCCGGAACGGCGTCCGTCAGTCGGCGGACGCCGTTTCCGTGTCCAGACCATAGCCCTGCCACAGGGACTGGTCCTTCAGGATGCCCGCAAGGAAGGCCAGGTGCCGTTCCTGTTCGGCCGGGGTCGAGCGGGGCTCCAGCGGACGGGGTCGCGGCCGGTGTCCGCCGGCGGCGGCGAAGGCCGCGGCGGCCTCGGCGACCTTGCGGCTGGACAGGTCCAGCACCCGCTCCTTGCCGCCACGCAGCTCCAGATAGACCTCGGCCAGCAGCCGGGCGTCGATCAGGGCGCCGTGAAACGAGCGATCGGCCAGACTGACCTTGTAGCGTTTGCACAGGGCGTCCAGCGAGTTGGGCATGCCGGGCCAGCGCTTCTGGGCCAGCTGCAGGGTGTCGATCCAGCGGGTCTCGTGCAGCAATTCCTGACCGCAACGGCCGCATTCGTGGTCGATGAAGTTGCGGTCGAACTGGGCGTTGTGGGCGATGACCGGGGCGTCGCCGATGAATTCCATCAGGTCGGCGACGATCTCGGCGAATTTCGGCGCGTCCTTGACCTTGTCGTCGGTGATGCCGTGAACGCGGATGGCGTCCGGCGGAATCAGCCGCTCGGGATTGCAATAGCGGTGGAAGGTCCGTCCCGTCGGCAGCAGGTCATGGATCTCGATACAGCCGACCTCTATCAGCCGATCGCCGGTTCTGGGATCGAAGCCGGTGGTTTCCGTGTCGAGAACGATTTCGCGCGCCATCCCGTCTTAATGGGGTGGTTCGAACGCCGGCGAAAGACCCCCGAAAGTCAGCGCCGGGGAGAAGTCCAGTGCGGATCCAGCACCGTGTGGACGATGTCACGCACCTGATCCCGGGCGGCGTCCAGTCCGTGGTCCGTATGGACAATGAAGTCTGCCAGCCGGCGCTTTTCGGCGTCGGGCGTCTGTCGGGCCAGGATCGCCTCGAACCGTTCGCGGGTCATGCCGGGGCGAGCCAGAACCCGCTCGGCCTGTGTCGCCGCGTCGGCGGTGACCACCACCACGGCGTCGAACCCGTCCCGACCGGCGCCCTCGAACAACAGCGGGATGTCCAGAACCGCCAGACGGACTCCGGCGGCGCGGGCGGCGTCCAGCTGCTCCGCCCGGCCTGCGGCGACCAGCGGATGGACGATGGCTTCCAGCCGGCGGAAGGCGGTCTCGTCCCGCCCCAGCGCCCCGGCCAGACGGGTGCGGTCGACGGCGCCGTCCACGACCACGCCGGGAAAGGCCTCGTCCACCGGGCCGACAGCGGCTCCGCCCGGGGCATACAGCCGGTGCACGGCCTCGTCGGCGTTCCAGACGATCGCGCCTTCCTTGGCGAACAGGCTGGCCGTGGTCGATTTTCCCATGCCGATCGAGCCGGTCAGGCCCAGAAGGATCATGTGGCCTCTCCAAGACGGGCCAGCAGCAGGGGGCGAAGGTCCAGCGCGGGCGCGGGCTGGCGGAAGATCGCCTCGAACGAGGGCGCCGCCTGACCGATCAGCATGGCCAGACCGTCCACCGTCGTCAGGCCGCGGGCTCGCGCCGCCAATAATAGCGGGGTGGCAAGCGGGCGGTAGGTCATGTCCATCACCACCGTTTCGGGGGACAGACGCGACAGGTCGAGATTGGGCTGGATGCTGAGGGCGTTGATGACGAGAACGGCGTCGGGGAAGGCCTCGACGTCCGCGACGACCCTGACCGCCGGGCCGAGATCGGCGGCGAGGGTCTCGGCGCGTTCACGCGACCGGTTGAGTATCCGCACCTGCGCCCCGGCCTCGACCAGCACGCCGGCCGCGGCCCGCGCCGCGCCGCCAGCGCCCAGCAGAACGACGGCATGGCCGGCAACATCCAGCGCCGGCGCCTGTTCGGCCAGAGCCCGCATCATGCCCAGGCCGTCGCTGCTGTCGGCGTGGATCCGGCCCTTGTCGAAGGCGAGGATATTGGCCGAGGCCGACAGCCGGGCGGCGTTCGAGGCGGTGTCGGCCAGGGCGAAGGCCTGCTCCTTGAACGGAGCGGTGACGTTCAGGCCCGTGACCAGACCGGCGCGACCGGCGGCGACGAGGGCCTCGAATCCCGCCGCGTCGGTGGGGGCGAACGGGACATAGGCCGCGTCCATGCCGGCGGCGGCGATCCAGGCGTTGTGAATGACCGGGCTGAGCGAATGGGTGATCGGATTGCCGGCGATGCCGCCGACGAGGGCCGCCCCGGTGATTGGACTTCCCGTGATGGAACTCATGTCAGGAGAACTCCGGCGCGGCGCAGTTCGACAAGAACCGGCCACAGCGGCAGGCCCAAGACGGTGAAATAGTCACCCTCCACCGCCTCGAACAGCTGCGATCCCATGCCCTCCAGCCGGTAGGAGCCGACGCAGGCCAGTAGGCCTTCGCCCTCGGCCGCCAGATAGGCGTCGAGGAAGGCGTCGGAAAAGTCGCGCACCCGCATCACGGCGGTGTCGACGCCCGACCAGACGACAGCGCCGTCGTGGGCCAGGGCGGCGCCGGAATGCAGGTGATGGCTCTTGCCGCGCATGGCGATCAGCCGCTCACGCGCCGCCGCCAGCGACGGGGCCTTGGACACCAGGCCTCCGTCGAAGGCCAGGGTCTGGTCCGCGCCCAGCACCCAGGCCCCGGGATCGCGGCGCGACACGGCCAGAGCCTTGGCCATGGCCAGTTCGACGGCCAGTTCATCCGCCCCGACATGAGTCAGGGAGGCCTTCAGCACATCCTCGTCCACTCCGGCGTCCTCGAGGCCGAAGACGACGCCGGCGTCGGTCAGCATGGCGCGTCGGGCGGCGCTGCGCGAGGCGAGGATCAGCCGCTCTTCATTATGCACCGGGGCGCTCACCAGGCCGCTCCCAGACGGCGGGTGCGTTTCTCGCTGAGCAGGTTGACGATGGCGGCGGCGGTCTCCTCGACCGAACGGCGGCTGACGTCGATGGTCGGCCAGCCCCGGCGCTCGAAAGCCCGGCGCGCCTTGACCGTTTCGTCGCGCACGGCCTCATGGTCGACATAGGCCGAGGCGTGGTCGGCGTTCAGCCCGTCCAGCCGGTTGCGTCGGATCTGAACCAGCCGGTCTGGCGAAACGGTCAGGCCGACGACCAGAGGATTCTTCAGCCCGACCAGCCGCTCGCCGTCCTCCTGGTTGGGGATCAGGGGCACATTGGCGGCGCGGATGCCCCGGTGCGCCAGATAGATGCAGGTCGGGGTCTTCGACGTGCGGCTGACGCCCACCAGCACGACGTCGGCGCCTTCCAGCTGTTCGGCCGTGCCCTGACCGTCGTCATGGGCCATGGCGTAGTCCAGAGCGCTGATGCGGTTGAAATATTCGTGGTCCAGCGCGTGCTGGGCGCCGACCCGGGTCGACAGGGCGGCCCCCAGATAGCGGGACAGCGCGCCGACCAAGGGGTCGAGCGCGCCGATCTGGGGCATGTCCAGCGCGCGACAGCCGTCCTCCAGCTGCGCCCGGAGATCGCGATCGACCAGGGTGTGCAGGACCACGCCCGGCGCGCTGGCTACCTCTTCCAGAACCCGGTCCATCTGTTTCCCGGACCGGACGAGGGCGTAGATGTGCTCGATCGGAATGACGCCGTCGAAACGGGCCGTCACCGCCTTGGCCATGGCGTTCAGGGTTTCGCCGGTCGAGTCCGACACCAGATGCACATGGAAATAGGTCGCCAGACGCGACGCGCCGGGCCTGGCCGGACTCATGCGCGGGCTTCCGCGCGATCGGACGGGGCCGGGTGGGCAATCAGACAGCTGGGCATTGGTCGACGGAATCCTGTGGATCGGACAGGGCGCCGAGGCGGTCGGCCTGGGCGCCAAAACCTATAGCCTCGCCATGGAGCCGGAGCGAGCGGGGATGAGGTCGGATGAACGCGCAGGATATGCGCCGTCCGTCCCACGCCGGGAGCCACGCCGCGATCCGCATGGGGATATCCTTAACAGAAGGTAAACGGCGCCCATCGAACGCAAGCCGTCGGCGCCCGTCAGAGGCCTTGTCGTTAAGGCTTCGTTAACGGTTATCCCCGGTTTCTACAGGCCATCCTGGGGCCTGACCGCCGGCCCTGACAGCCCGTGGAAATCCCGCCGGGATCGGAAGAAATCGCCCGATTCATCCCCGTCATCCCGGGCCCTACTGCCTGCTTCCATTCCTCTTAAATTTCTTATCAGGATAAGGAGAGGGACCGTGGGGTTGAGGGAAAGCCGCCCCCCTCGTAAAGCCGGGGTCATGAGCACCTCGCCTTCGTTGATCCGCGTCCTTGAGGACAAGACCTCCGCCCGGGAGCTGGGCCGTCCGCCGGTCTGGTTCATGCGTCAGGCGGGACGCTATCTGCCGGAGTACCGTCGGCTGAGAGCCGAGGCGCCCGACTTCATCGCCTTCTGCCTGAACCCCGAGATGGCGGCAGAGGCGACGCTGCAGCCGATGCGGCGCTTCGGCTTCGACGCGGCCATCGTTTTCGCCGACATCCTGCTGATCCCCCGCGCTCTGGGTCAGGACGTCTGGTTCGAGACGGGGGAAGGGCCCAAGCTTGGCGAACTGCCGTCGGTCGGCCGGATGCGCGAGCTGGCCGACGGGGCGGGCGAACACCTCCATCAGGTCGGCGAGACCTTGTCGATCGTGCGCGGCCAGCTGGAGCCGGAACGGGCCCTGATCGGTTTCGCCGGCGCGCCCTGGACCGTGGCGACCTATATGCTGGACGGCCATCACAATACGATCGGCAAGGGCGAGCGGGCGACGGCGCGCAAATACGCCTATGAGGAGCCGGAAAAGGTCGATGCCGTTCTGGACGTCCTGGTCGAAGCCACCGCCCGATATCTGAAGATGCAGGCCGACGCGGGCGCCCAGGTGCTGAAGATCTTCGAAAGCTGGGCCGAGGGCCTGTCCGACGATCTGTTCGAACGGCTGGTCATGCGGCCGCACAAGGCGCTGGTCGCCCGGACGCGTGAACTGGGCGTCACCGTTCCCCTGATCGGCTTCCCGCGCGGTTCGGCCGTCCACGCCGAACGTTATGCGGCCGAGGTCGATGTTCAGGGCGTGGCGCTGGACACCGCCTGTCCGTTGGAGCTGGGCAGGCGCGTTCAGGCCATCAAGCCGATCCAGGGCGCGCTGGATCCCCTGCTGCTGCGGGCCGGCGGCAAGGCGCTGGACGCCCGCGTCGACGCGTTGATGGAGGCCTGGTCCGACGGGCCGTGGATCTTCAACCTGGGTCACGGCATCCTGCCCGACGTGCCGATCGCCCATGTCGAACAGGTCCTGAAACGACTGGGCGCGCAATAGGATGGCCGGCATGGCGCCCGTGAGCGGAGGTCCCATGACTGGAGGCCGGCGCATCGCAGTCGTGCTGTTCAACCTGGGCGGCCCGGACGATGCGGCCTCTGTCCGACCCTTCCTGTTCAACCTGTTCAACGACCCGGCGATCATCGGCTTGCCGGGCGTGCTGCGCACGGCGGTGGCGAAGCTGATCTCGACGCGGCGCGAGGCCCCGGCCCAGGCCAACTATGCGATGATGGACGCCGGCGGCGGATCGCCTCTGCTTGCCGAGACCCGCAGACAGGCCGCCGCGCTGGAGGCCCGGCTGGGCGAAACCCTGTCGGGCGACGAGGTCCGCGCCTTCATCGCCATGCGCTACTGGAACCCCCTGACCGAGGAAACGGCGGTCGATGTCGCCGCCTTCGGGCCGGACGAGGTGATCCTGCTGCCGCTCTATCCCCAGTTCTCGACGACCACGACGCAATCGTCGCTGAAGGCCTGGAACGCGACCTATGCCGGTTCGGGCCGGTCGCGCACCGTCTGCTGCTATCCCCAAGGGTCGGGCTGGATCGAGGCCCAGGTCGAGGGCGTACAGGCGGCGCTGGACACCGCCGGCGACCGGCCGGTGCGGATCCTGTTCTCGGCCCACGGCATTCCGGAAAAGCTGGTGGCGAAGGGCGATCCCTATCAGGAGCAGGTCGAGGCCACGGTCGCCGCCATCATGGACCGGCTGGGGGCCGCGGATCACCAGATCTGCTACCAGAGCCGGGTCGGGCCGATGAAATGGCTGGGCCCTTCGACGCCCGAGGCGATCACCGAGGCTGGTCGCGACGGGGTCGGCGCCGTCGTCGTGCCCGTCGCCTTCGTCTCCGAACATATCGAGACCCTGGTCGAGCTGGACATCGAATACGGCGAGCTGGCTCACAAGGAAGGCGTCGCCCCCTATATCCGCACCCCGACGGTCAGCCTGTCGGGCGTCTTTATCGACGGTCTGGTTGAGGCGGTGGTCTCGGCGCTCGAGCGGCCGTTGACCGGACCGGTGGTGGCGCCGTTCGGTCCGGGCTGTCAGTCGCGCTGGAAGGCCTGTCCGGCGCAGTGTGAATCGGAACGGAGGAGAGCGGCATGAACGCCTATGATCTCGCGCGCGGTCTGCACATCCTGGCGGTGATCGCCTGGATGGCCGGTCTGCTGTTCCTGCCGCGGCTCTACGCCTATGACGCCGAACAGGCCGGCAAGTCCGAGCCGCTGAAGTCCGAGATGCAGACCCTGCTGCGCGTCTGGCAGACCCGGCTGCTGCGGATCATCCTCAACCCGGCGATGGGTCTGGCCTTCATCTTCGGCTTCTGGCTTATCCATATCGACGTCCAGGCGCGGGGCTGGGCCTTTCTGGCCGAGCCCTGGATGGTGACCAAACTGGTCGGGGTCTTTCTGCTGGCCGGCTGGCACGGCTTCCTGGCCGCCGAGCGCAAGCGCATCGCGGCCGGGACGTCGACGAAGACCAGCAAATTCTGGCGCATGACGAACGAGATCCCGTTCCTGCTGGCCATCGTCATGGTGCTGTCCGTGACGACCGAGTGGAGGTTCGGCTGAGGGCGCCTGCCCGTTACGCTTGACCCAGCCCCCCGTTCCGTGGTTTCGCTGGCGGCGAGGCGCAGCTCCGGCTGCGCTGCCCTTCTCCTGCGACGACCGGTGCGCCTGGCTTTCTGAAGCCGCCGCCGGACCCGACGCCCTCCCTCCGGCCCGCAAGGCCAGATTTTTCCAACGCCTCCCGTCCCGCGCCGTTTGGCGTTCGGGCGTGCGGCCGGGTGCTATCCTGACATGACCGACGTTCGCGACACCGACTCCACCGCTCCCGAGGCCGAGGCTCTCGAGCAACTGACGCCTGACGTCGAGGCCACAGCCGAGGAAGCCGCGGCCGACGACGCCCGCATCGAGGCCGCCGAGATCGAGGACGAGGAGGAGGGCGAGGCCGTCGTCCCGTCCGGCCGGATCACGCTTCAGGAACTGAACGACAAGACGCCGGCCGATCTGGTCGCCTTCGCCGAACAGCTCGAGATCGAGAACGCCGGCAACCTGCGCAAACAGGACCTGCTGTTCGCCATCCTCAAGGCCCTGGCCGACGAGGAGGTCGAGATCATCGCCTCGGGCGTGCTCGAAATCTTGTCCGACGGCTTCGGCTTTCTGCGCAGCCCGGACGCCAACTATCTTCCGGGTCCGGACGATATCTATGTCTCGCCCTCGCAGATCCGCCGTTTCGGTCTGCGCAATGGCGACACGGTGCACGGCGCCGTCCGGGGCCCACGCGAAGGCGAACGCTATTTCGCTCTGTTGAAGGTCGACACGATCAATTTCGAGGATCCGGAAACGGTCTCGACCAAGGTCCTGTTCGACAACCTGACGCCCCTCTATCCCGAAGAGCGGCTCCACATGGAAATCCAGGACCCGACCATCAAGGATCGGTCGGGCCGGGTCATCGACATCGTCGCCCCCTTGGGTAAAGGCCAGCGCTGCCTGATCGTCGCCCCGCCGCGCGTCGGCAAGACGGTGATGCTGCAGAACATCGCCAAGTCGATCGAGAAGAACCACCCGGAGGTCTTCCTGATCGTTCTTCTGATCGACGAACGCCCCGAAGAAGTGACGGACATGCAGCGCACCGTGAAGGGCGAGGTCGTGGCCTCGACCTTCGACGAGCCGGCCACCCGCCACGTCGCCGTCGCCGAAATGGTGATCGAGAAGGCCAAGCGCCTGGTCGAGCACAAGCGCGACGTCGTCATCCTGCTGGACTCGGTCACGCGTCTGGGCCGGGCCTACAACGCCACCGTGCCGTCATCGGGCAAGGTCCTGACCGGCGGTGTCGACGCCAACGCCCTGCAGCGGCCCAAGCGCTTCTTCGGCGCCGCGCGAAACGTGGAACAGGGCGGATCCCTGACCATCATCGCCACGGCCCTGATCGACACAGGCTCGCGGATGGACGAGGTGATCTTCGAAGAGTTCAAGGGCACCGGGAACTCGGAAATCGTGCTGGACCGCAAGGTCGCCGACAAGCGGATCTTCCCGGCCATCGACGTGCTGAAGTCCGGCACCCGCAAGGAAGAGCTGATCACGCCGAAGGACCAGCTGACCAAGACTTACGTCCTGCGTCGCATCCTGAACCCGATGGGCCCGCAGGACGCGATCGAGTTCCTGCTCGACAAGCTGCGTCAGTCCAAGAACAATTCGGACTTCTTCCAGTCGATGAATACGTAGTCCTACCTAAGTATGTTTCACGTGAAACGTCGGTATGGCTGGCGCGAGGGCGAACCATGAAGGTGAACATCGAGATCGAATGCGACCCGGCCGAGGCCCGCGCCTTTCTGGGTCTGCCGAACGTCGAGCCGCTGAACGATCATCTGGTCGCCGAGATGCAGAAGCGGATGGACGCCAATCTGTCGGCCATGCAGCCGGAAGAACTGATGAAGTCCTGGACCAGCTTCGGCCTGCAGGCCCAGGACCAGTTCCGTCGGCTGATGGAAGCGGCCACGACGACGCCGAAGCCGTGAACACATCTTCTCCCCATGCAATGGGGAGAGGGGACCACGATGTGTTGGAGGGGGCGTCCCCGGACACCCTGCAGGCTTTTGGCCTCTCCACCCATCGCTTCGCGCTGCGGTCCCGCTCCGCCGGTTCGCTCCGCTTGCAGGGTAAAATTTTATGATCCCCACCATCTTCGCCCTGGCCACTCCTCCGGGCCGGGGGGCCATTGGGATCATCCGCCTGTCGGGCCCCGGGACCTCTGCGGTGCTGATCGCCCTGGGTGTCGGTGTTCTTTCCCCGCGCATGGCGAGTCTGCGCAAACTGATCCGCAATGGCGTCATGCTCGACGAGGCTCTCGTCCTCACCTTCCCGGCGCCGAACAGCTACACGGGCGAGGACTGCGCCGAACTGCATCTGCATGGCGGGCGCGCGGTGATCGAGGGCGTGTCCGAGGCGCTGATTGCTCTGGGCGTGCGGCCGGCCGAGCCGGGCGAATTCACGCGTCGCGCCTTCGAGAACGGCCGGCTGGATCTGGCCCAGGCCGAGGCCGTCGCCGATCTGATCGACGCCGAGAGCGGCGCCCAGGCGACACAGGCTCTGGGTCAGCTGGGTGGGGCGCTGTCGCAGGCCTATACCGGGTTCCGGCAGTCGCTGTTAAAGGCGCTGGCCCTGGTCGAGGCCGAGATCGACTTTCCCGATGAGGAACTGCCTGACAATCTGGCGCGCACCGCCGGTCCGGTCCTGGACAGTCTGGCCGGTGATCTGCGCGCGGCCCTGGCGGACGCGGATCGCGGGCGGCGGGTACGCGAGGGCTATCGCATCGTCCTGATCGGCGAGACCAACGCCGGCAAGAGCTCATTGTTCAACGCCTTGGTTTCACGTGAAGCCGCCATCGTCACGCCGATCGCCGGCACGACGCGGGACGTGCTGGACGCCGAACTGATCATCGGCGGATATGCCGTCACCCTTTCGGACACGGCCGGCCTGCGCGACAGCGACGACGTGGTCGAGGCCGAGGGCGTGCGCCGGGCGCGGGCGCGGGCGGAGAGCGCAGACCTGCGCCTGTGGGTCCGGGCGCCCGGCGATCCCGAAGGCGCAGCGGCGGCGTTCGTGCGACCCGACGATCTGGTCGTTCTGACCAAGGCGGATCTGGGATCGGTCGCGGCTGTCGAGGGACGGGAGTCCATCGCGGTCAGTCCAGTCAGCGGGGAGGGTTTGCCCACCCTGCAGGACTGGCTGGCGGCGCGGCTGGCGCGAGATCTGTCTGGCGCGGACTTCCCGGCGGTGACGCGCGAGCGGCATCGGTCGCGGGTGGTCGAGGCCCTGGCGGCGGTCGAGGCGGGGCGAGCGGCGCTGGATAGGGCGCCCGAAATGGCGGGCGAGGATCTGCGGCGCGCGGCCGAGGCCCTGTCGCGGGTGACAGGATCGATCGGCGTCGAGGACGTTCTGGGCGAGGTCTTTTCGACCTTTTGCATCGGAAAATGACACCGAACGCGGTTCGCAGTCGCTTCACGTGAAACACAGCAACGGTGGCGTTTTTGGCTCCGTTCCACTATGTCCCGCCCATGCTCTCATCGAACACCTTCGACGTCATCGTCATCGGCGGCGGCCACGCCGGCTGTGAGGCGGCCGCGGCCTCGGCCCGCTTTGGGGCTCGCACCCTGCTGCTGACCCAGAAACTCGAGACGGTCGGTGAAATGTCCTGCAACCCGGCCATCGGCGGTCTGGGCAAGGGTCATCTGGTGCGCGAGATCGACGCCCTGGACGGGCTGATGGGGCGGCTGGGCGATGTCTCCGGCATCCAGTTTCGTCTGCTGAACCGGTCCAAGGGCGCCGCCGTTCAGGGGCCGCGCAGCCAGATTGACCGTCGCCTGTACCGTGAAGCCATGCAGGCAGAGCTGGGGCAGACACCGAACCTGACGCTGATGGCCGGGACAGCCGAGGGCCTGATGCTGGATGGCGACCGTGTAGTGGGTGTGACGACAGGCGAGGGGACCGAGATCCGCGCCGCCGCCGTGGTCCTGACGACCGGCACCTTCCTCAACGGCGTCATCCATCGCGGCGACGAGCGAATCCCCGCCGGCCGTCATGGCGAGGCGCCGTCGACCGGCCTGGCCGCCGACCTCTATGGAGCAGGCCTGCTGATGGGGCGGTTGAAGACCGGGACCCCGGCGCGGCTGGACGGGCGCACCATCGCCTGGGACCGGTTGGAGATGCAGGCCGCCGACGAGACGCCCGTGCCCTTCAGCTTCCTGACCGACCGGATCGACGTGCCGCAGATCGCCTGCGGCATCACCATGACGACGGAAGAGACCCACCGGATCATCGCCGAAAACCTGGGGGAGAGCGCCGTCTATGGCGGTCATCTGACGGGGCGGGGTCCGCGCTATTGCCCGTCCATCGAGGACAAGGTGGTGCGGTTCGCCGACAAGACCAGCCATCAGGTCTTCCTTGAGCCTGAGGGTCTGGACGATCCGACGGTCTATCCGAACGGCATTTCGACCTCGGTGTCGCCCGCGACCCAGAGCGCCTTCCTGCGCACCATGCCAGGACTGGAGAGTGTTGATGTGTTCCGCTTCGGCTATGCCATCGAGTACGACTATGTCGATCCGCGCGAGCTGACGCCGGCGCTGGAGGTCAAGCGGCGGCCGGGCTTGTATCTGGCGGGTCAGATCAATGGCACGACAGGCTATGAGGAGGCGGGCGCTCAAGGGTTGATCGCCGGCCTGAACGCCGCGCGCGTGGCCGCCGGATCGGCGCAGATCGTGCTGGGGCGGGACCAAGCCTATATCGGGGTAATGATCGATGATTTGGTCACACGTGGTGTGACCGAGCCCTACCGGATGTTTACAAGCCGCGCTGAGTACCGGTTGACGCTGCGGGCCGACAACGCCGATCAACGGTTGACGTCCCTTGGAATCGCTTCGGGAGTGGTTGGGTCGACGCGGGCGGCGCGTTTTGCCGAAAAGGCCTCGCTGCTGGCCGAGGCCTCGGCCTTTTCACGTGAAACACGGTTTACGCCAAAGGAGGCCGCGTCGCTGGGCATCGCGGTAAATCCCGACGGACAGCGTCGCTCGGTGCGCGACCTGCTGGCCTATGCCGACGTCACCCTGTCGACCTTCGAGTCGGTCCATCCGGCGATCCGTGACTGGCCGGTTGCGGTGCGAGAGCAGGTCGAGATCGATGCGGGCTACGCCGGCTATCTGGATCGCCAGCTGGCCGACGTCGAGGCGTTGAAACGGGAAGAGGCTCTGGGTCTGCCAAAGGCGCTGGACTATGCGGCGATCGGCGGTCTGTCGAACGAGTTGCGCGAAAAGCTGTCCCTGATCCGCCCGCAGACTTTGGGCCAGGCAGGCCGGATCGAAGGCATGACGCCGGGCGCCCTGACGGCCCTGCTGTCGCACGTGAGAAAGGCCGCGCGCACCGAGGCTGTTGCAGCCTGATGACGCGGGACGAATTCCAGGCGATCACCGGCGCCTGGCCGGAACGGGTCGACGACATCGCCGTCTTCCTCGAACGGCTGACCGAGGCCAACGCAGTGATGAACCTGGTCGGGCCCGACAGCCTGCCGGACTTCTGGAACCGGCATGCCTTCGACTCGGCCCAGTTGCTTGATCTCGAACCCGGGGCGCGGACCTGGGCTGATCTTGGGGCCGGGGCCGGCTTCCCCGGCGTTGTGCTGGCGATCCTGCTGAAGGGCCGTGCCGACGCCCACGTCTGGCTGATCGACTCGCTGCAGAAGCGCTGCCGATTTCTACAGACCGTAGTCGATGAGCTGGCTCTGCCGGCGACGGTCGTGTGGGGGCGTGCAGAAGCCCAGACGTTGAAAGTCGATGTCGTCACCGCCCGGGCCGTGGCTCCGATGGAAAAGCTTCTGGGTTATGCACAGCCCTATATGCAGCGCGGTGCACAAGGTCTGTTTCTCAAGGGAGAGAAGGCCGAAGCCGAGTTGCAGGAGGCGGCCCGGGTCTGGCATTTCAAGGCTGACCTCTCCGTCTCCCGCAGCGATCCGCGCGGCCGCATCGTAACCGTCCGGAGCCTTCGCCGTGGCTGACAAAGCGTACAAGACCCGCGTTCTCGCCGTCTCCAACCAGAAGGGCGGGGTGGGCAAGACGACGAC
>Ga0247813_10002163_pt1 | contig 13760 bp, 10 predicted proteins | sample UWRJL169409C1_FD_180719 | JGI IMG/M metagenome (GOLD analysis project Ga0247813, IMG submission 180719) | Plant litter microbial communities from Arlington Agricultural Research Station in Wisconsin, United States - UWRJ-L169-409C-1 | ecosystem: Environmental > Terrestrial > Plant litter >... | reverse complement strand
GAGCGCCAGTATGACCTGGTGATCGACGCCCAGGGCCTGGTCAAATCGGCCTGGCTGACCCGTTATGTCAAGGCGCCGGTGGCTGGGCTAGATCGCTTCTCGGCGCGTGAAGGCCTGTCCAGCCGCTTCTATGACCGGCCGTTATCGGTTGCGGTCGGCCAGCATGCGGTGGAGCGCCTGCGCCAGCTGTTTGCCCTGGCGCTGGCTTACGACCTGCCCGAAGGCATCGGCAACTACGGTCTGGACCTCGACCGTCTGCAATTGCCACCCACGGCGCCGTTCGTGGTGTTCCTGCATGGCACGACCTGGGCAACCAAGCATTGGCCAGAGGCCTACTGGCGCGAGTTGGCCGAACGCATGGGCCGGCGCAACCTGCAGGTCTGCCTGCCGTGGGGCAATCAGGCCGAAAAAGACCGTGCCGAGCGCATCGCCCAGGGCTTGAGTAATTGCCAGGTACTGCCCAAATTGAATCTGGTAGGGGTGGCTCGCGTGTTGGCCGCAGCCAAGGCCTGCGTGGCGGTGGATACCGGCCTGGGTCATCTGGCTGCAGCACTGGATGTACCGACCATTTCCCTGTTTGGACCCACCAACCCTGGTTTGACCGGCGCCTACGGACGTGTCCAGGTCCACCAGGCCAGCGACTTCCCTTGCGCGCCCTGCCTGCAAAAGAAGTGCACCTATAAACCGAGCGCCGAGGATCTGCGCCGGTTCGATATCAAACGCGAGTGGCCGCTGTGCTTCACTCGCCTGAATCCCGAGCATGTGGCGAGCCGCTTGAGCGCGTTGCTGCTGGCTGAGGATGTTCGTTAATGCAACTGGCTTTCGTACTGTACAAATACTTCCCGTTTGGCGGGCTGCAGCGTGACTTCATGCGCATTGCCCTGGAGTGCCAGCAGCGTGGTCATCAGATCCGCGTCTATACGCTGATCTGGGAGGGCGAGGTTCCGCCTGGCTTCGAAGTGCTGGTGGCGCCGGTCAAGGCGATCTTCAACCATCGCCGCAACGAGAAGCTCAGCGCCTGGATGGCCGCTGACCTGGCCAAGCGCCCGGTCGACCGCCTGATCGGCTTCAACAAGATGCCCGGACTGGACGTCTACTACGCTGCCGACGGCTGCTTCGAAGACAAGGCGCAGACCCTGCGCGGCAGCCTGTACCGGCGCTGGGGCCGTTACCGCCACTTCGCCGAATACGAGCGTGCGGTGTTCGCCAAGGATGCCCGCACCGAGATCCTGATGATCTCCGAAGTGCAGCAGCCGCTGTTCATCAAACACTACGGTACACCGGTGGAGCGTTTTCATCTGCTGCCACCAGGGATTTCCCAGGACCGTCGGGCACCGGCCAACGCCGCTGAAATCCGTGCGCAGTTCCGTCAGGAGTTCAAACTCACTGACGACGACCTGCTGCTGGTGCAGATCGGCTCCGGCTTCAAGACCAAGGGCGTCGATCGCAGCCTCAAGGCGCTGGCTGCGCTGCCGGCGGCGTTGCGCAAGCGCACCCGGCTGATGGTCATCGGCCAGGACGACCCCAAAGTGTTCCAGCTGCAAAGTGCCGGGCTGGGCCTGGGCGAGCAGGTGCAATTTCTCAAGGGGCGCAGCGATATCCCGCGCTTCCTGTTGGGTGCTGACCTGCTGATCCACCCCGCCTACAACGAAAACACCGGCACCGTGCTGCTCGAAGCGCTGGTCGCCGGCTTGCCGGTGCTGGTCTCGAAAGTATGCGGTTATGCCCATTACATCGCCGAGGCCGACAGCGGTCTGGTGCTTGATGAGCCGTTCGCGCAGGAGCAGCTCGACCGCTACCTGCAACGCATGCTCGAAGACGGCGAGGCCCGTGCGGCCTGGTCGCGCAATGGCCTGGCGTTTGCCGACAGCGCCGACCTCTACAGCATGCCGCAGCATGCCGCCGATGTGATCCTCAACCAGGAGCGCGCATGAAGCTGATATTGGCGCAGCCGTTCCAACGGCTGTGGGCCGGGCGCGATGCCTTCGAGGCCGCCGAGCAACTGCAGGGCGAAGTGTTCCGCGAACTGGAAGGCCGGCGCACGCTGCGCACCGAGGTCGAGGGCGCAGGTTACTTCGTCAAGATTCACCGTGGCATCGGCTGGGGCGAGATCTTCAAGAACCTGTTCAGCGCCAAGCTGCCGGTACTCGGTGCCGGCCAGGAATGGCGCGCCATCCAGCGCCTGCATGAAGTCGGCGTGCCGACCATGACCGCAGTCGCCTACGGCGAGCGCGGCAGCAATCCGGCGCAGCAGCACTCGTTCATCATCACCGAAGAGCTGGCGCCGACCATCAGCCTGGAAGACTTCAGCATCGACTGGGTCAAGCAGCCGCCGCTGCCGCGCCTCAAACACGCGCTGATCGCCGAAGTGGCGAAGATGACCGGCGGCATGCACCGCGCCGGGGTCAACCACCGCGACTGCTACATCTGCCATTTCCTTCTGCATACTGATCGCCCGGTGAGTGCCGACGACTTCAAACTGTCGGTAATCGACCTGCACCGCGCCCAGACCCGCAGCAGCATCAGCCGCCGCTGGCGCGACAAGGACCTGGCCGCGCTGTACTTCTCGGCGCTGGATATCGGCCTGACCCGGCGCGACAAGCTGCGCTTCCTGCGCGGTTACTTCCAGCAGCCGCTGCGTCAGATCCTCACCGAGGAGGCGCGCCTGCTGGCCTGGCTCGAAGGCAAGGCGCAGAAACTGTACGCGCGCAAACAACGCTACGGGGATGCACTCTGATGGCGGGCTGGACGCTGCTGCCGGAGTATCAACACCTGGCAGCAGATTTCGGCAGCCTCGAGGCAGTGTTCGCCATCGACGGCGAGCGCCTGACCCGCGACCCGCTCAGCGAAGTGGTGCGGATCCAGCGCGACGGCGTGTACTACTACGTCAAACGCTATACCGGCGCCGGCAAGCACTTGCGCCGCTACCTGGGCCGGCCGCGGATCAAGGCCGAGTGGCAGAACCTCAAGCAGTTCGCCAAGTGGGGCATTCCCACCGCCGAAGTGATCGGCTGGGGCCTGGAGCGTAATGGCCTGGCCTTTGGCCGTGGGGCGATGATCACCCGCGAGCTGCCGCGTACCGAAGACCTGTCCGAACTGGCCAAGCGCAATGATCCGCGCCTGGCCGACCGCGCCTGGGTCGACCACGTCAGCCGTCAGTTGGCCCGGCATACGCGGGTCATGCACGACAACCACTTCACCCATAACGATCTGAAGTGGCGCAACCTGCTGGTGGACGATCAGGGCACGCTATTCTTCATCGATTGCCCGACCGGCGATTTCTGGCGCGGCTTCATGCTCCGCCATCGAGTGATCAAGGACCTGGCCTGCCTGGACAAGGTCGCCAAGTATCACCTGTCGGCGACTCAGCGCCTGCGCTTCTACCTGCAGTACCGCGGGCACCAGCGGTTGAACGCGAGCGACAAAAAACGGGTACGCGAAGTGGTGCGCTTTTTCGAGGGAAGGGAATGACCGACTATCTGGCCAGCAGCGAGCTTGCCCTGCTGCAACGCCACGGCTTGAACGATTTCGAAGCGCTGTGGGCGCTGCAACTCGATGCGGTGGACGAACCCAATACCGGCCGTGGCGGCTGGAGCAGCGTGTTTCGCCTGGAGCTGGAGGGCAAGGGCTACTACCTCAAACGCCAGCTCAACTACTTCACTCGCACCCTGCATCGGCCCTTCGGTGAGCCGACATTTGCCCGCGAGTTTCGCAATATCACGCGCTACCAGAAGCTGAAGATCCCGGCCTTGCAGGCGGTGTTCTACGGTGAGCGCAAGGGCAACGGCGAGCACCGCGCGATGCTCATGACTCGCGCCCTGGATGAGTGGAACGACCTCGACAGCCTGCTGGCGCAGTGGCCGCAACTGGCCGCCGAAAAACGCCTGGGCATCCTCCAGGCCTGCGGCCAACTGGGGCGTACCTTGCACGCCGCCGGCCAGGTGCACGGTTGCTTCTATCCCAAGCACATCTTCCTGCGCGAGCGCCGCGAAGGCTGGCAGGCGCAACTGATCGACCTGGAAAAGACCCGGCCGCTGCTGCTTGGCATGCGCGACCGGCTGAAAGATCTGGAACCTTTGCTGCGCCGTGCCCGCGCCTGGAGCGAAGGCGATGTGCGCAGTCTGCTGGCGGCCTATCTGCAGCAACCGGCCGACAGCCCGCTGGTGACTACCTGGCTGCAGCGGCTGGTGCGCCGCCAGCATGAAAAAGAGGCCCGTTGATGCGTTTGTCTGAACTCAAGGCGGCTGGGCGCACGCCGAGCCTGCCGCTGAACATTACCTTGGCCGATGCTGCTGGCAGCGCTGAGCTGCAGCTGCTCAGCCTGCTGCGGGTGCTGCCTGGGCAACGCTACGTCGGTGCTGGTATTTGGCGCGGCAAGCCGGTGCTGGCCAAGCTACTGGTCGGCAGCAATGCTGCACGGCATTTTCAGCGCGAGCTGGATGGCGTCAAGCTGATTGCCGCGCAAGGCTTGACCACTCCGCAACTGCTGGCTGACGGTCTGCAAGAGGGCGAGGGCGGCTGGCTGTTGTTCGATTACCTGGAAAACGCCCAGAGCCTGGGCGCTGCCTGGGCTGAGGTCGAGGCGCTGGCGCCGCTGGCCGATGAGCAGCAACAGGTACTGGGAGAGGCGCTTGGGGCGGTTGCGCAGATGCACGCCAAGGGCTTGTGGCAGGCTGATCTGCATCTGGATAACCTGCTCCGCCACGGTGGCCAGCTGTACCTGATCGATGGTGCCGGGATCAAAGCCGAGACGCCTGGCCAATGCCTGTCGCGCCCGCGCGTGCTGGAAAACCTCGGCGTGTTCTTCGCCCAGTTGCCCAAGCGCCTCGAGCCGTTCACCGAAGAGCTGCTGGTGCATTACCTGCTGGCCAACGGTGAGCACGCGCTGCCGCTGGAAGCCCTGCAGAAGCAGGTCGACAAGGTTCGCGCCTGGCGCCTCAAGGACTTCCTGGACAAGGCCGGTCGCGAGTGCACCCTGTTCAGCGTCGAACGCAGCCTGTCTGGCCTGCGTGCTATCGATCGTAGCGAAGTGGCGGCCATGCAGCCGGTGCTGGAGCAGGCCGATGCGCTGATCGACCAAGGCCACCTGTACAAGACCGGTGGCGCCGCAAGCGTTGCCCGGGTCGACGTTGGCGGCCGGCCGCTAGTGCTCAAGCGCTACAACATCAAGAACACCGTGCACTGGTTGAAGCGTTTCTGGCGCCCGAGCCGGGCCTGGCATTCCTGGATCGAAGGGCAGCGTCTGCGCTTTCTCGACATCGCCACGCCAAAGCCGCTGGCGGTGCTTGAACAACGGGTCATGGGCCTGCGCAGCCGTGCCTATCTGGTCACCGAATACGCCGATGGACCGGATCTGCTCGAGTGTTTTGCGCCCTTCGTCGCCAGTGGCGATGCGCCCGACGAGCAGTTGCAGGCCTTGCTGAGGTTGATGCAGCAGTTGATCCGCGAGCGCATCAGCCATGGCGATATGAAAGGCCATAATTTGTTCTGGCAGCACGGCCAATGGTCGTTGATCGACCTCGACGCCATGTGCCAGCACGCCACTCAACTCAGCTTCGCGGCTGCCTATGCCCGTGACCGGGCGCGCATGCTGCGAAACTGGCCGAGTGACAGCGCCTTGCACAAGCGGATTGATCAGCTGTTGCCGCGGCTCGCCGAATAGGCTTCGGGCAGCGCCAGCCAGTCGCTGCTGCGGCCCGACTGGCGCACCCGGATGCGCCATTCGTCCGCCTGCCAGCGCAGCACCGCCCAAGGCTTGACGCCTGTCTGCTCAGCCAGGGGAATCAGCAGGTGGTACTGGTCTGCCAGCAAATGCCTGCGCAAGCCCAGTTGCCCGCTGCGGGTCTGCAGGTACAGCTGCTGGCCATCAGCGTGCAAGCCCGCTGCGCTGCTCAAAGGGGTGCCGGCGCGGGCTGGCGTGAGCAGGCAGTCATGACACAACGCTGCCAGATCTGGCAGGCCGTCATACCAGAGCACAGGTGAATCGATCACCCACTCGCCGCTGCGCAGGCGTTTGATCGGCTGCTGTAGATAGGCATCCGGTTGCTCAGGGTCGATAACCCGCCAGCGTTCGCCATCGAAGCTGACTTTGTAATGACTGCCGTGGTTGTCCCTGACGAAGTACAACGACAAGCCCCCAAACGCCGAAACCTGCTCGTAGACACCGATGTCATGCACACCATCGATGCGATAGCGCAACGAGCTGGTGTCGACATTGACTTGGTAGCGGGCCGGCAATGGCAGTGGCGGTTGCTTGGGCAAGCCGCGCAGCGCTCGGCGCAGGACGCCGGTAGCGAAGAAGCTGCCGCCCGCATCCGTGGCATGGCTGATGGTGTTGTAGAGATGGCGCAGCACGCCTTCCATATCGCCTCGCTGGTGTGCCTGGATGCCATCGCAGATGTCCAGGATCATTCGCCCGATCGATAACGCCATGAGGGGCTTGGCAGGCAGTATCAGGCTTATCAGGTCCAGCAACCGCCAGGACAGGTCGATGACTGACTGAACATTGACCTCGCGGGTCGTCCGGCTGCTGGTGTCGACTGCTGCAAGTTGGGCGCGGACCTCTGCCATATACAATGCGAAGAACAGATCGTCGTGAATGGCTGGCAGGCGTAGAGAACTGCCCAGGCCCCCTTTGAGCAACAGCCGTTGCAGCTCGCTCTCCTCGACCTGTGGTAGCCGAGCGGCCAGGTACTGGCGCAGCGCCGGTTTGTCGCGCAGGGTGCGCAGCAATTGCCGGGTGCTGGAAAACTCGCGCCAGTTGCGTCGGTCTGGCGCGCCTGGGGTGTACATGAGAAATGACGGCACACTGCCTTGTGCAGTGTTTATCAGTAGCACCCCCTGCACCGTATGGCCCTGGATCAGTAGCTGCCGCACCACGACCGTATGGCCATCTACCGGCGGGCGGAGCGCGTTGTGGGGTTGGTCCAGTACCGCCGTTGCCCAGCGGTAACCACGCTCGGCGCGATGTTCGGCGAAGTGCCCGGCATACCGGGCCTTGACCGCTTCGGCACGCATTCGGGCGCGGTTGATTCGAGTATGGGCCAGCAGGCGCCAGCGGCCCGTGCGCGAGTCGACCAGTTGGGTGTAGAGAAAATCTGCATAGCGCCCGCCGGCATTGAGGCTGCGCACCAGTGTCTTCACGTAGGCCGGCGTCAGCTCCGGGGGCAGCGTGCGTGCCTCGGTATGGCTGACACGGGCGGTCAACCAGTAGTCGTAATTGAACCAGGCGAGGTTGACCAAGGCCAGATCGTCCAGTGGCAAGCGCTCGGTGACCATCTCAATGGTTTCATTGCCGACCTGTTTGAGGCCTTGCCAGGTAATGAACAGGGATGGGTTGAACGGGTAGGGCTGCGGCCCGACCTGGCGGGCGCGCGTGATGCTCACCGTTATGTCCTGTGGTAGTAGTTGCAGGCCGAAATCATCGAGCAGGCGCTCTTGCAGGCGGGCTCGCGTCCATGTCCTGAGATCGTTCTGCTGAATAAACTGCGCTTGGGTGGGGATGCCTGGAGCCGCTGCTCTTTCACTGGCCACCACCAGTTCCTGCATGGTCTGCATGATGTGGCTGAGGCTTTGCGTGTCAGCATCGCGCAGCCATGCCGGCATGTGTTTTTCCAGTAACCGCGAATAGCGCGTGTTCAGCGTTGCCTTGCTACCAAGATCATCCTCGAGCCTGAGTGCCGCCATGACCTGCGCGTGTCGCGTGGTGGTCGATGACGGCTGGTCGTCGCCCCATAGCGACGGCAGGTTCAGGCGCTGGCGCTGGGTGTCGATCAGTTGCTGTACCTGCGCTTCGATCGGATCATCGGCATACCACTCATAACGCAGACGCTCAGCCAGACGCGCCTGCTCGGCGGATTGCGGGTCGGCGTACAGGTGCAGCAACGTGCTGCTGAGTAGAGGGTCGTCCAGCCGTTCGCACAGTTCGTCATGCAAGGCCTTGAGCGAGGGAAATACCTCGATGCCTTGTGACAGGCAGCACAGCAGTGCCTCGCCGGTTTCGCTGTCGGCGTCGAGCAGCGTGCCCTCAGGGGTGCCCGCGACGATCACCATCACCCCCGGCAGGTAGCTGCGCCAGTTGGGCTGCAGGTTCACCAGCAGGGGCCGGTAGACCTGAGGTCGGTGTGCTGCCGCTATCTGCTGGCGTTGCCAGGCGCGCGGTTGCTCGATGCAAGTGCGCAGCGGTGCGGCCTGATCGGCGCTCAGCGTGTCGTCAGTGATGCGCAGGTCGATTTCGGCCAGCAGGTAAATCTGGCGCAGGGCGATCAGCGACTGCTTGCGGTTCAAGCCTTGAGTATTGAGTTCTGACCAGTAGCTGGCCAGGTCGCTGTGGAGCTTGCGTCGCGTCTGCAGATCATTGTGCAGCGGCTGCTCGATGACCGGCAGGGGTTCGAGCAGCGCCTTGATCTGGCCGGTGAGTGTTTGGATAAGTTCGAGAGGTTGCATGGCCCGCTCCTTGTCATGGGGGACCCTGCATCCTAGGTACGGCAAACCTGCTGTGGTTGTAGCCAGATAACTCAACTGCGCCTGATCAGTGCCCGCACGCCGAGCACGCCAGGAATGCCCAGGCCGACCCAGGCCAGAACATCCCAGCCATCGTCACCCAGCAGCGCGGCGAACAGCCCCCCTGCACCCAGCAGCGCGATCAGCACAGGCCAGGTAAAGATCCGCCAGGTGGATTGCGAGCGATGGCTCATGGCTTTGCCTTCGCGCCGGTACGGCGCTTGCCCCACCAGAGATAAACGCCACTGGCGAGCACGACGATGGTCAGCACGTCGAGCAGTGCCCAGAGGATCTGCATCGGCCGTCCGCCGTAGTCGCCAAAGTGCAGCGGTTGCGACAGGCCCATCGCGTCCATGTACCAGGGCCGCTCGCCGACTGCTGTGACGGCGAGGGTGGTGGCATCGATCAGGACTGGGGTGAACAGGTGCGAGGTCAGATGCGTGGCGCCGTTCATGAACACGGCATAGTGGTGCTCACTGGAGAAGCGTGTGCCGGGGAATGCGATGAAGTCGGCACGCATCCCCGGTGCAGCGGCAGTTGCGATCTGCAGCAGCTGGCTGGCCGACGCACGCTCGGTCAGCGGCGGCGCGTCGCGGTAGGGTGCAACCATTGCTGCCAGGCTGTCGTTGCGCCAGGCGGCGATGACCAGGTCAGCACAGGCACTGATCACCCCGGTGACGCCAACCACCAGCGCCCAGGTCAGGGTCACGATGCCGATCAGGTTGTGCAGGTCGAGCCAGCGCAGGCGCGGCGATCTGTCCTGGCGCACGCTGGCGAACGGCAAGCGGCGCATGAACGGCGCATACAGCACTGTGCCGGAGATGATCGCGACGACGAACAACAGGCCCATGAACGCCAGCCATAATTTGCCGGCAAGCCCTGCGAACATGTCCACGTGCAGGCGCAGGATGGTCATCATCAAGCCGCCGTTGGCAGCCGGCATGGGCACGGCTTCGCCGGTGCGCGCATCGAGCATGAAGGTGTGCGAGTCGTTGGGGTCGCTGCCTGCCGTGGCGGCAGTGATGGCGACTACGCCGTTGGGCTCGTCCTCGTCATAGCCGAAGTACTGCATGACTTCGCCAGGACGATACTGTTCTGCCTTGAGCACCAGTTGCTGCAGGTCCAGGTGCGGGGTATCGGCAGGCATCTGGCGCAGTACGGGGGCGTCGCCGAGCAGGTGTTCCAGTTCGTGATGGAAGATCAGCGGCAGGCCGGTGATTGCCAGCAGGAGCAGGAACAGTGTGCAGATCAGGCTGCTCCAGGTATGGACCGTGGACCAGCGGCGCAGGGTTAGGCTTTTCATCGCGTTTCCGGGTTGCCAGGGGGGCGTCGGGAGCGGCGCCAGAGGTGGGGTGTGCGCAATACCTGTAGGAGCGGGCTTGCCCGCGAACGGGCCGCAAAGCGGCCCCGGGCGCGACTCAGAACTTGTAATTGACGCTGGCTACGACGTTGCGTTCGTCGCCGTAATAGCACCAGAAACCGTCGCAGTTCGCCAAGTAGTCCTTGTTGAACAGATTCTTCGCTTCGACCGCTACGCTCAGGCCTTTCATGCTGTTGTCCAGCCGGCCGAGGTCATAGTGCGCCGAGGCGTCATAGACCGTATAGGAACTGACATGCGCCACGCTGGTGTTGGCGGTGTTGCCGTAGGTATCGCCTACATAGCGCACGCCACCACCGACACCGAAACCGTCAAGCGGGCCGTTGTGCCAGGTGTAGTCAGCCCAAAGTGTTGCCTGGTTGCGCGGAATTAATGCCATGCGGTTGCCGACGTCGGTGGCAAGACCCTTGGTGATCTCGGTATCGGTGTAGGTGTAGGAGGCAATCGCCTTGAAGTTGTCGGTCAACTGCGTGGACGCTTCCAGCTCCAGGCCACGAACCTGCAATTCGCCGACCTGGCGGGTGATGCTGCCTTCGGTTACACGCACGTTTTGCTGAGTCAGGTCATACACGGCGGCGGTCAGCAAGGTCTGGCTGCCAACCGGCTGGTATTTCACGCCGACCTCATACTGACGGCCCTCGGTCGGTGCGAACGACTGCGCTGCTCGGGCATCGGCACCCATGGTGGGCTGGAACGACTCGGTATAGGAGATATACGGCGTGACGCCATTATCGAACACATAGCTCAAGCCTACGTTGCCGCTGAAGGCCTTGTCACGCTGGGTGCTGGTGGCATTGTTGACGTTGAATCGAGTCCCGGTGTGCACCCAGTCCTCGCGCCCGCCGAGGGTCAGGCGCCAGTTATCCAGTGACATTTGATCTTGCACGTACACACCCGTCTGCTGAGTCTTCTGGTTGAAATCTTGCAGGGTAATGTAGCTAACCCCGGACATGTCAGCGCCATACACCGGCCGATTGACGTTGATCGGCGGCACACCCAGGCCATACAACCATTGGTAGTTGGTATTGGCGCGTTGGTGGTCGAGGCCCAGCAGAAGCGTGTGGCTGACGGCGCCGGTGTCGAAGTCAGCCTGGAAGTTGTTGTCCACTGCAAACTGGCTGATGTCTTCGTTGATGATGCCTGACTCGCGGTTGACGTTGCCGTCGGCGTCGACGGTGTTAAAGGTACCGACGTTGACGGCCTGGAACGACAGATCGTTTTTGGTGTAGCGCAGATTCTGGCGGAACTGCCAGGTATCGTTCAGTCGATGTTCGAAGGCGTAACCAAGGGCGTAGTAGGTGCGGTCGTAGAAGTCCCAGTCGGGCTCGCCAAGATTCTTGTGGTGAGAGATCTTGCCTGCCGCAGATGGCAACTTGGTGCCTTGCAGCGGCAGGAACTGCCCGGTAATGCCGGTATCGTCGCGGGTGTACTGGCTGATGAAGGTCAGCTTGGTGTCTTCGTCAACGTTCCAGGTCAGGCTCGGAGCGATGTTGTAGCGTTTGTCCGGGATGTGATCGATGGGTGAATTGCTGTCACGCACCACGCCGCTGATGCGGTACAGAAAGCGGCCTTCGTCGTCGATCTTGCCGGTGCTGTCGAAGTTGATCTGCTTGTGTTCGTTGCTGCCGGCCTGGACTTCGATCTGATGAGCCCTCTCTGCCTGCGGGCGGCGGCTGACCATGTCGAGCATACCGCCCGGCGGGGTCTGGCCATAAACCGATGAGGCAGGGCCACGCAGTACGGTAATGCGCTCAAGGTTCCATGGCTCGACCTTGGGGTTGGCGAACGAGCCTTTGGGCAGCGCCAGGCCATCAAGGAACTGGGTCGGGTCGAAGCCGCGCACACGCAGCCAATCGGCGCGCGAGTCGGAGCCATAGCCGCTACTCTGCACACCAGCGGTGTAGCGCAGGGCGTCGTTCAGGTTGAGAACCTGGCGGTCGTCCAACTGCTGGCGGGTAATCACCGACAGAGAGCGGGCAGTCTCGACAATCGGCGTGTCGGTCTTGGTGCCCGCAGCGGTGCGCGTAGCGACGTAGCCGGTGCTGGCACCCCATGCGCTCTCATACGCGCCGGCCGCATTGATACTTGTCTCCGGCAACGCCAGGCTGCCTTCCGGCGTGGCCACCAGGCTGTAACTGCCGACACTACTCTGCTGCAGTTGCAGGCCGCTGCCGCGCAGGGCCGCCTGCAGTGCGCCGAGGGCATCGTACTGGCCTTTGACCGGCGCCGCGGTGCGCCCGCTGACCAGGGCTGGGTCGATCGCCAGGGCGATACCCGCCTGGCTAGCGATCTGATTCAGGGTCGTCGCCAGTGGCGCGCTGGGCAAGTCATAGGCGAGTTGCGATTGCTCGGCAGCATGCAGAGCAGGGCTGGCCATCGGGATAGACAGGGCAATCGCCAGAGCCATCAGGCTGGGGCGCAGGATACGATCAACGGCACGGGGCATGCAGCGGCTCCTCGACGGATAAGTGCTTTGTGCTTCCTTGCCGAGCGAGAATTGAAAAGTGACAGGGGCCTGTCGAAATAAATTTATCGGCGCTGCCGCTAGCGGCTCATTGCGCGACGACCTTGACCCACCATGGCGTGCGCTGCTCGACCTTGACCGGCAATGCAGGGGTCAGTGAGGCCAGTGCCAGGTCGATATCGGTCAGCGGGAAGCTGCCGGTCACGCGCAGGTCGGCTACCTCGGGCGCGACGCCCAGATGGCCGCTGCGGTAGCGGCCCAGCTCAGCGATAAGATCGGCCAGGCGCACGTTGTCCACCACCAGCATGCCGCGGGTCCAGGCATCGGCGCCGGCCGCAACCGGGCTGATCTGGCTGAGGCCATTGGCCGTCATCATGACCTGCTGGCCTGCTGCCAGGACTTGCTCATCTGCACGGTTGGACGGCATTGCCGCGACCTGCGACTGGAGCACTTCAAGACGCGTGCCTTGCGCTTCGCGCTTGACCAGGAAGCGTGTGCCTAGTGGGCGCAGGCGACCATCATCGGTACGCACCAGCAGCGGCCGCAGGTCGTCATGGCCGGTTTCAACCGAGATTTCGCCCTGATGCAGAACGATCACGCGCTGGCTGCCTTCGAAGTCGATATCCACGGCGCTATGGGTATTGAGGCTGAGCAACGTGCCGTCTTCCAGGCGCAGGGTGCGCAATTCGCCGGTGGCGGTGCGCTGATCTGCCAGCCAGTAACCCGGCGACAGCGACGGTGCATCGAGTTGCAGGACCAGCGCGGCGACCAGTAGCACGCTGGCGAGTCCGCCGCCAAGGGTACCAACCCGCCGGCGCAAGCTGACCCGCGACTGCAGCAGTGCCTTGCGCGCTGGGCCGACTGCGGCGCTGAAACGCTGGTCGAGCATGCCCAGTTGGCGCCAGGCGCGAGCGTGCTCTTCGCTGGCAGCGTGCCAACGTAGAAACTCACTACGCTGCTCTGGCACGCCGGGGCTATCGTCCAGGCACAGCTTCCAGGCGATTGCAGCGTCCAGCACCTTGTTCGAGACCGGGCTGGTGCTCACGTCGGCTCGCCATACAGAGCGATGTAGCACTGGCGCATTCCCTGGGCCAGATACTGACGCACACGGGAGACGGAAACGCCCAGACGCTCGGCGATTTCGGCATGGCCCATGCCATCCAGGCGGTTGTGCAGGAACGCAGCGCGGGCTTTGCTCGACAGTTTGCCAAGCAAGCGGTCGATGGCCTTGAGGTCTTCGAGAATCAGTAGTTGCAGTTCCGGCGAGGGCTGTTCGGCTTCGGGCATCTGCGCCAGTTCCGCCAGGTAAGCCTGCTCCAGCGCAGCCCGGCGGAAATGATCGAACAGCAAACCCTTGGCCACTGCAGCAAGAAACGCCCTTGGCTCACGCGGCACCGGCAACTGGTCACGCCCGAG
>Ga0247813_10002160_pt1 | contig 13777 bp, 11 predicted proteins | sample UWRJL169409C1_FD_180719 | JGI IMG/M metagenome (GOLD analysis project Ga0247813, IMG submission 180719) | Plant litter microbial communities from Arlington Agricultural Research Station in Wisconsin, United States - UWRJ-L169-409C-1 | ecosystem: Environmental > Terrestrial > Plant litter >... | reverse complement strand
CCGTCGTGGTGCTGCGGAACACCGTGGGGCCGGTCGTGAGATCGAGTGCGACCTCGTAGCTCTGCACGTCGACAATCGCCTTGCGCTCCTGCGCTTCGACTCTGGTCAGGTTCTCTCCGGGCACGCGGCTCTCCTTGTGTGTGGTGGTTCAGCGCTCGTGATCGACGAGCGACACAAGAAACAACTGTAGTTGGTGGGCCTGCGCTAACCGATGGGCTGCAGCTGTCGCGCCGGCTCTGGGCGTGAAACGCGCTCGGTCAGCCGGATCGCATCGGCGAGCACACGGCGCAGCACCGCGTCGGGGTCGTCGATGCACGCCTCGGCGATGCCGGTGACCGAGAGGCAGAGCAAGAGGTCGAAAGCCCGGCCGTCGACTCCGTCGAATCGCTCGCCGAGGTCATCGACGAAACTCCGAGCCCAGCGCGTTGCGGCCGGGGCTGATTCGAGAGCCGACTGGATGTCGCGCCGCAGCGATTCCCCGAGCTCTCCCCGCACGTCCGCTGCGGCGGCCTCGCAGCGCAGGAGCCCGGCGGCGAGGGCGCGTTGTCTGGACTCGGCCGCGACGGGCAGCGCGGCCGTCGCCGCGAGGGTGCAGACCACGAGCGCAACGCGGGGATCGTGTCCGTTGAGTCCGACGACCGACGGGATGAGGGTTGCGAGCCGAGATCGCTGCGCGTCGCTGGTCACGTCGTTGACTGCGCGGGCGAGAGATGCGAGGGCGGGGTGGGTGCAGGCCGGATGGTCGCTCCATCTCTCGCCCGCGAGGTAGGACGCGAACTCCATGAAGCACGCGCCGCTGCGCGGGGTGCGATGCCGTCCGCGGCTCAACACGGGGACGGATTCCGGAACGCGACTGAACTGGCTCATAGCGGCCTCCACACACGGATTATTCGCCTCATTCTGCGCCGGTTGTGGGGAGAACGCCAGAGTCGGATCGATAGTGTTACGAGCATGGCCACGACTGTGTTCGACCGCTCTCATCCCAATCCGGCGCTCGTCGGCGCTTCGCTCGCGCAGAGTGCTCTCACACCGTTCTGGCTCGACGGCCTCGTGATCCCGTCGTTTCCGCGGCTTGAGTCGATCGAGAGCTTCGACCTCGTCGTGGTCGGCGGCGGCTACACCGGACTGTGGACGGCCCTGCTCGCGAAAGAGCGGAATCCGTCGTCGCGCGTCGCGGTGATCGAGGCACGCACCCTCGGCTGGGCGGCGTCGGGACGCAACGGTGGGTTCGTTGAGGCGAGCCTCACGCACGGTGAATCCAATGGACAGTCCCGCTGGCCGAAGGAGCTCGAGCAGCTCGACCGCCTGGGTCTCGAGAATCTCGACGAGATCGAGGCGACGGTCGCCGCGAGAAAGTGGGACGTCGACTTCGAGCGCACCGGAACGCTCTCGGTGGCCACCGAGGAGTACCAGGTCGATGAACTGCGGGATGCGGCGGATGGCACCTCCGAGATCTTCTACGACGAAGCGGCCGTGCGCGCTGAAGTCAACTCGCCCACGTACCTGGCCGGGCTGTGGAGCACGAGGGCGACAGCCATCATCCATCCCGGAAAACTCGTTGCTGAGCTCGCTCGCGCGTGTGCGGAGGCGGGCGTGGAGATCTTCGAGAACTCGCCCGTGCGCGGTCTCGACAGTCATGCGGTCGGCGACCTCGTCGCCGTTGAGACAGTGCACGGCTCGGCGCGAGCCGGTCGGGTCGCCCTCGCGACCAACGCATTCCCGTCGCTGCTCAAGCGCTACCGGCTGCACACCGTGCCGGTCTACGACTACGTGCTCATGACGGAGCCCCTCACGGACTCGCAGCTCGCGAGCATCGGCTGGTCGAACCGGCAAGGGCTCGCCGACCTCGCCAACCAATTCCACTACTACCGGCTCACCGCGGACAACCGCATCCTGTGGGGCGGTTACGACGCGATTTACCACTACGGCGGGCGCATCCGCTCGGGCTACGAGGATCGACCGGAGTCGTACGAGAAGCTCGCCCGCCACTTCTTCGTGACTTTCCCGCAGCTCGAGGGCGTGCGCTTCAGTCATCGGTGGGCGGGTGTCATCGACACCTCCACGCGGTTCTGCGCGTTCTTCGGCAGTGCCCGCCAGGGTCGGGTCGCCTACGCCGCGGGCTTTACCGGACTCGGCGTCGCGGCCACCCGGTTCGCAGCACAGGTCATGCTCGACAAACTCGAGGGGCTCGAGACCGAGCGCACCGAGTTGCAGATGGTGCGGGAAATCCCCCTGCCGTTCCCACCCGAGCCCGCGGCGTTCGCGGGCGTGCAGGCCACGCGCTGGGCGCTCAACCGCGCTGACCACAACAACGGCAAGCGCAACCTCCTGCTCAAGACGCTGGATGCCGCCGGCCTCGGGTTCGACTCGTGATCGACCTGCACGCGGCGGCCGCGGTCGAGCTCTCGCATGAGCCGGTCGCGGCCGACCAAGTGGTGGAGGGAGCCCCGACCACTGGCTATACAGCACTCGGCGAGTTCGCCGGCCAGGAGTACGGCGTCTGGGAGATGTCCGTCGGCGCGATGAGCGACGTCGAGGAGGACGAGCTGTTCATCGTGATCAGCGGCACGGGCGAGCTCCAGCTGGAGGGCGGCGAGTCGCGCACCCTCGTGGCCGGCGTCGTCGGTCGCCTCGAGGCGGGGCAGCGCACGGTGTGGACTGTGACATCCACTCTTCGCAAGGTCTATGTGTCATGACTGAGCGCGAACGCCGCCGAGCCTGGCCGTGGTTCGTCGCCGGGGGAGTGCTTCTCGTCCTCATCGCCGCGGCGGTCTTCGCCGTGAACACGCTCGCCGGTGCGTACCGGTCAGCCCCCGCGAGCGCGATCGCAACGCTCGACCAGTCGTTCCGCGACGCGGACTGCACAGCACTCATGTCGGTGACAACCGAGGAGGTGCGCGCCGAGCGCTTCTCGACGACCGGGCAGTTCTCCTGCGCAGAGTTCGAGTCGTTCGCAGCGGCTCTCACGCGCGACGGTGTGTACGGCTACACGATCACCGTCACCTCGACGGAGGTCGACGGCGACCACGCTACCGCGCGCAGCCAGGACAGTGACGAGGTCAACCAGAACGACTGGGATGTCGACTACGGCCTCGACCTCATCGACGGAAACTGGGTCATCACCTCGTACGTCGTCACGGCGTCAGAGGAGTGACCGGTCGCTCGTAGACTTGGAACATGCGCATCCACATCGCGACCGATCACGCCGGCCTCGAGTTCAGCCAGGACCTCCAGGCTCACCTCCGCGAGCAGGGGCACGAGGTCATCGACCACGGGCCGACCTCCTACGATCCGCTCGACGACTACCCGAGCTTCTGCATCAACGCGGCGCAGGCGACGGTCAACGACCAGGCGGCGGGAGTGGATGCACTCGCTCTGGTTTTCGGCGGCTCCGGCAACGGCGAGCAGATCGCGGCCAATAAGGTCGAGGGAGCCCGCGCGGCCCTCGTCTGGAACGTGTCGACCGCTGAACTCGCCCGCGAGCACAACAACGCCAACGTCATCTCGATCGGGGCGCGCCAGCACCCCGTCGACGACGTCAAGCTCTTCGTCGACACCTTCATCGCGACGCCCTTCACGGGCGAGGAGCGCCACGCTCGTCGCATTGCCCAGCTCGCCGAGTACGAGGCGACCGGCGCTATTGCAGGCCACGCGGTCATCTAATGCCCGAGGGCCACTCCGTTCACCGCATCACCCGTCAGTTCGCGCTGCACTTCGTCGGCAAGACCGTCACCGCGTCCTCCCCGCAGGGGCGGTTCGCTCCGGGGGCTGCTGAGATCGATGGACTCGAGATGACGGATGCCCGCGCCGTGGGCAAGCAGATGTTCCTCGAGTTCGACCACCGAGTGTGGTTGCGGGTGCATTTGGGCATGTACGGCGCGTGGGATTTCGCGGGCGACCTCACCGCGGATGCCACGACGGCGTCGGCCAACGGACGCATGGGTCAGACGAACCAGAGAGGCACCTTCTCTGACGACGCGGAAGCCTCGAACGCGAGCATCGGCGCGCCGCGCAAGACCCGGCTCCGGATGGCAGAGAGCGAAAAGGTCGGCGACGCGATCGAGATCTTTCCGCCGGAGCCGATCGGTGCAGTGCGCGTGCGCCTGCTGACCGATGCGACAGTTGCCGACCTGCGCGGCCCGACCGCGTGCGAGGTGCTCCAGCCGGAAGACGTGCAGGCGGTCATCAACAAGCTCGGCCCCGACCCCCTCGTCGATTCACCGAAGAAGGGCGAGCAGCGTTTCGTCGACAACGTCGCGAAGAAGCCGACACCGATCGGCCTCCTGCTCATGGACCAGAACGTCGTGGCCGGCATCGGCAACGTCTACCGAGCAGAGCTGCTGTTTCGCGCTCGACTCGATCCGCACCGCCCGGGCCGGGACGTGCCCGAGGAGACCCTCCGCGCGCTGTACCAGGACTGGTCGAAGCTCCTCAAGCTCGGAGTGAAGCTCGGCCAGATGATGACGATGGATGGCCTGAGCAAGTCGAAGTACGAAGCTGCCCTTGCGCGTCGCGACGACCGCCACTGGGTTTACCACCGCGAGGGAAAGCCGTGCCGCGTCTGCGGCACCCCGATCGTCATGGAGATCGCGGCTGGTCGCAAGCTCTACTACTGCCCGACCGACCAGACCTAGGCAGACCGAGCCCCAATCGCTGGCAGAATTGGGTCATGCGCAACACACCCCGGTACATCCTCGACGACCCCGATGAAGTGAAGCGGCTCATCCGGGAGAACCCGTGGGCATCGATCATTTCGAACACGGCAACGGGACTCGTGGCATCCCACTACCCGGTTGTGCTCGAAGAGGACGAAGACGGCATCAGCATCGTGAGCCACGTCGGTCGTCCCGACGAGGAGCTGCACGAACTCGGCCAGCACGAGGTGCTCGTCATCATCCAGGGACCGCACGGCTACATCTCTCCCGGTTGGTACGAGAACGTGTCGTTCATTCCGACCTGGAACCACGTCACAGCGCACCTCTACGGCATCCCCGAGATCCTGAGTGACGCTGAGAACTTCCGCGTGCTCGACGAGCTCGTCGACCACTTCGAGAAGGTCATGCCCGATCCGATCTCGCTCGACATCGACGAAACCTACGCGCGGCGCATCGCCAAGGGAACCGTGGGCATTCGCATCCGTATCACGCGATTCGACGCCCGCCTCAAGCTCAGCCAGGACAAGCCAGCGCACGTCTTCGACACGATCGTCGGTGCTCTCGAGGGCGACGGTCCCTACAACTCCGCTCCACTCGCTGCCGAGATGCGGAGGTCGCGTGATGCGTCTGAATAGTACCGACCTGAGCAACGTACGAATCTCCGGCACCCGCGGCGACCCCGTCGACGTGACGATCGCCGACGGTGTGATCGCGGCAATCGAGCCGAGCACGGGCGGTGGCCTTGACGGCCGCTGGATCTCTCCCGGTCTGTGGGACAACCACGTGCACTTCAGCCAGTGGGCTCTCATCCAGCAGCGATTGGATGTCTCGAGCTCGACGTCGGCAGCACAAGCCGCCGCGCTCCTCAAGACGGCGCTCTCGCATGTATCCGAGCCCGCCGTGCCGTTCATCGCCTATGGGTTCCGTGATGGACTCTGGCCCGACGCCCCCACCGCTGCGGTGCTCGACGCGGTCGAGGCCGTGCACCCCGTCGTGCTCGTGAGCGGCGACCTGCATGCCGTGTGGCTCAACACCCCGGCGCTCGCGCTCTACGGGCACGCTGGGCATCCCACCGGTCTACTGCGGGAGGACCCCGCATTCGAAGTCACGCGCCGCATCGACACCGTCGCGCCCGAGTTGCTCGACGCCTGGACGGACGCTGCAGCCCGCGAGGCCGCTACCAACGGTGTCGTCGGCATCGTGGATCTCGAGATGGATTGGAATCTCGACACGTGGAAGCGTCGCATCGAGGGTGGCACCGACTCGCTTCGCGTGGAGTTCGGCATCTACACGCAGCACCTCGAGCGCGCGATCGGCCTCGGCCTGCGCACTGGGCAGCGCATCAACGATCTCCTGACCGTCGGGCAGTACAAGGTGCTGACAGATGGCTCGCTCAACACCCGAACCGCGTACTGCTTCGATGCTTACCCGGGAACCCACGAGCACGGCATGCTCACGATGCCGACTGCCGAACTCATGCCGCACTTGCGCGCAGCGGTGGCCGCGGGAATCACGCCGACTGTGCACGCGATCGGCGACCACGCCGTGTCCCTCGCGCTCGACGCATTCGCGGAGCTCGGATCGGGTGGACGCATGGAACACGCGCAGCTCGTCGCAGAGAAGGACTTCGCCCGCTTTGCCGAGCTCGGCGTCGTCGCAAGCGTGCAGCCGGACCACGCGATGGACGACCGCGACGTGGCCGACCGCTACTGGGCCGGACGCACCGAACGCACGTTCGCGTTCCGGTCGCTGCTCGACGCGGGAGCGGAGCTCGCTCTCGGGTCGGACGCCCCCGTCTCGCCACTCGACCCGTGGGTCACGGCCGCGGCAGCCGTCGGACGCACTCGCGGTGCTCGCGAGCCGTGGCATCCAGAGCAGAGGATTTCGGCTGCCGAAGCCCTTGCCGCCTCGACCCGCACGACCGTCGAGGTCGGCCAGGTCGCCGACCTGATCGTGACCGAGGTTGACCCGGTGCTGGCTACCGCTGAAGGTCTCGCCGACATGGCGGTCGTGGCGACGCTGCTCGGTGGGCGGTACACGTTCACCGAGCTTTAACCGCGAACGGCGGCCCGCTCACAGAGCCGGGCCGCCGTTGAGGCATTGTGTTACTTCGTTGCGAGGTGCGCGAACAGGAACCAGCGGTCCTTCTCGAGGCCGCGAGCGATCTCGATGGCGACATCCTGTGAGACGGCGTCGAGCGTTCCGAGCTCCTCGACCGCGGTGCGCACGGTGACGAGCGTTGCATCGATCGAGGCGATGATCTGGGCGATCACGGCGTCGGACTGCTGAAAGCCAGCGGAGAGCGCGGGCGTCGTGGTCTTCGATCCAACGGTCTGGATGCGCACGTCGAGCGGAAGGCCGAGGGCGACAACGCGCTCTGCGGCGGTGTCGGCGTAGTCGTGAGCGTGCTCAACTACCTCATCGAGAAGCTCGTGCACGGCCTGAAAGTTGGCGCCGCGAACGTGCCAGTGGGCCTGCTTTCCGTCAACCGCGAGCGCGGTGAGGTCGACAACCACGGGGCCGAGGAACTGGGCGACACCGGATACGACGTCGGCACTCATGGAACTCTGCGGAACTACCTGAACTTCAGTCATTGTGTGACTCCTTCTTCTCGTCGATATAAACGCTACTCAGCTGTGTGTATTCCGCAAGCAAGCTGAGGCGAAGCTTACGAAGGTAGGGCTAACCCCCGGGTGCATCTGGTGGTCGCCTGCATGCCGTTATTTCGCCCCAATCGAGAGGCTGGAGTCACAGCAACACACCACAATGGACAGGAACACCATGACTACCGCAACCGAACCCTTCAGCTACTGGCACCTGTGGCGATCGATGCCGAAAGATCTCCTCTACCTCCTCATCTCCTACCCGCTCGCGCTCACGGCATTCGTGACGACCATCACGCTCGTCTCGACCGGCCTGGGCACTCTCATCACCTTCTTCATCGGCGTCGTGCTGCTCATCGCTGCGCTCTACGTATCCCGCGGATTCGGCTGGCTCGAGCTCACGCTCCTCGAGTGGACTGGTCGTGAGCCGATCGAGCGCCCCGCGTTCGGCCAGACGCAGCCCGGGTTCTGGGGCTGGCTCAAGTCGGTCTTCACGAACGGTCACTACTGGCTCTACCTCCTGTGGGCCATGGTCGTGAACTTCGTCGTGACCCTCATCACCTGGACACTCACCGTCGTCGCGGTAAGTTTCGTCGCCAACGGCTTCAGCTACTGGATCTGGGGCGACCTGCCCGGTGTGCGTGTTTCCGACAACGACTGGAACTTCTCGCAGTGGCTCGGACTCGTGCCAGCCAACGTTCCCGACAGCGAGCTCTTCGTGGTCGACAGCATCCTGTACTTCATCCTCGGACTCGTCTTTCTTGCGCTCCTGCCGTTCATCACGCGCGGCTTCACGCTGTTCCACCACCTCGTCGCACGCGCCCTGCTCGGCGCGTTCAAGTCGGATGCCCTGCGCCAGAAGGTGGGCGCGCTCACCGCAGCGGGAGCAGCAGCGTCGTCCGCTGAGGGGCACTCGCTGCGCCGCCTGGAGCGGGACATCCACGACGGTCCGCAGCAGCGCCTCGTGCGCCTGCAGATGGACCTCGCCGCAGCCGAGCGCCAGCTCGACTCCGACCCGGTGAAAGCCCGCACACTCATCACAGAGGCGATGGACCAGTCGAAGGAAGCGCTCGAAGAGCTGCGCGCGCTGTCCCGCGGCTTCGCCCCGCCCATACTCATGGACCGCGGTCTCGTCGCGGCGCTCGAGTCCGCGTCGGTGCGGAGCACTGTTCCCACGCGCGTGGTCGACGAGCTCGGCGGTGGTGTTCTGCCGCAGGAACTCGAGCGCAACGCCTACTTCGTGGCGAGCGAGGCACTCGCGAACGCTGCGAAGCACGCGGGCGCTGCATCCATCACGGTTCTCGTGCAGAGCATTGACGGCGAACTCGTCGTCTCGGTGACCGATGACGGCGTGGGTGGTGCGACCGTCGTCGACGGACACGGCCTCGAAGGGCTCGAGCAGCGCGTGCGCGGCTTGGGCGGCACGCTAGCCATCCAGAGCCCGTCCGGCGGACCGACGATCGTGACGGCCCGGTTCCCCATCACTGAATAAACTCAGGGGCATGAGAGCCCTTCGCGTAGCTGTAGCCGACGATTCAGTGCTGCTGCGCGAAGGGCTCGTTCGTGTGCTCGAGGAGGCCGGGGCCACGGTCGTCGGCTCGTTCGGTGATGCTGACGCGCTCCTCGCCGCGTTGCCCACTCTCGGTGCGGAGCTGCTCGTGCTCGACGTGCGGATGCCGCCGACCTTTCGCGACGAGGGCGTGCGCGCGGCCATCCGCGCCCGCTCGCTGCAGCCGGGTATCGGGATCCTGCTGCTCTCGCAGTATGTCGAGGTCGCCTACGCGCAAGAGCTGCTCTCGTCGGGCGACGGCGGCATCGGCTACCTGTTGAAGGACCGCGTCGCTTCTCTCGCCGAGCTGGATGACGCTGTCTCGCGAATCGCGTCCGGCGGAACCGTGCTCGACCCCGAGGTGGTCGCCCAGTTGCTCGGGCGCAGGCACGACCCTCTCGCTACCCTCACCCCGCGCGAGCACGAAGTCATGGCGCTCATGGCGGAGGGCCGCACCAACGTCGCGATCGCCGCTGCCCTCGTCATCGGAACCGGTGCCGTCGAGAAGAACGTCACGGCCATCTTCCAGAAGCTCGGCCTCGAAGATTCGGGCACCGACCACCGTCGCGTGCTCGCGGTGCTCACCTGGCTGCAGCGGTAGCGTTTTCGGGGGAGCAGCTACCGCAGCTGCGACACCCGCTCGAAGGTCGTGCGCGCCGCCTGCAGGCTCTTCTCGAAGCGCGCCGCGAAGACGATGAGCAGGGTTCCACCGATCGTTCCGATGACGATCCAAACGACCCAGCTGCTCGTCTCGTAGAGTTCGCGCAACTGGGGCGAGAACGTCGCGAAGACGTGCACGATCGTGACGAGCGACCCGATGAGGAACGGCGCCTGCAACCTGCGCACGAGACCGATGATGATCGTCGCGATCCCCACGATGGCGATAGCGGCAACCCTCCAGATCGGGCGGTCGTCGATGGTTGCGAGGAGCGAGGGCACGAAGAGCACGAGCAGCGCGGGCCCGAGGTTCGGCCAGCTGCGGGCCGCAGGAACGCGGGCGAGCCGGATGCTTCCACTCGCGATGAGGGCGACAGCGAGCGGAACCGTGCCGAGTTCGATCGAGTCGAGCGCGCCGACGACCATCCCGGCGATTGCGACAGCCGCACCCGCGCCGAAGGACACCCACGCCACGAGGCGTGAGAGCGGCGTGCGGTCGATGGCGAACGCGACGACGTGCAGCGCGCTGAACAACACCACGACGAGCAGCGCACGCAACCGGCCCGCGTCGTCGGCCGTGAGGTTGACGACCTCGAAGAAGAACACGACGGCGATAGCAACGATGCCGAGGGTCTGGCTCGCGATCGAGCGCAGTCGCGGGTTGTCACCAATTCGAGTGCGCGCCTGGCCCACGGCAGCGACGAGGAGCACGGCGAACGCTGCGCCGAGCCAGGCATCGAGGGTGGCATCCGCGGTTCCGGGGAGCGCCGCAATGAAGTAGGCGCGGCCGACGGTGACGACGAGCACGCCGATAACACCCGCGAGTGCGGCGGCATCGAGGTAGGGGCGCAGTTTCGCGTCTCCGACGACGAGGCTGCCGAGAAGGAGCAGGGCTGCGGATGCAGCACCAACGACGATCGCACGCACGAGGTCACCCGACGCGGCGTTGAGTGCGAGTGGGAGCACGGCGACGAGCAGCGCTCCGAGCGCGATGAGCGGGGCCGCGCCACGCTCATCAGTCGCCCGGTTCGCCCGCCAGGCGAACAGCGCGATGAGCAGGAGCGCGCCAGCGAGTGGCAGAACGTAGGGTTCCAGATTGTCGACGTTCGATCCCCACAGTCGCCACCAGAGTCCCGCAACCGCGAGAGCCAGTGCGAGCCATCCGAGGTGCTTGCGCTTCGACTCCGCGCCGAAGAGTCCGTCGGGGCTCACCGCCAGCAGTAGTGCGACGACTGCGGCGATGACGAGGACGAGCCAGGTGGCATCCTCGAGATTGCGTGCTGTCACGAGCGCGAGAATCGAGACGCCGGCGAGGGTTGCGAGCCCTGCCTCGCGCTGCCAGCGCTGTGGCCCACCGGGCGCGCGGAGCGAGACGACAAGGGCAGTGATGGTGCTCGCGAGGGCGATAACCACGAGAAGCCCGCTGATCTCGATAATCGTCAGGGCGCCCGTGACGACTGCCGCACAAGCAGCGATGGCGGCGAAGCCGAGTGCGACTATCGCGAGGGTGACATCGAGCGCGCCACGGCGCACGGTCGTCGCTATCACGTGAGCGAGCGAGAGAAGCACGAGGGTTACCAGCACACGGATCTGCCCGAGGTCGGTCGAAGCGAAGTTCGCGATCTCGAAACCGGCGAAAATGCTGAGCGCCGTGACGCCGAGCGCCTGGCCGAGGATTCCCCGCGCAGGCGAGGTGCTGCCGGCCCGGGGGAGCAGTTGCCCGAAGGCGGCGGCGAAGAGAGCGACGAACGCTGCCCCGATCCACGCGTCGAGCCTCGCGTCGGCGATTCCGGGTTGGATCGAGAGGAACCAGCCCCTGCCGATCGCGACGACGAGCACGCCGACGGCCCCTGCTGTCGCAGCTGCGTCGAGGTAGGGACGCACGGCGACAGAGCCGCGGATGAAGCTTGCCGCGAGCAGGAGTACGGCGGAGGCGATACCGACAATGAGTGCGCGTTCGATCGCGCCGGTCGCGCTCGCGACTCCGATCGGGAGCACCGCCACGAGCAGCCCGCCGAGGGCGATGAGCGGTGCCGCCGAGCTCGCCCGTGACGCGCGCCAGACGAACAGCGCGATCAAGAGGAGGGCTCCAGCGATCGGAAGCACGTAGGGCTCGACGGCCGTGACCGAGTCGGTGGCGAGGCGCCACCACAGTCCCGCGGTCACGAAGGCAAGGGCGAGCCAGCCCAGGTGCTTGCGGCCCGAACCGGAGGCGAAGAGTCCGTCGGGCGAGATGGCGAGGAAGAGCGTTGTGAGACCCGCGAGCACGAGGACGAGCCACGCGAGCTCGCCGCCGCTCACAACGGCGAACAGGATCGCGGGCGCCCCGACGAGAACAACACCGATCTCGCGGCTCCAGCGCGGCGTGCCCGAGGGACGCACGATGGTGACTACGAGAGCTCCGACGGCGACGATCAGCGCGGCGATGATCGGGGTGAGGTCGTGGGCGACCTGGGGCAGGCCCGCCAAGTTCACACCGGCGTCGATCGTCAGGAACACGGCAGAAGTGAGGGCGATGGATGCGACAACCCGCTCGGCCCGCGCCGGTGCGTTGCCGCGCAGCACGATCCAGAGCACGAGGGCGAGGAGGAAGCCGGCGGAGATCGCGAAGGCGACCGGCGCCTGAGCACCGCGGGCGACCCAGAGGGCGAACACCGCGATTCCCGCGACGGGCGCCGCTGTCCAGTAGAGCGCACGACGATCCGAAACGCTCAGTGCGATGGCTCGAGGGAACGATGCGAGCAGCAGTACGGCGACCGCCGCGATTCCTACGTAGCTCACCGGGCCGGTGAAAGCGGCGTCTGCATACTGCCGAGCGAGCGCCGCGGCGCCAATGAACAACAGGGATGCGGCGACCACGAGCAGCACGGCACGGCCGACGGCGGAGTTGAATCCGAGTCGCGCAAGAACGAGGAGCACGATCGCAGCGATCGAGACCGCGAGCCAGGTGGAGTCGCTCAACCAGGACGCGGAGTAGGCGAGTGAGATCGCAGCCGTCGACCCGATCGCAGCGATGACGCGTAGTGATATGGACCCTCGGCGGATGACGAGCACGGCAACACCCGCGGCTGCGAGTGCCACCCACCCCGCGAGCACTGCCCACAGGGTGAGCAGGAGTGGCACCGCGACTATCGCAACGACCGCGGCAGCCGCGACGACGACCGTGCGTCGAGCCCGGAGCAGAGCGGATGCAGCGCTCGCAGCGACCACGAGGGCGACAACGATGGCGAGCGCGATGACCGCGGCTGTGCTCACCGGATTGTGCGCACCGATCGCGGAGGTCGCCTCGAGTGTCCCGTTGCGCCACGGCTGCAGCGCCACGCGGGCGACGGGTGCGAGCGCGAACGCCCCGACCACGAGGAGCCCGGCGGCTGCGGGTACGGCCGCCGCAACCGACCCGACGCGGAACACGGAGCGCACCGGCGCCGTGGTGCGACGGGAGAGCACGTCGAGGGCGAGCGTGACGAACCCCGCGGCGACAAGTGGAGCAATGGCGCTGAACTCGGGTTCGGGGTCGCGGGCGAGCGTCACCGCGACGGCTGTCGCTGCGGCGAACGCACCGACTGCACCGAAGATGCGGGTGGAGACGGCGATGGTGCGGAGGTTCATCCCGAACCGCAGGCCGATGACCACGTGGGCTGCTGCAACACCCACGGTCGCCAGCATTGCGAGCGTGCCACCCCAGAAGATGTCGGGCGCGACGAGGAAACTCGCGGCGTAGGCGATTCCGAGACCGTAGAGGGCGATGGAGAGCACGATGATTCGTTCGGGGAGACCCGCGGATGCCTCGATCTTTGCGGTGGCGCGGCGTGCAGAGAGAGGGTGCAGGAGCCCTGCGACGGCGAGCGCGAGCGACATGAGGAACACGTTGAGCGCCGGGTCGAGGTCGAGCGTGTAGCCACCGACGAGCAGGGCTGCGCCGGGGCCGACGGCGGCGAATCCTGCGACGTTCGCGGTGCGCAGGGCGCTGAACCTGTGCCAGACGATGAATCCGACCGCGGAGAGGAGCAGGGTATAGCCCCAGTACAGCGAGGTGGTGACGTCGCCCGCGCCGAACAGATTGTTCGACTGCACGGCGAAGGCGTCGACGTAGACGAGTACGACGGCGAAGGCGGCGATGCCCTCAGCTGTGCCGGTGAGCCCTCGGCGGCGGAGCAGTGACGCGACAACGAACGCGGCGATCGTGAGCAGCCCGATGATGATGCTTCGCACGACCATGCCGTAGTTGATGAATGCGAAGACGATGAACAGCACTGCTGCGAGGGAGAGGAGCGAGACGCCGGCGAGCAGGAGGAGCACCTGGATGGAGCGAC
>Ga0247813_10002158_pt1 | contig 13785 bp, 12 predicted proteins | sample UWRJL169409C1_FD_180719 | JGI IMG/M metagenome (GOLD analysis project Ga0247813, IMG submission 180719) | Plant litter microbial communities from Arlington Agricultural Research Station in Wisconsin, United States - UWRJ-L169-409C-1 | ecosystem: Environmental > Terrestrial > Plant litter >... | reverse complement strand
ACGGGTGCCGAGCGCGGGTTCGGGCATGGGTTCGGCGAGCACGGAGGCGAGGGTGACCGCGGGTGCGGGGCTGGTGCCGGCGGTGAGTTCGATGCGGGCGGGGGCGTCGATGCGGGCGGTGATGATGGCGGAGGTGTCGGTAACGGCGCCGGTCCAGGTCCAGCCGACGTTGCCGGCGTGGGCGAGCGTGGCGGCGAAGAGGGCGGCAAGAGTGAGGGAGACAGTGGCGGCGGTGGCGAAGAGGCGGAACGGGCGACGACGAGGGGCTTTCATGGAAGAATGGACGGTGGGGAGAGAGGCGAGCGCGGGGAAGGGGAAAAGGGAGGAGACGAGGCCGGATTTTTAACCGCAGATTACACAGATGGGCGCAGATGTCGGAATGGAGAGCGGAGCGGATACGGCGGAGAATGAGTAGGAGTAAGAGAACGAGAACGATTGCGGAGCGGAGGGACGTAGGGTTCGGAGTGGACGGGGAGGAGAGGGGGCGGCAGAACCGGATTTCTTTTTTTATGAAACGATCCGATGTGCAGGGCGCGGTGACGGACTTGTTCGAGCGGTTGATCGCGGAGAACAAGGAGCGCGGACTGCAGGCGGCGGTTTATTATCGCGGCGAACTTTTGGTGAATGCGGCGGCGGGCGTGGCGGATGCGGCGAGGGGAAATGCGGTGACGACCGAGACGTTGTTTCCGGCGTTTTCGTGCGGGAAGGGTGTGACGGCCACGATCATTCACCGGTTGGTGGAGCGCGGGGTGCTGGCGGGTTATGATCAGCCGGTGGCGGACGTGTGGCCGGAGTTTGCGGCGAACGGGAAGGCGGGCGTCACACTGCGGCAGGTGCTCGATCACACGGCGGGGTTGCAGCTGGTGCCGGTGAGCGTGGGCTTCGGGATGCTGGGAAACTGGGATGCGGTGTGCGCGGAGATCGCGGCGAGGGCACCGGCGTGGACGCCGGGTTCGCAGCGGGATTATCAGGCGATCACGCAGGGATGGATTCTCGGCGAGGCGGCGTGCCGGGCGACGGGGAAGACGTTTGAACAGCTGTTGGAGGAGGAGATCCGTGCGCCGCTGGGGGTTCGGGGTATTTTTATGGGGATTCCGGATGAGGTGGAATCGCGGGTGGCGGTGTTGGAGGAAATCGGACCGGTGCAGGCGTTCCCGGCGGTGGATTATCCGCAGGCGATTCCGAATTGGGTGCAGCCGTTGTATGCGTGGATGAACCGGCCGGACGTGCGGCGGGCGTGCGTTCCGGCGTCGAACAGCATCGTGACGGCGCATGACTTGGCGCGGCATTATGCGGCGCTTTGTCCGGGCGGAGTGGACTGCGTGGAGTTGGTGACGCCGGAACGGATGGCGCAGGTCGTGACGGTGCAGGATCAGGCGGTGCCGACGACGATGGGACTGCGCGGGCTCGGCTTCGGATTGGGCGGCGAGGACTCCGTGATGGGACGCCGGACGACGTGTTTTGGTCACGGCGGGTTTGGCGGGTCACTGGGATTTGGAGATCTGGATAACCGGCTGGCGGTCGGCTTTGTGCGGAATCGGCTGCGTGATCCGAGCGGGGTCGATACGGCGCGGCTGGTCGTGGAGACGGTGCGGCGCGGGTTGGGGATCGATGCGTGAGCGGTGGTCTAGGCCGGCTCTTTCATCTCTTTAAATCGTCGGCTTTTTTTCGTTTTTATTCGGGCGCAGGAGGCTGAGGAGCCAACCGATGAACAGGCCAAGAATTGAACCGAAGACTGCTAGCACCGCGACAATTCCAATCTGGAGAAACAGTTCGGCGTTACCTGGGATTTCTCGGACCTGAAACAGTTCGGCATTACCTGAGCTCCCTCGGGCTTTCAGAAAAGCAGACACCATTATGGCGACGCCGTATGCGAATCCAATAACGGCTCCCCCGATGGCGAATTTCTTTTTCATAGAAGAAACTGGATCGAAGCGGGTGGAATGGTCGCTCAGGCCGCGTGGGGGGCGGGCTTGATGGCGGCTTGGTTGTGGGTGAGCCACCAGAGTTTGAAGGACTCGACCAAGCCTTGGAGCAAGGCGGTGGTCGGCGGTTTTACCACGAAGGAGTTGGCGCCCAATTTATAGGCGCGGTCCAGATCGACTTGCTCGCTTGAGGACGTGAGCACGATCACGACCAGCGTTTCGAAGTTCGGCTGCTGGCGGATCCACTCCAGGACTTCGTGTCCGGATTTGTAGGGGAGCTTCAGATCGAGGACCACGATCATCGGCAACGGGGCCTGCGTGCGGTCGGCGTAGGCGCCGGTGCCGGCGAGGTAATCGATGGCGGCTTGTCCGTCTTCGGCGATGTGGAGCGGGTTGGTGATGCCCGCGACGCGCATGGCGCGTTTCATCAGGAACACATCGTCCTCGTTGTCCTCAACTAACAGGATGGCGTGGGTGCTCATGCTTTTGCCAAGGTAAACCAAAAGCGGCTGCCTTCGCCAAGCTTGGACTCGACGCCGACCTCGCCGCCCATGCGCTGCACGGCTTTCTTCACGATGGAGAGGCCGATGCCGGTGCCTTCGAATTGTTTGTCCGGATATACACGGCCAAAGATATTGAAGATGCGCGCAAAGTGTTCGGGGGCGATGCCCAGGCCGTTGTCTTGGATGGTGATCTTGATGGAGGCGCCCTGGTCCTCGGCGAGGATGTCGATGACCGGGATGACGCCCTTGCTGATAAACTTCACGGCGTTGCCGAGGAGGTTGGTGAAGATCTGCGACAGGTAGGCTTCGTGTCCGAGGACGACGGGGAGCGGGCGCTGATAACGGACGTGGGCGACGGGCGGCTGGAGATTGGGGAGCTGAGGGAGGAGATTTTCCAGGAACGCCTGGAGGGGGATCGCGGTGAGCTGGATGTTTTCCTTGGCGACGCGGCTGTAGCTGAGGATGTCGCGGACGAGGAGTTCGAGACGCTCGGCATTTTTGCGGATGCGGGTGAGGTGGCGGGTGGCTTCGGCGTCGAGCTTGGGCGCGTAGTCTTCGAGGAGGGTGTCGGCGTAACCCTGCATGGCGCGGAGAGGGGCGCGCATGTCGTGGGAGACGCTGTAGGAAAACGCCTCGAGTTCGCCGATGGTTTCCTGGAGACGGGCGGTGCGCTCGCTGACGGTGGCCTCGAGGGTTTCGGCGTGGCGGAGGAGTTCTTCGCGGGCGGAGGCGAGGGCGAGTTCGGTTTGTTTGCGCTCCGTGGTGTTGCGCGTGGTGCCGGCGATGGCGCTGACTTCGCCGTGTTCGTCGAAGATGGGGCTGAAGATGTATTGGAAAAACACCCATTCGCCGGTGGGCGTGAGGTAGGGTGTCTCGCCGGTGTAGGCCTGGCGCGTGGCGATGACCTGGGCGATTTCGGCGAGGTGGCGGGCGGCGAGGTCGTCAGGGTAACCGAGTTGTTTAAAACTTTTTCCGAGCACGTCCTGGAGGGTGGGCTGGTTCCAGAGTTTGAGGAGAGAGCGGTTGGCGTAGGTGACGCGGCCTTCGCGGTCGAAGGAGTAAACGAAGTCGTTGAGGTTGGAGAGGGTGGTCTCGAAGTGTTCGGTTTGCGCGCGGAGCTGGCGCGAGAGTTCGATCACGGATTGTTCCTGCGCGTGGCGTTCGGTGATGTCCTGGGAGACGCCCATCATGCTGGTGAGCGTGCCGTCGGCGGCGAAGACGGGGCGGCCGCGCACGGCGACCCAGCGGAGTCCGCGGGTGGCGTGCTGGACGCGATACTCGTTGGAGTAATCGGAGCGGGTTTCGACGGAGCGGCGGGCGATCTCGCGAGCGCGATCACGGTCGTCGGGGTGGAGGAGGGCGCGCATCGCTTCGCGGGTGAGACCGGAGCCGGGCGCGACGCCGTAGATGTCGGCGCTGCGGTCGGAGAGCGTCATGACGTCGGTGGCGACGTCCCAGACCCAGTCGCCGAGGGCGAGGGCGGAGAGGGAGAAGTTCAGGCGGGCGTTGAGGGCGTCGGCTTGGAGGCGGGCGGCGCGTTCTCGCTGCAGGAGACTGTCGCGCTCGGCTTCGGCCTGTTTGCGGGCGGTGATGTCGATGAGGACGCCGGACATATTGACGGGGCGTTGGTTTTCATCGCGGAAAAAAGTGCCGCGGGCGGTGATCCAGCGGATGACGCCGCCGGGTTGGATGACGCGGTAGTCGTCTTCGAATTTTCCGCTGTCACTGGCGAGCGCGCGGTCGATGGTGGTTTTTACGTGGGGGAGGTCGTCGGGGTGGATGACTTTGAGGAATTCGGCGAGCGGGTAGCTTGGGGCGATTTCCGGCAGCACGAAGATGTGGCGCATGTTGTCATCCGGGATGACTCGGTCGGCGATCAGGTCCCAGGTCCATGTGCCGATTTCGGCCGCGCCGAGAACGGCTTGAAAGCGGGAGCTGGCGTCACGCAGGTCGGACTCCAGTTGCCTGCGCTCGCGATCGGCGGAAGTGGGCATGGCGTTGTAACGAAAGCGATGCGGAGCCGGAGGCAATTCGCGAAAAGCGGGAACGGCAATTATGGGGGAAATTACGGATGCGGGCGGGCGTGGACGGGGAGTTTTAACCGCAGATTACGCGGATGAACGCAGATGGCGGAGATGCGTCGGAAAAGGAATCGAGGCAGAAAGAGGGGGGGGCAGAAAAATGAGGAAGTGCAGGCGTGCGCCTGCACTTAAATCCTAAATGCTAAGCGGCTAAATTCTAATTACGGAGTCGGAGCGCGAGCGAGCTCGCGGCCTACGCATACACGGATCGGCGGCGAGCGGACGGGGCGGAGACGTTACGGAGTGGCGCGCCAGGTGAGCCAAGCGGCCCAGAGCCAGAAGGGGAAGCCGCCGGCAAGCGGGAGGAACCAGAGTTTTGCACGACCGTGAAATAGAAACCACAGGATCGGTATCCAGAGAAACCAGAGTTTGAGCATGAAGACCACATACTCATTTCGACCTTGGCTCATTAAGCAGATCACCACCGCGAGCATAGCGTGAAACACGGGGAGCCCCATGTCGCGCCAGTCGCTGGAGTCGAGCATCGCGGTGAGCTGACGGTTTAGAGCAGGGAACCTTGATCGCCACCGAGGGCGGATTTGAGGCCGATGGCGTGGTAGCCTTTGGCGGTCAACATGCGGCCCTGCGGCGTGCGCTGGAGGTAACCTTCCTGGATGAGGAAGGGCTCGTGGACTTCCTCAAGCGTTTCGGACTCTTCGCCGACCGCCACGGCGATCGTGCCGAGGCCGACGGGGCCGCCCTTGTAGTTTTCGGCCATCACGCGGAGAACCCGTTTGTCCATCTCGTCGAGTCCGGCGGCGTCGATCTCGAGCAACTCCAAGGCGGCGGCGGCGGTGGGCTGGGTGATTTTGCCTTTGGCGCGCTCCTGCGCGTAGTCGCGGCAGAAATTGATGAGGTTGTTCGCGATGCGGGGGGTGCCGCGGGAACGGGTGGCGATTTCTTTGGCGCCGCCTTCGTCGATGGCGACGTCGAGCAAGCCGCAACTGCGGGTGACGATGCCCATGAGCGTGGAGACGTTGTAGTAATCGAGGCGCGTCTGGAGCGTGAAACGCGAGCGGAGCGGGGCGGTGAGCAATCCGGCGCGTGTGGTGGCGCCGATGAGCGTGAAGCGGGGGATCGAGAGGCGGACGCTGCGGGCGTTGGGGCCTTGGTCGATCATGATGTCGAGGCGGAAGTCCTCCATCGCGGAGTAGAGGTATTCCTCGACGGTTTTCGGGATGCGGTGGATTTCGTCGATGAAGAGGAGGTCGCCTTCTTCGAGGGACGTGAGGAGTCCGGCGAGGTCGGAGGCTTTTTCAACGACGGGGCCGGAGGTGACGCGGACGTTGCGGCCCATCTCGTGGCCGAGGATGAAGCTGAGCGTGGTTTTGCCGAGGCCGGGAGGGCCGGAGAGCAAGATGTGGTTGAGCGGGTCTCCGCGACGTTTGGCGGCGCCGACCATGACTTGGAGGCGTTCGACGGTTTTGGGTTGTCCGGTGAAATCGGCGAAGGAGAGCGGGCGGAGCGCGGCCTCGGCGGAGGAGACGGGCGCGGCGAGGGTGCTGGTGATGTAGCCGAGGCCTTTGGTGTCGGATGCGGGAGCGGGCTTGGAGGGGGAGGCCATGGATTAGGGACGGGGACGGAGTCGGAGGCTAACGGCGAAGGCGGGACGGGTCGGAGTCGGATTCAGAATCGGATTTTTGACACAGAGTGCACGGAGTCGGATTGAGTTGGAGGAGGGCCGAATGACTTCGTGCGGTGGTCGTGGATTCGGGGAGTGATCGGACGAAACGACTCCGTCGTTCCGCTACGGGGTTACTTCCATTCCACTTCGGCGCCGAGGGTGCGGAGGTTTTCTACGAAACGCGGGTGGGCGCGTTTGATGATTTCGGCGTGGCGGACGACCGACTGCCCTGGGATGGCGGCGGCCACCATGTAGAGCGCGACGGCGGCGCGGATGATGTAGGGCGAATCGACGACGGCGGGGCGGAGCGGGCGGTTGCCAAACACCACGAGGCGGTGCGGGTCGCTCACGAGGGCGTGCGCGCCGAATTTCGCCAGCTCGGGAATCCACGAAAAACCGTTTTCGTAAACCTTGTTCCAGAAATGAATCGTGCCTTCGCAGCGGACGCTCAGGGCGATCATCAGCGGGAGGAGATCGACGGAGAAATACGGCCAGGGGGCGGCTTCGATTTTCGGGAGAAGGTTGGTCGTGAAGGGCGTTTCGATGACGAGCTTTTGTCCGCGGCGGACGATGACGGTGTCGCCCTCGTGCTCGATGATGACGCCGAGTTTTTTGAAGGCGCGGCTGATGAGATCGAAGTGGTGCGGGAGGGCTTTGGTGACGCGGACTTCGCCGCCGGTGATGGCGCCTAGGGCGAGGAAGGTGACGATCTCGTGGTAGTCGGTGTTGATCGTGATGTCGGCGCCGTGGAGTTTTTTGACGCCGGTGATTTTGATCATCGAGGTGCCGAGGCCGTCGATCTGCGCGCCCATGGCGACGAGGGCGGCGCAGAGGTCCTGCACGTGCGGCTCGCTGGCGGCGTTGATGAGGGTGGATTCGCCCTCGGCGAGGGCGGCGGCCATCGCGAAGTTTTCGGTGACGGTGACGGACATGTAGTCGCACCAGTGGCGGGCGCCTTTGAAGCCGTGGGGCAATGCGATGACGAGCGGGTCGCCGTCGCTGACGGTGGCGCCGAGGACGGAGAGGATTTCGAGGTGCGGGTCGATCTCGCGGACGCCGAGGGAGCAGCCCTTGGTGTTGGCCTGGATGGCAATCTGGCGGAGACGGTTGAGGAGCGCGGGGTAGAGCAGGACGGTGGAGCGCATGTCCTGCGGGAGCTCGTCGTCGGTGAGCGTGCTTTTGAAATTGGCGTGGCAGACGCGGATCTCGGCGAGGTCGCGGTCCCAGGCGATCTCGGAGCCCTGCGACTGGAAGAAGGCGACGAGCTTGTTGAGGTCGGTGATGTCGGGGACGTTGCGCAGGGTGACGGGCTCGTCGGTGAGCAGCGTGGCGCAGAAGATCGGGAGGACCGAATTTTTGTTGCCCGAGGGGGTGATGGTGCCGGTGAGGGGCTTGCCGCCGTGGACGATGAGATCGGACATGTGGGTGGTGAAAGTCGGTAGCTGAGAGCGGAGAGTCGAGAGCTCGGAAAGAGCGCAAAAAAAAGGCGTCCGTTGTGAAAACGGACGCCTTTGAAATGCGCGGGGCGCGAACGCCCTTGGCAAGGTTTAAGTCGGATTAAGCGGAGGGCGGGATGCCCGAGCCGCCGCCATCGTGACGATGACCGCCGCCGGGGTTGCCGCCACCACCGAGACCGCCCTGGCCGCCACCGCCGCCGGAGCGACCGCGACCGCCGCGCCGACGGCGTCCGCCGCCGCCTTGGCCCTGGGGACGATGTTCGCCGCCACCGTGGCCGTGCGAAGGATGACCCTGGCCGTGGCTTTGACCGTGGTTGATGCCGGGGGCGCCGCCCGCCTGGGGCTGGCCGCCGGGCTGGCCACCGAGACCGGCTTGGCCACCACCACCGCCGCCGGAGCGGCCGCGACCACCGCGACGACGACGACGGCGCTGGCCGCCTTCGCCACCGGGACCGCGTTCACCGCCGCCGCCCGCGGGCTGGCCGGAGTGCGGCTGGCCGGGGAGGGAGGGCTGCTGGTGTTGCGCGCCTTCAGGAGCGGCGGTGCCGAAGAGACCTTTGACCCAGCCGAAGAGGCCGGCGGGTTTCTTGTTGGGCTGACGATTGCCGCCGCCGCCGGAGGGCTGCTGGGCGCCGGGAGCGTTGTTCGCACCGGGGGCAACAGGACCGCCGGACGAAGCCTGCGGGTTGAGGCCGGCGGGACGGTTCTGGCGTTCGCCGCGGGGCTGCTGAGGACGGCCTTCGCCGCGAGGCTGCTGCGAGCGGTTGCCGCCATCGCGACCACCACGACCGCCGCGACCACCTTGGCCGCCGCGTCCGCCTTGACGACCGCCTTGGCGGCCGCCGCGGCTGTCGGCGCGGGGAGCGTTGCCGCTGGCGTTGGGGGCGGGTTCCAGCATGGGAACGTCGCTGCGACGCACGGGGCGGAACACCGGACGGTCGCTCTCAAGGGGCGAACCGGGGGCGCCGGAGGCCGGAGCCGTCGCGGAAGCCTGGGGCTTGGCGGAGGAAGCCTTCTCGTTGTTGCTCTCGTAAGGGAAAGCAGGCGTTTCCCAGCTTTGGGACGGATGCTTCACCTCGGCGGGAGGGAGGATGTTGAGCTCGGCCTTGGGGGCGGGAGCAGTGGGTTTGACGACGACCGCGGCGGGCGCGATCGGAGCGGGGGCGGGAGCCTCCGCGGATTGGGCAACAACCGGAGCAACCGGGGCCGCAGCGGCGGGAGCCGGAGCGGACGCGGACGGCGCAACGTCCGCCGAAGCGAACGGGTTCTGATATTCCGACTCCGCCTTCAGGACTTGAACGGAGGAGGGTTGGTAAGCGCCGGAAGCGGCGGTGGTGTTGCTGACGGGGGCCGAAGCGGCCGGAGTGCTGACGCGTTTGCCGCGCGCGAGGCCCGAGCCGCGGTTGGCGCCGGAAGAGGCAGCCCAATCGGCGGAGGGCGCTGAAGGCGCACCGGCGGTCGCGGCAGGGTCCCCGGAGGGCGTGCTGCCGGACGTGGTTTGATCTGACATGTCTTTGTTTATCTGTGGGTTAAACTCACGCTCACCGCAGTAGGCGGGAGCAGCGAGGGAGTTGCCGCTGCGGAGTGCAGGGAGCGCTCGACGCGGGCAACAAGGCCGAAAAGTCGCGGGTTTGTGACTGTTGGGCAACTGTTAATTTAGAGGGCGGCCGGAGGGGGATTGGGGATGGAGGGGGGAGAAACGCGGCGTGGTTTTACCGCAGATTACGTCGATGGACGCAGATGGCGGAGGCGGAGGATGAGGAAGCGGAGGCGGAAACGGAGGGTTACACAGAGGGCACCGAGTTCGGAGGGAGTTAGGGGAGAGCCGGGGAAGGTGGGCGGGTGAGGGCTACGTCGGGGCGGCGGTGATGGCGGTGGGGTGGTGGAGAGGGCGAAGCTGTGGCGCTCGAGGCTTTGCGGTGATGGATTCACCACAAAGACACGAAGGCACAAAGTTCGGAGGAAGTTAGGCGGGGCGGGGCGCGAGCAAGCTCGCGGCCTACGGGACGGAGTGACCCGGGAGGGAATCCTTGGGGCTGTTTACGAAGTGGTGAGTGGCAGGATTTTGGGTGGATGTGACTGTCTGTGATGTGTTTATCGGGCGGGGGATGGCGGCGGCTTGCGGTTGGGGGGCGTTTCGGGGACGAAAGGCGCGCTTACAAACTGATTTTCTTATCGAACCATGTCTGACGTGCGATCCAGTGACTCTGCGTGTTTGTTGATTCCGCCTGTGGCCGGTTTTGCCTTGGGCGACTGGGAGGCGACGGCGCGCGCCATGCGGGCCGGGGCGCGGGTGGATTTTGGGCAGACGTGGTTCGCTCAACCGGAGCCGGGCTTCGCGCCGGGGCACGTATGGCTCGGCGTGCAAGGCGACGAACTGGTCGCCTATGCGGTGCTCACGGATGACCGTCCGGTGAACCGCGCGACGAAGTTGAACGATCCCATGTGGATGACGGGCGATGTGCTGGAGTTGTTTTTCCACGCGGAGGGGCGGCCGGGGTATTACGAGTTTCACGTCACGCCGGAGAACATCCACCTGCAGTTGTTTTTCCCGAGCACGGCGGCGTTTCATGAGGGACGCGGGCACCGGCACTGGTCGCTGACCGAACCGAAGTTCACGAGCGCGACGCGCATCAATGCGGAGCGCACGGGCTGGGAGGCGGTGATGCGGATACCGCTGGCGCTCGTGCTCGATGAGCCGCGCACGGACGGTTCGCGGAAGTTCCGGTTTTCGTTCAGCCGTTACGACTACCAGCCGGGGCGGAGGTTGCCGGTGACCTCGGCGACGCCGCGGATGAGCCAGCCGGATTTCCATGGCATGCACGAATGGGATTGGGCGGAAGCGGCGCGCGGGTGAGGGGGCGGGGACGGACAGCGTCCGAGCGGAAGGAGCGGTGAGTTGGCCGCAAAGAGGCTCAAAAAGGGAGGTCTGCGAAAGGCGCCGTGCGTCGCGCTTATAACCGCGCGGTCGTAACGAGGAGGTCACCGAGCGCACCGAGCTCCGACAAAGAAGTCGTCGAGATCGGAGACGGAGTTTTGCGCGTAAAGACTCGGACGGACGTAAGTGCGGGAGTCAGATTAACCGTGTGACCGGCGGCGGCGGACGAGGGCGGCGGCCAGCGCAGCGAGGCTTACGGTGAGGATGTAAACGGCGGGCTCGGGGATGGCGGTCGTCTGCCAGGCGATGCCGAAGTCCACCGCGTCGGCGTCGGTGAAGTTATAAACCTGGCCGGCGATCAGGACTTCGAAACGGAGGTAGGCGTCGTAGGGGATCTCGAATTGAAGGAACTCCACGGCGTTATAGAGGCTCACGGATTCGGCGAAGAGCTCGTAGTCGCCGCCTTCGCCGATCTTGAGGTAAACCTTGAGATTAAGATCGAGAAAGCTGCCGAAGGTCGCACTGGTGAGGTTCACGTCGGCGTTGCCTTCGCCGAGGGTGGCTTGATACGCGGCTTCGGTGAACCAGGCGATCGAGATGGCGAAGGTGTCCTGCGCGTGGAGGAGGGTTTCGATTTCGTAGCCGAGGGGCGTGCCGACGCCTCCGGTGAACGTGACGGTGTTAAAATCCCAACCGCTGGCGCCGACGGTGTAGGTGGGGCCGCGCGGGGTGAGGACCGGCGTGGCTATGGCGTTGCCGCCGGACGTGAAGTTGAGGGCGTTGAATTTGAGGATGAGGTTGACGGCGTTGGTGAAGTTGGCGGCGCCGGCGCCGAGGTTCCAGTCGAGCGACTGCGTGGTGCGGATGACGGATTTGCCGTTGCCGAGATCGACGGTGGTCTGGCCGTTGTTCCAGCCGGGGAGGTTGCGGTCGGCCGAGGTGAGGAGGAGGGCCTTCATCACGCGGGGATCGAGGAGTTTTTCGGTTAACTCGGCGCCGATGTAGGTCGTGCTGCCGCTCGTGACGGTCCAGTTTTCATCTCGAAGCTGGCGTCCGGCGTCCACCATGAGGGCGAGTCCGCCGGCGATGGTGGGGGCGGCGAAACTGGTGCCGCCGGCGTTGACGTAAACGCTGTCCTGGCTGCCTTCGGCGGCGAGGATGAAGCCGTCGCCGGGAGCGACGATGTCCACGACGGCGCGGGCGCCGGTGATCACGGTGCCGCTGGTGCCGGCGGCGTCGTCGGGGATGAAGAGGTCGTTGGGGCCGCCGGAGGAAAAATCGGCGATGGTGGTGTAGGGGTTGGGGCCGGTGGGGCCGCCGAGCGCGCCGACGGCGACGGTGTTCATGGCGGAGGCGGGCGAACCGGCCTGGCTGCCGGGGCCGTCGTTGCCGGCGGAGGCGACGACGAGTTTTTTGGTTTCGTAGATGAGCGCGTCGAGGGAGAGGGCGATGAGGTCGTTGCCGGCGTGGGATTCGTTGTCACCCCAACTGCTGTTGATGACATCGGCGGCGGCGTGGGTGCCATTGACGTCGGTCCAGCCCTTCATCGCATGGTAGTAGGGCGTGAAAAAGGATTTGTCGCTGATGTCGAAGGCGCCGTCTTCGCCGAAGGAGGTGGCGATGGCGCCGGAGTAGAAGGTGGCCAGGGGGGCGAGACCGAATTCCCAGATGAAATAGTTGTTATTACCGCTATCGGGATTGAAGTCGCCGCGGGCGGCGAGCACGTGGCCGGTCATGGTGGCGTGGTCGGTGACTTGGCCGAGGCCATCGGTGGACGTCGGGAGGCGAAGGATGGGCTGGCTGCCGAGGGGGGCGTTGGTTTGACCGACAAAACCGGACTCGATGTTGGCGACAATGGCCCGTTCGCCGAGCACGCCTTGGTTGTAGAGCGCGGTGGCGCCGACGTGGTCGTTGAGATTGAGGAGCAGCGTGAACTCCTGGGCCTGGGTGTCGTAAACACCGACGAAGACGGCGCGGGCGGTCTGCGGGATGACGAGGCCGAGGCACAGGGAGGCGAGCAGGCAGAGCGAGCGGAAGCGGCTGGGGGTTGAGAGCGGCATTCGGGGTAAAGGCAGGGGAGGCGTGAAACGGGTGTCAATACGCGGGAAAGGGGGCGATATGAGGATCATTTTGACCAAGAGGGATACCTCGTCTCAAAAAAATCGCGGCAATCCCGGTCGAGTCTCCATGAAACGGCATCGGTGATATTCAGCGCGTTGATGATTCGCTCAATGTCGGGTTCCGTGGCCGTGATCGTCCCGCTGGCTCCGCCGGGAAAATGCAGGTGGAGGGTAATCAAAATCGAAAGCGTCGGGTCCAACTGATAGGCCCAATATTTGCAGGGTCCGGGTTCGTTGTCGTGCGTGTTCATCAAGCGATGGGCGGGACCAAATCGAGCGACCATCTCTTCGTGAGATAAAGCAAAGGCGACGAGTGGTTGATCGTCGCGCGGATGATAGGCTCTGCTCGAGGGGCGGTGAACCTATGCAGTCCCTCTCTTTTCGGTTCTGATGTGTTGGGCGAATCCATGCGGTGGCATAGCCTCCTGGTTTTGCCATCCCCAGTCCTTCAATGTCTCGGTGAAATGGGCGCGATCAAAATCGCCATATGCAATCGCACTGATGAATGAGAAAAAGTAACCGCTAGCTTCGGCCAAACGCGCGGCAGAGGAGACCTCCTCTTGAAATGTCGTGCTTGCGAAGAAAACTGTGCCTTTTGGGCTGCCGAATCCCGGCACCATTCCATGAAACTGCACCGTTTCGTTTTCATCGCTGAGCGAGAACGGGCACACGAATTGGATGCCGAGTTCGCGAGCGGCAATCTGCCATGCTGTCTGAACTTTGAGAACCGGGTTCATGAACGTGGTGAACAATGGCGGGAGATGACGGGGTTCATTGCATGCTTATTTGGTGGTGCTCATCGTTTGGCTGCCAACTGCGTGATGGTTTTTATTTCTTTGGTTTCTGGAAAACCAGCGCGTGGGTTTTTCCAGATTCGGTTCCCATGGTGATCACGAGATAGAGCGAGTCCGACTGGTTGAATTCCTTTTGGGTTCTTTGCGCACCGTCGAACGCGAAGGCTGAAATGGATCGGGCTGTCTTGCTCGACAGGTGGGCGACTTCCTTGGCGTTCGGATCAGGCACGCCGACGACTTCGAGGAATATCCATCCGTCGGACGACCGTTCGTGCTTCACGCGTTCGGTGTCTGAGAGCTGTTTTGCGCAACCGACTGTGAGAATTAGCGGAAGTAGAAGAAAGAGTAGAAAGCGCATGGGTTTCGATGAGGGTGTCAGGTGCGTGCCGGGATTTGGGGCGGG